>Ga0209500_10000024_pt1 | contig 154211 bp, 152 predicted proteins | sample S_140212_EF_Meta_FD_187323 | JGI IMG/M metagenome (GOLD analysis project Ga0209500, IMG submission 187323) | Freshwater microbial communities from Lake Simoncouche, Canada to study carbon cycling - S_140212_EF_MetaG (SPAdes) (version 2) | ecosystem: Environmental > Aquatic > Freshwater > Lake...
AATCACACCCACGCAGAAATCGTTGTTTGCTGCATTGGAATTGACACTGCCCACACCATCAGACCTCGATAAGCCCGCTTTGTAGTCTGCGCTTTGGACATCGTTTCCAATGAAATCAACCACTTACGTGCAGGAAGTGTCGAACTTGTGCGGCATGGGCTACTTGAATGATCTGACAGCCAGAAAGGACGTGAACTGGCAGCCGGTCAAACTGGCGCACGATCAGTGGAGCTACAGCCAAGAGGGCTTGACGCCTGCGGGGGCGGCGCTGCTGGGCGTGGCCGTGGCCTGGGCCACTGGTGGCATGGGCGCCAACCTGGTCGGCGGCACCGTCACCACCACCGTAGGCGGGGTCACCACGGTGACCACCACCACCGCAGGCATGCTGGCCAACGCCGCCTTCACCAGCCTTGCATCGCAGGCCAGCATCACGCTCATCAACAACAAGGGCGACATCGGCAAGACGCTCAAAGACATGAGCAGCAGCACGGTCAAAGCCACGCTGGCGGCGGTGCTCACAGCCGGGGTGCTGGACAAGCTAGCGAAGAAATCGGTCCGAGTGCACCGCAAATAGTGATTACCTTTTTGCGATCTTGCCCGCCCTGATGCTGTGTGCTTAAAATGCACACATGCTAGAGCCTAAAACCTACAATTGGAGCGCTGATAAAAACCACTTGCTGGTGCAAGAGCGCGGTATTTCTTTTGAGCGAATAGTCTTTGAAATCAGTGCTGGAAATGAACTGGCCGTGCTCGAACACCCAAACCAAGATAAATATCCAGGGCAGCGGATATCAATAGTCCAAGTAGATGATTCCGTTTACGCCGTACCATTTGTTGAAACCGCGACGGAAATTTTTCTTAAAACCATTATTCCAAGCCGCAAGGCCAAACGCCAATACAGGAGTTCTTAATGAAGTCAAAAGCAAAATTCGACGAAGAAGAGTTGGAGATATTGCAGGCCTGGGAGGCTGGCGCACTTCGACCGGTGAGCGATATGGCAGCGCAAGGCAAATCGCACCGTGCAGCAGCCCAGGCAACCTTTAAAAAGGACCAACGGCTGAATATTCGAATCTCCAGCCGGGACCTAAAAAATTTGCAGGCACGCGCCCTTGAGGAAGGGATTCCCTATCAAACCTTTGCAGCGAGCTTATTGCACAAGTTTGTGAGTGGTCACTTAGTGCGTCAGCGATAAGGAGAGCGTTCCAGTCGCAGCATTGCCGCTGCCTTTTGCCTAGCGCAACCACATGCCGATTTAGTTTTGGCCGCCGTCGCCTTTGCTTTATTGAATGAAACGACTGCAATACTGACAGCCCACCCGAGGCTGCGTCCCCCCAGCTGGCCACATTAATCACGCGCCACTGCGTACCCACCTTGATGCGCACCACGGTGCAGCAAACCCGGCGCACGAACAGCTTGACAGGCCGGGGGCAAGTCTTGCTTCGCTTACGCGCCTCTGTAGCCAGCTTCACGCTGGTGGCGAATGGCCAGCACCAAAATGCGGTCTAGGTGGGGCAAAAAACGGTAGAGCGCCAGATAACCGGTTTTTCCCCGTGAGATCACCAGTTCGCGTTGCCCAAAGTTGACTTTGCGCCCTATCTCGGGGTGCTGGGCCAGAATTTCCAGCGCTTCAAAAATGAGTGTGGCGGTACCTTGTGCGGCTTTAGGGTCAGACTGCAGTAGAAAATCACTGAGCCTTTCCAGGTCCAGCAGCGCTTGCGCCGCATAAACCAGATCAGTCATTCGGCGCAACCATGGGCTTGGCGCCATTCAGGGGCCGCGCCTGCGGTCGAGCCGGTTTGCCACCTTGGAGCCGGGTCAGGACATAGGTCTTGACATCTGCGGCACCAAACACGGCGTTGGTGTTCAGGGCCTCTTGGTACGACGCTTCGCCATCGGCATACAACTGCTGGCGCGCCAAGGCGTCTTCCATCGCCTCTTGCAAGGTGTCCACCATCAGCGCATGGGCCGTCTTGCCCTCCAATGCAGCGACTTGGGCAATGCGGGTCTTCAAAGCATCAGGCAGTTTGAGCGAAGTGGTGCTGGACATGTGGCTCTCCAAAAGGTGACACCATGGTAGCACCGGATGCGCTCAGAAGGCATAACGGTGGCTCATTCGTAGTGCGTCCACCTGCCCGGTCCGGCGCAATGCTGACTACACTGCAAATAGGCTAGTACACGAAGGATCCCCCATGTCCAGCGCTATGACCATTCGCCTGGAAGACGGCATCAAGAACCGGCTCGACCAGTTGGCCAACCTTACCCAGCGCAGCAAGTCTTTTTTGGCCGCACAGGCCATTGCAGCCTACGTGTATACCAACGAATGGCAGCTCGCCGAAATTGAGGCGGCCCTTGCCGAAGCCGATGCACGCGACTACGCCACCGACCAAGACATGGCAGACCTGGCGCTGAAATGGACTGCCGGCGCCTTATTCATAGTGCGTCCACATGCGCAGCACGCGCACCGTTTGCTGTTCGGCAAAGACTTCATAAACCAAGCGATGCTGAATGTTGATGCGCCTGGAGTAGGCGCCTGCCAGGTCGCCCACCAGTTTTTCAAAAGGTGGCGGTTTGCCGAATGGGTCAGCGGCCAGCAGGTCCAGTAGTTCCTGCGCCCTGGGCTTGAGACCGCTGGCGGCTAACTTCTTGGCATCCTTCTGTGCCTGCTTGGCAAAGACAAGTGCCCAAGTCACCAGTCGAGCCCGGTCGCGCTTTGCGCCAGTGGCTCGGCCATACCGGCTTTGATGGATTCGCGCATCCCCGGCACGGCCAGCAGGTACAAGGTTTCTTGGATGGCGCTCCAGTCCTCAGACGACACCAACACCGCATCGCTGCGTTTGCCGGAAATGAGAATGGGAGCATGGCTTTGCGCCGTCTCGTCAATCAGACGGTACAGATTGGCGCGGGCCTCGGTAGCGGTGATGGCTTGCATGGGGGCTCCAAGTGGAATGCAGAGAGCGTACGTTAAAACGTACAAAAAAGCAAGTCCGTGCTATCTGCTCGTCAGCACTCTGATGAACGCAAGTTCCCTGCAAGCGCCGCCTCAAACCCCCTCTTGAACCACCTTCGGATCAAACGCCTTGCGCCCAAACACCTCCCGCAGCATGGGCGCAAAGTAAGACAGCGGTTTGGTGGGGTAGGCCGGATCAAAGGAGGCTTGGTCGTAGCGTTCGCAAAAGCGCACACAAGCGTCAAACCACGGGTGGTCGGCGTAGGCCAGGTAGCCGTCGGGCTTGTTGCCGACGTGGTGGGCGTAGTACTTCATCTGAAACAGGCCGTGCATTTCAATCACCCAGGTCACCTCGGCGCGCACAAAGGGGCGCAGGATGGCGGCGGCCATTTGGGAGTGGTTCTCGGGCGCCAGCACGTCGCCAATGTCGTGCACCAAGGCGGCTACCACCATGTCGATGTCGGCGCCATCGGCCTGGGCGCGGGTGGCGCTTTGCAGCGAATGCTCCAGGCGGCTGATCTGGTAGCCCGGCAAGGAGTCGCCCAAGGCTTCAAGCGCGGTGATTAGACGGTCGGGCAGGGCGCGGATGTAGTCATGCTCCAGGGCCTGCAAGAATTGATATTCCTCGGCCGTGCCGTCTTTCATCTGGGTAAATGCAACCTGCTTCATGGGGGAGCCTCAATCAAAAGTGGGGTTCAAATGGACAGGGCTCAGGCCCCAAAGCGGCGGCTCAATACGCGGTAGGTGCTGCGCGGGCCGTCGCGGTCAATGTAGCAGCCTTGCAGTTGGCGGTGGCCTTCAGACGGGTCAAACGCGGTGCGGCCGTGCAAGACGCGGTTGTTGTCAAACATCATGAACCAGCCGGGGTCGAGCCGAAAGCGCAGCTCGTACTGTGGGTCTTCAAACAATTCGCCCAAGCGCTTGCGCGCGCCGTGGTAGCGCTGGGTGTCGGCCTCCGACATGAGCGGAATGTCGTCCAAGCGCGGGCTGTAGTGCACGCCCGTCATTTGGCCCAAGCCGTCAAGCTCAATCAGCGGCGTCACTGCCACCAGATGCGCCTTGTCGCCGTCGCGGTATTCAAAGCGCACCGGCACGCTGCTCAGCAGCGCAAAGCCTTCGGGGTCTTCGGCGCGCACCTGGGCGGCCACCGCCAGGCTATCGACCAGGGTGGACAGGCCGCCCGAGGTTTCGTTTTGCAGGCATTGCAGCACCTGGATGCCGGGCACCGGCGTGCGGTAGGGGTTGTCGGTGTGCGGGCCCAAAGACACCGGGCGGTAGGCCAGGTCGTTGGAGCCGGGGCGGGAATACACCTCAAAAAACGCGCCAAAGTTGGTGTCGCGCACATAGCCAAAGCGACGCGCCACGGTCAGCAGCGAATCGTTCTCGGTGGGGCTGCCGTGCACCAGCACAAAGCCGCGGGCAATGAAGTCGCGCAGCGCGCGGTGCAGCACTGCGTCTTGCGACAGTTCGTTCCAGGCGTAGACGGGCTGGGGCGACAGGTCGGCCATCCAGGGCAGGGGCGGCGGGCATTCTTCTGATATCACGCTGCCTGCAATTAGCTCCTGCGGGTCAAAGTCGCCGGCAAAGCCGTCGCTAAAGGCCAGGTGCAACTGCGCCTGCGCGGCGCCCTGGGCCGGCATCCACGCAGCCTTGGTCAGGTGCAGGTCGGTGGGCAACTGGTGCGGGTTGACCAGGCGCTGGCCAGTAACTGAGTCGCGCTGGCTGGGGTGGTGGCTGCGTGCGCGCAGCCAAAGGGCCGGGAGCGGGGTGGTGTGGCTGGTGCCACGGTTAAGCAGGATCTGGGGGCGGGAATTGGAGCGGTTTATTTCAATGGCGAGCAAAGCAGACGTTCTCTGGGAAGTAATGGGGCGGAATAGCCGAGGCATCAGCCCCTTGCTGCGATGCTAAACGCCGCACGCAGGCCGCGCGGCGCATCGTGCGCGGGGCAATTTATGTAATTGAAGCGTCGCGGGCCTCGGCTTGTGGCGCGCTGCGCGGGTCCATTTGCAGCACCGCTTGCGAGCTGGCGTCCATCATTACGTAGTCCGAGCGGTGCGCGGGCACGCGGGCCGAGCGCTGTTGTTGGTGGGTGTAGTACCAGACGATGGTGGCCAACACCGTCAACACAATAGCGAAATACAGCATCAAGCCCTCGGGGCCGATGTAGTCCATCAGCCCGCCGGCCAGTGTGGGGCCGATGGTGGCGCCTATGCCATAGAGCAGCAGCAAGCCGCCGGTGGTCTCCAGCACCTTGGACGGCTCGATCAGGTCGTTGGTGTGCGCCACGCTCAGGCCGTAGATGGCAAAAGACAGGGCGCCGTACAGCACGCCGAGCAAAATAAGAAAGTTTTCATACTCGCGCGCCAGATAAAAGCCCACGGCCGCCAGCCCCGCAGAAGCCACGCAAATCCAGAAAAGAATCCAGCGCCGGTCATAGCGGTCTGACAAATGCCCCACCGGCCACTGAAAGGCCGCGCCGCTCAAAATCGTAATGGCCATGAACGCCGCAGTGCGGTTGTCGCTAAAGCCCACGCCCTGGCCAAACACATTGCCCAGGCTGTAAAACGTGCCGTTGATCAGGCCCGAGCCCATGGCGGCAATGGCGCCTATGGGAGAAATCACAAACAGTGAGATCAGGTTCATGGACGGCGCTTCGGTCTGGCGCGGTTCGCGGATGGTGGTCAGCGTGGTGGGAATCAGCGCAAACGAAAACAAAATTGACACCAGCGCAAATGGCACAAAACCAAAGCGGTCGCCCACCAGAATCAGCCACTGGCCCAAGGCGGTGGACACGCCGCTGACCGCCATATAGGCGGCAAACACCTTGCCCCGGCTCTCACGGTCGGCCACCACGTTGAGCCAGCTCTCGATCACTACGTACAGGCCCACAATGCACACGCCCGTGACAAAGCGCAGCAGGCCCCAAAACCAGGGATTGGTCCAAATCGCATGCAACACGGGCACCGCCGACGCCACCGAGGCCATGACCGCAAAGGCGCGGATATAGCCCACGCGCCGGATCAACGCCGGGCAGGCGTAGGTGCCATACACAAAGCCGGCAAAGTAGGCCGACATGATCAGCCCCGTCACCAGCCCCGAATACTTGGCCAGCCCGGCCTGCGCACCAATGGCAACCGTCAGCAGCGCAATACCCACCACCAGCATGCTCACCCCGCTGAGCAGCGAGGCCAGGGGCCAGGTGAGGGACTTTTTGATCGGGGTGGTCATGGTGCGGCGTGGAATACAAAAAATGTGCGAATGCGCAAGCAACGATGGTGACACGGCGCGCGGGCGGCTTGTGGCTCAAAAGCGACCTGCGCAAGAGGTGTCACGCGGCCTCGCGGTGCGAAATGGACCGCCGCACGCCCCGTCAAATGCTCAAGCAACCCGCGAAATCGTCGTAAAAAGCCGAAAAAACGTCGTTCAAGTGCTATAAATCCGCCCACTTGCGGGCTACAGTGGGCCAACACACTGGCCCCTACGGCCGCCTTTTTTACGACTGGACGCATGATCGTACTGCCCGACGAGACATCCGCGCGCATCGACTTGGCTGCGGCCTTTCGCTGGGCGGCGCGCTGGAACATGCACGAGTCGATTGCCAACCATTTCAGCCTGGCCGTCAGCGACGACGGCGCACAGTTTTTGCTCAACCCGGCGGGCAGCCATTTCTCGCGCGTCCGGGCAAGTGACTTGCTGCGGGTGGACGCCCGCAAGAGTGATGGCGCACAAGCCGCCAACGCCCCCGACCCCACCGCCTGGCATTTGCACGCCGAGTTGCACCAGCGCCTGCCGCAGGCGCGCTGCATTCTGCACACCCACATGCCTTACGCCACCACGCTGTGCTGCTTGCAAGACTTTGAATGGCTGGCGCTGGACCAAAACGCCTGCCGCTTTCATGGCCGCATTGCCTACGACCGCGATTACGCCGGCATGGCGCTGGATGCTTCAGAGGGCCAGCGGGTGGCAGGTTTGCTGGGGCAGGGCAAAAGCGTGCTGTTCATGGGTAACCACGGAGTCATCGTGGTCGGCCCCACGGTGGCGCAGGCGCTGGACGAACTGTATTACCTGGAAAAAGCCGCCAAGCTGCAGGTGCTGGCCCTGTCTACGGGCAGGCCGCTGGCGCTGATTCCTGAGCCACTTGCCGCACTGGCCTGCGCCCAGTGGAACGACTACCCCACCGCCTTTTGCGAACTGCACCTGCAGGCGCTCAAACTCATCCTTGACCACGAAGAACCGGAGTACAAAACATGAACCCCAACGTCATCATCACCTGCGCCCTGACCGGCGCTGGCGACACGGCTGGCAAAAGCCCGCACGTGCCCGTCACGCCCACGCAAATTGCCGCCGCTGCGGTGGAGGCGGCCAAGGCTGGCGCCACCGTGGTGCACTGCCACGTGCGCAACCCAGAAACAGGCCAATTCAGCCGCGACCCGGCCTTGTATGCCGAGGTAATGGACCGCATCCGCGACTCCGGCGTGGACATCATCGTCAACCTGACTGCGGGCATGGGGGGCGACCTGGAGATCGGGCCTGGTGAGACGCCCACCCGCTTTGGCCCCAACACCGACCTGATTGGCCCCCTGGCGCGCCTGATCCATGTGGAGCAACTGCTGCCCGAAATTTGTACCCTGGACTGCGGCACGCTGAACTTTGGCGACGGCGACACGATTTACGTCTCCACCCCGGTTGCTCTGCGCGCGGGCGCCAAGCGCATTACCGAGCTGGGCGTTAAAGCTGAGCTGGAGATTTTTGACACCGGCCACCTGTGGTTTGCCAAGCAAATGATGAAAGAGGGCTTGTTGGACAACCCGCTGTTCCAGCTCTGCCTGGGCATTCCCTGGGGCGCACCGGCCGACACCACCACCATGAAAGCCATGGTCGACAACCTGCCGCCGGGCGTGGTGTGGTCGGGCTTTGGCATTGGCCGCACGCAAATGCCCATGGCCGCGCAGGCCATGCTGCTGGGTGGCAATGTGCGCGTGGGCCTGGAAGACAACCTCTGGCTGGACAAAGGCGTGCTGGCCACGAATGGGTCGCTGACCGAGCGCGTGATTGAGATCATCACCCGCCTGGGCGGCACGCCTATGACCCCGGCCCAGGGCCGCGAAAAAATGGGCCTCAAGAAGCGCGGCTGATTCGCCATTTTTCGCAAAACATCACGACGCAAAACACCATGAACTTCATAACCGACATCAAAACCTTCGCCGCCTTGGGCACTGGCGTCATTGGCAGCGGTTGGGTCGCCCGCGCCCTGGCCCATGGCCTGGACGTGATTGCCTGGGACCCGGCACCTGGCGCCGAGGCCGCCTTGCGCGAACGCACCGCCAAAGCCTGGGGGGCGCTCACCGCGCAGGGCCTGGCGCCCGGTGCCTCGCAAGACCGCCTGAAATTTGTCGCCACGGTGGAGGAATGCGTGGCGCAAGCCGACTTCATCCAAGAAAGCGCGCCCGAGCGCCAGGACCTGAAACTGGCGCTGCATGCGCAAATCACCGCTGCGGCGCGGCCCAATGTGCTGATTGGTTCGAGCACCTCGGGCCTCTTGCCCAGCGACTTTTATGCCCATGCCCAGCACCCCGAGCGCTGCGTGGTCGGCCACCCGTTCAACCCGGTGTATTTGCTGCCGCTGGTGGAAGTGGTGGGCGGCGTCAACACCGCGCCCGAGGCGGTGCAAGCCGCCATGCAGGTCTACCGCAGCTTGGGCATGCGCCCGCTGCATGTGCGCAAAGAGGTGCCTGGCTTTATCGCTGACCGCTTGTTAGAGGCCATGTGGCGCGAGTCACTGCACCTGGTCAACGACGGCGTGGCCACCACCGGCGAGGTTGACGACGCCATCCGCTTTGGCGCGGGCATGCGCTGGTCCTTTATGGGCAGCTTTTTGATCTACACCTTGGCAGGCGGCGACGCGGGCATGCGCCACTTCATGGCCCAGTTTGGCCCGGCGCTCAAGCTGCCCTGGACCAAGTTAGAGGCGCCCGAACTTACCGACAGCCTGCTCGACGCCGTGGCCGAAGGCAGCGTCGAGCAGTTGGGCGCGCGCAGCATCGCCGACTGGGAACGCTACCGCGACGACTGCCTGATGGCGGTGCAAGAGGCTGTGCGGGCCACCAAAATCAAGCACGGAATCGCCCCGGATGCCTGAAATCAACGCCCCGGTGCTGCCGGTGCTAACGGTGATTTATCGCTGCACCATAGTTCCCGAGTGGGTGGACTTCAACGGCCACCTGCGCGACGGTTACTACATGGTGCTGTTTAGCAGCGCCGTGGACGCGCTGATGGATTTGGCGGGGCTGGATGCTGCCGGGCGCAAAGCCACGGGTCATTCGTGGTTCACGCTGGAGGCGCATGTGAACTACCTGCAGGAGGTGAAACAAGGCGCAGCGGTGGAAGTTCGCCTGCAAGTGCTGGGCGTGGACGCCAAACGCCTGCACGTGTGCCTGAGCCTGCACCCCGAGGGCCAAGCGGGGGTGATGGCGGTGAGCGAGCAAATGCTGCTCAATGTGGACATGGTCGGCCCGCGCGCCACGCCGTTTGCGCCCCACGTGGCAGGCTATTTACAGCCGCTGGCCGCGCAGCACGCCGCATTGCCGCGCCCGGCCCAGGTCGGGCGCGTGATGGCGCTGCCACCGGCCAAATAGGCTTGTCATGAGCGCCGCGCTGACCGCCACCTTGCCCGCCACCATGCACGGCGTGGTGCTGACCGCCTTTGGCGGGCCTGAGGTTTTGCACTACCGCGACGATCTGCCGGTTCCCTTGCCACGCGCAGGCGAGGTACTGATCCGCGTGGCGGCCAGTGCGGTCAACAACACCGACATCAACACCCGCGTGGGCTGGTATTCCAAAACCGCAGCCCGCGCTACCGGCGCAAGCGCCACCGTAGTTACCACCGAAGGCGGCGCAGCGGTGTTTGACGCTGCGCAGGACGCCGACCCCAGCTGGGGCGGCACGCCCATGGCCTTTCCGCGCATCCAGGGTGCCGACTGCTGCGGTCACATTGCTGCTGTGGGGCCGGGTGTGGACGCGGCACGCATCGGCCAGCGCGTGCTGGTGCGACCCATATTGCGGGCCTATGCCGACTACCGCCCCTATGCCTGCTGGTACTTCGGCTCGGAATGCGATGGTGGCTTTGCCCAATACACCCGCGTGCCCGCTGACGCCGCCGTGACGGTGCACAGCGATTTGAGCGACGCCGAACTGGCGTCCTTTCCCTGCGCCTATTCCACCGCCGAAAACCTGGTGGACCGCGCGGGGGTGAAAGCGGGTGAACGCGTGCTGGTTACCGGCGCCTCGGGCGGTGTGGGCAGCGCGGCAGTGCAACTGGCCCGCCGCCGGGGTGCGTACGTGATTGCCGTTGCGGGCGCCGACAAGCACGCCGCCGTGCGCGCCCTGGGAGCAGCCGAATGCCTGGCGCGCGACGCCGAGCTGGCGCAGGCGCTGGGCGCCGAGAGTGTGGACGTGGTCATTGACCTGGTGGGCGGCGCGCAGTGGCCCGCGCTCTTGGACGTATCGAAGCGTGGGGGCCGCTACGCCACCTCAGGCGCAATTGCCGGGCCGCTGGTGGCCCTGGATTTGCGCACCCTGTACCTCAAAGACCTCACCCTGGTGGGCTGCACCTTCCAGGACGACCGTATTTTTGACAACTTGGTGGGCTATATCGAGCGCGGTGAGATCGCGCCGGTGGTGGCCCACACCTTTGCGCTGCGCGACATCGCCCAGGCGCAAGCCACCTTCAGCGCGAAAAACTTTGTCGGAAAAATCGTGCTGCTGGCGCCGCACTGAAAGTGTTTTGCAAATGACAAGCCCTGATTCCCCCACCAAAAAGTCCCACGGCCTGGGCACCCCGCTCGAAGGCACGCCCGCGCCGCCCTGGGACCCGGCCGCGCCGATTGCCGCGCCCCTGTGCCTGTACCGTCCTACTGTGCTACCCGCCTGGGTGGACTACAACGGCCACATGAGCGAGTCCTGCTACTTGCTGGTTTTTGGCGACAACTCAGACGCGTTTTTTCGCCTGGTGGGCATTGATGAGGCCTACCGCGACCAGGGCGGCCACTCGCTCTACACGGTGCAAACCCACATCCACAACATCCGCGAAGTGGCCGAGGGCGAACCGCTGCGCCTGACCTTGCAACTGCTGGACTTTGACGACAAGCGCGTGCACATTTTCCATGCCATGCACCACGGCGCCAGCGGCGACCTGCTGGCCACAGGCGAGCAAATGCTGGTGCATGTGGACATTGCCCAAGGCCGCGCCACCCCCATGCCCGCCGACTTGCAGGCGCGCTTGCAAGCCATTGCAAAAGCCCACGCAAGTCTGCCCACGCCGCCCCAGGTGGGCAAGCCCATGGGCATACGCCGCAAGACGGCCTGACATCCCGCAATTTTTGAAAGACCTCCGCCATGCAATTCGCACTCAGCACCGAACACACCATGATCGTAGACACGGTGCGCGCCTTTGTCGAAAAAGAGCTGTACCCGCATGAAGACGAGGTGGAGCGCACCGACGCGATTGACCCCGCGCTGGCCCAGTCCATCCAGGCCAAGGCGATTGAAGTGGGTCTGTACGCCGCCAATATGCCTTCTGAGCTGGGCGGCGGCGGGCTGGACAATTTCAGCATCACGCTGATGGAGCGCGAATTCGGACGCGCTTCTTACGGCCTGCAAATGCTGATTGCGCGCCCAAGCAACATCTTGCGGGCCTGCCAGGGCGCGCAAATTGAGGAATATTTGCTGCCCACCATCCGCGGCGAGCGCCACGATTGTTTGGCCATGACCGAGCCCAATGCCGGCTCGGACGTGCGCGGCATGCAAACCCGGGCCACGCGCGACGGTGCAGGCGAGAACGCCGACTACCTCATCAACGGCACCAAGCACTTCATCAGCCATGCCGACATGAGCGACTTTGTGGTGCTGTTTGCCGCCACGGGGGTTGAGGACACCAAGCATGGCCCCAAGAAAAAGATCACCGGCTTTTTGGTGGACCTGAATTCGCCGGGCCTGACCGTGCGCCGGGGCCCGGCCTGCGTGTCGCACCGGGGCTACCACCAGTGCGAGCTGTTTTTTACCGACTGCCGCGTGCCCGCCTACAAGCGCCTGGGCGACGAGGGCGCCGGTTTTGATTTGATGGGCCAGTGGCTGGGCGCCACCCGCCTGACGGTAGCCGCCACCAGCGTGGGCCGGGGCCAGCGGGTGATGGAAATGGCCACCGAGTGGGCCGCTACGCGCAAGCAGTTTGGCCAGGCGATTGGCAAGTTCCAAGGCACGGGCTTCAAGCTGGCCGACATGGCCACCGAACTGGCTGCGGCCGAGTTATTGACGCTGCAAGCCGCCTGGAAGTGCGACCAGGGCACCATGACCGACTCAGACGCCGCCATGGCCAAGCTGTTTGCCTCAGAGGCGCTGGCGCGGGTGACCGACAACGCCCTGCAAATCTTCGGCGGCATGGGCTTGATGAACCAGCTGCCCATTGAGCGCTACTGGCGCGACGCGCGGGTGGAACGCATCTGGGACGGCACCAGCGAAATCCAGCGCCACATCATCTCGCGCGCCATGCTGCGCGTGCACGGGGCGTGAGCGCGCCCGCAGCCCCGGCTGTATTTGCGGACCCAGACGATCAAGACGGCGGCGGTCGCGCGCAGTTGCAACGCCTGTTTTCGCCACGTCACATTGCGGTGTTTGGTGGCAATTCCGCCGCCGAGGCCATTCGCCAATGCCGCAAGCTGGGGTTTGCCGGTGAACTGTGGCCAGTGCACCCCACGCGTGCATCGGTAGAAGGCCTGGCCTGCTACCCCGACGTGGCCGCGCTGCCCCAGGCGCCCGACGCCAGCTTTGTGGCAGTGCCGCGCGAGGCCACGGTGGCCATCGTGGGCGAGCTGGCCGAGCGCGGCGCCGGTGGCGTGATTTGCTACGCCTCAGGCTTTGCTGAAGTGGGTGGCGACGGTGTCGCCTTACAACAGCAGCTCGTACGAAACGCGGGCGATATGGCCTTGCTCGGCCCCAACTGCTACGGCATGCTCAACTATTTGGACGGCGTGGCCTTGTGGCCCGACCAGCACGGCGGCCAGCGGGTGGAGCGCGGCGTGGCGCTCATTACCCAGAGCGGCAATATCGGCCTGAACCTGACCATGCAGCGGCGTGCGCTGCCCTTGGCCTATTTGATTACTGTGGGCAACAAGGCTGGCAACCGCATGGAAAGCCTGGTGGACGCGCTGTTGGCCGACCCGCGCGTGAGCGTGATCGGCATGCACATTGAGGGGCTGGACGACGTGGCGGCTTTTTCGCGGGTGGCGCTCAAGGCGCTGCGCCAGGGCGTGCCGCTGGTGGCGCTCAAGGCCGGGTCGTCCAAGCTGGGCGCGCAAACCGCCATGAGCCACACCAGCTCGCTGGCCGGGCCCGACGCCTTGTACGACGCGTTGTTTGCCCGTTGCGGCGTGGCCCGGGTGCGCGACCCGGCCGGGCTGATCGAGACCTGCAAGTTTTTGCACGTACACGGCGCGCTGGGGGGTGGACGCATTATTTCGGCCAGTTGCTCGGGCGGCGAAGCCTCGTTGGTGGCCGATCTGGCCCAGCCGCGCGGCCTGGAAATGCCAGTTATTCCGCCTGCGGCACAAGCCCGGCTGCACGCGGTGCTGGGCGACAAGGTCACCGTGGCCAACCCCTTGGACTACCACACCTACATCTGGGGCGACCTGGCGGCGCAGACCGAATGCTTCTCGGGCCTGATGGACTGCAACTTTGATGCCCATCTGCTGGTGCTGGACTACCCGCGCCTGGACCGCTGCAGCGCGGACAGCTGGGGCACCACGGTGGACGCCTTTGTGGCCGCTGCCCAGGCTGGCCAATCATCTGGCAACAAGGCCGCCACCGTGGTCGCCAGCCTGCCCGAAGACCTGCCCGAGGACCATGCGCAATCGCTCATGGCCCGGGGCATTGCGCCCATGCACGGCCTGCCCGATTGCCTGGACGCCATCGCCCACGCCGCCCAGATGGGCGTGGCGGCGCGGTCGCTGGCCGCCTTAAAGCCGCTTCCCCCGGTGCAAGCGCTGCAAGCGGGCAGCCCGCGCACGCTGGACGAGGCCAGCGCCAAGCGCGCCCTGGCAGCCTTTGGCTTGCCAGTTCCCAAAGGCCAGGTCGTGCCCGCCGCGCAGGTGGCCACCGCTGCTGATGCGCTGGGCTATCCCGTCGTGCTCAAGGCAGTGTCCGAGCACCTGGCGCACAAAACCGAGGCCGGTGCAGTGCACCTGAACCTGGCCAATGCGAGCCAAGTGCAAACCGCGCTGGACGCCATGGCCCATTTGTCCGATCAGTTTTTGGTCGAGCAAATGGCCACCAACGTGGTGGCCGAAGTCATCGTGGGCGTGCAGCGCGATGCGCAGTTTGGCCTGTCGCTCACCGTGGGCGCTGGGGGCGTGCTGGTGGAACTGCTGCAAGACGCGCGCACCTTGCTGATGCCAGTGCAGCGCCACGAGGTGCAGGCGGCGCTGGAGTCGCTGCGCATCTGGGGGCTGTTGCGCGGCTTTCGTGGCAAGCCTGCGGGCGATGTGGCCGCGCTGGTGGACGCGGTGATGGCCGTGGCTGACTACGCCCAAAGCCATACTGAGAGCCTGCTCGAACTCGACGTCAATCCGGTGCTGGTCATGCCCTGTGGCGTGCTGGCGGTGGACGCGCTGATCCGCTGCATTGAACCCAATCCTTAAGGAACGCCCCATGTCTGACTCGGCCCCCGCCGCCCCGGCTGCTGTCCGCACCCACGCCGAAGGCGGCGTGCTCACCATCACCTTGGACCGGCCCAAGGCCAACGCCATCAACGTGGCCACCAGCCACGCTTTGCACGCTGCCTTTGCCCAGTTGCAAGGCGATCCGGCGCTGCGCGTGGCCATCCTGACCGGCACCGGACGTTTCTTTTCGGCCGGCTGGGATTTGGCCGGCGCCACCGAAGGCGAGGCCATAGACGCCGACCACGGTCCGGGCGGCTTTGGCGGCCTGACCGAATTTTTCAGCCTGGGCAAGCCGGTGATTGCCGCCGTCAACGGCCTGGCCATGGGTGGTGGTTTTGAGCTGGCGCTGGCCGCTGACCTGATTGTTGCTAGCGACAACGCTGAATTTGCCTTGCCCGAAGTCAAACTCGGCATGGTGGCCGACTCGGGTGGCCTGCTGCGCCTGCCCCAGCGCCTGCCACGCGCCGTGGCCATGGAGCTGCTGCTCACGGGGCGGCGCATGGGTGCGGCAGAAGCCTTGCGTTGGGGTTTGCTCAACCAGGTCACGCCTGCGGCCGACTTGATGGTTTGCGCGCGCGCGCTGGCGCAGCAGATCGTGCAGGCCGCGCCGCTGGCCGTGGCCGCCGTCAAGGAAATCGTCAGCGCCACCGAGGGCCAGGATTTGCAGGCCGCCTACCGCACGCTGCGCGAGGGCGATTTGCCCATTTACCGCGCCATGCTGCAATCCAAAGACGCTGCCGAGGGCCCCTTGGCATTTTCAGAAAAAAGGCCGCCGCGCTGGACCGGGCGCTGAACATGCGCGCGGCCCAAAGGGCAAGCAAACCCGGTGCAGGGCAAGGCGCTGCGCGGGGGGCAGGCGCCCTGCACGAGACCCAAGAGTTCCATTTTTTGCTGCTGCCGGAGTTCTCCGTCATGGGCTTTGCGTCTGCGGTGGAGCCGCTGCGCGTTGCCAACCGCTTTGTGCCCCAGGCCTACCGCTGGAAGATCCTCAGCCTTGATGGTGGCCCGGTGCGCGCCAGCAACGGCATGTCGCTCAATGTGGACGGGGCGCTGGACCGTGCGCACGCGGTGCAAACCTTGTTTGTGGTGGCTGGATTTAACCCCTTGCAGCATTACCAAAACGCCCTGGGCGAAGCGCTGCGCCAGCTCGACCGCCAGGGCGCCACCCTTGGCGCCATCGACACGGGTGCCTTTGTGTTGGCGCAGGCGCGCCTCTTGAGCGGCCACCCGGTCACGCTGCACTGGGAAGCGCAGTCGGCCTTCAAAGAGCGCTTTACGGCCCTGACGGTGACGCAAGAGCTGTTTGAATGGGGCGAGCGGCGCATCAGTTGCGCCGGGGGCACGGCCGCCATGGATATGATGCTGGCCCTGATCGGCCAACGCCACGGGCAGGCGCTGGCAGCGACCGTCTCCGAGCAGTTTTTGCACGGCCCGGTGCGCAGCCCATCCGAACACCAGCGTACCGAAGTCGTGGCGCGCTTTGGCGTGCACGACAAAAAACTGGTGCAAACCATCCAGACCATGCAGGCGCACCTCGAAGAAGTGCTGGCCGTCGACGCCCTGGCTGCGGCCATGGGCGTCACCCGGCGCCAGATGGAGCGCCTGTTTGCCGCGCATTTGCAGGTCTCGCCAGCGGCCTTCTACCTGTCTTTGCGGCTGGACCGCGCCCGCCAGCTGCTCGAGCAAAGCGATATGGGCGTCATGGCCATCGCTGTGGCCTGTGGTTTTGCTGCGCCGTCACACTTTTCCCGTGCCTATCGCCGCCGCTTTGGCGTGCCCCCCAGAGCCGAGCGCTCCCAAAAGCGCTGAATTCTGTTGCGATGCAGCATTCAAAGTGGATTTGCACATTGCGCCATGCGGCGGATTAATCAATTTCGATAATTGCTACGCAGCGGCAAAAACTGCGCTTCTCTAAGGGAATATGCCAATAGGTTCGCCTTGAGGCGGGCAAAGCTTTGCATTACTATGTCTGTAGGACGCAAATCGGTTTGCATTCCACTCCCGGTGCTTTTGCCCTTTTTGGCAAAGCAACCTGGGAACTGTTTATTAATCTGCTTGGATTGGAGATCTTCAAAAATGGCAAATGTCGAAACCACCAACGACGCGAGAATCATCCTCGACCGTCGTCAACTGATTCTTGGCGCGTCTGCGGTTGGCCTGGCGTCCACCTTCGGTGTCACACCCGCCATGGCGCAAAGCGCACCCAAAAAAGGCGGCACATTGCGCATGGGCATGGAGGGCGGCTCACCTTCGGACAGCCTGGACCCGCTGACCTATGCGGACTCCATCCCAATCACCATGAGCCTGATGCTCTGGAACAACTTGGTGGAAGTGGCCGACAACGGCGACGCGACCCCCGAACTGTTCGAGAGCTGGGAAGTCAAGCCCGGCGCTGCCGACTGGATCTTCAATGTGCGCAAGGGCATCACCTTCACCTCCGGCAAGACGCTGGACGCTGACGACGTGATCTACTCCATCAACATGCACCGCGGTGAGACCAAGTCCCCCGCCAAAGCGCTGTTGGCTGACATCAAAGAGATCAAAAAGCTGTCCGCCACCCAGGTGCAAATCACCATGAACAAGGGCAATGTTGACTTGCCTTTCAACCTGAGCGACTACCACATCATCGTGGTGCCCAACGGTTTCAAAGACTTTAGCAAGCCCGATGGCACAGGCGCCTTCACGCTCGACGAATTCCAGCCCGGTGTGCGTGCGACCTTCAAGCGCAAGCCTGGCAACTACTGGAAGCCCAACCGTGGCAACTTTGACCGCGTGGAGCTGATTTACATCCAAGACGCCAACCAACGCACCACCGCTTTGCAAACCGGCACCGTGGACATCATCAACCGCGTGAGCCCCAAGACGGCTGCCCTGCTGGCTAAAAACTCGGCGCTCAAAGTCTCGCGCACCCCAGGCATGGGCAACCGCTTTTGCTTCGTGGCCCACACCGACAAGTCGCCTTTCAGCAACCGCGACGTGATGCTGGCGATGAAGTTTGGTATCGACCGCCAAAAAATCGTGGACAACGTCTACAGCGGCTACGCATCGATCGGTAACGACAACTGCGTCGGACCGAAGATGAAGTTCTACGATCCCAAGCAACCGATGAACCGCTTTGACCCAGAAAAAGCCAAGTTCCACATGAAGAAATCGGGCCACACTGGCGCGATTGAGTTGCAAGTGTCCGAAGGCGCGTTCTCTGGCGCCACCGATGCTGGCCAGATCTTCCAAGAGTCGATGTCCAAGGCCGGCATCAACCTGGACTTGAAGCGCGTCTCGGGCGACGGCTACTGGGACAACGTCTGGCTCAAGCAGCCTTTCTGCGCGGTTTACTGGGGCAACCGTCCCACCATCGACAACCAGTTCACCTCGACTTTCTACGGCGGCAAAGGCAATCCTTGGAACGACAGCCATTTTGAGAACGCCGAATTCAGCAAGACGCTGGAATCAGCTCGCGTCGAAACCGATCAGAAAAAGCGCCAGGAAATGTATTCCCACTGCCAGGAACTCGTGTCGCAAAACGCCGGCATGATCAACTACGCGGTGCAGGATTACCTTGACGCGCACGTCACCAAGCTGCAAGGCCTGACGGCTTCGGGCCGTTACGACATGGGAGACGACCGTATCCCTGAAAAAGGCTGGTTCGCCTAAAGTAGTACGGTTGCCGGTCTGGAAACAGCCGGCGTCGCATTGCTATAACTAAAGAGGGGTTGGGTTTGCGCCCGACCCCTTTTTTGCTCTACATTTTGTCAGTGTTGCTCGGACATCCCTTTTCGGGCAAGCGGCACATTGCGCCGCTGTTATTTCTTACCTATGGCACCTCATGGCAAAGCTGATTGTTAACCGACTGCTTCTGGGCATACTGACCCTGTTTGCGGTATCGGTGCTGATTTTTGTCTGCACCCAAATTCTTCCGGGCGACGTAGCCTCAGCGGTGCTGGGACAAGGCGCCACGCCCGAGGCCTTGATCGTGTTTCGTCGCGAACTTGGCCTGGACATCCCTGCGCATATTCGCTACTGGAACTGGCTGGTTGGCGCCCTGCATGGCGATCTGGGCGTAGCCTTGACCAATAAGCGCGTCATCATTGACGACCTGTTGCCGCGCTTGCGCAACACTTTGTTTTTGGCCGGCTATGCAGCACTGATCGCCATTCCTTTGTCCGTTGGCCTGGGGGTGGTGGCGGCCATCAACGAAGGTAAATGGTCGGACCGTCTGGCCAACGTGCTCACGCTGATCGCCATCTCATTGCCTGAGTTCTTTATCGCCTACCTCCTGATCATCTTTTTCTCGGTGAACGTGCAGTGGTTCCCATCGCTGGCCATGGTGTCCAACGGCATGGGCTTTGGCGAGCGGGTCTACCAGGCCACGCTGCCTGCGCTCACGCTCACGCTGCTAGTGGCAGCCCACATGCTGCGCATGACGCGCAGCTCGGTGCTCTCGGTCATGTCCACGCCCTATATCGAGATGGCCTTCCTTAAAGGTGCACCCCGCCGGCGCGTGATCGTGCGCCACGCGCTGCCCAATGCGGCGGCGCCCATCATCACCGTCATTGCCCTGAACATGGCTTACCTGGTCGTGGGCGTGGTGGTGATTGAGGCGGTGTTTGTCTACCCCGGTCTGGGCCAGTACATGGTGGACGCGGTGTCCAAGCGCGACGTGCCCGTGATCCAGGCCTGTGGCCTGACCTTCGCAACCGTTTTCGTGATGCTCAACACGCTGGCCGATATCTTGGTGATCCTGGTCAATCCGCGCCTGCGTCACCAGCGCTAAGACCTTTTGCTTTACAGACACACCATGAAACTCTTTGGACACAAGCTGACCGCCTCTGCTGCCTTTGGCCTGACCGTTGTTGGCATTTTTATTCTGGTATCGCTGTTCACGCCTTGGCTCGCTCCGTATTCCGAGTCGGCCAATGTGGGCGGCACTTGGGATGAATCCTCGGCCAAGATGCTGTTCGGCGCCGACCAAATCGGGCGCGACATGCTGACTCGCATGATGTATGGCAGCCGCATGACGATTGGTGTGGCGCTGGCCATCACCACGCTGTCCTTTTTTATCGGCATCCTGACCGGGCTGGTAAGCGCGGTCATGGGCGGCTGGGTGGATGTGTTTTTCACCCGCTTAGTCGATGTGATGTTGTCCATTCCGAGCCTGATTTTTGCGCTCATCATTTTGGGCGTGTTTGGTTCGAGCATTCCGGTGCTGATTTTGACGATTGCGGTACTCGACTCGACCCGCGTGTTTCGCCTCGCGCGCGCCCTGGGTATGAACCTGACGGTGATGGAGTATGTGGAAGCCGCCCGTCTGCGGGGCGAAGGCCTGTGGTGGGTGATTACCCGTGAGATTTTGCCCAACGCCTGGGCGCCTCTGGTATCAGAGTTTGGCCTGCGCTTTTGCTTTAACTTCTTGTTTATTGCCGGCCTGTCGTTTTTGGGTTTGGGCATTCAGCCGCCCTACGCAGACCTGGGCGGCATGGTGCGCGAGAACGCCGCGGCCATCAACTTCGGCATGATGGCGCCGATCTACCCCGCCACTGCCATTGCGCTGCTCACCGTTTCGGTCAACCTGGTGGTGGACTGGATGCTGTCCATCGACGCGCGCCCCTCCGGCGCACAAGCCGAACTCTAAGAAAGACAGCGGCCATGGACGAACAATTCATTCTGAATATCAAGGGCCTGCGCCTGGAAAGCGTGGCGGGCAACGTAATTGTCGACAACGTGGACCTGCAACTGCGCAAGGGCGAAGTACTGGGTCTGATCGGCGAGAGCGGTGCGGGCAAGTCCACCATTGGCCTCTCGAGCATGGTGTACGCCCGCGCAGGCTTGCACATTGCTGGCGGCGAAGTGATTTTGGGCGGCGTCAATATCCGCGCCCTGGACACTGAAGGTCGGCGCCAGATGCGGGGCAAACGCATTGCCTATATCGCCCAGTCGGCCGCTGCCGCATTCAACCCAGCGCACAGCCTGATGGACCAAGTTTGCGAGGCGCCCGTGCTGCACAAGCTCATGACCCGGTCTGAGGCCGAAGTCTGGGCCTGCGAGCTGTTTACCGCGCTCGATCTGCCGGATCCGCAAAACTTCGGCAAGCGCTACCCGCACCAGGTCTCTGGCGGCCAGTTGCAGCGCGCCATGGCGGCCATGGCCATGTCTTGCAGGCCTGACGTGCTGGTGCTTGACGAACCGACCACGGCGCTGGATGTCACCACACAAATCGAGGTGCTGATCCTGCTCAAATCACTGATTCGTCAGTACCACACGGCGGCGCTCTACATCACGCACGATCTGGCGGTGGTGGCGCAGGTGGCCGACCGCATTAAGGTGCTGCGCCACGGCAAAGAGGTGGAAGAAGGCCTCACCCCCCAAATCCTGCACCACGCCAACCAAGATTACACCGCTCGCCTGGTGGCAGTGCGCGGCGCCGCAGCCAGCGAGCGCGCTGTGGCCGCTACCGTGCAGAGCGAAACCGTGCTGTCGATCAAAGACTGCCACGCCTACTATGGCGATTTCCACGTCGTGCGCGGGGTGTCGCTCGATGTGAAACGCGGCGAAACCGTAGCGGTGGTGGGCGAATCGGGCTCTGGCAAATCGACCTTGGCGCGCATCATTACCGGCCTCTTGATGCCGCGCAGCGGCGAGATCGTGTTCCAGAACAAGGCGCTGCCCCCGGCCCTCAACGCCCGCAGCAAAGAGCTCAAGCGCACTATTCAGCTCGTATACCAGATTCCGGACGTGGCCATCAACCCACGCCAAAGCCTGCTCGATATCGTGGGCCGCCCGGTCGAGTTTTACTTTGGCGCAAGCCGCGCCGAAGTGCTGGCGCGCGCCAAGGAGCTGATGACTCTGGTGGAGCTGCCCGAAGACTTTTTGCAGCGCCGTCCAGGCCAGCTCTCAGGCGGGCAAAAGCAGCGCGTCTGTATCGCGCGAGCACTGGCGGCCAAGCCCGATCTGATTATTCTGGACGAGCCCACCTCGGCGCTGGATCCGCTGGTAGCTGAAGAAATCTTGACGCTGCTGCGCAAGCTGCAACGGGAGTTGGGCCTGTCCTATGTGCTCATCACGCACGACCTAGACGTGGTGCACCGCATTGCGCACCGCACCGCCGTGATGCTGCAGGGCCAGTTTGTCGCCTTTGACGAGACCAACAAAATCTTTGAGCACCCCGAGCACCCCTACACCCAAAAGCTGATCACCGCCGTACCCGAAATGCGCGTGGATTGGCTCGACGAGGTGATGGCCAAGCGCCAGGCTGCGGCGGCCTGAGCTTCTTTTCGCGGCAATAAAAAACGGCGCCTAGGCACCGCTTTTTATTTCCGGGCGCTGAATGCGCTCGGTCTGAACTGGAGGTCAGATGTTGGAGTCAGGGAACGAGGCCTTGCGGCGGTTCACGTAGTCCAGCACCGCTTCGTCAGCGGCTGGGTCTATGGCTGGCGCTTCGTATTCGGCCAGCTGCTTTTTCCACATTGCGTTGGCGCGCACCGACATGTCGACGCCGCCTTCGGCTTCCCACTGCTCGAAACTGTTGTTGTCGGTAATGGGCGAACGGTAAAACGCGCTCTCAAAATTGGCTTGCGTGTGGGCGCAGCCCAAGAAGTGCTTGCCCGGACCCACTTCGCGGATGGCGTCCATGGCCTGGCCGTTTTCGGACACGTCCACGCCTGCGAGCAAGGTGTGCATCATGCCGGCCTGGTCGCAGTCCATGATGAATTTCTCGTAGCCCATGGACAGGCCGCCCTCCAACCAGCCTGCGGTGTGCAACACAAAGTTGACGCCGCCCAGGCAGGTTGGCAGCATGGTGTTGGCCGCCTCAGAAGCAGCTTGTGCGTCAGCAATCTTGGAGCCGCACAGCCCGCCGCCCGAGCGAAAGGGCACGCCCACGCGGCGCGCCAGCGCCGCCATGGCGTACAGCACCAAAGCCGGCTCGGGCGTGCCAAAGGTGGGAGCGCCCGACTGCATGGAAATGCTCGAAGCAAAGCTGCCCAGCACCACCGGCGCGCCAGGGCTGACCAGTTGTACAAAAGCCATGCCCGCCAGCGCTTCGGCCAGGGTTTGGGCGCAGGTGCCCGCCACGGTGACCGGCGACATGGCGCCGGCCAGGATGAAGGGCGTGATGATGGTGGCCTGGTTGGCGCGGGCATATACCTTAGCCGCACCGAGCATGGTGTCGTCAAAGGTCATGGGCGAGTTCGCGTTGATCAGGCTGATGCACACTGTCTTGGGCTTGCCAGTCAGCGGATCGAGGTAATTGTCGCCAAACAGTGCTTTGGACATTTCGACCGTGTCGTGGGCACGGCTGGGATGGGTGACCGAGCCCATATAGGGCTTGTCGCTGTACTTCATGTGGGAATACACCATGTCGAAGTGGCGCTTGTTCACTGGCAAATCGACCGGCTCGCAAATCGTGCCGCCCGAGTGGTGCAGGGAATTGGCGGTGTAGGCGAGCTTCACGAAGTTCTGAAAGTCTTCAATGGTGGCGTAGCGCCGCCCCTTGTCGATGTCGCGCACAAAGGGCGATCCGTAGGCGGGTGCGAACACGGTGTTTTTGCCGCCGATGACCACGTTATTGGCCGGGTTGCGGGCGTGCTGGGTGAACTCGCGCGGCGCGCTGGCTTGCACCAGGGCGCGGCACATGCCTCGGGGCATGCGCACGCGTTCGCCCTTGACGTCGGCCCCGGCCTTGCGCCAGATGTCCAGCGCCTCGGCGTCATCGCGGAAGTCGATCCCCACTTCTTCCAAAATGGTGTCGGCGTTGTATTCGATGATGGCCAGGCCTTCTTCGTCGAGCACCTCGTAGTAAGGAATTTTGCGCGTGATATAGGGCACGGTGTAGCCGGTGCGCGCGCTGCGGGCAGCGCGTTTGGCTTCGCGGCCACCGGCTGTGCGGCGATTGCGGGGGGCGGCGGCCTCAGGGCTGGCGGTGGGGGTGATGACTTCGTCCATGTTCGTCTCCAAGCAAGCGCGCGGGTGCGCGACATCAGCAGTGCGCAAAGTATCGGCAGGCGCGCGCTGGCACTATAGCCCCTGTGCGACTCGCACTTGTATGCCAACGTCAGGTTGTTGGCTGCCCGCGCAAGCGGGGACTTTGGTGTGGTCATTAGGGCTGGGGGTGTCGCATGAGCGCACTCGCGCGTCGTAAAGCGAACACCTGCGCTGGGGCGCTGCTGCGCACAATGCAAAAGCTGTGGCACGCGACCTCCGGTTGCGGGCGCTCATGGCTCAGCACACGCTGCAACTGGAGGGCACCCGCAATGGCCTTGAGCGTTTTTGACCTTTTCAAGATTGGCATTGGTCCATCTTCGTCACACACCGTGGGCCCGATGAAGGCCGCTGCCCTGTTTGCCCAGGCATTGCAGGCCGACGGCCAGATCGATGCCACGGCGCGTATTGAGGTGCGCCTGTACGGTTCGCTCGGCGCCACCGGCAAGGGCCACGGTACCGACACCGCCGTCATGCTAGGCCTAGAAGGCGCGCAGCCCGACACGATTGACCCCGACGCTATTAACAGCCGCATCAAGGCGATGCGCTCGGCCAAAGCCCTGCGCGTCAACGGCCAAAAAGAAATCTCCTTTGCCGAGAAGACGGATGTCCTCTTCTTGCGTCGCGAGACCCTGTCTTACCACCCCAACGGTGTCAAGTTCATGGCCTTTGACGCCGATGGCGGCCTGCTGCAGGAGCGGCGCTACTTTTCGGTGGGCGGCGGCTTTGTGGTGTCGCAAGAAGTGGCAGACGCGCAAAACGCCCGTAACGGTGAGGTGTCGCGCGTGGTGCCCGACCCGACCAAGCTGCGGTTTCCTTTTTCCAGTGGCGACGCGCTCTTGGCAATCTGCGCGGGCAGCGGCCTGTCCATTGCCCAGGTGATGCGGGCCAATGAACTGGCCTGGAGAACAGATGCCGAACTCAACGCCGGTCTAGACCGCATCTGGGACGCCATGAAGGCTTGCGTGGAGCGCGGCATCCGCACCGAAGGTCATTTGCCCGGCAACCTGCTGGTCAAGCGCCGCGCCGCCGAATTGCATCGGTCTTTGAGCAGCCGCCCCGAGCAAGCGCTCAAGGACCAGCTCACGATCCTTGATTTTGTGAACGTCTACGCCATGGCGGTCAATGAAGAGAACGCCGCTGGTGGCCGCGTGGTTACCGCCCCAACCAATGGTGCAGCTGGCATCGTGCCCTCCGTGATGCATTACTACGACCGCTTTTGCTCAGGCGCCAACCAAGACGGGATCCGCGACTTTTTGCTCACCGCGGGCGCCATTGGCCTCCTGTACAAAGAAAACGCCTCGATCAGCGGCGCTGAAGTCGGCTGCCAGGGCGAAGTGGGCGTAGCTTGCTCTATGGCCGCCGCCGGTTTGGCTGCGGTGACAGGCGGCACGCCCATGCAGGTGGAAAACGCCGCCGAGATCGGCATGGAGCACAACCTGGGCCTGACCTGCGACCCAGTGGGCGGGCGGGTGCAAATTCCGTGCATCGAGCGCAATGCCATGGGTTCGGTCAAGGCGCTTAACGCGGCGCGTATGGCGCTGCGGGGCGACGGCACGCACTTTGTGTCTTTGGACCAGGTGATCAAGACGATGCGCGATACGGGGCGGGACATGATGACTAAGTACAAAGAGACTTCGCGGGGTGGGTTGGCGGTGAATGTGATTGAGTGCTGATTGATGGGTTGGGCCCCCCATCCTCCCCGCCCCTTCGCCCCCACCGGGGCGAAGGGGCGCTTTAACAGCCGATTTGGTTTTTCCGCGCCGACTACCTGTCTATCTGCGAATGGTGGCGGTGCGGGTTTGTTTGCCTGCATTGGTTTGCGTGGCGGTCGTAGTCAATGGCTTGAGTTTTTGGTGCCGACAAGTTTTGCGCCTTATTGCGCCAGAGCCCGTAGATCAGAAAATGTGAAAAAAATGAGCATTTGTTTACGAGCAAAATCCCCCTTTCAACCACATGATGCAATGACGAAAGAATACCTGTGAGCCACTTTTCCATCTTCGCGCTCGCGCGCAATGCCATGTCGTACCACGAGAACTGGCAAAAACAGTGGCGCAGCCCTGCGCCCAAGGCCAGTTATGACGCCATCATTGTGGGTGGCGGCGGCCATGGGCTGGCCACGGCTTACTACCTGGCCAAAGAGCACGGTATGCGCAATATTGCGGTGGTCGAGCGTGGATGGTTGGGTGGCGGCAACACCGCGCGCAACACCACCATCGTGCGTTCCAACTACCTGTGGGACGACGCCACGCACCTGTATGAGAAAGCGCTGCAACTCTGGGAAGGACTGTCGCAAGAGCTCAACTACAACACCATGTTCAGCCAGCGCGGCGTGATGAACGTGGGCCACTCGTTGCAAGACATGCGCGACATCCACCGCCGCGTGAACGCCAACCGCTTGAACGGCGTGGACGGCGTGGTGCTCAGCCCCGGTGAGATCAAGGCCATGGTGCCCATCATGAACACCAGTAGCAGCCTGCGCTACCCCGTGATGGGTGCGTCCTTCCAGCCGCGCGCGGGTGTGGCGCGCCATGATGCGATTGCCTGGGGCTTTGCCCGCGCCGCCGACCGCCTGGGTGTCGATATCTTGCAGAACTGTGAAGTCATTGGTGTTCAGCGCGACGGCGACCAGGTGGTGGGCATCGAGACCACACGCGGCGTCATCAAGAGCAAGAAAATTGGCGTGGTTGCGGCCGGCCACAGCAGCGTGATTGCCGACATGGCGGGGATCCGTCTGCCGCTGGAAAGCCACCCCTTGCAGGCGCTGGTGTCCGAGCCCATGAAGCCCATCTTGCACACCGTGGTCATGTCCAACGCCATCCACGCCTACGCCAGCCAGTCCGACAAAGGCGACTTGGTGATTGGCGCGGGCATTGACAGCTATGTGGGCTACGGCCAGCGCGGTTCGTTCCCGGTGATCGAGCACACGCTGCAGGCCATTTGCGAGCTGTTTCCGATCTTTCGCCGGGTGCGCATGAACCGCCAGTGGGGCGGCATTGTGGACGTGGCGCCGGATGCCTGCCCCATCATTTCCAAGACCCACATTAAAGGCTTGTACTTCAACTGCGGTTGGGGCACGGGTGGGTTTAAGGCCACGCCGGGGTCGGGGTGGGTGATGGCGCACACCATTGCGCAAGATCGGCCGCATGCGCTCAATGCGGCGTTTGATTTGAACCGGTTTAATACGGGGCATTTGATTGATGAGCATGGGGCTGCTGGGGTGGCGCATTGAACATGGTTTCTTTATTGTTGCAATCGTTGCCCTGCGGGGCGGCTTTTGTTTGCCCCCACATCCCCTTCGCCCCTTCGCCCCCGGCGGGGACGAAGGGGGGCCTTAATTGGCAATTTGGTTTTGTTGCGGCGCCTGCGGTGTTGCAGGTGAAGCGTTCTTCTGCGTATGTGCCCTGCGGGGCGGCTTTTGTTTGCCCCCCCTTCCCCCCCGCCCCTTCGCCCCCGGCGGGGACGAAGGGGAGCCTGAACAGCCAATTTGATTTTGTTGTGGCGAATACGGTGCTACTGGCGAAGGGTTGCGGTGCGGGTGTGTTGGCCCGCATTGGTATACGTGGCAGTCGTAGTCAAGGGCCGCATGGTGGGAGCGCCGATAGGCGCGACACCGTCTTTGCTGCGCACGATGTTCGCGCCAGCGAACGAGCCCGCAGCGGTTTCTCGCCGTTCGGCTGTGCTGAGCAACGCAGCGGCGCTCGGATCAGGGCGGGCGCTTGTTTGAGCGCAGCGAGTTTGCGCCCGACCCCGAGCGGTGCGAGTAGCGCAGAGCAGCCGGCAGGGCCACGGTCGTCGGCTCGCCTTTCTTTTGCTTACTTTTCTTTGGCGAAGCAAAGAAAAGGGAGTCGGCTGCCGGGCCGAAACCCGGCCTGCCACGCACGCAAACACACTTCCCAAAATACCCAATAGAGCAAAGACCAAAATGCTAAAAATTACCTGCCCCTGGTGCGGTCCCCGCGCGGAGAGTGAATTCAGCTGCGGCGGCGAGGCGCATATTGCTCGCCCGCTCGACACCGATGCCCTGACCGACGAACAGTGGGGCGACTACCTGTTTATGCGCAAAAACCCCAAAGGCCTGCACCGCGAGCAGTGGCTGCACGCTTTGGGTTGCCGGCGCTGGTTCAACGCCGAGCGCAACACCGTGAGCTATGTGTTCACTCAGTTTTACAAGCCAGGCGAAGCGCCGCTTGAGTCCGTTTCATCCGCAGGAGGTGCCAAGTGAGCGCTAGCCGTATTCCCGCAAGGGGCGAGCGCATTGACCGCTCCAAGCCTTTGCAGTTCCAATTCAATGGCCGCAGCTTTTCGGGCTTTGCCGGTGACACACTGGCCTCGGCCTTGCTTGCTGCTGGCGAGAGCCTGTTTTCGCGTTCCTGGAAATACCACCGGCCGCGCGGCATCGTCACCTCCGGTATCGAAGAGCCGTCGGCGCTGGTGCAACTCGAGTCGGGCAGGCACACCATTCCTAACGCCAAGATGCCTGAGGTGGAGTTGTACGCCCAGTTGCAGGCTGAGAGTGTCAACGGCTGGCCCAATGTACTGAGCCGCCTCTTGAGCCCCAACCGCTGGGGCACGCCGCTGTTTCCGGCCGGTTTTTATTACAAGACGTTTATGTGGCCGGCCAAGGCTTGGATGTTTTACGAGCGCTTTATTCGCAAGGCCGGTGGCCTGGGTTCGGCGCCTGAGCTCGAAGACACGGCCCGCTATGTGCACCAAAACGTGCATTGCGACGTGCTGGTGGCCGGGGGCGGCGCGGCCGGTCTGGCCGCCGCACTCGCTGCTGCACGCAGCGGCGCGCGGGTCATTCTGGCCGAACTCGGCCCCACCCTGGGTGGCTCTGCGCACCGCCTAAGCGGCAGCATTGACGGCATGTCGGCGTCCGCCTGGGTGCAGGCGGCCGAGGCCGAACTGGCTGCTTGCCCCGAGGTTCGCATCATCAAGCGCGGCGTGGTGTTTGGCTACCACGACCACAATTTTTTAACCATCCGTGAGTCCTTGAACGACCATCTGCCGCTGGCGCAGCGCAGCGGTTTTCGCGAGCGGCTGTGGCGCGTGCGCGCCGCCCAGGTGGTGCTGGCCACCGGGTCGCACGAGCGCCCGATGGTATTTGGCAACAACGACCTGCCCGGCGTGATGCTGTCCTCGGCCATGGCCGACTACCTGCAGCTCTACGGCGTGCTGGTGGGCAAAAACCTGGTGCTGTTGACCAACAACGACACCGCCTATGCCGATGCGCTGGCGTTGAAGGCCGCGGGCGCCGCTGTTACCGTGGTCGACACCCGGCCTGATAGCAAGAATGTGGGCGAACTGGCGCAACATGCCAAAGTGGCGGGCGTGAAGGTCTTGCGCGGCCATGTGCCCCTGCAAGCCAGCGGCAGCGTGGCGGTAAGCGCCATTACCGTGTGCCAGATGGTAGGTGACCGCGCCAACGGTGCCCGCCACGTGCTGGCCTGCGACGCTCTGGGCATGGCCGGGGGCTGGAACCCTGCGATCCACCTGTATTCGCATTCGGGCGGTAAAGCGGTGTGGAACGACGCCGCCTGCTCTTTCCAACCCGGTAAGCCGATGCCAGGCCAGGCCAGCGTGGGCGCATGCGCTGCGACCAGCGGTTTGGCGCAGTCTTTGTCAGAAGCCAGCGAAGCGGGGGCACGAGCTGCAAGCGCCGCAGGTTTCGCCGCCACAACGCAAAGCTTTGCGGTGACCGAACCCACGCAAGAGCCCATCGCCGCTTTCTGGATTGCCGAGACCGGCGAGCCGGTCTCGCGCCGCGCCAAGGCTTTTATCGACTACCAAAACGACGTGGGCGCCAGTGACATTGAACTGGCCGTGCGCGAAGGCTTTGAGTCGATTGAGCACATCAAGCGCTACACCGCCATGGGCTTTGGCACCGACCAGGGCAAGCTGGGCAATATCAACGGCATGGCGCTGGCCGCCCGCGCGCTGAACAAGCCCATCGACAAAGTGGGCACCACCACTTTCCGCCCCAACTACGTGCCAATTAGCTTTGGCGTGTTTGCCGGCTTGGAGCGCGGCGACCTGTTTGACCCCGCGCGCCACACCAGCCCACACGCCCAGCACGTGGCCGCAGGCGCCCCGTTTGAGGACGTGGGCCAATGGAAGCGCCCCTGGTTTTTCCCCAAGGCCGGTGAAGACATGCACCAAGCGGTCAACCGCGAAGTGCTGGCCGTGCGCAATGGCGTGGGCATCATGGACGCCTCCACCCTGGGCAAGATTGACATCCAGGGCCCGGATGCGGCCAAGCTGCTGAATTGGATGTACACCAACCCTTGGCTCAAACTGGAGATTGGCAAGGCCCGCTACGGCCTGATGCTCGATGAGAACGGCATGGTGTTTGACGACGGCGTGACCGTGCGCCTGGGCGAAGAGCGCTTTTTGATGACCACCACCACCGGCGGCGCCGCCCGCGTGCTGGGCTGGATGGAGCGCTGGGTGCAAACCGAGTGGCCCGACATGAAGGTGTTCATGACCACCGTCACCGAGCAATGGTCCACCTTTGCCGTGGTCGGCCCCAAGGGCCGCGCCGTGGTGCAAAAGCTGTGCAGCGACGTAGATTTGTCGCCCGAGGCATTCCCCTTTATGAGCTACCGCGAAGGCACGGTGGTCGGGGTCAAGGCGCGCATCATGCGCATTAGCTTCTCGGGCGAGCTGTCCTTTGAGGTGAACGTGCCCTCGCACACCGGCGCCCACGTGTGGCGCGAATTGATGGCTGCTGGTGCGGAGTTCGACATCACGCCTTACGGCACCGAGTCCATGCACGTGCTGCGGGCCGAAAAAGGCTACATCATCGTTGGCCAAGAAACCGACGGATCGATCTCGCCCTACGACTTAGGGATGGGTGGCATGGTGTCCAAAACCAAAGACTTTTTGGGCCGCCGCTCGCTCAGCCGCAGCGACACTGCAGCCAGCGACCGCAAGCAGCTGGTGGGCTTGCTGACCGACGACGCCGCCACCGTGCTGCCCGAAGGCTCGCAAATCACCCGCAGCGCTACCTTGCCTGCGCTGCCGGTGCCCATGGTCGGGCACGTGACGTCGAGCTACTTCAGCCCCACCGTGGGCCGCCCGATTGCCATGGCGGTGGTGCGTGGCGGCTTGTCGCGCATGGGCGAGAAGGTATTCATCCCGCTGGTGGACGGGCGCATCGTCGCTGCCACCATTTGCAGCCCGGTCTTCTATGACCCTGAAGGAAAGCGTCACCATGTCTAATGTTGTTTCGGAAAGCCCGCTGGCCGCGCTCACCGGCCTGGGCCAGCGCGTGCTGTCGGTCGATGGCGCCAGCGTCACCCTGGGTGAACTGGCGTTTACTGACATGCTCAATATCCGTGGCAACGCGGCAGACGCTGGGTTTGTCGCGGCAGTGCAAAGCGCAACGGGTTTGTCGCTGCCCCTCATCGCCAACACGGCCAGCGTTGGCGCAGGCGGGCAACTGCTGTGGCTCGGGCCCGATGAGTGGGTGCTGAAGTTCCCACCCAGCAGCGCGCACTACCAACATCCCAGTCCGGCTGAGGCCATGGAGGCCACGCTGCGCAGCGCGCTTATCAGTCAGCATGTGTCTTTGGTGCCTGTGGGCCACGGATTTACCACGCTGGTAGCGCAGGGCGCAGGCGCGGCCGATCTGCTGGCGCGCGGCTGCCCGCTGGACTTTCATCCGCGCGCTTTTGGCGCCGGTACCGTGGCGCAAACCCACGTGGCCAAAGCCGGCGCCACTATCTTGTGTCTGGCCGCAGGCACGCACTTTGAGCTCACCGTGCGCCGCAGCTTTACCGACTATCTGTACCGCTGGCTGTGCGAAGCCGGTGCGGCCTAGGCGGGTTGTGGGGGCTAGCCCCGCGTTGCTCCCGCCCCGAACTTTTTGAGGCAGCCCATGGCCTATTCCCTTGGTATTGACACCGGCGGCACCTTTACTGACGCGGTGCTGCTGAACGCGCAGCGCCAGGTGGTGGCGTCTGCCAAGAGCCTGACCACGCGCTTTGACCTGGCCCAGGGCATTGCCGGGGCGCTCGACCAGTTGCCCCAAGCCTGGCTGGGCGAGGTTTCTTTGGTTTCTTTGTCCACCACGCTGACCACCAACTCGGTGGTCGAGGGGCGCGGCTCGCCGGTGTGTGTGCTGCTGGCGGGCTACGACGCGCTGCAGGTCAAAAGCAGCGGCCTGGTCGATTTGCTGGGCAGCGAGGGCATTGTCTGCCTGCCTGGTGGCCACGATGCCGGGGGCATCGCCACCCAAGCCTTGGACGAGGCGGCCTCGCGCTCGGCGATTGCCCAGCACATGGGCCGGGTGTCCGCGTTTGCCATTTCGGCCACCTTTGGCGTGCGCAACCCGGCGCATGAAGTGCGACTGCGCCAGTGGGTGCAAGAACTGTGCGATGTGCCGGTGACCTGCGGGCACGAATTGGCCTCCAGCCTGGGCGCCCCCCGGCGGGCGCTGACCGCGGCGCTCAACGCCCGCATGATTTTTCACGTCACGGCGCTGATCGAGTCGGTGCAACGCACCCTGGCCGCGCGCGCCATTGACGCGCCGCTGATGGTGGTGCAGGGTGACGGCTCGCTCATCAATGTGGCCAGCGCCTTGCGCCGACCGGTCAATACCGTTCTCTCAGGCCCGGCGGCCAGCGTGCTGGGGGCTTGCGCCTTAAGCGGCCTGCAAAACGCCGTGGTGGCCGACATGGGCGGCACCACCACCGACATTGCCGTGGTGCGCAACGGCTTGCCCGAACTCAGCTTTGACGGCGCCCTGGTGGGCAACTGGCGTCCCATGGTCGAGGCGGTGAAGGTTTACGCCGTGGGCCTGGGCGGTGACAGCGAGGTGCGCCTGCACGGCGGCGAGGGCCTGACCATTGGCCCGCGCCGCGTGGTGCCCATGAGCCTGCTGGCCCACCAGCATCCACAGATTTTGTCGGCGCTGGAGCGCCAGCAGCACGAGACGCCCCACGCCAGCCAGATGCGCTTTGCCCAGCGCCTGCACGCGGACGCCGCGCTGCTATCGCGCCTGAACGACGACGAACTTTTCGCCTGGGAAACCCTGGCCAAAGGCCCGGTGGACCTGGAGCGCGCCAACATGGAAAACCGCGCCCTGGCCCGCGCCATTGCCCGCCTGGAGCGCAAGGGCCTGGCCATTTACAGCGGTTTTACGCCCAGCGACGCAGCCCATGTGCTGGGCTTGTCGGGCCATTGGAGTACCGCCGGGGCTACATTCGCGGCCCGCATTTGGGCGCGCCAGATGCGCCATATGTACGGTCTGGGTACCTGGAAGCAAGGCGACGCCATCGGCCCGGCGCAAGACGTGGTGGCCAAGGTGGTGGATACGATTTGCCAAAAGCTGATTGAGGCTGGCCTGAATGACGCCGGGCAGATGAACGAATCTTCGGCCGGCAAGGTGGCGGCCTTGCTCACCGCCATGGCACTGGGCGGGGGCAAAGCGGCTGCTTCGGCCGACGTTGGGGCAGATGTGCAAGGCGCCCCTGCCTCGGACAGCAGCGCAGTGTTTCAGTTGCAGTTTTCACCGACCATGCCGCTGGTGGGCGTGGGGGCTCCAGCGTCAAGCTATTACCCAGCAGTGGCGCGTGCCCTGGGGGTGGAATTGCGCTTGCCACCCTTTGCCCAGGTAGCCAATGCCGTGGGCGCGGTGCTCGGGCAGGTGTCGCAGCGCGTGCACCTGACGCTCACCCAGCCCGCCCGCGGCGTGTTCAAGGTGTTTACGGCACGGGGGCCGGTGGATTTTGGGGATCTGGCATCTGCTGTTGCGCACGCGCAAAAGTTGGCGGGTGAAGAAGCGCATGCGCGTGCCATGGCCGCTGGGGCTGCGCAAGCCGAGGTGGTCTACACCCAGCGCAACAACAGCGTCAACAACGACATTGACGGCAATGTGTTTTTTGAGGCGGTGATCACCGCCACTGCCAGCGGGGCGCCGCTGCGCAAGGCCTGAGGGCCTTCAGCCCAGAGCGCCTAGAAAAACAGAAAGAAGCCGTTCAGGGCCGACAGCGCGCCCAGGGCACCCAAGGCGGCTCCCGCCCAAAACAGCACCGGCAACCCCGCCACGATGGACACTGACAGCAGCACGATGGCGATTTGCAGCGCGCCTTCGGCATAGTCAAACCACGGACCCTGGCGCATGGCGTGGTCGCGCACCGCTTCGTGCTCCTTGGCCACTATCAACAGCTCTTTTTTACCCTCTTTGGTCTCGGGCTCGGATTCGTAGCGCTCAATCGTCTTTTTGTAGTCCTCAATCTTCTTTTGCATCGCCTCTTTGGCGACCGTGGGCATGCCCGGCTCGCGAAGCAGTTGCAGCTCTAAGTCGGTGGCCGCGATCTTGAGCGAGGTTTGGCGTATCGACTTGGCCTGGAAGAAGGCATAGCTATTGGCCGCCAGGATGTTTTCCTGCGTGATGTCATTGCCCGCATTCGAGCCGCCCAGGCTGGCAATGGCCAAAACCATGGCAAGGATAGAAATCGTCAGTGCTGTGCGACTTTTGCCGTCACTGCCTTCGGTTTCTTCAATCAATTCAGATGCTTCGTGCGCTTCCATGGACTGTCTCCGATAGGTTGGGGTACGGTAGGGCAGTGTAGCGCCCGCGTCGGGCATCCCATGGCGCTTGCGGCCCGAGGTAATTTAGACCGCAACGCTCGACTCTGCCAGCACGGCGGCACGCCCCACCGACACATAGCTCCAGCCACTGGCCTGCATTTTGGCCGGCTGGTACAGGTTGCGGCCATCCACGATGAGCTTGCCCGGCATGCGCAACTCCATCTCGTCAAAGTCGGGTGCCCTGAACTGCTGCCACTCGGTGCAAATCACCAGTGCGTCCGCCCCGACCAATGCCGCATATTTGTCCGGACACAGGGCGAGCAACGGGTGTTCGGGGTAAATACGCGCTGTCTCGGGCATGGCCACCGGGTCAAACGCCTGAACCTTGGCGCCGGCCTGCCACAGTGCTTCCATCAGCGTACGACTGGGGGCTTCGCGCATGTCGTCGGTCTTGGGCTTGAACGACAGGCCCCAAACGGCAATAGTTTTGCCCTGCAAATGCGTGGCTCCGCCAAAGTGGTGCGCCAGTTTGGTGAAAAGCGTGGTTTTTTGCCGCTTGTTGACAGCCTCCACTGCATCGAGCAAAGGCGTGTCGTAGCCAATTTGCGCGGCCGTGCGGCCCAGCGCCTGCACATCTTTGGGAAAGCAGCTGCCCCCGTAGCCGCAGCCAGGGTAAATAAAGTGGTAACCAATGCGTGGATCCGAGCCAATGCCCTTGCGCACCTGCTCAATGTCCGCGCCCAGGCGCTCGGCCAGGTTGGCCACCTCGTTCATGAAGCTGATCTTGGTGGCCAGCAAGGCGTTGGCCGCATATTTGGTCAGCTCGGCGCTGCGCACGTCCATGTGGATGGTGCGGTCATGGTTGCGCATGAAGGGCTCGTACACATCCGCCATTAAGGTCTTGGCACGCTCGCTGTCGCTGCCAATAACGATGCGGTCGGGGTGCAAGAAGTCGTTTACGGCCGCGCCTTCTTTCAGAAACTCGGGGTTGGACACCACGTCAAACGCTGGCGCCTCAGCGCCGCGCTGCGCCAGCACTGCGCTAATTGCTGCGCTCACCTTGTCCGCTGTGCCCACCGGCACGGTGGACTTGTTGACCACGACCTTGTAGCCCGTCATGTGCGTGGCAATGGTCTGCGCCACCGCCAGCACGTACTGCAGGTCGGCGCTGCCGTCTTCGTCGGGTGGCGTGCCCACGGCGATGAACTGCACATCACCGTGCGCCACGGCCAGCGCCGCGTCGTTGCTAAAGCGCAGACGGCCCTCCTTGAAATTGCGCTCCACCAGCGCGTCCAGGCCGGGCTCCCAAATCGGAAGTACGCCGATATTGAGGTTGGAAATTTTGAGTGGATCAACATCCATGCAGACCACGTCGTGACCGACTTCTGCCAAACAGGCGCCACTGACCAAGCCTACATAGCCGGTGCCGAAGATGGAAATTTTCATAGAAAGTCGGGAAAGAAGATTGAAAAAACGAAGAAGACCCACTGATCGCAGATTATCCTATCGGCGCTTTATGACGCTTTGGATTCAATGCTCGCAGCGGGAACCGTGCTTTCACCGCCAAAGCGGCGGTCGCGTTTGGCAAACCAGGCGATCGCCTGGTCCAGCGACTGGGGGGTAAATTCTGGCCAGAGCAGGTCGGTGAAATATAGCTCGGTGTAGGCCATTTGCCAAAGCATGAAGTTGCTCATGCGCGACTCGCCGCCGGTTCGGATCATCAGGTCAGGCGGTGGGGCGTCGGCCATTTGCAGGTAGGGCTCGAGCGCCGCCTCGCTCAGGGTCTCGGCAGATTGGCCCGGATGCGCCAGTTGCCAGGCCCGGACGGCTTGGAGCATGTCCCAATGTCCGCCGTAGTTCAGCGCCAGCGTCAGTGTGATGCTGCGGTTGTGGTTGGTGCTGGCCTGGGCGTCGCGGATCAAGGCCTGCACCCGCTGGTCAAAGCCCGAGGTGTCGCCAATCACGCGCAGGCGCACGCCTTGGGCGTTGAGGTTGCCGATTTCTTTTTGCAAATACCGCGTGAGCAGACCAATCAGGCTGTTGACCTCGTCAAGCGGGCGGCGCCAGTTTTCGGTGCTGAAGGCAAACAGCGTGAGGTGCGAAATGCCACGCTCTGCGCAGGCCTGCACGATGGCACGCACCCGGCGTGACCCTGCGCCATGGCCTACCGCCTTGGGCAGCCCGCGCGCACTGGCCCAGCGGCGGTTGCCGTCCATGATGATGGCCACATGCTGGGGCATGGCGCAGTGCGTTGTCTTTGGCAAGAAAAGGGCTCGGTGAAAAGTGAGGTGGCGCACAAATGCAGCACAAACTCGCCGGGGGTGGGTCGCTGCCAAGGCTGGGGGATTCTACCGGTTGCATAGGTTTTGTAGCCGCAGCAGAACACCAAGGTACGACAATGGGCGAAGCCTAGGCGGCCCGCAAAGGCCGTTCTCGGAACTGCGCCCGCTACCATGGTGGCTTGTGTTGGTTTTTTATTTTTGCCGTGATGGCGGCAATGGCGACCATTTTTGGATATTTCAGTGAGCATTCAGACCGACGACTTCGCCCCCTATCCCGCCAGTGCCCCGGTTGCGCGCATGGTGTCTGCCGTGCCCGCCTCGGGCGCCGAAGAAGCCATTGAACGTGCACTGCGCCCCAAGCTCCTTGACGACTACGTGGGCCAGGCCAAGGTGCGCGAGCAGTTGGAGATTTTTATTGGTGCCGCCAAAAAGCGCGATGAGGCCCTGGACCACGTGCTGCTCTTTGGCCCACCCGGCCTGGGCAAAACCACGCTGTCGCACATCATTGCGCATGAATTGGGTGTTAATTTAAGACAAACCAGTGGCCCGGTGTTGGAAAAGCCCAAGGACCTGGCCGCGCTCTTGACCAATCTGGAAAAAAACGACGTCCTGTTTATTGATGAAATCCACCGTCTCTCGCCGGTAGTGGAAGAAATCCTCTACCCCGCGCTCGAAGACTACAAGATCGACATCATGATTGGCGAAGGACCAGCGGCGCGCTCCATCAAGCTCGATTTGCAGCCCTTTACCCTGGTGGGGGCCACCACGCGCGCGGGCATGCTGACCAATCCGCTGCGCGACCGCTTTGGAATCGTGGCGCGGTTGGAGTTTTATACGTCCGAGGAACTCCTGCGCATCGTGACCCGCAGCGCCGGCCTGCTCAAGGTGCCCACCGACCCCGAGGGCGGCTTTGAGATTGCCCGGCGCTCGCGCGGCACGCCGCGCATTGCCAACCGGCTCTTGCGCCGGGTGCGGGACTATGCCGAGGTCAAGGGCGTGGGCACCATCACGCTTGATATTGCCAACCGCGCGCTGGCTATGCTAGACGTGGACCCGCAAGGCTTTGACCTGATGGACCGCAAGCTCCTTGAGGCGGTCATCCACCGCTTTGACGGCGGCCCGGTCGGGCTGGACAATATTGCCGCGAGCATCGGCGAAGAGCGAGAAACCATTGAGGACGTGATTGAGCCTTACCTGATCCAGCAAGGCTATTTGCAGCGCACGCCGCGCGGGCGCATTGCCACGCTGGCGGCCTACCGGCACTTGGGCGTGACGCCGCCCAGCAACGCGGGCGAAGCGCCCGGCGTATGAGCCAGCGGCGGGAGTGGCTTAAAGGCCCAGCGGGCTGATTGCCAGAACCGCAGCAGTGGCCAGCGCTTGCAGACCGAGCGTGCTCCACCAGGCCAGTTGCTGCTGCAAATAGCGCCCCAGCGCCCACAAGCCCAGCATTAATGCAGCGCAGCCCAGCGCCGCCAAGGGCAGGGTCTGGGCGTCCACGTTCCACAAATACCAGGCGACCAGGGCGGCGTGAAGCGCATTTTGCGCTGCGGCAAATAGGGCCTGTCGGCCTTGCAGCGGCGGCGCGTAGGTGCGCACTGCGGCCAAGTCAAAGGGGTGGGCTTGGGTCTTGTTGTCGTGCGTCGCTTGTGCCAATTGGCAACGTCCGCCCTCAGGCAACCAGCCTGGCGGTTTGAGCCAGACGCGCAGCTTGTCGCCCCAGCGTGGCGCGACACCGGCGCGGCGCAACAGTTCGGCATAGACCGCCAGATTGGCCCAGACCGGGTCCCAGCTGTTGAGCGGCGTGCGCGTGCCGTAGACGCAGGGCTGCACTTCGGGCTCAAAAGTTCCAAACATCCTGTCCCACACCACCCAGATGCCGCCGTAGTTGCGGTCCACATAACCGTCGTTGATGGCGTGGTGCACCCGGTGGTTGCTGGGCGAGCAAAACACCCGGTCAAACCAGCCCAGGCGCCCCACATGCTCGGTGTGTACCCAAAACTGGTAAAGCAAATCCACCAGCGCCACGACGCCAAACAGCAGCGGCGGCACGCCCAGCACCGCCATGGGCAGGTAAAACAACCAGCCAAAGAGTGCGCCAGTAGAGGTTTGGCGCAGCGCGGTGGACAAGTTGTAGTGCTGGCTTTGGTGGTGCGCCGCGTGCGCGGCCCAGAACAGCGCCACCTCGTGGCCAGCGCGGTGCAGCCAGTAGTAGCAAAAGTCGTAAAAAATGAGCGCCAGACACCAGCCGTACCAGTGGTTCCACAGGTCGGCCTGCGGCCAAAGCGCCACGCTGTCGAAGAGGGCGGCGTAGATGGCAATGCCGATAAATTTGCCAAATACCCCGGCCACTTGGCTCAGCATCCCCATGCTCAGGCTGCTCAGGGTGTCGCTAAAGCCGTAGCTGCTTTTGGCCACCGCGCCATTGGCCGCTGCCAGTCGCACCTGCCGCCGGTCCCACCACAGCTCCAGCGCGATCAGCAGCAAAAAAACGGGGAACGCGAAGACGATGATTTTGGACATGGCAGCTGCGGCGAAGACGTTTCAAAGTTCGCGCCACTCCCGGCCGGTGGCTTTCAGCAGGTCTTGCGCTTCTTGTGGCCCGGCCGAACCGGCGGCGTAATTCGCCATCGGCGCGCCCCGGTCAGCCCAATACTGCTGCACTGGCTGCACGATGCGCCAGCCCGCCATCACGCTGTCGGAGCGCTGGAACAGGGTGGCGTCGCCAATCATGCAGTCGTAAATCAGGGTTTCATACCCGGTGCTGGGCGCGTTTTGAAAGTAGTCTTTGTAATGAAAGTCCATGTGCACCTGGCCGATTTCGATTTTGGGACCGGGGATTTTGGCACCAAAGGACAACATTGCGCCCTCGTCGGGCTGCAGTTTGATGACCAGCGCGTTGGGCGTGAGGCCTTCGGTGGCGGTATTGCGAAACAAGGAGAGCGGCGGGCGCTTGAACTGGATCACGATTTCGCTTTGGCGCTTGTTCATGGCTTTGCCGGTGCGCAGGTAAAAGGGCACACCGGCCCAGCGCCAGTTGTCAATGCCCAGCTTGAGCGCGACATAGGTCTCGGTTTCGCTGCCCGGGGCCACGCCGTTCTCTTGTGCGTAGGCCTTGAGCGCCTCGCCGTCGCGCGCGCCTTGCGTGTACTGGCCGCGCACGCTGTCGGTGGCGGCGTTGACGGGGTGCACGCAGTCCAGCACCTTGGTTTTTTCGTTGCGCACTGCGTCGGCGTCAAACGAGGCGGGTGACTCCATGGCGGTCAGGGCCAGCAGCTGGAACACATGGTTGGGCACCATGTCGCGCATGGCGCCGGTGGTCTCGTAAAAGGCGGCGCGGGCTTCCACACCCACCGTCTCGGCCACGGTGATTTGCACGTGGTCAATGTGTTCGCGGCTCCACAGCGGCTCAAAAATGCCGTTGGCAAAGCGCATGAGCATGATGTTTTGCACCGTCTCCTTGCCCAGAAAGTGGTCCATGCGGTAAATCTGCGTCTCCGAGAGGCTGTGGCGCAACTGCGTGTTGAGCGCCTGGGCGGACTCGAGGTCGTGGCCAAAAGGCTTTTCAACCACCACCCGGCGCCATAGCGCATTGGTCTCGGTCACCAGGCCGGCAGCGCCGAGCTGGTCGACGATGCCGCCAAAAAAGCGCGAACCAACGGCCAAATAAAACATCACGTTGTCGCTGACACCGTGGCTGGCTTTGAGCTGCACCAGGCGCTCGCCCAGGGCCACATAGGACGCAGGCGCGGCAAAGTCCAGCGGCATGTAGACGATTGCTTCGAGCAGGCGCTGTAGATTGGCCTCGTCAATCGCCTGGCTGTAATGCTTGTCCGCTGCAAAGGCGCGGATGGCTGCTTCCACGTGGTTGCGGAACTGGGCGTCTCCCATCTCCACCCGGTCCACGCCCACCAGCGCAAACTGCGCGGGCAAGAGGCCGGTGCGCGCCAGATTGTACAGCGCGGGCATCAAAAGGCGTTTGGTCAGGTCGCCGCCGGCGCCAAAAATCACCATGGTGCTTGAAGGCGCCTGTTCGCCATGGGGCGTTACGGCATGCTCTATGTCTTGGGCCATATGGGGTCCTGGGTTGCAAAAAAACGGGAAACGATGTACCGCGCCGGGACGTCCATCCGGGCGGGCAAAAAAGGGCTTTTTTAGGGCTTTTTTAAGGCTTATTCAGGGTTTATTTCTTGCCTGGCTCTTGGTGGCCACCAAACTGCTTGCGCATGGCTGAGAGCACTTTTTCGGCAAACGTGTGTTCCTTGCGCGAGCGAAAGCGGGTGTACAGGGCGGCGGTGAGCACGTCGGCTGGCACCGCTTCTTCGATGGCGGCCTGGATGGTCCAGCGGCCTTCGCCCGAGTCTTCCACGTAGCCGGAGTAGGATTTGAGCTCCGGGTCTTCGGCCAGCGAAATGGCTGAGAGGTCCAGCAACCACGACGACACCACGCTGCCCCGGCGCCAGAGTTCGGTGATGTCGGCCAGGTCCAGGTCGTAGCGGCGCTCGGCGGGAATGGATTCCTGGTTTACGCCTTTGAGAATGTCCAAGCCTTCGCCATAGGCTTGCATCAGGCCGTATTCAATACCGTTGTGCACCATCTTCACGAAGTGGCCCGAGCCCGCCGGACCGGTGTACAAATAGCCATGTTCGGCGGTGGACTGGCGGTTTTCGCGGCCTGGTGTTTTCTCGATGGTGCCGATGCCGGGCGCCAGGGTTTTGAAAATCGGCTCCAGGTGGTCAAAGGCTGGTTTGTCGCCGCCAATCATCATGCAGTAGCCGCGGTCCAGACCCCAGACACCGCCGCTGGTGCCGACATCGATGTAGCGAATGCCTTTGCTAGCCATGGCCTGGGCGCGGCGCACGTCGTCCTGGTAGTTGGAGTTGCCGCCGTCGATGATGGTGTCGCCGCTCTGCAGCAACTCGCCCAGCCGAGTGACGGTGGCCTCGGTAATGGCGCCTGCGGGCAGCATCACCCATACCGCACGGGGCGCGGGCATTTTCGCCACCATGTCCGCCATGTCCTGGCTGCCAGTGGCGCCGTCTTGGGCGAGTTGTGCCACGCTGGCGGCGTTGGTGTCAAACACCACGCAGCTGTGACCACCGCGCAGCAGGCGCCGCACAATGTTTCCTCCCATCCGCCCCAAGCCAATCATTCCAAGTTGCATGATGTTTCCTTTGAAAAAAGCAGTTTCAACAATTCCCGAATATAAGTGCATTGATAAACACGCTTGTGTCACCGCCGTTTTTATGGAAGAGGCGCGCGCGCAAAGCCTCGCGCGGCTTTGGCCGGTGGCTTAGGCCGTGGTTTCGTCGCGCGCGGCGGCTTCCAGGTGGCCAGTGTCGGCCCAGCCCACCAGCGTCAGCCCCGCAGGCGTCCACAGCAGGCGGTTGATGGCGCAGTTGCCCAGTTCCCAGGTGCGAAATGCGTTGACTTCTTGCCCGGTGGCCAGGCGGTACAGCATGTCGAGCACGCCACCGTGGGCGACCAGGGCGATGTGTTCGCCGGGGTGGCGCGCCGCGATGTGCGCTACGGTGTGTGCCACCCGCTGGCGCAGTTGCAGGGGCGATTCGCCCCCGTGTGGCGCCCAGTCGGGCACGCGCTGGCGCCAGCGCAGCGCGTCTTGCGGCCATTGCGCCTCGATCTCGGCGTGGGTGTGGCCTTCGAACACGCCAAAGGCCCGCTCACGCAAGCCTGCGTGCAAGGCCACCGCCTGCGGCGCAATGCCAGCATGCGTGGCAATTGCCAGAGCGGTGTGGTGGGCGCGTGCCAGGTCGCTGGTGTAGATGTGCTTGATGCCATGCTCGGCCAGGGCGGCGCCGAGTTGCTGCGCCTGCCACTGGCCGCGCGCGTTCAGGCCAATGTCGATCTGGCCTTGGATGCGCGTGTCTACGTTCCAAGCGGTTTCGCCGTGGCGCACGGCGGTGATGCGCACCGGCGCCACAGCGGGCACTTTCATGGGCGGTCGGTCAGTCCCTGGGGCCCGACTTCTACGCGCACCGTCGTCCCCTGAGGTGTGGGGTTGGGGTAGTCGCGTAGCGCTGCGCGCAGCACGGCTGGCAAGACATTGCCAGCGTCCGACCAGGGCCCCATGTGCTGCGCTGCGCTCTCAAACACCACCTGGTTGGAACGGGAGTCGCGCAGCACGATTTGCACGGTGTAGCGGCTCCAGGGTGGCTCCACGGCAAAGCTCATGCCAAATCCGACCGGTGGGTGGTGAAAGCGCCAGAATCCGCTCGTGCCAAAGGGCGCAAAGGGCGCAAAGGGCGGATACACCGGCGTGCGCACTACCTGCTCCACCGTGGCGCTGATTTGTGCCAGGTACTGCGGAGTGCTGTCGCTTTGCGTTAGGCCCGCGTCGGCAAATGCGGCATTGGCCAGGGCCTCTAAGCGTTCTTGCACGGCTTGGGCGTTGGCGTCGCTGCTTTGTTGCGAAGGAAGGCGGTCAAAGCGGTAGGTGGCCGGGGTGGCAGGCGCCTCGGTGCCGCTAAAACTGCGCACCTCGCTGTCTATCACCCGCGTGCTGGCACAGGCCCCCAGGCCCAGTGCCAGCCCTAAGTTTAGGCACAGCAGCCAGGCGCGAATTGCTGCGGGTCTGAATGAGGCAGGGGCGGCGGTGAGCATTGCGGTGGCTTACAAGACCCGAAGCGGCAAGCGGGCCACCATGGGCATGGAGAACGATTCAATGTCAAAGGCCAGGTCGCCGTCGGGCTCGGCCACGCCGGTGGTGCGCACGGCCTCAAAGTCGTGCAGCTTGGTGTCCATCAGGTGCGAGGGCACCACGTTGTGCAAGGCGGTGAACATGCTTTCCACGCGGCCTGGGTATTGCTTTTCCCAGTCGCGCAGCATGTTGCCAATTTGCTTGCGCTGCAGGTTTTCCTGGCTGCCGCACAGCGTGCAGGGAATAATGGGAAAGGCGCGGTGCTCGGCCCAACGCACCAGGTCCTTTTCCACCACATTGGCCAACGGACGTATCACGATGTGGCCGCCGTCGTCGCTTACCAGTTTAGGCGGCATGCCCTTGAGTTTGCCGCCAAAGAACATGTTCAAGAAGAAGGTTTGCAAGATGTCGTCACGGTGGTGGCCGAGCGCGATTTTGGTCACCTTGAGCTCGTCGGCTACCCGGTACAAAATGCCCCGGCGCAGGCGACTGCACAGGCTGCACATGGTTTTGCCCTCAGGAATCACCTTTTTGACGATGCTGTAGGTGTCTTGCGTCTCAATGTGAAAGGGCACGCCGAGCTGCTTCAAATAGGCCGGCAAGATATGGTCTGGAAAACCGGGCTGCTTTTGGTCAAGGTTGACCGCGATCAACTCAAAATTGACCGGCGCGCGCTGCTGCATCTTGAGCAGCAAATCGAGCATGGCGTAGCTGTCTTTGCCGCCGGATACGCAAACCATCACCCGGTCGCCTTCTTCGATCATGTGGTAGTCCATGATCGCCTGGCCCACCTGGCGGCACAGGCGTTTTTCCAGTTTGTGGGTCTCGTGGGCGGCGCGCTGGGCGGCTTCTCGGCTGTCTGCTTGGGAAGCAGGCGGAACTTTAAGAGGCGGCGGGGCAACGTCGGATTCGGTCCAAAAGGCGTTCATGGGTGTCTCGTATTAGGTTTGCCACTGTCCGGTCTCGACCCGGATCGCGACTTCACAGTCATCAAAAATTTCCAGCTTCGCGATCTTCACCCGCACACCCAACACTCCGGGGAGCTGCATCAGTCGGTCGGCCAGCTTACCGATCAGGCTCTCCAACAGGTTCACATGCTCGGCCGTGCATTCATTGATGATGATCTGGCGCACTTTGCGGTAATCCAGCACGTGGTTGATATCGTCGTCGCTGGGCTGCAGGGGCTGCGTGCCCAGGTTCAATTCGGCGTCCACCTGAATCGGCTGGGGGGCGGTGAGCTCGGACTCCAAAATGCCCAAGTTGGCCTCAAAGCGCAGGCCAGTGAGGGTCAGGGTTTGGGTGCCGGTGGTGCGTTGCTGCATTGAATTGGCCTTACATCAGGGAGAAATCGCGCTCAAAGCGCATCAGGTGCTGGCCGCCGTCTACCAGCAAGGTGGTGCCGGTGATCGACTGGTTTTCCATGGCAAAGCGCACGGTAGCCGCCACGTCGCCCGGGGTGGACGAGCGCCCCAGGGGCGAGAGTTTGTGCAGGGCGGCAAATTTGTCGTCGCTGAGCATGTGGCTGGTAATGGTCAGGCCCGGCGCCACGCCCACCACCCGCACCAGCGGGCTCAGCGCCAGCGCGAGCATGGTGGTGGCGGCCTCGAGTGCGGCTTTGGACAAGGTGTAACTGAAGAAATCGGGGTTCTGGTTCCAGAGCTTTTGGTCCAGCATATTGACCACCACGCCGCTGCAGGGCGCGTCCAGCGCATTTTCCGGCAGGGCGCGGTTGCGCGCGTCAATGTGCATGTGCAGGGCTTGGGCCAGCAAAATCGCAGCGCCGGTGTTGGCGCGCAGGTGCTTTTCCATGGCGGCAAAGCCAAAGTTGGCCGCGTTGTCGTGCTCAAAGGTGGAGGCGCTGTTGACCACCGCGTCCAGAGCGCCAAATTGCTCCACCACGCCCGGCAGCAAATGGCGCACTGCCGCTTCGTTGCCCAGGTTGGCACGAAAGCTCGCCGCCCCTGGCGTCAGGGCTGAACACTCGGCCACGGTGCGCGCCGCGTCTTCGACCGAGTCGCGGTAATGCACCGCCACCCGCCAGCCGCTGGCGGCCAGTGCCAGGGCAATTTCGCGTCCCAGGCGCTTGGCGCCACCGGTGACCAGCACACTGGGGCTGTTCTGGCGGGCGGGATGCAGGGGCGGGGACAACATAAAAGGGGACAATCCGAAAAAACCAGGCGCAGTGCACTGGCGAGAACCACAATGAAGACCCCGAGTTTAACGAGCCCCCCCTTTACCGCGCCCGATGGGGCCAAGCCCGATGCGTCCACTGTGTCGCACGCGCTGACACAGCACATTGCCCAGGCGGTGCGGGCGCAGGACGGCTGGATCGGCTTTGACGCCTTTATGGCCCTGGCCTTGTATACGCCGGGCCTGGGCTATTACGCCGCAGACCTGCCCAAGTTTGGCACCATGCCTGGCGCACCCGGTGGCGCGCCAGGCAGCGACTTTGTGACGGCGCCCGAGATCAGCCCCTTGTTTGGCTACGCCCTGGCGCGTCAATTGGCGCAGGCGCTGCAGTCCACCGGCACTAACGAGGTGTGGGAATTTGGCGCGGGCACCGGCGCACTGGCCGAACAGGTCTTGTCGGCCCTGCGGGAAATGCAGGTGCCGCTGGCGCGCTACACGATTGTGGATTTGTCTGGCTCGCTGCGCGCACGCCAGCAGCACCGACTGGCGCCCTTTGGCGACCAAGTGCAATGGGCCAGCGAGCTGCCGGCGCAGATGCGCGGCGTGGTGCTGGGCAACGAGCTGATGGACGCCATGCCGGTACAACTGCTCTTGCGCTGGGGCGGCGTCTGGCACGAGCGTGGGGTGGCGCTGGCGCCGCTTGCCGGCACGGCTCAAACCCCTGGGGCCGCTGCACTAGCTATCGACGCCTTCGCTTGGGCCGACCGCCCCACGGCGCTGCGCCCGCCCGCAGACATCGAGGGTGACCACGACTACCTGACTGAAATCCACCCGCAAGGCGAGGCCTTTGTGCGCACCCTGGCCCAGCGCCTGGAGCGCGGCGCGGTGTTTTTGCTGGACTATGGCTTTCCAGAAGCCGAGTACTACCACCCCCAGCGCCACATGGGCACCGTGATGTGCCACCAGGCGCACCAGAGCGACACCGACCCGCTGGTGCGCTTGGGCCAGAAAGACATCACCGCACACGTCAACTTCACGGCGCTGGCGCTGGCCGCCCAGGACGCGGGCCTGGAGGTGCTGGGTTACACCAGCCAGGCGCATTTTTTGATCAACTGCGGCCTGGTGGACCTGATGCAGGCCGCGACCTTGCCGGTGCGCGCGTGCGCGCAGCGCCTGATCCTGGAGCACGAAATGGGCGAGCTGTTCAAAGTGATTGCGCTGGGCGTGGGTGCGCTTTGGCAGCCGATGGGCTTTGCTCAGGGCGACAGGACGCACCGGCTCTAGCGTGGCACGGGGTGATGCGACGCCTGGCCCGGTACGCCTGCCCCACGAAGTGCGCGTCTTGTAACCGCGTGGTAAACCGGCCCCGGCTGGCGGCGTTAGCATTAGTGCCTTTGCCGCGCCCGCGCGACTTGTGGCTCAGGTAGCGCTCGGGCTTACCGGCGCCTTGCTTGCCCACCCTATTTCAGGTTTACACACCATGTCCGCTGCACCCTTCATTACTTTTCCCCCTTCCATGGCGCCCGTAGCCTGCGTAGACATCGGTGGTACCAAGGTAGCCGTTAGCGTGGCCGACGGCCAGGGCGTGCGAGGCAAGCTGGCCGAGCCCACCGCCACGGTGGGCGACCGGGGCGCGCTAGCCGACCAAATCATTCGCATGGTGGCGCAAAGCTGTGCCAGTGTCGGAGTGGCCGTCGCCGACTTGTCTGCAGTGGGCGTAGTGTCCTGCGGGCCGTTCGTCTTGGCGAATGGACTCATTGAGCTTGCCGCACCCAATATTTGCGGCGGCATTGCGGGCAAGGCGCGTGGCCTGCCCAACGACTGGCCTACCGCCTATCTGGAGGCGCCGCTGCGCGCCGCGTTTGCCAACGTGCGGGTAGAAAACGACGGCGTGGGCGCGCTGGAGGCTGAGCGCCGCTGGGGCGCCTTGCAGGGCATGGACCACTGCGCCTATGTGACCTGGAGCACGGGCATTGGCATGGGCGTATGCGTGGACGGCCATATTTTGCGTGGCAAAAACGGCAATGCCGGCCACGCCGGCCACAGCTTTGTCAGCGACAACACAGACGCCCTGTGCGGCTGCGGCAATGTGGGCGACGTGGAAGGTCTGATTGCGGGCAACGCCATTGCCCGGCGTTTTGCGTCCCAGGGCTACGCTGACGCCGCTGCGCTGCTGGCAGCAGCCCGCGCGGGGCAGGCGGACGCGCTAGCGTTGGTGGACGAGCTGTGCCTTGTGATGGGCCGGGCTGTTTACAACATGGTGGTTACGCTCGATTTGCAGCGTGTGAGCATGGGCGGCAGCGTGTTCTGGCACCACCGCGATTTCTTGCTGCCCAAGTTGGCGGCCCATGTGCACGGCAAGCTGACCGCGCTGACCGACGGCGTGGATATCGTGCCCGCCGGCCTGGGCAACGCGGTGGGCGACTATGCGGCGCTGGCCCTTGTGATGGACTAAAGCGTGCCCCTGCGCGCCGTCGCCCGCGGTGTCCCCGCTGTGGCCGGTGCGCATGAGTTGCGCGCACAAGCAGTAGCGCAGCAGTTCGTCGTCTTCTACCCAGGGCAAATAGGGCAAATGGGCCATGGTTTAGTGTGCCTTGGTTGCGCTTTGCAACTGCGCAACGTCTAGTGCCTGCGCGCGGGCGCGGGCCACGGCCTGGCCAATGGCCGGGCCACGCAGCCCGGCGCTGATGGCCGATGCCGCCACCGTTTCGGTCTCCACGGCTTGCGCCAGCGCCAGCGCTTGTAGCAGGCGCGCGCCTTGGGGGTAGGGCGCGTCTACAAACCCCAAGCGCCCGCGCGCATCGCATTCGCAGGCCCGCACCACTTGCGCAAATCGCGCAGGCTTGCGAAAGGCGTCGCAGCGCTCCAGCAGGCGCACGGTGGCGACTGCGTCCAGGCTGGCGCTGCGGTGGATGTTGCCGTGCTCGCGCGCCACCACTTCGGCCAGCTCGGCGCAGGCGTGGGGCAGGCGCAGGCGTTGGGCCAGGCCTTGGATGATGCGCACGCTGCGCGCTTCGTGGGCGATGTGGCGCGGCCACTCGGCGGGTGGCGTGGTGGCTTTTCCCAGGTCATGCACCAAGCAGGCAAAGCGCACTTCCAGCGGCGCCTTGGCAAGGGCGGCGCAGTCCAGCACCATCATTACGTGCACGCCGGTGTCGATTTCGGGGTGGTGCTCGGGTGGCTGGGGCACGCCCCACAGGGCGTCGACTTCGGGCAGCACCACGGCCAGCGCGCCGCAGTCGCGCAGCACCGCGAACATGCGCGCGGGCTGGTCTTCCATCAGGCCTTTGGCCAGCTCTGCCCACACGCGCTCGGCCACCAGGTGCGCGGCTTCACCCATCTGCACCATCTTGCGCAGCAAATCGCGGGTGTCGCCGGCCACGCTGAACTGTGCAAAGCGCGCTGCAAAGCGTGCCAGCCGCAAGATGCGCACCGGGTCTTCGGCAAAGGCGGGGCTGGCGTGGCGCAGCAGGCGCGCGGCCAGGTCGCGCTGGCCGCCGCAGGGGTCCACCAGGGTGGCGATGTCGGGCGTGTTGCTGCCATCGGGTAGCACGCCCGCTGCCATTGCATTAATGCTCAGGTCGCGCCGGGCCAGGTCTTCTTCCAGGGTGACAGTGGGGTCGGCGTGCACCACAAAGCCCCGGTAGCCGCTGCCGCTCTTGCGCTCGGTGCGGGCCAGGGCGTATTCCTCGTGCGTTTGCGGGTGCAAAAACACCGGGAAATCCCGCCCCACCGGCACAAAGCCCTGCGCCACCATCTGCTCGGGCGTGGCGCCCACCACCACCCAATCGCGGTCTTGCACCGGCAGACCCAGCAAATGGTCGCGCACTGCGCCGCCGACAAGATAGGTTTGCATCTGTGCCTGGGGCTTTGCTACTCAGCGGTGAAGGCGATAAGGCTCTTCGAAGTCCAAAAAGTCGTGTTCGGCCAGGGCGCCGTCGATCCAAGCTTTGACGCCGGGCAGGGCGCAGACGCGGTCCACATAGGCACCAATCGCGTCAGGCACCGGCAGGGCATAGGTTTTAAGGCGCATGCACACCGGCGCGAAATAGGCATCAGCAATGCTGAACTCGCCAAACAGCATGGGCCCACCATGCGCTTGCAGCAAGTCGCGCCACATGTGCACCAGGCGGCCCACGTCGGCGTGCACGGCTGGCTTGTCCCGCCAGATAAGTGCGCCCTGCTCGGGCAAGTGGGCTTCGATATTCATGGGGCAGTTGCTGCGCAAGCCCGTCAGGCCCGAATGCATTTCGGCGCAAATGCTGCGCGCGTGTGCCCGGTCTGCTGCATTGCGCGGCCACAGGTCTTTTTCTGGAAACATTTCGGCCAAGGTCTCAGCAATGGCCAGCGTGTCCCATACGGCCAGCGCGCCACTTTGCAGCACCGGCACTTTGCCTGCCGGGCTCAGGTTGGCCAGCGTGTGCTTGAACTGCGACTCGGGGGTAAAGGCGTCAAAGCGCACCATCACTTCCTCAAACGCAATACCAGCCTGGGTCATGAGAACCCAGGGGCGCATGGACCAGGATGAGTAGTTTTTGTTGCCTATGTATAGTTTTAGCATTCGATACCTCCTTGTTGAAAACCGGGGCAAGCGCGAGGGGCGTCAGGGTGTTGCGTGTTGGGGGTTTAGGGTAATTCCAACCCCTGTTCAGGGGTGGCCGCATCCAGCGGGCCGACGGTGCCCAAGCGCGCCTTGATTGATTGGGGCTGGCCGCTGATCAGGGCGGCGTACAGCGTGGTGTTGGACAGCACTTTTTTGACATAGTCGCGCGTTTCTTGAAAGGGAATGCTTTCGGCCCAGGCTGCAGCCTCCATGGTCGGGCCGCCGCTTGCGCCGCGCCAGCTGCGTGGCCGGCTGGGGCCAGCGTTGTAGGCAGCAGCAGCCATGGGCATGGAGCCGTTAAAGCTGTCAAGCACCAGCTTGAGGTAGCCCGTGCCAATGGCAATGTTGGTGTCGCGTTCGTTTATTTTGGCCGGGGTGAAGTCGGTCATACCGATTTTCTTGGCCGTCCATTTGGCGGTGGCGGGCATTACCTGCATCAAGCCCGCCGCGCCTACGCCCGACTTGGCGTCCATGATGAAACGGCTTTCCTGGCGGATCAGGCCGTAGACGTAGGCCGGGTCCAGCCCAATGTTTTGCGCACGCGCCACCACGGCGGCTTTATAAGGCATGGGAAAGCGCTGCTCAAAGTCCATCACGCCCTTGGTGCGTTCGCTGGTGTTGATGCAGCGGTCCCATACCTCGGCGCGGCAGGCCAGGTCGGCCGCAGCCAGCAGGCTGCGGTCGTCCAGGCCACCTTTGACGTGCAGACTGATGCTGTAATTCCACTCGCGTACCCCCTCAGAACGCAGCCCAATGCGAATGGCATACAGCGCGCGCTGCAGGCCGGGATTGTGGCGGGCAGCGTCTTTTTCTTCGGTGCTGGGCGAAGGCGGGCGCGGCGGCACGCTGCTGCGTTGTCCGAGTTCGTCCAGGGCCAGCTGCTCGTAAAAGCCGCGCAGCCCGGCAATGCCTTGCAGGTCGGCCAGCGCCTGGTTGCGCACGGATTCGGTGCCGCGCTGGGCCAGCACGGCGCGCGCATGCCAATACACCCACACCGGCTCGGTGCGCAGCGCCTGCGGCAGCGAGGCAATGGCCTGTTGCACCTGCGCCCATTGGCCTGCGCGCAGCGCGGCGCGCGCGGCCCAGACCAGGTGGTCTTCGTGCATCTGGTCAAAGCGGCCTTTGGCGTAGTAGTCCAAGGCGGTGGTTTCGCCTTTTTGCGCTGCACGCTTGCCAATTACGCCCCAGATCCAGCTGCGTTCCTCGGCCGTGAGCTGGGTGCGCCAGCGCAGTTTTTCCACCTCGCGGGCGGCTTCCTGCGGCTCTAGATAGGCCTGGCGGATCAGTGCCAGCGCCACAAACTCGCGGGTTTGGGGCCGCAGCGCGGTGAGCTTGTCGCTCAGGTATTTGCCGGGGTTAAGGTAAATGGCGTTGACGGTTTTGACCCACTTTTCGTTCAAGGCGCCCACCGCCTGGGTGGACACGCGCAGGCGCTCGTTTTCCACGCCTAAGCGAGCGCGCACCCAGGCCACCTGGGCTTGCAACTTTTTGGCCTTGATGAGTTCTTCGGCCACGCCAGCGCAGGCTTCTTCAGGCTCGCGCTGCGCCAGCCACAGGTCTTGCACCGCCCGAGACACGTCGGTGCCACTGGTGGCCCAGTCGCTCCACAGCCCGTAACACTGGATGGCGCGGTCGTCGCCCATGCGGTATTGGGCAAACTGCTGCCTGAAGGTGGGCCATTCGCGGTTGCGCCCGAGCTGTAGCAGCCAGTCGGCGCGCAGGCGGTCTTCTTGGTAGGTGCCAGCGTAGTGGGCCAAAAAGCCTTCAATCTCGGATTTGCCCGCCGTGTCCAGTCGCGTTGACAACTCCCAGTAGGCGGCCCAGGGTTCAAGGGTCGAGCCCTTGGCTGCGGGCAACAGGCTGGACAAGCGTTTTTGGTCGTGCTGCTTGTAGGCCTGGGCCATGTCGAGCACGGCTTCGTCGCTGCGTGGGTTGTCCAGGGCCTGGGCACTTGCAGCGCTGGCGACCAGGCACGTCACCGCGGTGTAGGCCAAAGCTGCCAGAATGATTCGATACAACTGCATAGGCTGATTATGGACAAACCACAGGACGAGCGGGCCAAAGACAAACAGGCCTTGCGCAAGATCTTGCTGCAGCAGCGCCAAGAGCTGCCTGACCGCCTGCACCGTGCCGAGTTGCTGCTGCGCGTGATGCGCATTTGGCTGGTGGGTCGCACTGACACCACTATTGGCGCCTACTGGCCCATCAAGGGCGAATTTGATCCGCTGCCCGCGCTGCACCGCTGGAAAGAAGACGGCGAACTCAGCGAAGCCCCCCAGCGCCGGCGCATTGCGCTGCCAGTGATCAACAAGCTGCACAAAACCATGACCTTCCATAGCTGGTACCCCGGCTGTCCCATGGAAGAGGACGCCTACGGCATCCCCAAACCCAAGGACACCGAGCTGGTAGCGCCCAGCCTGTTGTTTGTGCCTTGCGTGGGCTACAGCGCTGGGGGCTACCGCCTGGGCTACGGCGGTGGTTTTTACGACCGCATGCTGGCCAGCCTGCAGCCCAAGCCCTTTACCGTGGGCTTGGCCTTTGGGGTCAATTACCTACCCGATTTCGAGCCCGAAGCGCACGACGTGCCGCTGGATGCGGTGTTGTCCGACTACGGCGTGGCCTGGCCGCTGGAGCAGTCGGTGCGCGCTCCGCGCTAAGCCGCCGGTTCTTTGGCGACCGGGCCCCGCTTCAGGGCGTTTGCGCCATCAAGGCGCGCACATCGCCGGCATAGCCTTGCAGTGCTGTCACCATGCTTTTGCGTTGCTGCACCGTGGCGCTGCGATGCAAGTCCGCGATGGCCTCGCAGATTTGGGCGACCGCATGGTCTTTATAGGCGCGGTAGCTGGCGTCCGGTGAGTGGAAGTAGCCTTTGGCCAATGCCGCCAAGGCAGTCTGCGCGGTACTGGCGTCGGCCTGGCGCAGTTTGGCCAGGGTTTGCAAAATTTCTTGCTGGCGGCGCAGTATTTCCCGGTAGTACAGCGGCTCGTCGCTGCCTGCGCTGGCCATGGTTATTTGCAATTGCCGCACTTGGGCCGGGTTGAGCGAGCCGTAAAAGTCTTCTAGCCGTTCGCGGATTTTTTCGGTGCGCTTGGATACGCCATCCTTGTCGGTGGTGAGCCACTCGTCGCGCCATTTGCGGTTGTTTTTCTCATAAGTCGCCGCCATGGATTTGAGCTGGCTGGGCTGCAGCGTGGGTGCCACCGCGGCGGCGGCGGGCAGTGAGCGCTCGACCAAGGCTTCCAGGCGCTGCACGCTACGGGCGTAGACGGCGCAAATTTGGCCGGCGCTGGGTTGGGGCTGGTTGGCCAGGGCTTCGGCGGTTTGCAGCAGTTCGGCCACCAAGGGCAGTTCTTCTTGCCGGTGCCAGCGGGCCAATGCTGCCAGATCGGCACGCGCGCGCTGGCTTTGCGCCTTGTCAAAATCGGCAAAGCCGTCGAGCCACCAGTGCATCAGCTCGGGCGCGTTGTTGTAGCTCAGGCGCAGCGCCGAGCAGCCGCCCAAGCCCAGCACGGCGCCCGCCAAAATCACGCCTGAGAGGGCGCGGATAATTAAGGTTAAGCGCCGCGCAGAAGCTGCTGGCGCACTTTTGAGTAAAAGAGGCATACCCATGAGTCTATTTCAGCCCCCTGGCGCGTCCCCATTGGCTGCTCCCTTCAGTCCCCCAGTCGATGTGGTCATCATGGCCGCAGGCAAGGGCACGCGCATGAAAAGCCGCCTGCCCAAGGTGCTCCAGCGCCTGGCCCATGTGCCGCTGGTGCAGCACGTGTTGATCACAGCGCAGCAGTTGCAGGCGCGCTCGGCGGTGGTGATTACCGGCCACGGTGCGGACCAGGTGGAAGCGGCGCTGGCCGATATTGGCGGCGCCCTTGCGCTGAAATTCGTGCGCCAGGAGCCCCAGCTCGGCACCGGCCACGCGGTGCAGCAGGCGCTGCCGGTGCTGGGCGACGACGGCGTGGTGGTGGTGCTCTCGGGCGACGTGCCGCTGACCCAGGCAGACACGCTGCAGGCGCTGATTGCCCTGTGCGCCGGCCAGCACCTGGCGCTCTTGACCATAGACCTGCCCGACCCCGCCGGTTATGGGCGCGTGGTGCGCGCGGGCGACGCGGTCTTGGCCATCGTCGAGCACAAGGACGCCAACGCGCAGCAGCGTGCCATCACCGAGATTTACAGCGGCATCATGGCCGTGCCAGCCGCACTGCTCAAGCGCTGGCTCGCGCGCCTAGACAACAACAACGTCCAGGGCGAGTACTACCTGACCGATATCGTCAAATTTGCCGCCCAGGACGGCGTGACGGTACTGGCGCAAAAAACGCTGGACGCGGTGCAAGTGGCCGGCATCAACAGCCCGGTGCAACTTGCCGAACTCGAACGCAGCTTTCAGCACCGCCAGGCGACAGCGCTGATGCAAGCCGGCGTGCGCCTGGCCGACCCGGCACGCCTAGACCTGCGCGGCCGCCTGGAATGCGGCATGGACGTGGAAATTGACGTGAACTGCATTTTTGAGGGCACTGTGTCGCTGGGCGATGGCGTGCGCATTGGCGCCCATTGCGTGTTGGCCCATTGCACGATCGCGGCCGGCGCAGTGATCCACCCCTTCACCCATATTGACGGCGGTGCCCAGGGCGTGAGCGTAGGCGAAGGCGCGCTGATCGGCCCCTTTGCCCGCCTGCGCCCGGGCGCGCAATTGGGCGCGCAAGTGCACATTGGCAACTTTGTCGAGGTCAAGAATTCCACGCTGGCCGACGGCGCCAAGGCCAACCACCTGGCCTATCTGGGCGACGCCACTGTGGGCGAGCGCGTCAACTTTGGCGCGGGCAGCATCACGGCCAACTACGACGGCGTCAACAAACACCGCACCGTGATCGAGGCCAATGTGCACGTGGGCAGCAACTGCGTGCTGGTCGCGCCAGTCACCCTGGGCGCGGGCGCCACCGTGGGTGGCGGCTCCACCATCACCAAAGACGTGCCCGCAGGGGCGCTTAGCGTGGCGCGGGGCAAGCAGACGAATCTTACGAACTGGGAGCGGCCAAAGAAGGTGGTGAAGTAAGTCACGCAAGACAGCGATTGCGCTGCCGTGGTGGTGTTTCTTAGCAGTCTTAAGGAATAAGTATCCCCGCCACCACCCTAACCAGCAAAGGCCAAGTCACCATTCCCCTGGCGCTGCGCAAGGCGCTGGGTTTGCATGCGGGCAGCCGCTTGGATTTTGTGTAGGAGGGCACCAGTATTCGGGTCGTACCCTTGGGGGACGCCGGTACCGCGCTCAAAGTTCGATTTGCCGCTTGGGTAAGCGCCCCCATCAGCCTAGCCCAAATGGATGAGGCCATCGCGCAGCAGGCCGCAGCGCGTGTGGGTCAAGTAACTAAATGATCGGGATCGACACCCATGTATTGGTGCGCTATCTGACGCAGGACGATGCCAAGCAGGCAGCGCTTGCCACGCGTTTCAAAGAGACCGACTTGAGCCCGAGGCAGCAAGGCTTTATCAGCTCGGTGGTCTTGGTGGAATTGTGCTGGGTGCTGCAAAGTCTGTACAGCGTGAGCGCCACAGAGCTGCTGGACATGACCGACGGCCTGTTGATGAGCCGCAATCTGCAGCTCGAACACCGCGACGCGGTGCAGGCGGCGCTGCAAACCCTGCGTGCGCATTCCGGCGTGGCGGTGGGTTTGAGCGACACGCTGATCGCCCACATCGGCCAGGCCCAGGGCTGCATCCACACCGTGAGCTTTGACAAGGGTGCGGTGCGCTGGGCGGGTATTCAATTGCTGGTCTGAGAAGCCTCGAAAAAACGCCACTTCACTGGAAAGGACCGGAAGTCAAGTGCGATTCGCTCGAATCGTTCGATTGGTGCTAGAGTTGCGCCATGTTAGATATGAGCGCCAACGAGGCCAAAACCCACTTCGGACACTTTATTGACGTCGCCCAGCGCGAGCCGGTGCGCGTGTTGCGGCGCCACCGGGTGGTCGGCGTGATGGTCTCAGTGCAAGACTACGAGGCCATGCGCGCCTTTTATGCCAACCGCCTACAACACAGCCTGGTGGCCATTGCCGAAGAGGCAAAAAGCGCGGGTCTGACCCCCGATCTGCTTGACGATTTGCTGCGCGACGAGTCTTGAGTGGCGACGCTGCGGCTGGTCCTTGATACCAATGTGCTGATCAGTGCGGCCTTATCTGGCCAGGGCGCACCAGCGCAGTTGCTGCGCACTGTGTTGGCAGAGCACCAACTGGTTTTCTCGGACGCAATGTTTCTGGAATTGCGCACCCGCATTCACCGCCCCAAGTTTGACCGCTACATCAGCCTGGAAAACCGCCAGCGCATGCTCCACGACCTGGATGCGTGCGCGCACTGGGTCGATTTGGGCTTGGGTGCTAACACGCCGCCTTCGAATTGCCGCGACCCGGACGATGACTTTTTCATCGCCACGGCACTGCAGGCGCAAGCGCCCTTGTTGGTCAGTGGCGACCAAGACTTGCTGGACGCGCCCCCGGTGGATGGGCTGCTCATTCTGGCGCCTGCGCAGGCACTGACTTGGCTGCAAAAGCAGGGCGCTTAGCTTGTAAGCCCCAGCGGCCAGGTGCTGGTGAACTTGGCCCGCTTGAGGCTGAAAAACGCTTTCACATTGCGCACATTGGCGTCTTGCGTGAGCAGGCGCTGGGTGGTCGCCAGGTAGTCGGCCATGTCACGGGTCACGATGACGAGCATAAAGTCCGGCCCCGGCGACACGCGCCAGCACTGTTGCACCGCAGCGTCGGCCACGGCGCGGGCCTCAAAGGCGTCCAGGTGCTCTGCGCCTTGGCGGTCCAGCGTCACCTCCACCAGCGCGCTCAAACCCTGGCCTTGCAGCGTGGCCAGCCGGTCGGCATTCAACACCGCCACTTGGCGCTCAATCCAACCCGAATCGATCAAACGTTTGACGCGGCGCAGGCAGGTAGGCGGCGAGATGTGTAAGAGTGCTGCCAGTGCCAGGTTGCTGCGCGAGGCGTCGTGCTGCAAGGCGTCGAGCAGCTTCAGGTCGGTGGCGTCTAAGAAATTTTCTTCCATAAATTAAATATATAAGAACTTAAATTCCGAATTGAGAATTTAGTGAAATTTTACGACGATAAAAATATTATTTTTATCGAATAATTGTTTAACACCTTCCCTATGATTCGCTGCATCACCCTGCAAGGAGCTTTTTATGTGTGGCATCGTCGGCGCCGTTTCTACCCGCAACATCGTTCCCATCCTGGTTCAGGGCCTGCAGCGGCTGGAATACCGGGGCTATGACTCCTGCGGCGTGGCGGTGCACGCCGCCAGCCTGGGCCAGCCCCAGGGCGGTCTGCGCCGCGCGCGCAGCACGGCCCGCGTCTCCGAGCTGATGGAGCAGGTGCAAACTGACCACATTGAAGGCGCCACCGGCATCGCCCACACCCGCTGGGCCACCCATGGCGCCCCGGCCGTTCGCAACGCCCACCCGCACTTCAGCCACGGCCCCGGCGCGGCGGCAGATGCCAGCAGCGCGGCCCGCGTGGCGCTGGTGCACAACGGCATCATCGAAAACCACGACGCCCTGCGCGCCTCCTTGCAGGCCAAGGGCTATGTGTTCACCAGCCAAACCGACACCGAAGTGATCGCCCACCTGGTCGATAGCCTGTACCAAGGCGATTTGTTTGACGCCGTCAAGAGCGCCCTGGCGCAGTTGCAAGGCGCTTATGCGGTGGCGGTGTTCCACAAAGACGAGCCACATCGCGTGGTGGGCGCGCGCGCCGGTTCGCCCTTGATTTTGGGCGTGGGCAAAGATTTGAGTGAAACCTTTTTGGCCAGCGACGCCATGGCCTTGGCCGGGGTGACGGACCAGATCGTCTACCTGGAAGAGGGCGATGCGGTGGACATTCAGCTGGGCAAATACTGGATTGAAGACCGCAGCCGCCGCCCGGTCACGCGAGCGGTGCAAACCGTGCAAGCCCACAGTGGCGCAGCCGAACTTGGCCCCTACCGCCACTACATGCAAAAAGAGATTTTTGAGCAGCCGCGCGCTGTGGCCGACACCCTGGAAGGCGTGGAAGGCATCACGCCCGAGCTGTTTGGCGACGGCGCCTACAGCGTGTTCAAGGCCATAGACCGGGTGCTGATTTTGGCCTGCGGCACCAGCTACTACAGCGGCTGCGTTGCCAAGTACTGGGTAGAGGCCATTGCCAAGCTGCCTTGCCAGGTGGAGATTGCCAGCGAATACCGTTACCGCGACTCGGTGCCCGATGCGCGCACGCTGGTCGTCACCCTCAGCCAGTCCGGCGAGACGGCTGATACCTTGGCCGCGCTGCGCCACGCCCACGGCCTGGGCATGGCGCACACGCTCACCATTTGCAATGTAGCCACCTCGGCCATGGTGCGCGAATGCAAGCTGGCTTACGTCACGCGCGCGGGCACCGAAATTGGCGTGGCGTCCACCAAGGCGTTTACCACCCAGCTCGCCGCCCTGTTTTTGCTGACCCTGGCGCTGGCGCAAACCAAGGGCTTGCTCAGCGACGCGCAAGAGGCAGCGCACCTGAAAGACATGCGCCACCTGCCCGCCGCCCTGCAAGCGGTGCTGGCTTTGGAGCCCCAGGTGATTGCCTGGGCGCAAGAATTTGCGTCCAAAGAAAATGCGCTATTTTTGGGCCGGGGCACGCATTACCCGATTGCCCTGGAAGGCGCGCTCAAGCTCAAAGAAATCACCTACATCCACGCCGAAGCCTATGCGGCGGGTGAACTCAAGCACGGCCCGCTGGCGCTGGTGACCAGCGCCATGCCAGTGGTTACTGTGGCGCCCAATGACGCGCTCTTGGAAAAGCTCAAAAGCAATATGCACGAGGTGCGCGCGCGCGGCGGAGTGCTCTATGTGTTGGCCGACGCCGACACCCGCATCGACAGCAGCGAAGGCATCCACGTCATCCGCATGCCCGAGCATTACGGAGTGCTCTCGCCCATCCTGCACGTGGTGCCGCTGCAACTGCTGGCCTACCACACGGCGTGTGCGCGGGGGACGGATGTGGACAAGCCAAGGAACTTGGCGAAGTCGGTGACAGTGGAGTAAGTTTCCTATAACGCATGACATTGCGAATGTCATGCTGACTTGCCAAGTCACGATTGAGACAAGTAGACTGTCTCTGAACGTTCTGCCTAGTGAAAGAATGACTAGGCACGCTTTGATTGAGCAACTATTCAGTCAAGGGAAAAAAGATAAAGAGATCGCAGAGACATTGAATGACCTTGGCATCCTCTCGCCAAGGGGCAAGCAGTACTACGCTGAGTTGGTGAGCGTCACACGAGCAAAAATGATCAAGCGTGAAAAAAGACGAAACCAAGACGTGATAACGATCAGAGGCATTGATCACTTTTTTATTGTCTAAGGAAGCCACCATGACAGCAACAAAAGCAAAGTTACGCCAAAGACTTGACGAGCTAGCAAGCGAAGCAGATAAGCAAACACGTCTTCAAGACTCAGCAACGAGACTTCTCTACACAGGATTGGCTGAGTTGTATGTGTGGTGGCTAGAGGCGAATAAGCACGATGGCTTTCTTGATGAGTTGTATGACGAAATGGGCGTCAGGACAAGAAGTCCTGACGAAGAAAATTTCGTCAGAGTGATCAAGTTAATGTGGCGCATTGATTGGAATGGAAGACGTTCACACTCAATACAGAAGTGGAGTGTTGCGCTAAGAAAAGTAGATCACGAATACATCACGAACAAGGGCAACTACAAGAACAATACTGTTGATAATTTGGTCTTGTTTATTCAGCACAAGGGTGGTGTAAATGGACTAGTTGGCATCACCCAAGACTTAGGTAAAAACCCATCAAAAGAACATGGGAAAAGCACTAGTAGAAATTCAAAACATGCGAGAGATTTGGAGAACGCTGCAAACTTACAAACAAAGAATTTAGAGCTAGCTGAACAGTATTTCGCCAATGAAGCGAAGCCAATCAGTCGCATAGATTTGGGCAACTTGCCAATCGCATTGAGCGACAAGAACTATGCACTTGCGCTCGTGAGAAAAACTTCAGGAACTAAGTATCAAGTGCTTAGCTTGACAGAAGGTGAAGACCTTGTTTCTGAAGCGATGATCAGAACTTACAAGCGTCAACAAGAATCTGCGCCAAAGACTCTACGTCTCATCGCTGAAATTATTCAAACGCAGACATTACCTGTAGCTTTTGAGAGACATAGATACAGTCTCGCGCCAAAGGCAAAGGCGAAAAATGATCTAGGCAAGCCAATGAAGCAAGTCAAGCGACTTCTTTATAGACAAGCCACAAAAGACTTCTTGCTAAGCGAAAACAGAACAGATTGTTCTGTTGTAACTATCGCAACTCCAATTGACTTCACGTTCAAGACGACAGCCGATACGTTCTTAAATGCAAATGACAGAACCTATATTGAGCAAAAAATTGTTCAAGAACGTAACTTGTCATTCTTTGACATAGCGAGTGGAAAAGAAATTATTGAGAACAAAGACGATGAAGTGAGAGCATCACACTACATCATGTCAAAGTTCAAGATTGATGGGTACATTCGCAATTTATACTTTTATAGGTTAGACGTCCTAGCTCCTCAAAGTCGCCCCCAAGCAACTATCAATGAAGAAGTGATGGCGCATACATGGGAGGGCTATGTTGATGCAGCTTGGCTCGCAGCATTCAAAGCGAACTTCCTTACGCTGTGGCTCAGGAGCTTTGGTGCTAGCGTCAACCAAAGACGCAATCAGCTTCTGAGACTTGATCTCACTCAGTCATCGTTTGTGATTAACTACGATGGATCAGAAAGTCGCTTCGCAAAGCATACAGAGAACTTCAAAGTTGCGTCTCTGAAAAAAGCACAAGAAAACTTAAAGCTGACTTTCGCTACCAACGATCTGATTCCTACGCTCAACGCATTGACAGAGCAAGAAATTGTTGGGCGAGTGAAACTTCTCGCCAACGAACATGCATTGACGCTTAGCTATAAAACTGTGTCAGCGCATTACTTGATAGCGATACCCACTAGCAGCCTCAAGGGCAAGCGCAATACAGACGCTTTCGTAGCGTATGGTGAATCAGATGACAATTGATCTATCGCCACGATGGGACGAATTTGCAGTCTACTTGCCTGCGATTCAAGAGTGGTACTCAAAGAACGTTCACTCAGATAGCAACAGAGATAAGAGTCGCCCATTCCCAAGTGGAATCAAGCTGACTGATCTTGACTACCTAAATCCAAAGAGCAAGTTGTGGCATTACAAGTATGGGCTGTACTCAGCAGGTCAGTTCAAGAAGCACGTACCCATTGAATGCTCTGTTGCTCTGCGTGACAGAAGTCTTGACGCAAATGGCGTCAGCAAAACGATCATTTTGGGTGACAGTGGTGGCTATCAGATTGGCATAGGCACATTCAGTGGAACAGAGCATCTCAAGAAAATCAAAGACCCACTTTTGATGTGCGATGCATGGAGAGACTGTGGCGATGTTAGAGATCGTGTAGTTGATTGGCTATGTGCGACTAGCGATTACGCAATGACGATTGACATGCCATTGTGGGTGTTGGTTTCAGACAAGTCTACAAGCCCATTCAAGATATGCTCAAGAGAGCAGTTGACTCAATTGACGCTTGAAAATTTAGAACATATCAAACAAAACAAGAGTGGCATAACGAAATGGTTGAACGTCATTCAAGGGACAAATGAAGCAGACACAGAGTATTGGTGGTCAAGAGTTAAGAAGTACAAATTTGATGGTTGGGCACTAGCAGGTTCTGTTGGTTGGCGTGGTGGGCTTGACTCTGTCATGTACAACGTTTTGCGAATGCGAGACGATGGCGCTTTTGAAGATGGACAAGATTGGATGCATGTGCTTGGCGTGTCTCAACCAACTTGGGCTGTGATGCTGACAGCGATTCAATTGAGCCTCAGAGAGAAGTGCAACCCAAAGTTACGAATTAGCTACGACAGCGCAAGCCCATTTCAGACTGTAGGCAAAGCGAGAAAACTCATCAGATATCCAAAGCTAACAAAAGACATGAAGACATGGGTAATGACTGCTCAACCAAACCCATCTAGCTCTAGCTATGCAGATGGTGGTAGACAGTTTCACTTTCCATTTCAGTCGCCCATTGGTGAACTCTTGAATCTTGATCACTTGAGCGTAAAGCCTGGCGCGTTTGAAAATAGACCAACTGATTTGATCTCTGACTTATTGCTGATGAATCACACGCTCTATGTGTACGTAAGAGCCTTTCTTGAAGCGAATGAGATGGTGTTCTTACGCCCATCAGAAGCGAGCGTATACGCCCCAACTGAGATCATGGATGGTGTTGAGATCATCCATGACTTGATCACGTCCAACACTTGGATGACGAAGTACAAGAAGCATAAAGACTACTTGAATCAAATCTCAAAAAAGATGAGCAAAGTGAGAAAAGAGTCTGACATTGCAGAAGACGAAATTCGGTAGTAACTTAATTCAAGAGAGGGAACGTGGCATGGCGTACGTATGGGCTAAATCAACAAAATCTGGTCAAGCAATTACACGCTCAGGTCAAATATTGATTGACAAGCGTGCTACGCAAGAGCAACGATTAGAGGCAATGGAAATACTGTCTGAGTGGCGTGCATCTCACGCCTATCCATTACACGCTATCTACATTTTTTTGCGAAAGAAGTCCACGTCTATAGAGAAAGCATCATTAGTAGTTAGACGCTTAAAGCGAACACCTTCCATAATTACAAAGCTAAGTCGCTTTCCAAGCATGAAGCTGAGTCGTATGCAGGATATTGGAGGCTGTAGGTCAATCGTATCAAACGTCAAGCAAGTTGAACGACTACTTGAAAAAATCAAGAGAAGTAAAACAAGTCACGAAATTCATAACGTAAAAAATTACATTGACGAACCCAAAGACACAGGATACAGAGGTGTACACATCGTCTTCAAGTACAACGCTTCTAAGCCTGACTACAAAGGTTACTTTATAGAAGCGCAGTTACGATCAAAGATTCAACACGCATGGGCTACTGCAGTGGAGATCGTTGATACGTATACAAAACAAGCCCTTAAGTCTAGTGGGGGCGAAGAAGAATGGCGAAAGTTCTTTGTCTATGCATCTGCTGAATTCGCAAAATTGGAGGATAGACCTGTTGGAGCGCATGTTGAAGGAATCAACACCAAAGAAGAACTTAAGAAATCGCTTGAAGCTCTAAACGTGATTAAAAAACTCAGAGCATATTCTGCCTCATCTAATTTTTTGGCATCTAGAGAGAGTGCAGAATTTTCATATTTTTTGCTAACCATATCTCATAGTGGAGAAGACGTAAGTATTGAAGTGGAAGGCTATCGCTTGTCAGAGTTAGCAGTCGCAAATCAAAAGTATTTAGAGTTGGAGAGCAACATTGATGGAAATTCGCAGCGTGATGTTGTTCTCGTTTCTGCGACTTCTCTGAAGGACCTAAGGAAAGCTTACCCAAACTATTACGCAGACTCTAAAGAGTTTGTAAAACACATAAATCAATCAATCGCCTGAGATCCCACCTAATGCAGAACTAAGCAGTTGAATTAGGAAAGCAACTCAACTGCTGTTCTCATGCTTTTGGGTGACACTTCGCAATAGAGCATTGTTGTAGACAATTGACGATGTCCCAAAAGTTTCTGTATCACTTTGGGATTGATAGAGTTGTCAGACAAGTACGAAGCAAAGAATCTGCGACCTGAGTGACTTGATGCGCCATTGATCTTGCAAGCACGATAGACACGCCCAAACCACTGAGACATGACATTCGCACTCATGCCCTCTTTCATAGACTTCTGCGAGTAGAACAACGCACGACTTGTGTCTGTGTAGCAGAGAGCATGTAAGTCTTTCGCCTTCAGTTTGAACCTCGCACACAAGTAGTCTTCTATCTCTTGACGCAGTTTTTCAGGCACTAAGACTGTACGACCTCGTGACCCCTTCGTCTGATCTGCACGAAGTGCGATCTCGTCTTTGATAGACCCATCTGTGTTCAGTACGCATTTGAGCGTAAGAGCAGAAATCTCCCCACAACGAAGTCCTCCCAAATGCGACATGTACAACATGCACTTGTTTCTTGCGTGATGATTTTTCTTTGATATGTAGAGCAGTACTTTTCTGTACTCAGAGTCTGTCAGTATTTTTGCTTGAGCCATTTTTTCTCCGATAATGTAATGATTTACGAAACAGATCGTATAGCCACACATTCAGTAGTGCAACCTTTTGACATGCCACAGTCAATTTCTTTGGAAACCAACAAGTTACGTGCGAAATGTTGAAGAATACTTATTAGTAAACATTTTCTAAGTCACGACTATCAATTGATCTCAGCCTAGTTTTTGGTCTCTCAGAATTTCTGATTTCACCAATTTTTGTCAACCATACTGAGGCTGCTTTGTGAGATGCATTATTTATGTCGTGCCAAATGTCAGCATTTATACTTTTACTAATTCCTTGCTTTTTTGAGTTCCATTGACTGCTACCTTCATTGTCTTTCTCAGCAGATTTAATTTCTTAGTGATTTCATTCTTGACTTCATACTTCGTTGAGTGTGGTCAATAGTGAAACAGACAAAGTTAAGTACTACACCTTCCTATCAAGAAGTGCAGTCATTCAAAACTTCGCACTAGACCTACTTTAGGTTTAGTGCATCAAGTGGAAGCCATGTGTTCTTTTGGTCAAGAACGCCATTTGTTCCCCACGCTTTGGTCTTATCTCTGTATGCATCTTTCAACATGTATTTCGTGAAGGTGCGAATTGGTTCTTCGTTTTCTATGGTTTGGTCGAGTTCACTGACGTGCTTTACCCAAACGTCTTTTGACTGTCTGTGCGTTTTTACCCATGAGTCAAGAAAAATCTCAGTCATCTGATCTTTGCTCATCGTTTTTGGGATGTTCCCAATCAGTACGTTGAAGTGCAATGTCTGCTCTTGAGTCAGATCAGGGCTCGTGTTCTCAACTGTCGTAAATCTGATTGGTGCGAATAGGTAGCGATTTTTGAAGGGTAGTTTTGGGTCATCTTTATAGAGATTTCTACTCACGTGCTTGAGTGCGCTTTCCAAAAACTCAGAACGTCTTTGTCTTTGGGCATCAATAGTTCCACGATAGTTGTTATGAGGGCGAAAGTTGGTGTGGATAACCATCACATATTGCATCTTGTGAAGATATGGGTTGACCCATTCGTATAAATCTTGTGCTGTGTAGTTGTTCATGCACTTATTTATGCTTAATGTAATAAAACATAAAAAAAATGTAAGGAAATGAAGTCTTTTTGGGTAGGAATTTCTATTTGATGGGAGCAATATTTGAGTTCTTTCAACACAAATGGAGTTACCCAAAAATGGCTACACAACTTAGTTCATTGAAGATCACAAATGTCGTGCGTCAAGTAAAAAAAGACACCCACGAATTTCGCAGACAAAAGATGTGCCAAAAGCTAGATCAACAGATAGGACTTGCGACAGCGCACAAAAATGGTGAGCTGTTTTCTGTTAAGCGACTGAAGAACGTTACAGACAAAATCAATGGCGTCACGAGTCAAGTAGAAGTGTCAAAGTCGCCATCTGCGTGGTTTTGGACAGACAACAGCAAGACGTACTTGCAGCTACGTTATGGCACTAAAGTCTTGCCACTGAATGGAACGAAGTCAACAATTGAGTGCAGCAATCTTGACGACTTGGTGAAGACACTTTTGCTCGTGAAAAGCTGCGTTTTAGGTGGCGAGTTAGACGCAGCGATAGAAAGTGCAAGCGTTAAAGTGCGTGAGCGATTTCGCAAATAGTGCTTTGATCACTCCTTCACATAAATAGATGTGAAGGAGTGACTATGCGATTATTTGAATTCACTGATGCCAATGAGCAGCTTGCTTTGTGGAAGCTGATAAGCGACAGCGTGTGGGCAGTAATCGCATCACAAGCAGATACAGAGCGCATTGCTAAGCAACGTCAGTCTGTGCGTACAAAAAAATCAGCGCAGCGAAAATCAGTCAACAAATCAAAATCTGTTGCAGCGCCAAAGCAAAGGAAGCTACCCAAGAAGCAGCAAGTGACTGCGAAGTCAGCGCAGCCCCCCAAACAGAAAAAGCCCATCTCAAATACTCAGAAGCCACAAGTCTTGCCCAAAGTGTTCAGCAGCACAAATAAATCCAACCTAGCGCAACCACAGACGCCAGCTGCTAGTCTAGCTAGTCTTTCAGCGCAGAGTGCTGCAAAGACTCGTTCTGAGCGTCAGCAGCATGATTCCAACTCAGTCGCCAACATTCAGCGTCAGCTTTATCCACTGGCTTCTAGTGATGTGGTCAGGCGATTAGCCAAATAATCTATTCGCATGCATGATAACCACTACTGATGCAAGTTCCAACTTTACTGCGTGCTTGAGCTAGCTGAGCTGGAGTCAATTCTTTAGCAAAAACCTCTAAATTATCTTTTGCAACAGCTTCTCCACCTTCTACTGCTGCGCTCATCCAAACATAAGCCTTTACCATATCTTTCGGAACTATTTTGCCTTCAGCGTAGTAAATAGCTAAGTTGTTTTGAGATGTTGCGAATCCTCTTTGAGCAGCAGATTTAAAAAAGTTAAATGCTGTCTTCAAGTCTTTGGGCACACCATATCCGTTTTCGTACATCACTGCCAAATTATGGTGCGCTGGTAGATAGCTTTGTGCATCAGCTAACGTATACAGACGTACGGCTTCAGCATAGTTAATTGATGTGCCAAACCCATGCTCGTACATCGCACCAAGACCAAGTTGAGCTGCTGCAATTTTTTTATCGGCAGCTTTTTCTTCCAACTTAAATGCTATGGCATAGTCTTGCGTCACACCTGTGCCATTCTGATACATCACAGCAAGACCATGCTGCGCTACCCCAACATCTTGATCTGCTGCTAAGGTGAACCACTTAACTGCTTCCTTATAGTCTTTCGTTACTCCTAGCCCTTCTGCATACATAGTTCCAAGCATTAATTGCGCATGGGAATTGTTTGTAGCAGCAGCGGCAGTAAACGACTTTAACGCTTTTGTGTAGTCCTTTTTTAGGACTGCTGCGTCTCCCTCTTCAACGTTATTTGTACATGCCGACAAAGCGAGTAGAAATAGTGTGCAGCAGACTAATATTGTTTTCACTCTATTCACTTTCTAAGATTGGTGTTCACACTAGTTGACTATTACTACTTTTGTTTTTGCAAGATAGTCACCTGCTCTTCGTTTATCGCCTTTCAGCAAAGGTAGATAGTCAAAAATCCAAAGGAAACCTGTGATGTTTCTTAGAAATGATTGCATATATGAGCCTGGTTCATCAGTTTCAAATCCTACGACTCGTAATTTCATCAGCTTTTTTCCTACGCTCTGTCCATCAAACATTCCATCAGCAAAAAAGCTATAAATTATGATAAATGCATACATCGGAATGAATGGAACCAAGCCACCATCTGTGATCAAGTTTGAAGTCAACATCATTAAGCTGTATCCACCTAGATAGGCAATAACGCCGTCAATAAATTTTGCAGAGAAACGTTTCCCCACTGGCGCCAGCGTACTGCTTTGGCTATTCACTTGAAGCCATTCTTTCTCTTAAAGTCATCAATTTCTTTTGAGGCTTTTTCGTATTCTTTATCAAAGTGCTCTGATTTTTTATTGAAATCAATCTGTCTATCGCTGATTTCCTTATTAACTTGATCACTAAACTGTTTGCGTCGTAAACTAGCCTCATCAAAATCGCGATCTATTTTTTGCCATTGAGGCAAAAAGAACGTAAAAAAGAACACTGTAGCAAGAACGGCGGCGACTATGAAAGTTGCTATTTTCAAATTGACGTATTTAGATGCTGCGCTGCCCAACAGATGTACTCCACTGTCTACAGTCCCTTCTTTTGAAAGCTCGCTAAGAAGCTTGGACTTTGCAACAGCAAACTCCGCGTCTGTCAGTACGCCCTTGAGACGCAAATTGTTGAGTTTTTCTAACTCGGATCCGACATTCATTTCTTTTTCCTTGAATCATGCATATTTCAAAGTGATTGCCAAATCTTAAACCTCGTACGTTCGCTAACGTCTTGCGCTTTAAGTCAATGTCTTGATTTAGGCTTTGTCAGTACGGTACCTAAATTTTCCCATCTGCGCAAGGTGACCAGCGAGAAAAAGTGAGTCTCAGCCCATTACACGACTAAAACGGGAGAAATTTCGGGAATAGTCATCATCTATAGTGAATTATTTGCAATGCGCGCACACGTATTTTGAACCTCCATTCGGAGCAATTTGCACTTGTCAAGATGTTTGACTCCTCATTGGAAATTCATTGATTTCTGCTGATTTTGGGACTAATATACTTTTACTATTCAATTACCCAAACTGAACTCGTGACGCCACCAACTGAAGAAAAGACAGTTCTACACGTTTACGTGAGGGTGTCATCTGCTGCTCAAGAGAGCAAAACTTCAATTGACTCACAGCAAGAACTTGGCGCTGCAAAGGCAAAAGAGCTAGGCTTTGCTCACAAAATTTGGAATGAAGGGGGTCAGTCAAGTAGTGGCGAAGACTTGAGCAACAGACCTGTCTTACTTTCACTGCTTGAGGAAATTGAGAAAGGGAATGTTAAGCAGGTCTTTGTCTTCAATACTGATCGCCTTTCACGCAATGACACAACTTGGAGTCTGATACGACTTAAGCTAGTTAAATATGACGTAACGTTGCACACGTCGTCAGGCGCTTTCATTCTTGCAAATCAAATGGATAAGCTGCTCTTGACAATGATGTCAGAGATTAGTACCTATGATAATTATCTTCGTGCTGAGCGAAGTAGGCTTGGGAAGTTCAGAAGGGTAAGGCAAGGTCAATGGCTTGGAGGACCTCCCCCTTTTGGATTTTCAATTGAAGCAAAGAAATTAGTTCCTAACCCCAACGAAGTTAAATGGGTTCGTACAATTTTTGAAGCGTACAGAGATAGAAGAACTCCTCGCGAAATTAAGCAAATTCTTCTCGCAAATGGCGTTAAGACAAGACGTAACAATGATGTTTGGTCACTTGGATCTATTGAGAAGTTACTGACAAATACTCACTATGGTGGCTATTACTACGTCAAAGATGGAAAAACTCAAGAAGTCATTCGTGTTGAATGCTCACAGATTTTGCCAAGTTCGTTGATTCAAGAAGTCGCTACTGCTAAATTGGGACGAACGAGGCAAACACGAGTCAAAGAATCCAATCAGCAAAGTTTTTTCTTATTACGTGAGTTTTTGTTCTGCGCTCAATGTGACTCTAGATACAGTGGTCGTATCTTCCCCTCGCAGTACAAGTCAGTCTACTACTGCCCAAGAATGGAGAGGAATTACGTAAATGAAAAGCGCACCACAGAAAAGAAGTGCGATAACAGACGTTACCTAAAAATTGATGCTACTGATTCTTTAGTATGGGACACAGTTGTAGAAGTTCTTGCCAAGTCCCATCTTTTCAAAGAAGAAATTAAGCGTCAAGTTTTTGGGGACACAAAGAGTGAAGCACTTCAACGTGAACACGTAAAGGAGTTAAAGCGTAAGCACAGAAAGATTCAGTTGGAAATCAAAGAGGTTACGACAACACTCGTGAACATAGAGACAGATCGTTTTCTCAAGAGACGCAATCCTGACGAGCTAGCAAGGATTATTCAAAACGTGGAGTCTGAGCGTCAGAGACTTGAAGCGATGCGTGATGAATTAAGTGACGAAGTTCACAGATTAGAAAGCCAAACAAAGTGGGTCACATGGGTTGCTAAGTTTGGCGAGCGAATTGAAAAGATGATTGACTTTACCCCCAATGAAAAGCAGCTTTTCTTGAGAGGAGTCATTGACAAAATTAGTGTCTCAACCTTGGACAAGCAGAGACACGAGCTATCACTTCATTTCAAGATTCCATATGTCAACGATCAGTTGATTTGGAAAGACGAGCGATACAAGAGCAAGGGCTACACGTTAGTAGAAGGTGTCAGCGAGGTGTCTATTGACATTGACTCATCAAAAAAGTCGCCCCCTCTGAAAGAGTAGAAAACCGTTATAGCAAACTTACTCAGATACCGTGGAGTAGTTCACCACCACGCATTCACAAAAGTAGGCCAATGAACGACCATGCGGGCACACAGTTCGAATGGGATGACGCCAAAAGCAACGCATGTTTCTAGCAGCGCGGTTGTGACTTTGCTTATGTCCTTCAGGTTTTTATGGACCCCGAGCGGCTGGTTCGCAAGGACCATCGCTGGGACTACGGAGAAGACCGCTTCGAGCTCACCGGTGCGATTGATGGCCGGGTATTTGTGTTGGTTTATACGGTTTGCGGTGCCCGTATTCGGATTATTTCAGCCCGAAAGGCCAACCAACGGGAGGTAAATAGCTATGAAAACAGTACGCGCCACGATTGATTTGAATCGGGCGGCCAGCCTCCCCAAGGGGCGGGTTGACGAGCGCCGCCTAGATGCGACCACCGAACAAGACCTGGCGCTGCAGCAAAAGGCCGATGATGTCGACGCTTTGCTGGACACCGCGAAATTTGCCAGGCGCGTGCGCAAGCGTCTGGGCCTGACGCAACTTGAGTTCTCGAACCGGATTGATGTGTCTTTGGACACCATTCGCAACTGGGAGCAAGGCAAGCGTTGCCCCACGGGTGCGGCCAAGGCGCTGCTCAAAGTGCTCGACAAGTCGCCCGAGTCGGCGTTGTTGGCCTTGGGTTAATCCGCCCCTATGCGCTGCCACGCACAGCTTGACGCGCCCCACCTCTTTCGGCTAGCCGCACCGCGCCTGCCAGAACCGCCTGCGTTCCACTTAAAAATGCGCTTGCAGCGCAAGGCGCAAAGCCTGCCGCACCGCTGTTCAGTGCGTGCCAAAAATGGCCACCCCTGCGGCGGCCGCCGCCTTGGCCAAACCTACGTCAAGGGTTGCCAGCGGCAGGCCGGTGCGCAGCGCAAGTTCCAGATAGGCCGCGTCATAAGCCGATAGCTTGTAGCGACGCGCCAGATGCAAGGTGTCGCCCAGGGCGTGCGCCGCCGTGGCAGGGTCGGTCACGATGTTGAGCCGCCCCAAAAGCGCAATAAAGCGCTGTGAATCGGCTTGCGTCAAAAAGCCCTCGGACTCGAGCTTGGCGACCACATTGGCCGCTTCAAGCGCCATCAGCGAAGGCACGAGCGCTTGGGTTTCTTTGAGCGCAAGCAAGGTTGCGCTGGCGTAATCGACGCCCGCCGGATGGGTGTCGGGCGCCAGCCAAAGCAGCGCGACCGATGCGTCTAAAACAAAACTCATGACCGGCCTTCGTTGACGAGCGCCTTGATGTCGATGCTAGCCATGGGCTTGCGGGCCTGCATAAAGGCCAGCAATTCATCGACGGCTTCGACCGCACTCGTGTTGCTGCTGTCGTGCGCAGGGACCAGTTCGGCCACGGCTTCGCCCCGCAGCGTAATGGTGTAACGATTGCCAGCCTGGACGCCGCGCAGCAGTTCTGGCAACTTTGTTTTGGCTTCGTAGGAGCCGACTTCTATGTTCATGGAGGCTCCTGTTTTGGAGTAGACCAATATATAGACTAGTCTTAAAAAATTTAAGTGGGAAGATGGGGCGTCATAGTCGAAGTCATGCCTTCATACCGGTTTATTTGGCCTTTGACTCCGACCACTGCCCCATGGTGCGCCAGCCGCAAGCCTTCAACCAAGCCTTGCTGCAATGGCTGGACCAGCAGCCGGACTGAACTGCGTATCGCCCGTTCCGGCGCCCTTGAGCGCCCCCGCCAAATACTCCATCAGCACCCCCACCCGGTGCGGAATGTAGCGGTTGCTCGCCAGCACCGCATAAATGCCAAGCGGGGGTGATTCAAATTCGCCCAATATTTCCACAACCGCCTGGCGCGCCAAAAAGGATTCGGCCAAAAAATCGGGCTGCAGTGCGATGCCCATGCCCTGCGCCGTGGCCTGCAACAGCGCCACGCCGTTGTTGGCTGTAAGGCGCCCGCGCACCGCAAACTGCTGCACTTGCCCGTCCACCTGGTAGGGCCAGGTGGCGGTGTTGCTGGTCATGGAATACACCAGGCATTCGTGGTGTTGCAGCTGCGCGGGGTGGCTGGGTTGGCCGTGCTGCGCCAGATAGGCGGGTGCGGCTACGGTCAGCAAGCGGCATTGGCCCAGCTTGCGCGCGATGTCGCCCAGTTGCAGGTCGGCGGTAATGCGAATAGCCAGGTCAATGCCTTCTTCAATCAGGTTGGCGCGCTGGTCCGAAAAGTTCAGCATTAATTCGATGTGCGCCTGCGCTTGGGCAAAGGCCAGCAAGTGGGGCATGAGGCGCTGCAGGCCAAAGCTCAGCGGCAGCGCCAAGCGTATACGACCCCGGGGCACCGCCTTTTCTTCAGTCAGCGTGGATTCGGCCACGTCTACCAGGTTCAGGATAACGCGGCACTTTTCCAGGTAGGCCGCGCCGGCCGCGGTGAGCGTCAAGCTGCGGGTGCTGCGCGTAATCAGCTTGGCGCCCAGGTGTTTTTCCAGGGCAGCGATTTGGCGCGTTACCGCCGAGCGGGCCACCTGCAACTGGTCGGCCACGGCGGTAAAGCTGCCGGTTTCGGCCACCCGCACAAAAGTTTGCATTGCATCGAGTTTGTCCATTGTTGCGTATTGTGCAACAAGTATTTTTAAATTGGATACTTTATCTATTGTCTTGGCGCGCCTACATTCACCTCACCGAAAGTACTCACACCATGCAAACCCTACGCAACGTCCTCTTTGTCCCCCACGGCGCTCCTACCTTTGCGCTGCAGCCTGGCGCTGCCGGTGCGGCCATGGAGCAGCTGGCGCAGTCTTTTGGCGCGCCGCGCGCCATCGTGGTTGTCAGCCCGCATTGGGAAACTGCCGTGCCCACCGTGGGCACGGGCACGCAGCTAGAGACTATTTACGACTTTGGCGGTTTTGATTCGCGCCTCTATGACATTCGCTACCCAGCCACCGGTTGCCCCGAGGCGGCGCAGCAGGTAGTGGCGGCTTTGCAGGCGCACGGCTTTGTGGTGCAGCAAGACGCCCAGCGCGGCCTGGACCATGGCGCCTGGATCCCTCTGCGCCAGATGTTTCCCGATGCGGATATTCCGGTGGTCCCACTTTCAGTGCAAAGCCATGCTGGCCCAGAACACGCCTACCGCATCGGCCAGGCGCTGGCGGCCTTGGCCGAACAAAACTTTTTGATCGTCGCCTCGGGCAACATTACCCACAACCTGCGTGACTACATGACGGTGCGCATGTCTGGCGGCCAAACCCCGCCCTATGTGCAAGGTTTTGCCGACTGGGTGCACCAGCACATGGCGGTGAAGGACGTGCCGGCCCTGCTGAATTACCGCCAAACCAGCCCCAGCGGCGCCCAGGCCCACCCCAGCGAAGACCATCTTTTGCCCCTGTTCACCGCCTTGGGCGCAGCGGGCGCTGACGCCCGGCCCGAGGCCTTTTACCGTGGCATCAGCGACTACGTGATCGCCATGGACGGCTACGCCTTTCACTAAAAGTACCACCATGAACACGCACTACACCACCACCGCCAAGGGCCTGCACTGGCTCATGGCGCTTATGATTTTTGGCCTGCTGGCCTTGGGTTTTTACATGTCGGATTTGCCGCTTTCGCCCGAGAAGCTGCAGTTCTATTCATGGCACAAATGGGCAGGCGTGACGGTGTTTCTGCTGGTCTGGCTGCGCCTGCTGTGGCGCGTAACGCACCGGCCACCCGCCTATGCGCCAAGCATGTCGGGCATGCAGCAGGCGCTGGCCCACACCGGCCACCTGGTGCTTTATGTGTTGATGATCGTGATCCCTTTGAGCGGCTGGCTTATGAGCTCGGCCAAGGGCGTGCAGACCGTATGGTTTGGCGTGCTGCCGCTGCCCGACTTGATTGGCCGAGATAAGGCCCTGGGCAAGCAGCTGGCGGAATTGCACTCGGCGCTGAACATTGGCTTGCTAATTTTGATAGGTGGCCATGCCGCTGCGGCCTTGTTCCACCATGTTTTCCACAAGGACGACATCTTGCGCCGTATGCTGCCCGCCCGTGCCAACCCAAAAATATAAAGAAACCACCATGACCCATATTTTTAAACCCCTCAGCCGACCCGCTCTGGCCTTAACTGCCATCCTGGCACTGGCCGCAGCCGTACTTGCAGCGCCCTACCAGGCGGTGCAGCTCGACAAGAGCAAAGTGAGCTTCAGCTACAAGCAAATGGGCGTGGGCATGGACGGGCACTTTGCCAAGTTCACACCCCAGCTCAGCTTTGACCCGGCCAAGCCCGAGCAAACCAAGGCCAGCATTGAGATTGACCTTGCCAGCATCGACACCGGCTCGGGCGAGGCAGATCAAGAAGTCGTGGGCAAGTCCTGGTTCAACACATCGGCTTTCCCTAAAGCCGTGTTCGTGGCCAAGCAGGTCAAACAGACCTCCCCCAATGTGTATGACGTGTTGGGCACGCTCACCATCAAAGGCCATGCCCGCGACGTGAAATTCGCCATGAAACACGCCCCCCAAGGCAAGCTGGGCGTCTTGACTGGCAGCTTTACCCTGCAGCGTGCCGACTACGCCATTGGCGAAGGCATGTGGTCCAAGTTCGATGTCGTAGCGAACGACATCCAAGTCAGTTTCCAACTCACCGCCCTCGCTGGCAAATAACTTTTCAACTGGAGTATTTTTAAGATGATTTTCAAACCATTAAGCGCCGCTTTGGCCTTGGCTTCCCTGGCTGCGGGTTCTGCTCTGGCCGCCCCCGTGAGCTACACCGTGGACAGCTCGCACACTTTCCCGCGTTTTTCATACTCGCATTTCGGTTTCTCTACCCAGCTCAGCAGCTTTGGCAAGACAACCGGCACCGTGGTGTTTGACGCCCAGGCCAAGACCGGGTCGGTCGATATCGTGATCGATACCACCACCGTCAACACCGGCTTTGCCGACTTCAACGGCCACATCCAGGGCGAAGACTTTCTGGACACCGCCAAGTTCCCCAAGGCTACTTTCAAGTCCACCAAAGTGGTGTTTGAAGGCGACAAGCCTTCCGCTATCGAAGGCAAGCTCACCATCAAAGGCGTGGCCAAGCCCGTGACCTTGACCGTGACCTCCTTCCAGGCCATGCCCCACCCGATGATGAAGGTCCCCGCCCTGGGCGCCAATGCCTTTGTCACCATCAAGCGCAGCGAATTCAACGCCGGCAAATACGCACCCTACGTGGGTGATGAGGTGCGCATCGACATCGCTATCGAAGCACAGTCCAAATAAGCCGCTTCGCGCAGCATAAAAAAAGGGCCCTTCGGGGCCCCTTTTTTGTGGACGGTTGCGCGGTCAGGCAAAGGCTGGCGCCTCTGCAAGTCTTGCGACGCCCTGGGCGTCGGGCGATGGCGGTGCAACAGTGGTCGTCAGGCCTACCGCTTGTGCCGCAATCTCCAGAGAGCGCAAGCGCTTGGGCGTGTCAAACACGTCGCACACCAGCAGTAGCTCATCGGCTCCGGTAGCGGCCGCCAGGTGCCGCAAGCCCTCGCGCACCGTATCGGGCCCGCCCACCACGGCTGCGCCCAAAAAGTCGGCAATCGCTGCGCGTTCCTGCGGGCTGCACTGCGCAATGAAATGGGCCGTGGGCGCCTGCAAGCGCCGCCGGTCGCCGCGCAATATACCTAGCACGCGCTGGTAGACGCTGCTGGCCAGAAACTCGGCCTCCTCGTCGGTGGGCGCGGCCACCAGGGGCACGCCAATGGCCACATAGGGCTTGGCCAGGTGCTCGGAGGGCTGGAACAACTGGCGGTACAAGTCCACCGCCTGCATTAGTAGTCGCGGTGCAAAGTGCGAGGCAAATGCGTAGGGCAGGCCGCGCTGCGCCGCCAGCTGTGCCGAATACAGGCTAGACCCCAGCAGCCAGATCGGCACCTGCGTACCCGCGCCGGGCATGGCGACGATGCGCTGCCCACTCTGCGCGGGCGCAAGCAGGCGCTGCAGCTCCGCCACATCGCGCGGGAAGTCTTCCTCAGTCTCAGTCCGGTCGCGGCGCAGGGCGCGCATGGTGGGCTGGTCGGTGCCGGGCGCACGGCCCAGGCCCAGGTCGATGCGGTTGGGGTACAGCTCGGCCAGCGTGCCAAAGGCCTCGGCCACTACCAGCGGCGCATGGTTGGGCAGCATGATGCCGCCCGAGCCCACGCGGATGCGCTGCGTTCCCCCGGCCAGGTAGCCCACCAGCACCGCAGTAGCCGAACTGGCAATGCCTTGCATATTGTGGTGCTCGGCCACCCAGTAGCGCTTGAAGCCCAGGGCTTCGGCGTGCTGCGCAGTAGCCAGCGCTGTGGCCAGCGCCTGGCCCACGCTGGCGCCTTCGCGCACGGCCACCAAATCAAGCATGGACAGGGAGAAAGAAGTTTGGGATGGCATGGGGAGGTCACTCATTCGGGCAAGCAATTCCGCAGACATGCGGTGTGCCACATTATGCGCAGCGCGGGCGCTGCCCCAAATGGGCTACTGACCCGTCATGCGCCCTTTGAATTTGGCGAGCGTTGTCCTAACCGGCCTTGCGCCCTGTTGTGCTGCCTATTGACAACGAATTTTTCCGAAATCAAGCGGCATCGTCACCTTGCAACTCAGCTGCGCAAGCGGCCACGCGCGCCCAGGGAAACAATATCGACAAAGTTGGAAGCCTGTCTGCTTTGGCTTTGCATGGCGAGATGAAAGCCTCCCAAATCCAATTTCTCCATGGCTAGCAGAGCGTTAAGAAAGCGCTCGCGGGTGAGCACTTTTCCGCAGCGCCGTAGCGCTTCAACCACCATGCCCGCCACCAACCAGCCTTCCAGGCTGGTGTGGTCAGGCGGGCTGGAGCCGATATGTGCAGCGTAGCGCGCCACCACCGGGCGACGCAAGTCAGTGGGCAGAGGCACCACCTGGGTGGCCACTATCCCGTCCCCTAGATCACCCAGCAGTTGAGCCAATGCGGCCGCGCTGCCTAGGCTGGTGGCATAAAAAGTCCCTTTAAAGCCAGCTTTACGTGCCTCTCGGATAGTCTGCGCCGCAGGGGAGTGCGCGGTCAGCAAAAGTATGGCTTCTGGTTTCTGGAAGATCAGTTGCGCGACCGCTGCCTTGACCTCTTTTAACGCCAAGTCAGCGTCGAGATTCGAGTTGCGATCCAGCCATGCTTCGCCCGCCGAACTGATTTTGGCGGCTAGCAATGCAGGTTGCAATGCCGCCAGCAAGCTTTTGCCATCGGCATCGTTTTGAACCAATACGCTGACCCGGCGCACCCCAACGGTGCTAACTTGGCGCACCAATGCTTTGATTTCTGCGCCGTGTGAGGCGCGAAAGTTCACTACCTTGGGAAAGTTCGGTTCACGCAAGGCGTCTGCGCCGGTCAGTGGTGCAATAAAGGGTACACCTGCCACGATCGGAAGGGCCAGCGCGCGCATGGACATCTCGCTACCCACATAGCCGACCAAGGCAAAAACTTTGTCAGAAAGGACCAAGTCTTGTGTATTGAGTGCAGCCGTCTCCGCTTCGTATTGGTCGTCATAGGTAATGAGCTCGATGCGCCGTCCATTGACGCCGCCGTTGGCGTTGGTGGCGTCAAAAAAGAGCTTCAGGCCCCGCGCATATTCGATCCCAAAGTGCTGGCCTGGACCGGATATCGGTGCCGACTGCCCAAACACGATCGCGCCCTCCGCTCGGGCGCCCGTCGGCCATGGCATCCAGGGTAGCGCCACCATCCGGGCCAACCAGTGGCGGCGCTGAAGCAATCCTTGCAGGGCTTGTCTGGTCATAGGTCTAACTAATTTAAAGTTACTTAATAGTAGTGTTTTTAGCAGTCTTTTTTTGCATAAACAAATTACGTCCAAGCCACCGTGTTTTCTCGTAACAGACGAAGCGTGCTGGCTCAATCCAAGCGCTTGTGCTAAGGCAGTGCGGTTTCGTCATTGACAGGCGAGACTGTCAACCCTATTTGGTTCACCCAATGCGAAACCGCATGGTGGTCCAGTGGCAGCCGATTCATCAATGCGGGGAGTCGAAATTTGATGATGCGTCTGAGGCCGCTTTGAAACTGTTGCTCAACTGGTATTGGCCACGCGAAAAAATTGCCATGGCGTTAAACCACCGCGAAAACCTGGCCCACCGGCCGAAAGGGCAGGTGCCGACCCTGTGGCAACAGATAAGCATGGTCCATCGCCGTAGTGATCATGTCCTCGCAGTAACCGTCTGTGATGATCAGCAAAGGACCGGCACGCGGAAATTCTGCTTTGTCAGCGAGTTGTTTCAGCAGGTCCAGTCCGGGTTGCAACATGGTCCCGCCCCGGCCACGCAAGCTGAATGGGTCTAGCAGCCGTTCGGGTTCGACCCAGCCGCTGTCATAAGCCTGTGCATCGCAACAAATCAAGCGCACGGCGGCAACATCGCGCGCCATGGCGTAGCTGGCAATGGCGCCCAAGGCCTTGCCCAGAAGCCGCGTCTCCATAGAGCCAGACGTGTCCAACACCACGCCAAACACGCGGCTGCGCCGTAGCTCTTCCGATGGTTTGACCACTGAGGGGCGGGCGAAATCGGGTGTGGCACTCTGGCGGCGCGAGGGTCTGGCATAACTGCGGCGCTGCTCGGGTGGAGGAAAGCGCTCGTCAAACCATTGCGCCAGCTTCACGTCCCAGGCAATGGGCGGTTGGTTCAGGCTGCGAATCTCTTCTATCAAACCGGCGGGTACGAATCCACGTCGGCTGCCATGGGTAAATTGGTCCACGCCTTGTGCCAAGGCCTGTCTGCAATAACGCTCGGCGTCGGTGAACAAGGCGCCCTCGTCCTCGCCAATCAAATCTTGCACGCCCACGCCGCGCAGCGTGGCAAGCTTGCGGGCGCGACGAATATCCTTTGCCAGCGTGTCGTAGACCTCTTCGGTGGAATTGCCGGCAAAGCTTGCGTCGTGCAGCAGGCCCACGGGTGCGGTACCGACGGCCATCTCCACCAACCAACCGTTGATCACAAAGTCGCACGCGACGTTCCACAGCAAGGCGTCGCGACCGCGCCTGCGCGAGGCGTGGTTCAGCCCGGCGTGCAACAACTCATGGGCAAACACAAACAGGCATTCAGTGTCTGAGAGGCCTGCCGCCGGGTTCATCCAAATGCGCCGCGCACCCACGTCAATCGCCGCGATGCGTATGCCATACAGATTGCAAAGTTTGGCATCCTCTTCAATATCAAAGCTGGCCGCCAGCGCGCCGAGCAAGGGGTAGTGGTCCATCAGCTTGCGCTTGGCGCGCAGCGCGCGGGTCAGTGGCTTGAAGGCCCCGCCGGGGTTATTGGTCTGGGCTGCGACTTCAAGCGCGCGACCGACGCCGCTGGCAATTCCTTCAGCTAAAAGGTTCGGCCAGTCTGGGCGGCCCCCCCATACCTGCCATTTATTTAGTTGGGGTGGAGCATCAAAGTTAAAGAAAAAACACCGTTCTCCAACCAAGGATGCATGCCATTTGCGCAGTTCAGGCCCACACTCCGCCACGCAAAACTGGCTTAACAAGGACTCAGCACCACCCGCAGCGAGATGAATTTTTTTGTAAAGCAAGGCTTCGGGCAAGCTGCCCAGCTTGTGTACTTCGCAAAACCTATCTGCAAGGAGCAGGCAGGCGATTTCCCACAAGTCGCTGGGCTCTTGGCGCCGGACCAATCCAAATCCCAGGCTCACCAAAGCCAGCGCAATGACGCGCGTCCAAGCAGCGGGCTCTGCCTTGCGCTTCCCATTCAGCCAGATGTCACCGTTGGGTGACACCGCGATCCAGCCTCGTGGCGACACATATTGCAACTTGGTATCCAAAAAAATCCTGGTTACGTGCGCCAAGTGGCCCAAGATGGGATGCGCTCTTAGCGAGCGGATCATTCGGTCGTGTTCGGTATCGTGCCGTTTCATGCGGACGCCTTTCTTTCCCGCCCCGCCAAGCGCGGCAGGTCGCGCGCCACTTCGATCAAAAACCAAGCGGGCAGCCGTTGGCCCGCCTCATCCTCACCCATCACCGACTGGGCAATTTCTATGCTGATGCGGGCCAGGTCGCGCAGCATGTCCTTGGCCCGAATGCCCAATTGCTGGTGCACTGTGCGAACCGAGGCTTCGTCTGGCGGCAACTCTTTGCACAAATGCGCCCGAAAAGACTGCGCCAGGAAGTACAGCACATCCCGGTCTTGCGGGCCGGTAGGCCAATACGCATCGCCTTTGATGATGGCGTTCAGGGTGTGCTTTTGGTGCACTTGCTTGAGAAAGGCCTTGAAGTGCGCCGCATGCGAAGGCGACAGCAAACCATAGACCAAGGCCTCCACCATGCTGTCGCTGATCTGGTCGCCAAAAGAATGCAGGGCGTCTGACACCATGTGCCAACTGCGTGGGGTGGAAAACGCTTCCTCGTGTTTGGGCGGCTCGTTCCAGAGATGGTCGGGGCGCAATTGAATGTACTCCACCACCCAAGGGTGTATCGCACCCTCGTTAATCGCCCAGTCCAACCACTGGCGGTGGTCGGCGCGCAGATGGATGTGCACCAAGCGGTTGATCAGCGCAGACGGCATGGGCTTGACGATGGCGGCGTCCTTGGCGCGGTTGCCAGCACCTATCACCACCGTGCCTTGGGGCAAGTGGTATTCGCCCACGCGTTGGTCCAGGATCAAAGAGTAAAACGCCTTTTGGATTTCATGGGATGCGGCGTTGAGCTCATCCAAGAAAAGGACAAAGGCTTGCTTGCGAACAATATTGGCCGGCGGGTAGAAGCGTGAACATTCGCCGTCGATCTTGGGAATGCCCAGCAAATCTTCGGGTGCCAACTGGCTTCCCAGCAAGGAGACGCACTCCATGCCGACAGCGTTGGCGAAGCGCTGCGCAAGCGCACTTTTTCCGATGCCTGGCGGGCCCCACATAAAAACAGGGCGCACTACTGCAACGTTGAGCAGAAAGTCCATCGCCTGGGTTTGGTTGAGTTCAATAGTGGATTGCATGGTTTTTTAAATTCCTAGATGGGCGTCAGGCGCCTTGAATATTTCGGTGAACGACTCGCCGCGAAACACGCGCCCGGCATTGCCCCGTTCCACCCCGTGGTGCTGGAGCCAGCGCATGGCACGGGCGGCTTGGGCGGCGTCGGACGCCATTGCTGCCAGCTTGTGTTCCAACAACGCGCGGGCCAGGCGTTTGTTGGCGTGTTGGCTGCGTTCGGTCTGCACCTTCACGCTCAGGCCGCTGGGGAGATGCGTGGCGCGCACCGCAGAGTCGGTCTTGTTGACGTGCTGGCCACCGGGGCCGCTGGCACGCAGGGTTTCAAAGCGCAGGTCCTCGTTGCCCAGTGCCCCATCGGCGTCACCGGGCGCTTCGGTCTCAAACACCTCCAGGCCAATAAACCAGTTTTTGCGCTTGTGTGCGGGCCGGTAGGGGCTGGCGCAGTTCCACTGCACGCTGCCGCGCCAGCGCAGTGCCACGCCAGCGGCGGCCTGCCCATCGAGCGCCAGCAATACAGAGCGCAAATTGCCCGGCTTGTCTGCTGGCACTGATTCCAGCACTTCTACATTCACACCGGCATCCGCGCATTCCCGCAGCAAGACCTGGAGCGCTTTGCGCACGGCCAGGCAGCATTCTTCTGGCCCGGTGTTGGCGCTGATTTGTAGCAAGATCATTCGCAGCACTCCCCACGGGTTTTGTAGGTCAGCACCGGTTTGGTCCGCGCCAGCAGCTCCACCAGCCCCGCGCCCACCAGCGCTTGCACCACGCTGTCCACGCCTTTGTAGGCCTGCGGCGCCTCTTCGTAAATCAGTTGCTTGTCATTGCAAATCACGCGGCTGCCCAGCGCGGTGCGGCCCATTTGGGTGGGCGTCATCAGCTTGAACAAGCGGTCTTTGCAGGCCGAACGAATCCACTTGCGCCCCGCGCCATGCGCCAGCGACAGCAGCGTGTCGTGGCACAAACGCAACGGGCGCACCAAGTAGCTGTAGTCCCCGCGCGAGCCGGGTATTACCACCACGCCTTGGTCGGACGGTGTGGCGCCCTTGCGGTGCAGCCACCCCGTTTGACCGTGGATGTTGGCTGGGGCCACAAAGTTGTGTTGCACGTCCAGCACGCACTGGCCCCCAGATCGCACATTGGCCAGCAACCGCTGCGCCACCAACTGGCGGTTGCAGCGCGCAAATTGCAGGGCCGCACCATGCTGCGCCAAATAGGCTGCCGCCTCTGGCGTATCCGACTTTAGGCCACTGTGGCCAAAGGCATCCATCTGCTGGCGCAAGATGCGCTCCCCCACGCCGCGCGAGCCGGTGTGCACCAAAAGCAGCAGGTGCCGCGTGTCAATGCCCAAGTCGGCCAGCGCCTCGGGCTCGTACACCGTGTCCACTTGCTGAAACTCTGCAAAGTGGTTGCCGCCGCCCAGGGTGCCCAGCGACGCCTCGCATCCAGTGGGGTGAATGCCAGCGTCAGTCATGGCTTGCGCCACGGCGTGCGTGTCGTGCATCGGGCCGTCGATATTGCCCACACGCTTTTCCAGCTTGTCGAGCTGTACTGCGCTGGCACGCAATTCGGTTTGCCACAGCGCCATGCCGCAGCCAATGTCATTGCCCACCAAAGCGGGGTAGAACTTGTTGCTTGAGAAGAATGCGGCCCCCACCGGATAGCCGCGCCCAGGGTGCAAGTCGGGCATGCCTGCCACGCGCTGCATGCCCTCTAGTTGCGATGTGGTGACGAGCTGCGCTATCGCAGCGTCGTCCATCCATGTTGCGTCAGACGCCACCAAGCAGGCGCGATCCGACACGTGTTTGACAAAATTGCCCATGTAAATTCCAGAATCAAAAATAAAGTTGAGACTGGACCGGGACAGACGCGCATGCCCACGCAGCAGCGCTTCGCGCCTGCGCGCAAAGCACCGCGCCGTAGAGCGCTAAAAAAGGCGGGAGACGATTAGTTAGTAAGTCCTGCCACCGCTGACCCAGTCCACAGAGAGGTCGTTTTGTTTTTCATGTTGTTCTCCTGATGGATGGTTGGGTGAAGGAAATGCTGAGTTTGCGCAGCGTGTGAGCCGTGCACTGCAAACCGCAGGCCGCGACTCTAAGCGATTGGGTGTTTTGCTACTACCGCTATTGGCGACATGTTGTTTTTTGGCGACGAAAAAGATTTCGACGAAGCTTCTTCAGCGCCTTGCCCTGTCGACCTGCCTCACACCGTTACGGGCCGTCGTCGTCACAATGGGGCATCTAGATTATTGGAAAAGCCATGAACCCAAACCCCCATCCACCCGCCAATGCCGCAGCGCTGCCCGCATCGGACGCTGCTGCCATCGCCGCCGCCAAAGTCGACCGCGCGCAACTCGCGCTGCTGCGCGCCCACCGCCGTGCACACCGCCACCGGGCCGATGCTGCCTTGCCCTTGCCCAAGCGGGTGGCACAGCATCTGGAGGCGCCGCCGCTCACACGCGGACAGCGCCTGGCCGACGGCGTGGCCGCCACCATTGGCTCGTGGCGCTTTATCGTTATCCAAAGCAGCGCCATCGTGCTGTGGATCACTGGTAACGTCCTGGTGGGTGCCAATTCCTGGGACCCGTATCCCTTCATCCTGCTTAACTTGTTGCTCTCGTTTCAGGCCGCGTACACAGCGCCTGCCATCATGATGAGCCAAAACCGCCAGTCCGAACTCGACCGCCGCCACGCCCAAAGCGACTACGAAATCAACGTCAAAGCCGAGCTGGAAATCGAGCTCTTGCACGAAAAAATCGACATCCTAAAAGAGCAAGAGCTGCTGGCGCTGACCGAAGCGGTGCGCCAGCTCTCCGCGCAACTCGAGACCCTGTCGCGGCGACTGCCCTGAACCCCCACGGTGCTGCTCTAAGATCGTCGCCTATGCACACCACCGCCCTTGTTTTGTTTTCCGGAGGCCAAGACTCCACCACTTGCCTGGCCTACGCGCTCTCAAAATACGAGCGGGTGGAAACCGTGGCCTTTGACTACCGCCAGCGCCATCACATTGAGTTGGACGCGCGCCTGAACGTGCTGCGCGAACTGCGCGCACGCTTTCCGGCCTGGGCCGCGAAACTGGGAGACGACCATTTGCTCGACCTGGCGGTACTGGGCGAGGTGAGCGACACGTCGCTGACCCGCGACACCGCCATCGCCATGGAAGCTAGCGGCCTGCCCAACAGCTTTGTGCCCGGGCGCAACCTGCTTTTTTTAACCTTGGCCGCCGCGCTGGCCTACCGCCGGGGCCTGCAGGTGATCGTGACCGGTGTGTGCGAGACCGACTTTTCCGGCTACCCCGATTGCCGCGACGACACCATGAAGGCCATGCAACTGGCCTTGTCCTTGGGCATGGACCGGCGCTTTTTGATCGAAACCCCGCTCATGTGGATCGACAAAGCCGCCACCTGGCGCATGGCCCACGACCTGGGCACACAGGCCGACGCGCAGGGCGGCGGTCAGGCTCTGGTCGACCTCATCGTGGAGCACACCCACACTTGCTATCTTGGCGAGCGCAGCCAGCGACATACGTGGGGTTATGGCTGTGGTAGCTGCCCGGCTTGTGGGTTGCGGGCTAAGGGATTTGTGGCGTATCGCGAGTAGGTGCCGATGCTTGGGCGGCTTGCTTTTCCCGCTAACCCCATTTCTGCCCCGCAGGGTGTGTTTGCCCACTCTCTCCCCCAACCCCTCTCTCGCCCAGCGGGCGAGAGAGGGGGGGTCAAACAGCCACATTTGATTTCGTCGCTTCGGCTAGGCTTCTACTGGCGTGGCGCCCCGCCCTCGCGCGGGTTATTGGGCTGCTTGCCTCCGCTCTTCAGAAGTGGCCAGTGGTGCCTTAGCCGAAGCAAAAAAGCCAAATGTGGCTGTTGGCTCCCCCTCTCATCCCCGCCGGGGAGGAGAGGGGGCTGGGGGGTGTGGCGGGGAAAGCAAGACCCGGTGGGGTGGAAAGGGGGTTGGGGGGGATAGGGGGGAAGGCAGCACTCCATGGATGTGGTGGGAGCGTGGCAAGGGGGGCGGGGGCAACCGTCAGAGCACCTTCTCCACCACCTCAAACCGCGCATCCGCGCCGCCAGCCGCAGGCTCCAACACCCAAGCCTTGGTATGAAACGCCGCCACCCCCGGTCGGTGCGCAATCGACACCAAACCGCCGCCCCGCGCCGCCAGCATGTCCACCAGGCGCTGGTAGAGCGTGGCTTCGGTGGGTGCGTCCAGCGCGCTGGTGGCCTCGTCGGCAAACACCCACTGCGGTTGCTTCAAGAACACCCGCGCCAGCGCCAGGCGTTGCTGCTCGCCACCGGAGAGTTTTTGACCCCAGGTGTTCCATTGGTCTAGCTGGTCAGTCAGTTCGGGCAGCAAAGCATCCTCTAAAGCCTGGCGTAGCTGCGCCTCGCTGTAGCGCGTGGGCAACTCGGGGTAGGCCAGCGCGTCGCGCAGTGGTCCGTTGGGGAAGTAGGGGCGCTGGGGGATGAACATCGCGTCCGCCGGGCGGGCTACTTGTCCGCTGGCGAAAGGCCAAATGCCCGCCAGCGCCCGAAACAGGGTGCTCTTGCCCGCGCCCGAGGGCCCTTGCAGCAGCACGCGTTCCCCGGCGTGCGCGTGCAGCGCGGTGTGCGCCAGCAGCGCCACGCCGCCCGGCAGGGTGACTTGCAGGTTTTGGGTGCGCAGTTCGTTGGCCGCTGGCGCGCCGGCGCCATCATCCGCAAGCACGGGGCGGGCCGGTGTTTGCAATTGGGTTAGTGAGGCCTCGAAACTGGTCAGCCGGTCGGTCGTGGCGCGCCAGGTGGCCAGGTTGGGGTAGTTGTCGACAAACCAACTGAGCGCCCCTTGCACCTGGCCGAAGGCGCTGGATATCTGCATCAACTCGCCGAGCTGAATCGCGCCGCTGAAAAAGCGCGGCGCTGCCACCACAAAGGGAAACACCACCGCCGCTTGCCCAAAAAAGCTGGTGAACCAGACCAAATTCTTTTGCGCTTTGATAAGCCGCAGGTAGTTGTCCAGCACGGCGCCAAAGCGGCCTTCGAGCTGCGCGCGCTCCACGCCTTCGCCGCCGTCCAGGGCAATCGATTCGCTGTATTCGCGCACCCGCACCATGTGGTGGCGAAAGTCGGCCTCCACCCGCTGCTGGGCAAAGTTCAAGGGAATTTGGGGCCGACCAATGCGCTGGGTGATCCAGCTGCCCGCCGCGCAGTACAGCAGCGCCATCCAGACCATGAAGCCGGGAATGTTGTATTCGCTGCCCGCCACACTGAACGCGAAACCGCCCGGGAGGGCCCACAAAATTCCTACAAAGACCACCAGCGTGCCCGTCGAACTGACCAGCCCCATGCTCAGGCTCAAAGTCAGCGACGTGAATTGGTTGATGTCTTCGGCAATACGCTGGTCCGGGTTGTCGGGCGTGCCACCCAGCGCCGGGTCGCTGCCGCCAAAGCGGCCTAGCTCCATGCGGTAAAAGGCCTGGTGCGCCAGCCAGCGCTGCAAGGTGGTGCGCGTCATCCATTTGCGCCAGCGCATCTCCATCAGTTGCGTCAAGTAAAACTTGTAAACCGCAATCACGATAAAGGCAAAGGCCAGGTAGCTAAAGCGCCCCAGCTGGGTCCAAAACACGGCCTGGTTTTTGTCCTGCAAGGCGTCGTAAAACAGCCGGTTCCAGTCGTTGAACAGCACCGCCATGTAGACCAGCGCCAGGTTGAGTGCCACGATGGCTGCCAGCAGGCCGCGCGCGGACCATTTTTCGTCCGAGAAGTAATAGGGCTTGGACAGCGCCCAGACGCGGCGAGCCTGTTGGGCGACGCGGGACCGGATGCCAGGGCTTGGAGAGGTAGGTGGTAGTTGTTGCATTAGGTTCTCATCAATCCGTCAAGCGCCGTGTCCCAGGCCATGCCAGGAAACAGCGCATCCAAATCTTTGCCGCTCAGCCCTTGGGTGCTTCTGAGCACCTGGGCCACCACGGCGCGGTAGTCGTGGTGCACCGGCAGGTCGCGCCCCTGGTGCAAATTGCCGCTTGCCAAGCCACTCCATTGGCCGTGCCAGCGCCCACCTTGCACCCGCTTTCCCATGAGCCACATCGCATTGCCGTGGCCGTGGTCGGTGCCACGGGTGCCGTTTTCGGCGCAGGTGCGGCCAAACTCGCTGCACACCAGCACCACGTCATTGGGCTGGTCAAAGTCCTTGCGCAACTGCAGCAACGTGCGGGCCAGATTGCCCAGGCTATTGGCCAACTGCCCGGTGGCAGCGCCCTGGTTGGCATGCGTGTCCCAGTTGCCGACCGACAAAAACCCCAGGCGCAAGCTGCGGTCTTGGCGCATTAACTTGCCCAGGTACTGGGCGTCGAGCAGCAGTCCCTGGGCCGGTGGCGCACCGTTGTTGGCTGCCGCCATTTCCTGTCGGTCGCTTGCCACGGGCGAGAGCTCGGGCGTCTCCTCGCTCAGGCCCTGCGCAGTCTGCATGCGGCTGTCCATGCCGGCCCTGAAAGTGTGGGACATGTCGTCAAGCCCTGCATACAGGGCCAGCAGGGCGTAGCGCGTGCTTTCATCGGCCAGCACGCCGGGTTTGGCAGCACCGCCGCCGCGCGGCACCAAGCGGGTGGGTGCTGCGCCCGACAGGACAAAGGGATTGGCCTCGCCCACGCCCATGGCCGTGGCCCGGCCCAGCCCCCGCGCTGTGCCAGATGGGAGTGCGGCAAGGCGGTTCAGCCAGCCTTGGCTGCCGTTGGTTTTTCCGGGTACCCCGAGCTCCCACTGGTGTTGGGCGTCAAAGTGCGATCGGGTCGGGTCGATCAGGCCCGCTGCGGGCACCACCGCCAGCACCCCTTGCTGCCACACAGCGTGCAGGCTAGCCAGCGCCGGGTGCAGGCCAAAATGGCCGTCCAGGGCAATGGTGGTTTGTGCGCTGCCGTCCGGCGCGGCGATGGCGATACGCGGGCGCAGCGCGTAATAGTCGGGGTCCGCGTAGGGCACCAAGGCTGAGAGCCCATCGTACGCACCGCGCAAGAAAAGCACGATGAGCCGTCCGTCCGCATCAGTGCCATTTTTGGACTGCGCCCAGGCCCCGTGCGCGGCCCACGCAGTGCTGCCCGCCAGCATGCCGCCAAGAATGGCGCGCCGGCGCAGGCCACCTAGCGCAGGGGTATTCGCAGGGGTATCGATAAAGGTGGTCATGGCGGCTTTGGTCTCCTCATTTACGCATAAATTCGGGGCCGGCCAGCAGCAGGCCATTGCGCACCGGAACGCGCGCCCGCAGCACTGCGGCCTGCGTCGCGCTGCTGAGAAACGGCGCGAGCAAATCCGGCAAGCGCGAGGTGTCGCCCGACTGTTGCGCCAAGCGGATTGCGTAATCGGCCCTGCGGGTAAATGCCTCGGGCACCATCCAGGTGGCGGTGTCGGTGGCATAGCCATCCGGGGTTTGCCAGCCGTGCAGTGGCTGGCCCGCGCCGCTTAAAAAACCGTTGCTGAGTTGCAAGTTGCGCATGTCGGTCGCAGAGCCGGTGGCCGTCAGGGCGGAGCAGGCAAAGTCCAAGGGCGTTTTGAACAGCTGGTTGCGCGGGTCCCAAAAGTCGCTCGACTGCAGCAGCACGCGCAGCACAGCGCGCAGATCGCCTTGGCTTGCCAAAAAAGTCTGGCGCAGGCGCTCTACCAGGTCTGGCGCCGGGTGGTCGGCTACAAAAAACTGTGCCAGCCGGGTGCATACCCGCCGCGCGGTGCTGGGGTGGCGCGCCAGCATGCGAAGCGCGTCGATGCCTTCGCTCTCGCCATAGGCCGGGGCCAGCGCGCTAAAGGTCAGCCCCAGCAAGACCTTCGGTCCGCCCTGGTGCGTGCGCGGCGCAAAGCGAAAGCCGTCCGGCGCTTCTGGCCCGACCGTCCAGCCGGTCAGAATCATCGCCAGCGCACGCACATCGTCCTGGGTGTAGCCGCCATCCACGCCCAGGGTGTGCAACTCCAGCAGTTCGCGCGCGTAGTTTTCATTGAGGCCGCGCTGTCCGCCTTTGGCGTTCGCCGAACCGGGACCCACGCTTTGGTGCTGGTCCAGGTAGTACAGCATGGCCGGGTGGCGCGCACTGGCCAGCAGCAAGTCTTCAAAGCGCCCCAAGGCGTGCTTGCGTGCCACGTTAATCAGGTAGTGCCCCACAAAGACACCCACCTCCCCTTTGCCCGATGACACATTGAAGTGGTTAAACCAAAACTCGGTCATGCGCGCCAGCAGCGGGTTTTCTTCGGCGGGTTGGCTGCAGGCGCGCAAGTGCCAGGCAATCGCCTTTTGTACCTGCAGGCGTTTGAATTCCATTGGCCCGGCATCGGTCGAAAAATCAAAAGCCGCCGGTGCTGCAACAGGCTTTGTGGCGGTAGCCGGCTCGGCCATCGCGCTCGCGCTGGCCGCTGGCATGGCGGCCGCTGTGTTCGCTGCGGCGCGGGCTTCGCGCTCGCGCTTCCATTGCGCAAACAGCTCTGGCAGGGGTGCGTTGATCGCCTGCACGTCGGGGGTCAAGGCGGGGAGGGTTTGGCTCGCGGCGTAGGCGCGGTCAATCTGCTCCAGTGCCCACTCTTGCGGGTGCTTGGCAGCGCGCACGTCAGCCAGCAGCGGCGCGCTTGGGCCATAGCCAATACGCGACACCGCGCGCCACTGCTGCGCTAACGCCGTGTCGGCAAGGCCAGGCGCAGGTTCTGCCGCCGCCTGGCTGCGCGCGACCAAAGGCGCAGCGCTGGCTGCTATCGCCCATTTGCCGGTGTGTGCCAAAAGGGTTCGTCTGCGCATCAGGGTTGCATCAATTGCGCACGCCGCTGGCCACATGGCCCGAGGGCACGTGGCGGGCTGCGGACTCGATGTGGCCGGTCTGGTCGTCAAAAAAGAAATCGGGCTCAAACTCACGCAAAAACGCGCCCTTGTCCAGCCCGCCCAAAAACATGGCCTCGTCGACCTCGATGTTCCAGTCCATCAGGGTGCGTATCGCCCGCTCATGCGCCGGGGCGCTTCGCGCCGTCACCAGCGCGGTGCGCACCCGCATCTGCGGCTGCGCGGCTTGCTGCAAGGCGTGCAGCGCCACCAGCAGCGGCTTGAACGGGCCATCCGGCAAGGGCAGGGCGGCTTTATCAAATTCGTGCTGCTGAAAGGCGTTCAGGCCCTGGTCTTGGTACACGCGCTCGGCCTCGTCGCTAAACAGCACCGCGTCGCCGTCAAAGGCAATGCGCACCTCAAACGGGTGCGCGCTGCTGGCGTGGGCCGACTGCGGGTACACCTGCGCGGCAGGCACGCCGGCGTCCAGCGCGCTGCGCACATCGCTTAAATGCGTGCTCAAAAACAAATTGGCCTTGAGCGGCTTAAGGTAACGCCAGGGAGACTCGCCCCGGGTAAACGTGCAGCGGATGATGGGCAGCGCGTAGTGCGCCGCCGAGCGCATCACGCGCAGGCCGCTGACCGGGTCGTTGCGCGACAAGATCACCACTTCCACCCGCTGCGCCGCCTCGGTGTTAAACGCCAGCAGCTTTTTGACCAGCGAAAACGCCACGCCCGGTTTGGCGGGAATTTCCAGGCGCTCTAGCTGCAAGCGCATATAAGCGCGGTCGTCACCTTGCTCGAAGAGCTGGTTTTCTTCCTCAAAGTCAAACAGCGCGCGGCTCGAGATTGCCACCACCAGTTTGCCGTCTAGCGTTACAGCCATGGCGGGTCAGCGCTTGGCGCTTTTGGCGATGGTTGGCGCCGGGTTTTGCAAGAAAAGCCGGTAAACCGGGTTGTCGGTCTCTTCCACATAGGGGTAGCCCAGGTCCAGCAAAAACTGGGCAAAGGCTTTGTTGTCTGCCTTGGGCACCTGCAGGCCCACCAAGATGCGGCCATAGTCCGCGCCCTGGTTGCGGTAGTGAAACAGGCTGATGTTCCAGCCCGGGCGCATCAGGCTCAAAAATTTCATCAGCGCGCCCGGCCGCTCCGGAAACACAAAGCGCAAGATGCGCTCGTCTTGCGCCAGGCTGGAGTGGCCGCCCACCATGTGGCGGATGTGCTCTTTGGCCAGCTCGTCGTGGGTCAGGTCCAGGCTGGTAAAGCCGTGTTTGCCGAAGTTTTTGGCAATCCGTGCCGATTCGCCCTTGCCCTGCGTGGTCAGGCCCACAAACACATGGGCTTGCGCGGCGTCGCGCATGCGGTAGTTGAACTCGGTCACATTGCGCGCTCCGCCCGGCAGCTCGCCAATCAGGGCGCAAAAGCGCTTGAAGCTGCCGCGCTCTTCGGGAATCGTCACCGCAAACAGCGCCTCGCGCTCTTCGCCCACCTCGGCGCGCTCGGCCACAAAGCGCAGGCGGTCAAAGTTCATATTGGCGCCGCACAAAATGGCGGCATAGGTTTGGCCTTTGGCTTTGTGCTTGGCCGCGTACTGTTTGATGGCCGCCACCGCCAAGGCACCGGCGGGCTCTACGATGGAGCGCGTGTCCACAAAAATGTCCTTGATGGCCGCGCACACCGCGTCGGTGTCTACGGTCATGAATTCGTCCACCAGACCGCTGGCCACGCGAAAGGTTTCTTCGCCCACCAGTTTGACCGCCGTGCCGTCCGAAAACAGGCCCACGTCTGCCAGTGTCAGGCGCTTTTTGGCGGCCACCGACTGCATCATGGCGTCCGAGTCATTCATCTGCACGCCAATCACCTTCACCTCGGGGCGCACCGCCTTGATGTAATTGGCCACACCGCTGACCAGGCCGCCGCCACCAATGGCCACAAACACCGCGTCCAGGCGCCCGGGGTGCTGGCGCAAGATCTCCATCGCCACCGTGCCTTGGCCAGCAATCACATCCGGGTCGTCAAACGGGTGCACAAAAGTCAGGCCCTGCTTTTTCTCCAGCGTAAGCGCGTGGTGGTACGCGTCGGTATAGCTGTCGCCAAACAGCACCACCTCGCCGCCAAAGCCGCGCACCGCGTCTACCTTGAGTTGCGGCGTGGTCGTGGGCATCACGATCAGCGCCCGCGCGCCCAGGCGCCGGGCGCTCAGCGCCACACCCTGCGCGTGGTTGCCGGCAGAGGCGCAAATCACGCCTTTTTTTAGCTGCGCCAGGCTCAAATGCGCCATCTTGTTGTACGCCCCGCGCAGCTTGAAGCTGCGCACCGGTTGCTGATCCTCGCGCTTGAGCAGCACCGTATTAAAAATGCGCTTGCCCAAAATCGTAGCCTCTTCTAGCGCCGACTCCTGCGCCACGTCGTATACCTTGGCGTTCAGGATCTTGATCAGGTAATCGGCGGGGGACAGGGCTGAGGCAGAAACTGCCGGTGCGGTCAAGGCGCGCTGTTTGGGTGCTGCTGCAGGGTTCTTGCGGGGGAGTGGTTTGGATTTTGCGGTGGTCATGGAAGAGGGTCGGAGCTAAGGCGCATGATAATCGCCACCCAGGGCCACGCGGCAGTCGCCAGGCCCATCGCAGGAGTGAAAAAGATGGAATGCACAGTCAGTTGGACCGGTAACAGTGGCACCCGCTCAGGCATGGGCTTTGTGGCCGAAACCGGTAGCGGCCACGCGGTGCTGATGGACGGCGCGCCCGACGCCGTCAAGCCCGAAAACGGCGGCCAAAACCTCGCGCCCCGGCCCATGGAACTGGTGCTCGCAGGCACCGGCGGCTGCACCGCTTATGACGTGGTGCTCATCCTCAAGCGCGGTCGCCACGCCGTGCAGGGCTGCAGCGTCAAACTCAGCTCCGAGCGTGCCGACACCGACCCCAAGGTGTTCACCAAAATCCACATGCATTTCACCCTCACCGGCAAAGGCATTCCCGCAAGCGCGGTCGAGCGTGCCATCGCCATCAGCCACGAAAAATACTGCTCGGCCAGCATCATGCTGGGCAAAACGGCGCTAATTACGACGGGGTTTGAACTGGTGGAGGGCTGAAGGCTCAGGCAGCGCTTAAAACTCGTTGAACTAAGTCGCGCTCGCGGTGGTGGTGGATACCTACAGTCTGCCACCGCGTTTGCGTTTTGTACTTCATGTTGCCGCTCTGGCTCCGCGTGTGTCAGAGAACCGAATCGAATGTCCATAGCAAGCCTAAGGCGGCAAATCTCCGGTGGTCAGTAGCTGCGAATGTAGCTACAATTTCTGCATGAAACTTGAATGGGATGCCAACAAGGCAGCACTTAACCTTCAAAACCATGGCATCTCGTTCGATGATGCTGCGCTGGTCTTTTACGACCAAGGGCGCATCGAAAGCTATGACGGGCGCGAGGACTACATCGAAGACCGGTGGGCCACTATCGGGCTCGTGGCTTGGTCGGTGCTGTACGTGGTGTACAACATTCGAGAAGAGGAATCCATCCGCATTATTTCGGCACGAAAGGCAGTATCACATGAGCAAAAACAAAACCGTAAAGCGAACCCTTGACCCCAAGAATCCGCCGATTCTGACGCAAGACCAGAAGCTTCGACTTGCTGCTTTGGCGGTGCTTCCTGAAGATCAAATCGATACCAGTGACGCACCGTTTCGGCCAGACGCGGTTTGGGTAAGGGCGGTGGATTTTCCGCACGCCAAAAAGCTGATTTCGCTGCGCATTGATGAGGATGTGATTGAATTTTTCAAGCAGACCGGAACCCGCTACCAGACGCGCATCAATGCGGTTCTTCGCTCCTACGTCAACGCCCAGCAGGAGCCGAAGTAAGCGGTCGCATGCACCGTGGCCAGGGTGTTGGGCATCGAACCCGTTCCCTCGGTCTGCTCATCCAGTAGCCGTCGAAAGCGCCATCGCCATCAGCCATGACAAATACTGCTCGGCCAGCATCATGCTGGGCAAGACGGCGTAGATTACGACGGGGTTTGAGCTGGTGGAGGGCTGAAGCGGCCAGCCATTGCGCACTGCGCCATTCAGCGCTACGAGGCGCAGATAAAACAATAGCCCCGCTGTGTTGCCACAGCGGGGCTATTTATCTTGCAAATTCTCAAGCTGGCACAAGGCCAGCGCGGGAATTAGAAGTTGTAGCGAACGCCAGCACCGGTCTTGTTGACAGTGTCAACAGACTGAACGCCCACGTAGGCAACAGCTGCCTTGCTGAGCGACTTGATGTACTGAGCACCCCAAGCGCCAATGGTTTTCTCAGCGCCGGTACCAGCGTTCTTGTTCGAGGCGTAGCCAAGAGAAATGGAGTCAGCGCCCATAGGCACTTTCACGCCAATGATGTAACCCTTGTCTGTGGTGCCAGCACCATTGTCAGAGTTCACCATGCCGCCGTACAGGTTTGCTGCGCCGATGTTGTAATTAATCGCCAATACATTGGAAGTTACGCTCACAGTGGAAACGTTTGAATAATTTCCACTGGCATCTTTAACCATTTTTCCAGACTGGCTCTGGGTGGCAAAGTTGATGACTAGGGGGCCCTTGGCGTAGTTCAATCCAACGCCAGAGTAGTTCGCGGAACTATCCAAGTAGGAGTCTTTTACATTTGGCGCGACCATAACGATCGCCTGAAAGCCGCTGATGTCAGGAGTCGCGTACTGGATGGAACCCTTAGCATTGCCGTAGCCGTTAGTCGTGTTGCCAACGTCGTAGTTCCAAGCAGCTTTCAGGCCTGTCAAAGGCGTGAAGCCGTTGTACTCCAATGCGTCAGACGTGTAGACTGCATTGTCGAAAGGTGTCCATTGGGTACCTAAAGTCACGGTACCGAAAGAGCCAGAAACGCCAACGGTAGCGACGCGGTCAAAGCCAGCAAATTTGCCCACGTCGTCTTGAATTTTTCCTTCCAAATTCGCCGACAGGGTCAAACCTCCAAGCACCTCTGAACCCTTGACACCAAAACGGCTGGTTTCCCAACCGTTGACTCCAAGAGTGGTGCCGCTAGCCGATGTGTTTGACATGCCCACATCCAACTTGCCGTAGAAAGTCACTTGTGCAGAAGCGGCGCCCATGGCTGCGATGGCAGCGATGGCGATGAGAGTTTTTTTCATTTTTAATTCCTATGATGAAAAGTTAAGAAAATAAACCAGCCCAAGGTGCCTATGAAGAGGTTCCGAGAGCCGGTTTGTTCAGAGAGAACGAGGTGAACCAACCATTTTTAGAAAGAGCTTAGAAAGCCTTCATCAAGCGGATGCGGTATTCGGTGTCGAGCTGCTCAGGAGTGGTACCAGCAGCGTCATTTTTTATGTTCTTCAAAGTGTTAGCCCCCGCATCGGTGTAAGTGATGTAGCTGGCGTTCAAAGTTGTAGTCTTGCTGAAGTTGTAAGTCACACCCAAGCCCACGGCCGAGCTGGCCTTGTCACCAGGACGCTTCGCGTTCAAAGTGAACGCTTGGGCAGCAGCGGTAGCACCTTTGTCATATGTGCCCTGTGCAGCTCGCGCGGTGTAGTCCAAGCCGAAAGTCGCGTTACCCATGGGCACTGCAACGCTGGCAACATACTGGTCGGCCGCACCTTGAGTCGCGGTTTGGTAACCCAAGCCCAGTTTTGCAACGCCCGCGTTGTAGGTGCCAGCGACGCGGGTACGAACAGCGCCGTCGACAGTCGTAAATGGGCCTGATGTTGCGCTGAAGCCAGTAACGTTCAAGCTCAACATCAGGGGGCCGCTGGTGTAAACACCGCCCAGGTCCGTGAATGTGATACCCGTGGTGTTTCCGCGATCTGTCGACGAAGTGGCCGTCACTGAACTTTCAAACTCGCCGTATGTTACTGAAGCCATCACTGGGCCCAGGGGCATGGAGTAGACAGCAGCATTGATCAAAGAGCACTTGTCCAAGGGCGTGTAGTTGTTCGACTCGTTGGATGAGTAGATCGAACCAGTCACTGCACCCGACAACACACCCATCAGGGTGCCGCAGCTGCGGAACGAGCCCAAAGTGATAGCACCGAAATCACCTGTCAATCCGACAGTGGCGTCACGGTCACCGATGGCGTTGCTGCGTCCGCGCATGGTGAAACCGCCGCGCGCCGTTGCCGACATGCCGCCGCCCAGGTCTTCTTTTGCAGAAATATAGATTTCGCCGTCGTTGATGGCGAAGCCTTGAACGTGCGAACCGTCGCCGCTGGTAGCTTTCACGGGGCTTTGCTGCCAGCTGAAGCCGACGTTACCGCTGATCGTGGCCTGCGCAAACGTGGCGCCCGAAGCTGCCAAAGCGGCCAGAGTGATGAGTGTTTTTTTCATTTCGAGAGTCTCCTGATGGTTTTGACGAAGGCGTCGTTAGCGAACTTAAATCTGCAAAAAACCGGTCAATGCTTGGGTTGAAGTCCTTATGCGACAGCAGCCAATGCAAAACAGTACAATTATTATTTTTAAAAGCAAAATTATTTAATTTACCAATGAAAATAGCAAAATTTATTAAAAAGCGATACAAGTCGCAGTTGGAAAGCAAGTTGTCTACAACTCATTTGTTCGTTTCGCCAGCCATAAGGGTGTTTTTTGGAGCCGCGTTGCGCGGGAAAATGAGGCACGGTAAGGGCGTAATTTCTGCTGGTTTCAGCCGTCGTTTGGGCGTCGGGTGCCGGGCTTTTAGGGGTTTTGGCGCTCTACAACTGGCGGGGTTTTCATGTTGATCCAGGCCATTGATCTGTCCCGCGCCGCGGCCAACGACGACTTAAGCGCCGCAAAGCGCGAGCGCACGGTGCCCATTCCGTCCACCATCACCCGTATTCCGGGCTATCCGGACAAGCTGTGCGTCTACAAAATGGAGGCCAGCAAGTTCTGGCAGGTGCGCTGCTGGATTGCCGGACGCACCTACCGGCGCAGCACCAAAACCCAGAGCCTGCGCTTGGCGCAGAGCTTTGCGCGCACCGTCTACGAAGAATGGCTGGCGGGTAATTACCAGTCCACCCCCGACCCGACGGGCGCTACCGTCAAGGCGCCCAAAGTGCTGCAAAAGGGCAAGGTGGTGACTTTTGGCGCCCTGGCAACTCAGCTTTTTGCCAATGAAGAGGCCCGCGTGGGCCGGGGCGAGTGGACGGCGGGCAGCCTGCAGGTGCTGCGCAACCGGCTCGATTCCTTCATCTTGCCGCGCTGGGCCAGCGCCGCGCCCTCAGAGGTAACTTACCAAAGCCTGCTCGACTTCATTAACTTCATGAGCGACCAGCATTCCACCATCACCATCAGCCAGTATCTGGTAGCGGTGCGCAAGGTGCTGCGCCACGCGGTGGCCTCGGGCCAGCTCGAAGCCCTGCCCGACTTTCCCAAGGTGAAGGTAATTACCAAGTCGCGCGGAGCGTTTACGCCCACCGAGTACCGGCGCATCATCCGCAAGGCGCGCAGTCTGCGCGACGTGCGCCACCCCGAGAGTGGGGCCGAGATCCGCATCAAGTACAAGGTGCGGCTCAAAGAGCAAATCATGCCGCCCGACCTGGGCTGGGCGATTGGCTTTATGGTGCACGGCTTTATCCGCCCCAGTGACCTCAAAACCCTCAAGCACAAACACGTCGAGGTGGTGCGCGGCGACAACACCTACCTGCGCCTGACCCTGCCCGAGACCAAAAGCCACGGCAAACCCATCGTCACGCTCTACTCAGCCGTGCGTATTTATGAGCAAATTGTCAAAAACAACACCCGGCGCGGCCTGGCCAAGCCCGACGACTACCTGTTCATGCCCCAGCTGCGCGACCGCCATTACATGCTGGCGGTGCTGAGTTTTCACCTCAATTGGGTGCTGGGCGTGACCGAACTCAAACAAGGCGCCCACGGCCAGCCGCGCAGCATGTACAGCTTTCGCCACTCGGCCATCACATTCCGGCTGCTTTACGGCCAGGGTATTGACCTGCTCACCCTGGCGCGCAACGCCCGCACCAGCGTAGACGTGATCAACACCTATTACGCCAGCACGGTGACGGGGGAGCAAAACATCGCGCTGCTGCAAAGCAGGCGTACGCGCAAAGCCAAGGCGTGACCCTAGGGCCTGAGGGAAGAAAACCCGGTCTGCGCGGGCCTCTCTTTATGTATGGGGGGTCGGTAGCTAGTGCAGCGACGGGCTAAACCCGCTGCGCCACCGTCGTCATCACCTTGGCGGCGGCGCGCATCAGGGCTTGTACTGGCGGCGGCAGGATGGCGGCACCGGCTTCGCGGGCGGCGTCGGCGTGGCGCAATTCATCGTCGCGCATCTGCGCCACGATGGCGCGCGAGGCGTGGTCTGTCGCTGGCAGCGCCTGCAAATGGCTGTCCAGGTGGGCGCCGACCTGGGTTTCCGTCTCAACGACAAAGCCCAAACTCACCGCGTCTCCCAGGCGCCCGGCGATCAACCCCAGCCCAAACGCCCCGGCGTACCACAGCGGATTGAGCAGCGAAGGGCGCGAACCCAAGTCTTGCAAGCGCTGCGCCGTCCAGGCCAGGTGGTCGGTCTCTTCTGTACAGGCGGCGGTGTAGTGCGCGCGCAAGGCTGGGTTGCGGGTGGCCAGCGCCTGCGCGGTGTAGAGCGCTTGCGCGCACACCTCGCCCACATGGTTGACCCGCATCAGCCCGGCGGACTGGGCTTTTTCGGCGTCGGTCAGGGTGGTGGGCGCCCCGGGCAGCGTCTGGCAAGGCCCAGATGCATGCGGTGTGGCGAACAAAGTGCGAAGCGCCGTGTCAGCGGCGGCCATGATTCGGTCGGTAGGGGTTTGCATATCTAGAGCATACAGCCGCAGGCTTGAAACAGCGGTCAGCGGGGCGTCCCAGGAAACTGCAGTCATCCTCCCGCGGCCCCAAAAATCAAGGGTTGACCCTATTTTGTTGCATGAGTGCAACGAAATTTGGCCCGAAACACCGGAAATCTGAGCTTTTCTTTGCCAATTCACCGTCGCTCTGGTGCAATACATTCAGCTTCTTACACAGAGGCTGGTGCTGAAGTTCAAAATATTGAAATCAGCATCCTTTGATTAACTTTGGAGAATTTTTAAATGAAAAAGACCCTTATTGCATTGGCTGCTGTGGCATCTTTGGCTACTTCTGGCGCTGCTTTCGCTCAAGCGACTATATCTGGATTCATGGCTGCTGGTTATCAGACTTACACCACTGGTGGCGCTGCAACTTCGTCCATGGGCGGCTTTGGTGTTGACACAGCTGAGTTGTACATCACTGCAAAAGAAGACATGGGCGGCGGCATGACTGCTGGCGGTACCATGGGTATTGGTGGTTTGGAGCGCGCAGGTGGTGCGAGCACAACGGCATCGGCAGCGGTTGGCGGTAACAGTGCGTACGGTACCTACGGCACCAACTACACCATGTACGTGCAAAGCGCCATGGGCAAGCTGACCGTTGGTGCAGTCAAGTCTGGCGACTATGTTTCCAGCGGCCTGGCAAGTTCCGGCGTCATGTACTACGACTTGGGTGACTACGGAAACTTTGGTGCACGCAGCCGCCGTGACATCATTGCATTCGACACCAAGGTTGGTCCTATCGCTTTGACCTTGTCGCATCAAGAAGCTGCCAACCAAGTTGGCGTTATCAACGGTGCTGAAGGCGCAACTGGACAGCGCATTAGCATCATTTCGGGAACCTATGCTGAAGGCAAACTGAAGGCTAACTCTCAGTACTTCACGTATGACAACCAGAAAACTGGCAACACCACCGCTGCTAATGTGTTCCGCTTGTCTGGTAACTACGACCTGGGTATGGCAACTGTTGGCGCAGGCCTGCAAAAAGCTACCTATGACAGCAGCGCAACTGGCACAAACTACGGTGTTTCCGTCGCTGTGCCCATGGGCGCTTTGACCTTGGGCGCTTTGATTGGTTCACGCGTTACCGATGGTTTCGCAACTGCCGCAGCAAACGCCACACTGTCGAGCTACAGCTTGAACGCAAGCTATGCACTGAGCAAGCGCACGGGCGTGACCGGTCAGTACAACAACTGGGACGTGCTTGGTTCAACAAACAAGGGCAGCATGGGCCTGTTGATTCTGACTCACTCGTTCTAATTCTCGCGCTGGCTTAAGGGCCAGTGTAAGAATTTGACTGTGCAAAAGCCCCCAGGCGGAAACGCTTGGGGGCTTTTTAACGTATTGGGGCCAGGGTGCGGTTTCAGAAGCTGCACTATCTTCAAATTTATCTTACCAAAGCGCCGATAAGCTCTGACAATTCCGCCATGCACCCAGTCTGGGACGAAACCAAACGACAAAAGACGCTCGCCGAGCGGGGGGTTACCGATTAATGAGGAAAGCCAATGCGCGCGAAAAAACACATTTTGGGCAGTGATCTGGCATTGTCAGATGCCCACACGATTGCCAAAGAGGAATACGACGAACTGCCGGACCTGAGCGCCGTCGATCTGTCTCTGGGCGCCTGGAAGGTGGGCGCCAGCCCGGTGAGCGCGGAGGTGGGGCGCGTGGCTTTCGGCGCAGCGATGAAAAAGCAAAAAATCAACATCACCCTGGACCCGGATGTGCTGGCCTGGTACCGCCGCCAGGCCGGTGGCCGGGGCTACCAAACCTTGATCAACGCCACCCTGCGCGAGGCCATGCGCGGCAAGCAGATGACCGACAGCATGCGTGAAGTGCTGCGCGAAGTGATCCGGGAAGAACTGCATCCGCATTGACGGCGGCGCTGCCCCACAAGGCCCGTTGTCAGCACTGAACTAACCACCCGTAATTCCTACACATAAATCCAACTTAGAAGTGTTTTGCATACAATACGCACTGATACATATATTGCGGAGAATTGCCTATGCAAACCATCAGTGCCACGGAGCTGGCGAGAAATACGCGAGACGTTTTAGACCATGTACTAGCCCAAGGGCAGACCGTGTCTATTGCGCGCAATCAGGCGGTGATTGCACAAATCATGCCCTCGCCGCGCACCATGACTGCGGCCCAGGCACTGGCAGGTTTGACCCTGCCCATGCTGACCTTGGTCCATGCAAGTGGCTGGCTTCAAGACAGCCAGAACGGGTTTGGCGAAGGGGTGCGTGATCCATGGGCATGATTTTTGACAGTTGCATCTGGGTGGGTCTGGCGTCGGGCCAGTTGGAGCGCCAGGTGGTGGTGGATGCGGCAGGGCTGGAGCCGGTGTTTACTTCGGTGGTGTCCTTGGGGGAGTTGGCTTTCGGTGTGCACGTCTGCCCAGACCCGACCGAACGCGCTTTGCGCGCCGCTTTTTTACGCCAAGTGGAAAGCCGACCGTCCTTAGGCTTGACCCAGAACACGGCAGCGTCTTTCGGGGTGCTTGCTGCAGCGGTCAAGCGCTCGGGCCCCTCACCCCGGCCTCGGTACAACGATTTGTGGATTGCAGCGCAGGCGATTGAGCAGGGATATACGCTCTTGACGCTCAATCGGGACGACTTCGCCAGTTTGCCCGGCTTGCGGGTGATGGTCTTGGGGACGTGAATACAGCGGCGCAAAGCCCGGCAGCAGCACAGCTGCCTTGCAGGGACGTAATTGCCTAGGCTACGCCCCCCAGAGCTTTGCGGTTCGGGCATTGCGCCTTGTTGCAGGTGGCGTACAAACTGAGCGCGTGGTCGGTGATGGTGAAGCCCTTGAGCTTGGCCACGGCTTGCTGGCGCAGCTCGATTTCGGCGTCGTAGAACTCTTCCACCTGGCCGCAGTCCAGGCAGACGATGTGGTCGTGGTGCTGGCCCCCGTTGAGCTCATAGACCGATTTGCCGCCCTCGAACTGGCTGCGGTTGAGGATGCTGGCCTGTTCAAACTGGGACAGCACGCGGTAAACGGTGGCCAGGCCGACGTCGGCGTGCTCTTGCAGCAGCACCCGAAACACGTCTTCAGCCGACATGTGGCGCTGCCCGCCGCGCTGGAACACCTCCAGGATTTTCAGGCGAGGAATGGTGGCTTTGAGCCCGGTGCTTTTGAGTTCGTCGATGTTGGTCATGGCCTTACGGTCTCAGAGGGGCGAGGCTACAATGAAGTGATCTTACAGCTGCATTTTCCCTCATGACCCACTCCTTTTTTATTCGCCGCCACGTTGCCGTTTTGGGTCTGGCCAGTGCGTCTTTGGCGCTGGTGGCCTGCAGCAGCCTGGACAAGCTCAGCCTGGCGGTGCCCACGGTGGTCACGCCTTACAGCATGGACATCGTGCAAGGCAATGTGGTCACCAGCGAGCAGTTGGCTGCCCTGCAGCTAGGCATGCCGCGTGCCCAGGTGCAGTCGATCTTGGGCACGCCGCTGTTGGTCAGCGCCTTTCACGCCCAGCGCTGGGATTACACCTTCACCCTCAAGCGCCAAGGTGTGGCGTCCCAAGAGCGCCATATGACCGTGTTTTTCAAGGACGACCGGCTCGAGCGCATAGAGGCCGACCAGCTACCCAGCGAGGCCGAATTTGTAGCAAGCCTGCGCAAACCCAAAGACATGGTCGCGCCCAAGTCGCTCGAAGCCAGCGACGCCGCCTTGTCCAAATACCCACCCCCAGCAGCGCCAAGCACCAGCGCGTCAGCTGTTTTTCCCAGCCTGAGCGCCTATCCGCCGCTGGAGCAAGCCCCTAAATAAGAAGACGGCGCGCGGCCTCCTGCGCGAGGCCGACCAGCGCCGCCGCCAATAGCCAACGATGTAAACAGGGAGCAGGCCCAATGGTTCAGACAACAACAAACACAACCGCCACGCCGCAAGCCATAGCGGTGGCCATTGCCGGCGCGTCCGGCCGCATGGGGCAGATGCTGATTGAGGCAGTGCGCGCCGACAGCGCTTTTGCCTTGGCCGGTGCGCTGGACGTGGCGATCAGCCCGTCCATCGGCTTTGATGCCGGGGCTTACGTCGGCCAAACCACCGGTGTCGCCATTACCGCCGACGTGCGCGCGGGCTTGCAACACAGCAAGGTGCTGATCGACTTCACCCGGCCCGAAGGCACGATGGCGCATTTACCGGTATGCCGCGCGCTGGGCGTGGGCCTGGTCATTGGCACCACTGGTTTTTCGGATGCGCAAAAGATGGAGATCGCCGAGGCGGCAAAACACATCCCCATCATGATGGCGCCCAATATGAGCGTGGGCGTGAACGTGACCCTCAAGTTGCTGGAAATGGCTGCCAAGGCGCTGTCTACTGGCTACGACATCGAAATTATCGAGGCGCACCACCGCCACAAGGTGGACGCGCCCTCGGGCACGGCCTTGAAAATGGGCGAAGTGATCGCCAGCGCGCTGGGCCGCGACCTGAAAGACTGTGCTGTGTATGCCCGCGAAGGCGTGACCGGCGAGCGCGACCCATCAAGCATCGGCTTTGCCACCATCCGCGGTGGCGACATTGTGGGCGACCACACGGTGCTCTTTGCCGGCACGGGTGAGCGCATCGAGATCAGTCACAAATCGTCGAGCCGCGCCACTTACGCCCAAGGCAGCTTGCGCGCAGTGCGCTTTTTGGTGGGGCAAAAAAGCGGTTTGTTTGACATGTTTGACGTGCTGGGGCTGAAATGAACCCCTTGGCCGGCCTGGGCGCCTTGTTTCAGGGCGATGCGGTGCACAACGCGGTGGCGCTGCTACTGCTGCTGATGTCGGTGGGCAGCTGGCTTGTCATTGCCTGGAAGAGTTGGCTTTTGCGCCGCGCCCTGACTGACGTGGCGCGCAGCATTGCCGCGTTTTGGCAAGCGCCCGACGTGGCGCAGGCGCTGCACACACTGCAGGCCTTTGACCGCAGCGCGCTGGTGCGGCCCTTGCTGCATAGCGCTGAAGACCAAATCACGCGAGTGCGCCAACACATCGCGCAAACGAACGGCGCCCGCAGCCTGGCTGGCCAGGGCGACTTGGGCGCGCAGCTCACTCGCGTGTTGCGCGGCGCACTCGCTACGAGCCTGCGCAAGCTGCAGTCGGGCCAGGTACTGCTGGCCACGGTGGGTTCGGTGGCACCCTTTGTGGGTTTGCTGGGCACGGTGTGGGGTATTTACCACGCGCTCATCACCATTGCCAGCGCGGGCCAGGTGAGCATCGACAAAATCGCCGGCCCGGTGGGCGAGGCGCTGATCATGACGGCCGCTGGCCTGGCCGTGGCTATTCCGGCGGTGCTGGGCTACAACATCCTGGGGCGACTGATTGGCCGTATTGAGACCGATTTGGACGGTTTTGCCAGTGACCTGCGGGCCTTGCTGCTGGCGCAGGAATGAGCACCGCCGGGCCGCCCCAAGGTGCGACGGCCCCCTCGGAGGGCAGTGCAGTACGCGAAGCGACAAACATGGGGGCACCATGGGGTCGCATGGGACGCACACCGGGCAGCGCGCCCATGGCCGACATCAATATGACGCCGCTGATTGACGTGATGCTGGTGCTGCTGGTGATTTTTATCATCACCGCGCCACTGATGGTCAGCGCCGTCAAGGTGGATCTGCCCCGGGCCAGCGCGCCTGCGGTGAGTGAGGCCGCCGCACCCACGCTGGCGGTGGCCATTGACAAAGACGGCACCGTGTACCTGCGGGACCAGGCGCTGGCCGGCGACTCGCTGGAGCAGGCCTTGCGCGCCGCCGCCGAAAACCCCGACACCGAGGTGCAGCTGCGTGCCGACCGTGCCGTGCCTTATGGCCATGTGGTGGAGTTCATGGCGCTGGCCAACCGCGCGGGCTTGCGCCGGGTGGGTTTTGTAGCCCAGGCGCCCAAGTAAGCCGCCCCGGCCACCGCCTAAAATGGGGCGGATTCCCAACAAGCTCCCCCATGCAAGACAAGTACCAACACACCGCCATTGAACAAGCAGCCCGCGACCATTGGGCCCAGCCCCTTTGGAATGGCCACGAGGCTTACCGCGTGACTGAAGACCAGTCCAAGCCCAAGTTTTACGCCTGTTCCATGTTGCCCTACCCCAGCGGCAAGCTGCACATGGGCCATGTGCGCAACTACACCATCAATGACATGCTCGCGCGCTACCTGCGCATGAACGGCCACAACGTGCTCATGCCCATGGGCTGGGACGCTTTTGGCCTGCCTGCTGAAAACGCGGCGCTGAAAAACGGTGTGCCCCCGGCCAAGTGGACTTTCGAGAACATCGCCCACATGAAGCAGCAAATGCAGGCCATGGGTTTGGCGATTGACTGGAGCCGCGAAGTAGCCACCTGTGAGCCGACCTATTACAAATGGAACCAGTGGTTGTTCCTGAAGATGCTCGAGCGGGGCATTGCCTACCGCAAAACACAGGTCGTGAACTGGGATCCGGTGGACCAAACGGTGCTGGCCAATGAGCAGGTGATTGACGGGCGCGGCTGGCGCACCGGCGCCTTGGTGGAAAAGCGCGAGATTCCGGGCTACTACCTCAAGATCACCGACTACGCCGAAGAGTTGCTCGAGCACGTCAAAACAGGTTTGCCCGGCTGGCCCGAGCGCGTGAAGCTGATGCAGGAAAACTGGATCGGCAAGAGCGTGGGCGTGCGCTTTGCGTTTCCCCATGACATCAAAGGCGCCGACGGTGCATTGATAGGCGACGGCCGCATGTACGTGTTCACCACCCGGGTGGACACCATCATGGGCGTGACCTTTTGCGCCGTGGCGCCCGAGCACCCACTGGCCGCGCACTCCGCAGCCACCAACCCCACGCTGGCAGCCTTTATTGAAGAATGCCAAAAAGGCGGCACCACCGAGGCCGAACTGGCGGTTAAAGAAAAAGAAGGTATGGCCACCGGCCTGTTCGTGCGCCATCCGCTGACCGGCGCGCCGGTAGCGGTGTGGGTGGGTAACTACGTGCTCATGGGCTATGGGGACGGCGCCGTGATGGGTGTGCCTGCGCACGACGAGCGGGACTTTGCGTTTGCGCTGAAATACGCGTTGCCCATCACCCAGGTGGTGGCGGTGGACAAAGCCGGTGCGTTTGACGCCACCGTGTGGCACGACTGGTACGCCGAAAAAGGCGCCGGCGTCGCTGTGCATTCGGGCAAATACGACGGCCTGTCCTTTAAAGCCTGCGTAGACGCCGTGGCCGCCGACCTGGCCACACTGGGCCTGGGCGAGAAAAAAACCACCTGGCGCCTGCGCGACTGGGGCGTGAGCCGCCAGCGCTACTGGGGCACGCCGATTCCCATCATTCACTGCCCGGAACATGGCGCGGTGCCGGTGCCCGAAAAAGACCTGCCGGTGGTGCTGCCCATGGACTGCATTCCCGACGGCTCGGGCAATCCGCTGCACAAGCACGAGGGCTTTCACGCCGGTGTCACTTGCCCGATTTGCGGCGTGGCCGCGCGGCGCGAAACCGACACCATGGACACGTTTGTGGATTCGAGCTGGTACTTTATGCGCTACTGCGACCCAAGCGATGCGCAGCACATGGTGGGCGCGGGCACAGCGTATTGGATGCGCGACCAGGCGCACAAGAGCGGCGGCAGCGGCATGGACCAGTACATAGGCGGTATCGAGCACGCTATATTGCACCTGCTGTACGCGCGCTTTTGGACCAAGGTGATGCGTGACCTGGGCTTGGTGAGCATCGACGAGCCGTTTACTAAGCTGCTGACGCAAGGCATGGTGCTCAACCACATTTACTCCCGGCGCACCGACAAAGGCGCCAAAGAGTATTTCTGGCCGCAGGACGTGGAACATGTGCATGACGAGGCGGGCAAGGTCACTGGCGCACGGTTGATCAAGGCCGTTGGCGTCTTACCCGTCGGCACGGCGATTGACTACGAGGGCGTGGGCACCATGTCCAAGTCCAAAAACAACGGTGTGGACCCGCAAGACCTGATTGGCAAATACGGCGCCGACACCGCACGCCTGTACACCATGTTCACCGCTCCGCCCGAGGCCACGCTGGAGTGGAACGACGCGGGCGTGGAAGGCAGCTACCGCTTTTTGCGCCGGGTGTGGAACTTTGGCTACAAGCACGCGGACGCACTGCGCGCCGCCACGGCAGGCGACCTGAGCACGGCCCCACTGCGTGCCGAGGGCAAAAAGCTGCGCCGCGAAATGCATATGCTGCTCAAGCAAGTGAGCTATGACTACGAGCGCATGCAATACAACACCGTGGTGTCGGGCTGCATGAAGCTGCTCAATGCGCTGGATGATTTTGCCTTTGACGCCAGCGAGGGTGATGCCGCCCTGCGCTGCGAAGGCGCGTCGCTGCTGCTGCGCTTGCTGTACCCCGCCTGCCCGCACATTGCCCACGCACTGTGGGCTGAACTGGATTTTGCGCGCGCGATCGGCGATTTGCTCGACGCGCCCTGGCCGCAAGTGGACCCAGCGGCCCTGGTGCAAGACGAAATCGAGCTGATGCTGCAGATCAACGGCAAGCTGCGCGGCGCGGTCACCGTTCCTTCGGGGGCGTCCAAGGATGAGATTGAGGCGCTGGCGCTGGCCAGCCCGACGCTGATCGCTTTTGCCGCTGGAGCCGTACCCAAGAAAGTGATCGTGGTGCCCGCTCGCCTTGTAAATGTGGTCTTGTAAAACCTACACCGTAGCCGCCTGACCATGAAACACCTGCCTGCGCTTCTGGCCTTCTTCAATGCCTGTGCCCCACGGGGGCGGCGCTGGCTCTTGGCGGGCGGCTTGGAGGCGGGCCTGGTTGTGGTGGTGGGCTTGCAAGGCTGCGGTTTTGCGCTGCGCAGCAGCCAAAACTATGCTTTTGAGACCGTCGCGGTGACGCCAGAAAAAGGCGCTGGTGTGGCGTCTGAGCTGGCGCGCTACTTGGGTGCGCGGGTGCGCCCTCTGGTGCCCACCATCGGCGGCACGGCACCGGACGCGGTGATCGACATCTTGCAAGAGGTGCGCGAAAAAACCGTCGTGGGGGTGAACGCCTCGGGCCAGGTACGCGAATTTCAGTTGCGCCTGCGCGTGCGCTTTCGCCTGCGAACGCCGGGTGGGGTGGAACTGATTGCGCCCACCGAAGTGCTCTTGCAACGCGACATCAGCTTCAACGAGACCGCCGTGTTGGCCAAAGAGGCCGAAGAAGGCCTGCTTTACCGCGACATGCAGCTTGATGCGGTGCAGCAGTTGGTACGCCGCTTGGCCGTCGTCAAAACCCTGGCGCCCTGAGCGCACGGCCATGCAAATCGCCCCGCTGCAGCTTGGCCGCCACCTGGAGCGCGGACTCAAAAGCCTGTATGTCTTGCATGGCGACGAACCTCTGCTACAGCTCGAAGCGCTGGACACCTTGCGCACCCAGGCCCGCGCCCAGGGCTTTACCGAGCGAAGTGCCCACACCGTAGCTGGCGCGCACTTTGACTGGAGCGAGGTGCTAGCCGCCGCAGGCAGCCTGAGCCTGTTTGCCGACAAGCAAATCATTGAAATCCGCATTCCCAGCGGCAAGCCAGGCAAAGAGGGCAGCGCCGCCTTGCAGCAACTGGCCCAACAGGCCCAAGGCAACGACAGTACCCTGACCATCGTGCTCTTGCCCCGGTTGGACAAGCCCACCAGGGCCACTGCCTGGTTTTTGGCGCTGGAAAGCGGCGGTGTCACCCTGCAGGTGGAACCGGTGGAGCGCCAGGCGCTGCCGCAGTGGATTGCCCAGCGTCTGGGTGCCCAGGGCCAGCGGGTTGCCGCCGGTGTGGAAGGCCAGCACACGCTGCAGTTTTTTGCCGACCGGGTGGAAGGGAACTTACTCGCGGCCCACCAAGAGATACAAAAGTTGGGGCTGCTGTTTCCGGCCACAGCGCAAAACGGCGGGGTGCTTACGCTGGTGCAAGTCGAAAGCGCGGTGCTCAACGTGGCGCGCTACGACGTGTTCAAGCTGTCCGAGGCGGTGCTGGCCGGCCAGGCCCTGCGCGTGCAGCGCATGCTTGACGGCCTGCAAGCCGAGGGCGAGGCCGAAGTGCTGGTGCACTACACGCTGGCCGAAGACATTCGCGCGCTCAAGCGCGTGAAAGACGCCATGGGCCAGGGCCGCCCGCTGCCCATGGCTTTGCGCGAAAACCGCATTTGGGGCACCAAAGAGCGCCTGTTCGAGCGCGTGCTGCCGCGTTTGAGCGCCGCCGCGCTGGCCGACTTGCTGCAGTCGGCGCAGCGGGTGGACGGCATTGTCAAAGGCCTCAAGCAGCCCGACTGGCCCGCCAGCGGCTGGCAGGCGCTACACCGGCTGGCGCAGGATCTGTGCCGCTTGTGTGCTGCGGGTAGCCCGGCACCCACGGCGGGGCAGGCGCGGACCGCGCCGATATAGCAAATTTAACGAAAAAACCTATTTGAGTAATATTTACTAATTTTCTAACAAAAAACGAATTTCGCATTAAACTCTGCTGATGTCTAGCAGTTTTTTGTTGTCGAAGGCGGTTCGCCAGCGCCACATCGCGCAGGTACGCGGCTTTTCATTGGTGGAGTTGCTGGTGGTGCTTGCCATGCTGGGCATATTGGCGCGTATTGCGATGCCGGCCTACCAGCGCTACGTGACCCAGAGCCGGGCCCAAGCCGCTACCGCGGACCTGGTGGGCATGGCCTTGGCGCTGGAGAACACTTTCCAAAAAACCCTGAGCTACCCGGTCTACGGCACACAGACCACCATCTCCGGCGGCGACACCAACTTCACATCCTGGACGCCTTCGCAAGGCAGTTACTTCACCTACAAGGTCACCAGCACCAGCTCGACTTTTACCGTAACGGCCGTGGGCACCGGCGCCATGAGCAGCAGCTGTATCTTGACCCTGACGAATGCCAACGTGCGCAGCGCGCCGTCGGACAACGCGTGCGGCATCACCTCCTGGTAAGGCCCTAGCCTATGCAGTCTCGCCGCCGCCAGCAGGCATTTACCTTGGTTGAGTTGCTGGTTACCCTGTCAATCATGGCGTTTCTGCTGATGGCGTGCACGCCGCTTTTGGTTGATTGGACCTACAGCAGGCAAATCAAAGACGCGCAAAGCAAGCTGCTATCGGGCTACGGCGTGGCCAAGGCGCTGGCGTTGCGCAACCCGGACGCGGTGCAGAGCAACCAGGCTGCAGCCGGTCTCAAGCTGGAAACTGGCACCAGCCTGCGCACGGTCTACGTCTGCAGCGGCGACCCCAGCAGCGCCAACTGCACCAGCAGCGGCTCCAGTGTGCGGTGGTCGGCGAACTTTCCTTCGTCGGTGGCGCTGACATTGGGCGGCGCCAGCGTGACGGCCAGCAGCGCGACGTCCGTGGGCTTGAACAACAGGGGCCTGCCTACCACGGGCGCAGTTCTGAGTTACACCCTGGCCCGTGGAGGGTCCGCCAATGACGCGACAGGCTCTCTGCTCTAAGTACGCAATGCGACGGCCTAAGCGCTTTGCTGTGGCGTACCCTGGCCTAAGCCAGGGGGGCAGCATGCTGCTCGAAGCCCTGGTGGGCTTGGTACTCAGCGCAGCGTTGGGTTTGGGCATGGCCTACAGCGCAGCGCGCGCGCTGTCCACGCAGCGCTACCACAGCACGCAGACCATGGCGGTTTTGACGATGCGCGGCATGCTGGCCGTGCCCGCAGACCTGGCAGCCTGGTGCGCCAGCGGCGCGGGCAGCTTTGCGCTGCGCCTTAACAATGTGAACAGTGCAGGCGCTACGGCTGCTGTTGCCAGCACGCAGACCGTGCCCTACGCGCTGACTTGCAGCACCGTCACGCCCACCATCAGCGGGGCCGGGCAGGGTGTGGCCACCAGCCTGCAAGTCCCTGCCACACTGGCCACCACCGACGCAGGCTTTACCGCCAGCGCGCTCTTTGGCGGCAGTGGAGTCGTCTCCTTTAGCCCCTAGCAGGCGCACACAGCGGTGATGCCTCACGCCAGCGCGAGCCGCCAAAGAGGCGAATCCCTGATCAGCCTGATGCTGGGCCTGCTGTTGTCTGCCGTGGTGGCGCTGGCTATGCTGTCGATGTTCAAGGTCAGCGCCCGCTACGGCGGCCAGGCCGGGCAAGACGCTGCTGCCGACGCGCAACTCACCGCCGGTTTGCTGCGCGCGAGCCTTGCGGTGCAGGACGCGGGCTTTGGCATCGCCTCGGCCAGCCTGGGTGCACAGATGGTTGTGCTGTCGGGTGCCACCCTGAGCGGCACGGCGCTCAGTGGGAGCGCTGTGGCCACAGGCTCCAGCGGGAACGCCGTGCTGTGGGCCATGAACACCACGGGCAGCGCGCAGTGTGCGGGTTTGCTGTTTGACGCATCCGCCAGTGGCACTGGCGGTTTGTATTACCTGGGCCCGGTGGCCTGCAGTGCGGGCAGCGTCAGCGGCTGGAGCAGCCTGGCCTGGACTGCCACCCGCTGGGTCGACCGTCCGGCCAACCAGGCCGCTGCCGCTTACAACCAGACAGCCATCACCTTTAGCGTTGCTAGCACTGCATGCAAACCCTTTGGCTTGACTGCCAGCAGTGGCAATGTGGTCTGGACTCTGGCCAGCACCAACCGCAGCGGCGCGCCGCTGACCGAGCAGCAATGCCTGTTCAACTTCAAGTCACCATGACAGCGCACTGGCCCCATGGTTTGCGCCGTCATAGCCGCCAGCGGGGGGCTACCACCGTGCTGATGGCGATGCTGGTGGGGCTGGCGGTGACGGCCAGCACATTTGCGGTGGTGCAGTACGTGCGCACCAGCCAAGACCAAAGCCTAGCGGTGCATGCCCAAACCCAGGCCCAGATGAACGCCTGGACCGCCGCCGAGCTGGTACGCCAGTACCTTGCAGGCCTCACCAGTACGCAGCGCGCCACGCTGCTGGCCAGCTTGGCTAGTTCGGCAACGGGAACAGTGCTGACTTTTTCTACCGGCGACAAAAATATGAGTGCAAAGTTGATGCCGACGTCCACGGCTACAAGTTTTGTAGCCCAGGTGACCGGTACCACGGCGCTGGCATCCGACAAAGCCAAATCTACCGCCACGTTGGAGCTGCGCTACACCGTCAGCGGCAACACCAGCAGCCTGAGCAGCTTGAGCACCGTGTTCAAGTCCGCCATGAACACCAAGCTCGAAGGCAGCATCACCATCAACAAGGACGCGTCCGCACAAAGCGTGATGAACATCGCGGGCGACCTGAGCACCGGGGGCAATAGCATCACCGGTGCAGACACCATCAACGCCACCGGCACCATCAACATCGGCAGCGGCTCGAGCTACCAAATACTCAACTCCAACTGCGACGTGGTCATCAGCGGCGGCGTACAGGTGGTCACCATCAACGCCCGGCGCCATTTGTGCGGCAGCGGGGGCACCAAGGTTAGCGGCGTGGCCACGGCCAATGGTTCTATCAAGATGGCAACCACGGGCAACGGCACTTTGGCCGCCTTGGCCGAAACGGCGTTTACCGACAGTTGCAGCGCCACCGGTTCTGCAGGTGGCGGCGCCAGCAACGTGGCAGCCACCTGCGCCGAGCCGCTGGGCGCGGGCGTGGACTTGTTCACCGGCAACAACAACGGCCAGGCAAGCAGCGTGCGCACCAAGGGCAATGCGTACATCGGCAGCGGCACCATCGGCAGCTTGCTTGCGGGTAACAACCTGGTGCTCAAGGCAAGTGGCGCCAACATCAGCGGCACGGTGGGTGGCAGCATTGTCAATAACGGCTTTTCCTTCAACGGCACGGTCACCACCGGCGGGCCCAGCCCCACCATGACCGCCGTGGCTGCGGTGTCCATCACGCCAGACAACCAATTCAACGCCGCCGACTACCGCAGACACGCCAACTATGCGTTTTACGTGAGCGCGGGCAATTTGTTGGTGGACGTGAAAAACGTGAACAGTGTCACCGACGGCACCTACTTGCTGGGCAACGCCCGCGGCAACACCCAGTACGACTACCTGTGCCCCACCAGTAACAACGTCTGCAACCAAAACAACGCCACCATGAACCTGTGCGTCACGTCGAAGTGCATTCGCTACGACGCGTCCAACCAGCGCTGGTATGTGGGCAACGACATGAACGCCATTCGCCCCGGCGTGGTCTGGTTCAGTGGCGACCTGGACGCGGGCAACGGCACCTACTACAACACTTTTATTGCCACTGGCAACATCGCCACCAGCGGCAGCCACGTCACCTACGCGCCCAACTACGCCGGCTATTCCGGCGCCGTGGGTGGCACCACCTATGCCCCCAGCGGCGTGTGCACCACGGCCGCCGGCGCCACCGTCGCCTACTACCCCAGCAACTTTTGCGATATTCGAAGCGCCAGCTACGACGCCACTGCTGCCGCCGGTCTGGGCAGCTACGCCTACATGGCGGGCAGCTTTAGCGGCAGCACCTACCAGGCCAGCAGCTACGTGGGCGGCAACATCGTGTTGGCTTCGGGGATTTTGGCGTATGGCTACGTGTTGGCGGGTAACGCTGTTACCACTGCGGGTAACGTCACCATCCGGGGCTATATCAGCGCCCAGGGTCTGGGCGTGAGCAACCCGGACCAAACCACCAAAATCAGCAGCCTGGGCGCCAGCACCACCATCAACGCCCAATCTCTGCCCAGCACCCTGACCACCAACAACGGCCCAAGCACGGTCGCCATCGCCTACGCGCGCTACCTGTAGGGGGCACAATGGAGGCCAACGCTCCATCGGTGAAAATTGCCCCATGACCGTCACCTCTATTTCCATCTCCGAATACGCCCACACCCTGGGCGCCCAGGCCAAGGCCGCCAGCGCCCTGATGGCCAGTGCATCCACCGCCCGCAAAAACAAAGCCCTCCTGCGCCTGGCCGCCTTGCTGCGCGACAACACGGTCGCGCTGGAACTAGACAACGCCAAAGACCTGGACCGCGCCCGCGCCGCCGGTCTGGCTGCGCCTATGGTGGACCGGCTCCAACTCACTGCGGCGGTGCTGGAAACCTGCGCCCAGGGCTGCGAGCAGCTCGCCGCCATGGCGGACGTCATTGGCGAAATTATCGGCATGAAGCAGCAGCCCAGCGGCATCCGCGTGGGCCAGATGCGCGTGCCCATTGGCGTGTTTGGCATGATTTTCGAGAGCCGCCCCAATGTGACCATTGAGGCCGCCAGCCTCTCCATCAAAAGCGGCAACGCCTGCATATTGCGCGGCGGCTCGGAGGCGATTGACTCCAACAAGGCGCTGGCGCTTCTGGTAGAACGTGCCTTGGTGGACAGCGGCCTGCCGGCGCACGCGGTGCAACTGGTGCAAACCACTGACCGCGCCATGGTGGGCGAACTCATCACCATGCCGCAGTTTGTGGACGTGATCATTCCGCGCGGGGGCAAGGGCCTGATTGAGCGCATCAGCCGTGACGCCAAAGTGCCCGTCATCAAGCACCTGGACGGCAACTGCCACACATACGTGGACGACCCTTGCGATCTGGACATGGCCGTTACCGTGGCCGACAACGCCAAAACCCAAAAATACAGCCCCTGCAACGCCAGCGAAAGCCTGCTGGTAGCGCGCGGCGTGGCTACCGCGTTTTTGCCCCGCATAGGCGCCATTTACGCCGCCAAAGGCGTAGAAATGCGCTGCTGCCCCGAGTCCAAGGCCATTTTGGCGTCGGCACACGGCCTAAACCTGCAGGACGCCAGCGAGCAAGACTGGTTTGAAGAGTACCTGGCGCCCATCATCAGCATCAAGGTCGTGGACGGCTTAGACGCGGCTATTGCCCACATCAACCACTATTCCAGCCACCACACCGACGCCATCCTCACCCGCGACCACATGCACGCCCAGCGCTTTTTGCGCGAGGTAGATTCGGCCAGCGTCATGGTCAACACCAGCACCCGCTTTGCCGACGGCTTCGAGTACGGTCTGGGTGCCGAGATCGGCATCTCCACCGACAAATTCCACGCCCGCGGTCCGGTGGGCATCGAGGGATTGACCTCGCTCAAGTACGTGGTACTCGGGCAGGGGGAAGTGCGGGGCTAGTATTTGGCATGGCGCGCGTTGGTCTCGGGCCTGTTTTTTGTGCCGATCTGGGCCGGCGCTTGCATTTCTGCAAATGGTCTCCATCTCCAGGGGGTGGGGCTTTGATCCCGACACTTGCACCTTACCGATGAAAGCAGCCTAGCCATGGTCCCCCACCTCGTCACCGCACTGACTGGCCCCATTAACGAGCTAGAGCAGCGCGTGCTTGACACCATGCCGGCCATTGAGCGCTGGTTTCGGCTGGAATGGATGGAGCACACGCCGCCCTTCTACACCTCGGTGGATGTGCGCAACGCCGGCTTCAAGCTCGCGCCCGTGGACACCAACTTCTACCCCAGCGGCTGGAACAACCTGACCCCGGCCATGCTGCCGCTGGCGGTGCAGGCGGCGATGGTGGCCATCGAGAAAATCTGCCCCGAGGCGCGCAACCTGCTCATCATTCCCGAGCACAACACGCGCAACACCTTTTATTTGAGTAATCTGGCGCAGCTGCGGCGCATTTTTCACATGGCGGGCCTGCATGTGCGCATTGGCTCGATCAGCCCCGAGGTGAAAAAAGCCACGGTGATTGAGCTGCCTGGGGGCGAAAGCATCACGCTCGAGCCGGTGATCCGCACCAAGGGCCGTATTGGGGTGAAGGACTTTGACCCCTGCACCATCCTGCTCAACAACGACTTGCAGGCCGGTATTCCTGGCATTTTGGAGGACCTGCACCAGCAGTATTTGCTACCGCCTTTGCATGCGAGCTGGACGACGCGGCGCAAAAGCATGCATTTCAAGTGCTACGAAGAGATCGCCAAGCGCTTTGGCAAGCTCATCGGCGTTGATCCCTGGCTCATCAATCCAGTGTTTGACACCTGTGGCGACGTCGACCTGGCCAGCGCCGCTGGCGTGGCCAAACTGACCTCAGGGGTGGATGCGCTATTGGCCAAAGTGCGCAAAAAGTACAAGGAATACGGCATCAAGGAAAAGCCTTTTGTCGTGGTCAAGGCCAATAACAGCAGCAGCGGCATGGGCCTGATGACGGTGCGCGACAGCAAAGACCTGCCGGCCTTGCTGGAGCGGGTTGCCGCTGAGGGACAAATCAAGGGCCCGTTGCAGGATTTGATCTTGCAAGAGGGCGTGCTGACCCATGAGCGCATGAACGACGCTGTGGCCGAGCCGGTGGTGTATTTGATGGACCGCTACGTGGTGGGCGGCTTTTACCGCGTGCACGCTGAGCGCGGCATTGACGAAAATCTGAGCGCACCGGGGTCGAGCTACGTGCCACTGGCCTTTGGCGGCAGCGCGCAGCTGCCGCAATTGGGCGTGCGCCCGGGCGCTAGCGACCCGAACCGTTTTTATATGTACGGTGTGATTGGCCGTTTGGCGACGCTGGCTGCGAGCTACGAGCTCGAAGCCACCGACCCAGAAGCCGACTTCGAAAGCTGAAACGGGACGCCGAACCCAGATTTCTGTCGCTTAGGCGACCCCCGTTGCTGCAATGCAGCAATTTGTTCGACATTTTTCACAAAGACACCTAATTTCTGGCCTGGCGCGGGCACAATGGCGCTCCCTTACAGAATGGAATCTGGGTCGCCCAAGCGCCCGGAGCAAGGCTTGTCTGCTTCAAAATCTTCTCTCTCGGCGCTCACGCTAGGCGCCATCGGCGTGGTGTACGGCGACATTGGCACCAGCGTGCTGTATGCGCTCAAAGAGGTTTTCGGTTCGGGCCATGTGCCGTTTACGCCGGACAATGTGTACGGCATCTTGTCCATGATTTTCTGGACTTTGACCGTCATCGTGTCCCTCAAATACGTGGTCTTGGTGCTGCGCGCCGACAACGCGGGCGAGGGCGGCCTGGTCGCCATGCTGGCGCTGGCGTCCCAAGCGGTCAAAGACAGACCCACGCTGCGTCGGGTGCTGCTCAATGTCGGCATTTTTGGAACCTGCCTGTTTTATGGCGATGGCGTTATCACGCCGGCGATTTCGGTGCTCGGTGCGGTCGAAGGTCTGGAGATCATTTCGCCGAGGTTCGTCAAATACGTGGTGCCGATCACGCTGGTGATTCTGTTTTGCCTGTTTCTGGTGCAAAAACGAGGCACTGCGGGCATCGGCAAGTTTTTTGGTCCGATCACGCTGTTGTGGTTTGCGGTGCTGGCGGTGCTGGGGGTGTTTCATATTGCCAGCAACCCGCATATTTTGGTGGCCCTGAACCCCTACTACGCCTTGTCTTTCATGTGGGATAACCCGGGCGTGACCTTTATTTTGCTGGGCGCCGTGGTGCTGTGCGTGACCGGGGCTGAGGCCTTGTACGCCGACCTGGGCCATTTCGGCAAAAAGCCGATCCGCCTGGCCTGGTTTAGCGTGGTGATGCCCTGCCTGACCCTGAACTACTTTGGCCAGGGTGCGCTCTTGCTGAGCAACCCGGCCGCGGTCAAAAACCCGTTTTACATGATGGCCCCCGAATGGGCGCTCTTGCCACTGGTAGTGCTGGCCACCATGGCAGCGGTGATTGCATCGCAGGCGCTGATTACCGGCGCTTTTAGTGTGACCAAGCAGGTGATTCAGCTCGGCTACCTGCCGCGCCTGAACCTGATCCACACCAGCGTGCGCGAGGCCGGGCAAATCTTCATTCCCTTTGTCAACTGGGGCCTGTTTGCCGCCATTGTGCTGGCGGTGGTGATGTTCAAGTCCTCGAGCAACCTGGCCGCCGCCTATGGCATTGCGGTGTGCACCGATATGCTGATCACCACTATCCTGACTTTTTACGTGGTGCGCTACGGCTGGAAATACCCGCTGTGGCTGTGCCTGAGTGCGACCGGCTTCTTCTTTGCGGTGGACTTCATGTTTTGGGGCTCCAACCTGCTCAAGCTGTTTGATGGCGGCTGGTTTCCGCTGCTCATTGGCGCGGTGGTATTTCTGTTCATGGGCACTTGGAAAGACGGTCGTGCGCTGCTGGGTTCCAAGCTCAAGGCCGATTCCATGGACTTGCCCAGTTTTTTGGAAGCCGTATTTGTCAGCCCACCCACGCGGGTGGAGGGCACGGCCGTGTTTTTGACCGCTGCCGTGGGCACCGTGCCCAACGCCTTGTTGCACAACCTCAAACACAACAAGGTATTGCACGAGACCAACTTGTTTGTCACCGTGGCCAACCACGAGATGCCCTGGATCGGGTTGGACAAGCGCATTGAGATTGAGCGCCTGGGCCACGACTGCTGGCAGGTGCTGATCAACTACGGCTTCAAAAATGACCCGGATGTGCCCAAGGCCCTGCAGCAGCTCAAGGGACGCGGCGTGGCCCTAGACCCGATGATGACGAGCTACTTCTTGTCGCGCGACACCGTGGTACCCACGCTGGGCGAAGGCATGGCGCAGTGGCGCGAAAAGCTGTTTGCCCAAATGCACCACAACGCCAGCAGCGCCGCCGACTTTCTGAACTTGCCCAGCAACGCCGTGGTGGAGCTGGGCTCCAAGATCGAAATTTAGGCCAGCGTGCAGTTTTTCAAAGACCTGAGTTGGTCGAGCTTTACCGCCGGTTTTGTGGCGGTGCTGGTGGGCTTTACCAGCTCGATTGCCATCGTGTTTCAGGCTGCCCAGGCTTTTGGCGCCACGCAGGCCATGCTGGCCTCGTGGTTGTGGGCTATTGGTATTGGCATGGGCCTGACCACCGCGCTGCCTTCGCTGGTTTTGCGTAAACCTGTGATGGTGGCCTGGAGCACGCCGGGTGCCGCCGTGCTGGCCAGCGCGGGCTTGGTGGGCGGCTTCACCATGGGCGACGCGGTGGGCGCTTTCATGATGAGCGCTGCGCTCATCGTGCTGGTGGGTGCTACCGGCTGGTTTGAAAAGGTCATGAACCGCATTCCGGTGGCGCTGGCCTCGGCCTTGCTGGCAGGTGTGTTGGCGCGCTTTGGCTTGGCCGGGTTTGCGGCGGCGCAGTCGGCGCTGCCGCTGGTGGTGCTGATGCTGCTGACGTATCTGCTGGGCAAGCGCTTTGCGCCGCGCTATGCGGTGCCCGCTACCTTGCTGTTTGCGGTGCTGTTTGTGGCCGGGCAAAACGGGTTTGCGCAGGTGGATGTTCCTCTGGGGCTCACCCAACCGGTGTTTGTGGCGCCCATTTTTTCCTTCTCAGGCTTTGTCAGCCTTGCGCTGCCCTTGTTTGTGGTGACCATGGCCTCGCAAAACCTGCCCGGTGTGGCCGCGATACGCGCCTCGGGCTTTGGCGACGAGCGTGCGCATGGTGGCGACGCTGGCTTGCCCATCTCCAAAATCATCACGCTCGCCGGCCTGACCACGCTGGTGCTGGCGCCCTTTGGCGCTTTTTCGCTCAACCTGAGCGCCATTACGGCGGCCATTTGCATGGGCCCCGAGGCGCACCCGGACCGCGCGCGGCGCTACACGGCGGCCGTGTCTTGTGGCGTGTTGTATGTCGCACTGGGCCTGTTTGGCGCCACCATCATGGCGCTGCTCACAGCATTCCCCAAAGAGCTGGTGGCGGCCATTGCCGGGCTGGCGCTGATGGGTACCATTGGCAGCGCGCTGGCTGCGGCCCTGCAAAAAGAGTCGGACCGCGAGGCCGCTATGGTGACTTTCCTCATCACGCTCAGCGGCGTGGTCATTGGCGGCGTGGGTTCGGCCTTTTGGGGTGTGCTGGCCGGGGCTGTTGCCCTGGCTGTGCAACACTACCGGCCAGCCAAGCGCCAGGCCTGAAGTCGGGCTGCACCTTTTGTTTATTGCCGCTGCGGCCCCTAGGGGCGGCGCGTCTGTCTGGAGAGTCCCCTAATGCAAATCTTGTTCGTGGCCGACCCGCTGGAGTCTTTCCAGATCTACAAAGACACGACTTTTTCAATGATGCGTGAGGCCCAGGCGCGCGGCCATACGGTGGCGGCCTGTGAGCCGCGCGAGCTCATTTGGCGCAGCGGCGCCGTGGTGCAGGCCCTGGTGCGCCAGATTCACCTGACTGGCGACCCTGTGGACTGGTTTTTTCTGGAAATCGGTGCAGTGCGCGAGTTGTGCAGTTTTGACGCCGTGGTCATGCGCAAGGATCCGCCGTTCGACAGCGAGTTTTTCTACGCCACCCATTTGCTAGAGCAGGCCGAGCGCGAGGGAGCCCAGGTGTTTAACAGGCCACGCGCACTGCGCGACCATCCTGAGAAGCTGGCGATCATGGAGTTTCCTCAGTTCATTGGCCCCACGCTGGTCACGCGCGACGCGCTGGCTGTGCGCGCTTTTCATGAAGAGCACCGCGACATCATCCTAAAACCGCTTGACGGCATGGGGGGCAGCGGTATTTTTCGGGTCAAGGACGACGGTCTGAACCTGGGCGCGATTACTGAGACGCTGAACAAAGACGGCGCACAAAGCCTGATGGTGCAAAAGTTTTTGCCCGCCATCAGCGAGGGCGACAAGCGCGTGTTGGTGATTGGCGGCAAACCGGTGCCATTTTGTCTGGCGCGCATTCCCCAAGGCGGCGAGGTGCGGGGCAATCTGGCAGCGGGCGGCTTGGGCGTGGCGCAACCACTTAACGCGGCGGACCGTGCGGTGGCCGAAGCCATTGGCCCGGTGCTGGCGGCGCGGGGCTTGCTGCTCATAGGCCTGGACATCATCGGCACCCACCTTACCGAGATCAATGTGACCAGCCCGACGTGCTTTCAGGAAATCACCGACCAGACAGGCTTTGATGTGAGCGCCATGTTCATGGATGCGCTGGAACAGGCTGCCCTTCAAGCGGCTGTCCGCCAATAAAAACCTGCAACTCGCCCGGCGCCATGCCCACCCAGGCTTCGTTGGAGGTGAGCGGCTCGGTCACCACAATCACCTGGCGGTCCTCGGGGCAATTGAGCTGCGAGAGGTCCACGCTCAAGTCTTCGTCCTTGAGTTGCACCTCGCTAAACGGGTGCTGGCGCAGTACATAGTGCAGCTTGGTGCTGGCGTGCGCCCACAGCGCTTGGCCGTTGCTGAGCAAAAAGTTAAAAGTGCCGTGCTTGGCGATGCGCTGGGCCAGGTCGCGCAGGGTGTGCGTCAATTCGGCTTCCGACGGCACGCCAGCGTGCGACTTGTTCATCTCTTGCAGCATCCAGCAAAAAGCGAGTTCGCTGTCGGTCGTCCCGACCGGTCGAAAGCTGCCGTGCAGCAGGGGTGCAAAGTCTTTCAGGTCGCCGTTGTGGGCAAACACCCAGTAGCGGCCCCAGAGTTCGCGCACAAAGGGGTGGCAGTTCTCCAGATTGACCGCACCCACCGTGGCCTTGCGCACATGGGCCACCACGTTGTGGCTTTTGATGGGGTAGCTGCGCAGCATCTGCGCAATGGGCGATGTGGCGGCGCTTTCCTTGTCCACAAAATGCCGCGCCGCCTTGCCCGGTTGGTCGCCGTCGCTCTCAAAAAATGCGATGCCCCAGCCGTCGGAGTGGTGGTCGGTGCCGCCCCCGCGCTGTGCAAACCCGGTAAAACTCAGGGTCAGGCTGGCCGGCAAGCGGCTGTTCATTCCTAGCAATTGGCACATGGAAACAGTTTACGCGTTTGCGAGGGGACAGATGCGCCAGAACCGCGTGCGAGCACTGATCTCCACGCGGTTTACAAACCGCCGGTAGACCGCGATTCATGCGACTTGATTTTCAGCCCAGAAAAGGTGCGAACCAGCACCACGGAGTTCTCGCCCACCGCATTCACCGGGGGCAGGCCCGCCATCTGCATGGTGGTTTTTTCGGTGTAGCTCACTGTGGCTTGCAGCCAGGGAAAGGGGCCGGGCTGTATGCGCACCTTGCTGAATTCTGTGTTGGTAGACGCCTTCATAACGATGAGCGCTGCGGGTGACTGCTTGAGGTAGCCGCAAACCTCGGCCTATCCGCCCTCCACCTGCCGCGTCCCTCGGGGCGCCTTGGCGATGATGCTCACTTCCACGTCGCTGGTGTGGTTATCACACACCGAACTGTCGCCCGTCAGGTATTTGTTGGAGTTCTCCAAGAGCCAAGACAGCACCCGCGGCTCGGCGAAGGTGATGCGCCCGTGCGCGTAGAAGGCAGCGAAAAGTACCAAGAGGAGTAGGAGTTTTTTCATGATTTGGCTTCCAGGTTGCGAGTTGCTTCAATGGTTGAGCCTGCGCCTAGGGCTGTCTTCGAATGCTCGGTCTTGGCGTAGCCACCGCGCCAGACGCAACCGGTGACGGTCCAAACATCCGATGGCTTATTCATGGGGTTTTTCTGAATACTTGGCGCGCAGTTGCCCAAGTTCCTGGCGCTGACTGCGCCGTTGTAGCCACGCGATGACTGCGGCCACCGACACCACAATCAAGGCAACGAAGAAAAACACCGTAAAGCCAATCCAGTTGTCCTCAACCTGCCAGTGAGAGCGAAAACTGTCGAGTCCATGACCAGCACGAATTTTTGCGAACAGCAAGCGAGATCATCGCGACCGTGCCCGCTACCGCACCCACGCCAACAAGCCAAATGCCAACGACCCGCCATTTCGACAGTGGATTTTTGGTGCGCTGCAAGTGCGGTCTGATATTTAAAGCCAGTGGTGCTCGGCCGTTCGGCGCTTTTTTCGATTCAACCGCCACTTTCGCCACTGCTGGGATGCTTGTGTACCCACTCTAGGAGCGCCTCGTCCATGCGGGTTTGCCAGCCTGCGCCGCTTGCTTTGAAGTACTGCAAGACTTCAGGGCTGTAGCGAACGCTGACGAGCTGCTTGGTGGGTGCTACTTGCGGCCCGCGCTCGCCGCGCTCACGCTTTTTTGCCAGCGCCTCACGCACGGCGGCGTAACCGCCGCCTTTCACAACAACCGACTGCGCCATGTTCTGCTCTTCTCTGGGGGTCAGCGCCCGGTCCTCGCCTGGCGCACCAGCGATCAGCCGCTCCCACTCAGCGGCGGTAAGCGGTGGTTTCTTGGGCGTAGCGACGGGTTTCATGTTTTTCTGCCTTCCGAAGGCTGATGATGTGTGGCTCATCGCCTCGCTTTATCTCGCTCTTCACTACTCCCGCGGCTCGCTCCACAGTTTGCCGCCGGTAGACCAGTTTTCGGCTTTCACGTCCGTGATCAGCACGTCCACCGAGTCGGGCGAACCACCTAGCACTTCGACGCTGACGCGGGTGATTTCTTGCACCAGTTTTTTCTTTTGCTCAATGGTTCGGCCTTCGATCATTTCTACGTGGTAGGTGGGCATGGAGTTCCTTGAGGACAGAGTTAAACATGTATTGCGGCGCAACCGCAGCAAGCGCGCAGTTTAGACTGCTGTATGGAAAAAATGAACAAGGCGTGCGCAGGACATGCGGGAGGATAAGGACTGGCGCGGCACATCGGTGGGCCCTGGCCTGGCGTTGGTCTTGTGCGTCTTGATGCTGGCGCATTTGGCGCTGGGTGCGGTCATGGGCCTGTCGGTGGACGAGGCGCACTACCTGCTGTATGCGGCGCACCCGGCCCTGAGCTACTTTGACCACCCGCCGCTGGTGGGCTGGCTGCAGTGGCCGCTGGTGGCGCTGCAGGCGCCTACCGCGCTCTTGCGCTTGCTGCCTGGCGCGCTGTGGTTGGGCACGGTGTTGCTGGTTTACCGGCTGGCGCAAGGCCTGCCACATGAGGGGGGTGGCGCGCCGGTGCGGGCTGGCCTGTGGGCGGTGGCCGCGCTGGCGCTGGCGCCCCTTTTGCACGTGCTGGCCATTGGCTTGCTGCCCGACACCTTGCTCATGTTCTTCGCCGCCGCTGTAATGCTGCAAACCCAGCGCCTGATGCGCGTCGATGCGCTGAGAAAAACCTGGTCCTGGCTGGGCTTGGGCTTTCTGCTGGGCCTGGCGGGGTTGAGCAAATACACGGCCATCTTTTTTGCGCTGGCTGTGGGGCTGTGCATGTTGCAGGCGCACGGGCTGCGCGTCTTGCGTCTGCCCGCACTTTTGGGGGCAATCGCGTTGGCTTTGGCGCTGGTGTCTCCCGTCATCTTGTGGAACGCTCGCAACGGCTGGATTTCGTTCACCTACCAAGCTCAGCACGGCGCCGGCGGCGTATGGCAGTGGCAGGAGGTGCTGCGCTTTGCACTGGTGCAGTTGTTGGCTTATGGGCCTTTGCTGCTGTGGGGCTTGTGGGCGCGCACCCGGGCGGGCGGGTTGCGCCTGTTTTTTGTGCTGCCGCTTGCGGTGCTGGCCTGGCTCTCCGGTGGGGGCAGCGGTCTGCCGCACTGGACGGCGCCGGCCTGGGTGGCGCTGGCGCCTTTTGCCGGAGTGGCCTTGGCTGCATCCTGGGGCCGGGGTGCGGCGATTGGGCGGCGGCGTTTGCGACGCTTTGCGATTGGCTCCCTGGTGGCCTTGCAAGCGCTGGCCAGCGTGGCCTTGCTCTGGCTCATGGTCAGCGCGGGCGCGCCCTTGCTGCCCCGCAGTTGGGACGATACGCCGGTAGGCCGCAACCCTTTCGCCGATTTGCATGGCTGGCAAGCCGCTGGTGACCAAGCCCGTGCCTTGGCCGTGCAGCATGGCCTGAGCAGCGTATCGGTGCAAAACTGGACGCTGGCCAGCCGCCTGGGCTGGTACGCGCGGCCACTTCCGGTGCATGTGCTGGAAGACCGCTTTGATCAATTCGACCTGTGGGCCGGAGATTTGCCTGCAGGCGCAGGCACTTTGCTTTTGGACTGGTCGGCTATGGCTTACACGGTGCCGCTGGGTGCGCACGGTTTTCATGATTGCCAGTTGTTGGCGACGCAAGCGGCCACGCATTGGGGCGCACCGTTGGCGAGTTTTCGGTTTTACGCTTGCCACGGTTGGTCGGGCAGCCCACAACCGCACTTGAGGTTGGAGTAGATGCGCAAGGATTCCGACCCCCAAACCTGGCGCCGCTGGGCGCTGCCGTTGCTGATGCTGGGCGTGGGCGCGCCGCTGTGGCTGCACTGGGGCGAGCCCGCACTGTTTGTTGCCATCAACCAGGCGTGCCTGCTGCTGCCCGCGCCTGTATGGACCGGGTTGTCGCTCTTGGGCAACGCCTGGGGCGTGCTGGCCGTCACATCCCCCTTGCTGGTACTGGCGCCGCGGCTGTTGTGGGCTTGGCTGTGCGCCGTGCCTTTTGGGGTGGTGTTTGCGCGCCTGGGCAAGGGCTTCTTGGACAGCCCGCGCCCGGCGGCCATGGTGGACAACAGCTTGTTTCGCTTGGTGGGCGAGAAACTCGAAGTCGCGTCCATGCCGTCGGGCCATACGCTGACCGCCTTTGCCGTAGCCAGCAGCCTGTACTTTGCACTGAACGCCCCAGACCGCGCGCGTTTTGCATGGCTGTGGTTGCTGGCGTGCGCCGTCGGTTTGTCGCGCATTGCCGTGGGCGCACACTGGCCGGGCGACGTGGCGGTGGGTGCGGGCCTGGGCGTGTTGGCAGGTTTGTTGGGCAACTTGCTGTGGCGGCGTTTGGGCGCGGCCTATGCGCAGCCGCAGGGCTGGCGTTTGCGCGCGGTGGCGGTTGTGCTGGCGATCACGGTTTACGTGTTGCTCGATGAGCCGCTGGACTTTGCGCAAAACACGCCATTGCAGCAAGTGTTGGCGGTGGTGGTAGCAGGCGTGGTGCTGGTGTTCGTGGGGCGCCAGTTGCGCCCGCGCGCCTAGGCTGCTGGCTCAGGAAGGTGCTGGGCGTCGTGCGTTAGCACAGCCTGGGTAAAAGCCAAAAACTCACCGAGGTGGTGGCAAATAATGTTGACGGTAATGGGCAACTGCAAGGCCTGGTAGTCGTGCACCGCAATATTGCGAAACCCCACCATGCGTTTCATGGCGCCAGCCTGGTCCGCCGACAGCCAGCCGCCGGAGTGCAGCAGTTCGAATACATGGCGTGCGCTTTGCGGTACGCCTAAGGGCTCGCGGCGCACCAGGTGCTGGCCCATGTGTAGCGCCGCTTCGCAGGCGCGCTGGATATTCAAAATCGCCGCGTCCTGGCGCGTGAAGTCCTGGGCAAAGGTGGCGGGGTCGCGCGCGTACTCCGCCCGGGCGCGGTCCACGCAGCGCTCGATGCTGGCGGCCTTATTGACCAAAGTGTCATCGTGCATAGATATGCCCCTCTTTTTGGATGTCGGCCAGCAAGCCGCTGCGGGCTTCGTCGAGCGCGGTTTTCTCGCTCAAGATGAAGCATTCAAACAGCCCGGCCTCATGCGGCTTGCCCCACAAGCGCAGCCCGCCTCGCAGCACCTGGTATTGCATGACGGTGCTCGCCGCCCGCAGGTCTAGCACATCGACCGCGCAGCCCACCAGGTCTTCCAGGCGACCGGCCAGTTCCCACAGCGCCACCGTGTCGGCGTAGCCTGCCACCAGCACCGCCAAATCCAGGTCGCTGCCTGCATGGGTTGTGCCTGCGAGCTGGCTGCCAAAGGCGTACACGGCCAGGGCCTGCGGCAGCGCCGCGCGGATGGCCGACACCACCGGCCCCTGCGCCGACAGTGGGTCGGCCAGGTGCAGGGGAAGCGCGGGGGTGCTGTGCATGGTGCCGATGAGTCTAAGGCAAGGCTGCGCCACCTATGCCAGGGCTTGGCCTTGCCTGTCCGCTGTCTGCAGCTGCCTTGGCAGATGGCACATGCCCGGCCAGTCGCAGCGCCAAGTCGCTGAGCGCCATATAGGCGGCACCAGATTTCTCGTCCCATGCGTCCACGGCAGCGGCCTGGCGCGCAATCGCCGCCGTGTCGCCGCGCGCCGCCGGGCCGGTCAGCGCACCTTGGGGCCCCAGCCGGGTGATGTTGGCCACGGCGTTGTTTAACAGTGATGCGCGCAAGTGCGGCAGTAGCGCGGGGGGCACGCCGCTGGCGCGCCAGGCGTCTTCGGCTACCGACTGCAACACCGGCAAGAAATTGGTAGCAAAGACGGCGGCTGCGTGGTAGAGCAATTTGTCTTGGCTGCTCACTTCAAAGCACTGCGCGCCTATGGCGGTAAAAGCCTGTTGCAGCAGCGTGCGCGCCGCCGGCTCGCCCTCCAAGGCGCAGGGCGTGCCGGAAAACTGGGTGCAGGCGGCCCGGGCGGTGGCAAAACTCAATATTGGATGGGCGCTGGCGGTGTGCCAGCCTAAAGCGGCCAGGGGCGCGAGCTGATCGGCGCTCAGGGCGCCGCTGCAATGGACAGCGGCGGGGGCGTGGCGTGGGTTTGGGGCGGCGTCTGCCAAGCTGGTTGGGAGGGCGTGCGAGAGCATGCCGGGGTCTGGCACTTGGGCTTGGTGCGTTGCCAGGGCTGCGGCGCTTGCGGCAATTTGTGCGTCTGTCGTGGCAATCAGCCACACGTCGGCGGGGCGCATCGTCTCCAGACCCCGGGCGGGGGTTCCTGTACCAATAAACTCGCAGGCCGCTTGCGCGCTGGCTGACGACCGGGTCAACACGTCTTGCACCGTAAACACTCCGGCCTGCGCCCACAGCCGCGCCAGCGTTTGGCCTAGGCGCCCGGCGCCAATCAGGTTGAGGGTGGGTTTGCGCGCTGTCATTTCCTACACCACCAGCGGGTCTTCTTGCATGGCCTCGCACTGCTCCACCAGCATTTGCACCTGGCCTTGCCAGTAGTCGCTCGAACCAAACCACGGAAAGTTGACCGGAAAGGTCGGGTCGCTCCAGCGCCGCGCCAGCCAAGCGCTGTAGTGGATCAGGCGCAGCGTGCGAAGCGGCTCGATCAGGGCCAGCTCTTCGCGGTCAAACTCGCGGAACTGCTCGTAGCCGTCCACCAGCGCGCCCAACTGGCGGGTGCGCTGGCTGCGGTCGCCGCTGAGCAGCATCCACAGGTCTTGCACGGCGGGGCCCATGCGCGCGTCGTCCAGGTCCACAAAATGCGGACCCGGCCCGGCGCTGGTGGCCGCATCAAGCGGCGTCCACAAGATGTTGCCGGGGTGGCAGTCGCCATGCAGGCGCAGCAGGCGAATGGGGGACTTCTCGCCGGTGAGGGCTGGGTGGTGCGCAATCAAGGTCATGGCCTCGTCGCAGGCGCGGCTCCAGGCGGACTGCACATCCAGCGGCACCATGTCGTGGGCCAGCAGCCATTCTTTGGGCTCTTGGGCGAAAGTTGCCAAATTGAGCGTGGGGCGCACCACAAACAGCTTTTTGGCGCCCACGCTATGGATGCGCGCCAAAAAGCGGCCAATCCATTCCAGCACCTCGCCGTCGTCGAGCTCGGGCGGCCTGCCGCCCCGGCGCGGGCTGACGCTGAAATCAAAGCCGCCAAACGGGTGCAGCGTGGCGCCGCCCAGGTGCAAAGGGCCAATGACCGGGATTTCGGCGTCCATCAGCTCTTGGGCAAAGCCGTGTTCTTCCAAAATCTGCGCCTGGCTCCAGCGCTCGGGGCGGTAAAACTTGGCCACTACCGCGCTGCCGTCTTCGAGCTGCACCTGGTAAACGCGGTTCTCATACGACGACAGTGCGGTCAGGCGCCCGTCGCCGCGCAAGCCTACAGATTCGAGCGCGTCGAGCACGACGTCGGGGGTTAAGGATTCAAAGGCATGGTGCATGCCCCGATTGTCAACGCTGGGGTGCTGCTTTAAGCTCTTTTGCATCAAAGGGTTCAAGGAGCGACGGCATGGGTGTCAATGAAGTGGCGGTTTTGCAAGGTGGCTTTGCGCCGGTGGAGCGCGAAATCACGGTGGATTTGACCGATATCGAGGGCGAGGTTCCGCGCGACCTGCATGGCATGCATGTGCGTAACGGCCCCAACCGCCAGTTTGCCGCGCCCGGGCGTTACCACTGGTTTGACGGCGACGGCATGCTGCACGCGCTGCGCTTTGAAGGCGGACGCGTGCAATACCAAAACCGCTGGATCGCCACCGCCAGCCTGAGCGAGGAGCGCGCCGCTGGCACTGCGCTGTGGCAGGGCATCAAAGACCCACCCCGGCGCGACCGGCCTGACATGCCGCTCAAAAACACTGCCAACACCGACGTCAAGTTTTTCGCCGGTGAGCTGCTGGCCATGTGGTACCTGGGCGGCGAGGTGCACCGCGTGCGAGCGCACGACCTGGGCACCACCGGCACGCTGAACCTTGACCCGCGCCTGGCGGGCTTGCATATTTCGGCGCATTCCAAGGTGGACGAGCGCACGGGCGAGTTTGTGTTTTTTTGCTACGGCAAAGAGCCGCCATACATGCATTACGGCGTGCTGGATAAAGGCGGAACGCTTAAAACCCTGGTGCCGGTAGCGCTGCCTGGGCCACGCCTGCCGCACGACATGGCGGTCACGCGCAACTACAGCGTGCTGCACGACCTGCCCTTGTTCCAAGACCCCGAGGCTGCAGCTGCCGGGCGCCACAAGGTGATGTTTTACCCCGAGCTGCCATCGCGTTTTGGCGTGCTGCCGCGCCATGGGACTGCATCCGACATCCGCTGGTTCGAAGCCAAACCGGCGTACATGTACCACGTCTCCAACGCCTGGGAAGAGGACGATGGCCAGGGCGGCACCGAGATTGTGATGACCGGCACGCCTTTCAAACCACAGCTTGACGCCCGGGGCCAGTTGGACGCCAGCCGCTTGCCCCGCTTGATCGCGCAGCTGGGCCAAGACTGCATGTTTTACGAGTGGCGCTTTAACCTGCGCACTGGCCAGACGCGCGAGCGGGTAATCGACGACGTGCTAAACCAGGAGTTCCCCATCATCAACAGCGCCTACTTGGGCGAGCGCAGCCGCTATTCCTGGAACACGCTGATGGCCAATGGCGCAGGGCCCGAGGAGCCGCGCTTTTGCGGCATCACCCGCTACGACTTGCAGAAAGACAGTTGCACCAGCTACCACGGGGGTATGCACAAGTGGTTTAACGAACACAGCTTCGCGCCCAAAGACCACCCGGTGGCCGAGGACGATGGCTATCTTGTGGGCTTTATGTGGGACGCCCTGGCTGCGCGCTCGTACGCCACGGTATTTGATGCCCATGACGTGGCACAGGGGCCGGTGGCGCGCATTGCGCTGCCGCAGCGGGTGCCCAATGGGTTTCATGCGACTTGGGTCAGCCGCGCTCGTGTGTTGCGGGGGTGGTAGCGCAATTCCTTGGCCGCGCAGCGATCGGCCAACTGGGCACACGCCCTGCTACCCCAGCACATCGGCCAGGGTTTGCACGCAGAGGGTTGGGCCTCGAAAAATGCGGGTGCGCGCTCAGGCTGCGCGCACTGAGACAGATAAGAATGCCGCCGTCTGCAACGCTGCCTGCAACGCCTGTAACGAAAACCCCAAAAAGTACAATGGAACGCAGAAGTTAACGAACATTCAAAGGATTTCGCGTGGCAGGACACAGCAAATGGGCCAATATTCAGCACCGCAAAGGCCGCCAAGACGAGAAACGCGGCAAGATCTGGACGCGCATCATCCGTGAAATCACCGTGGCTGCGCGCGCCGGTGGCGGCGATTTGGGCATGAACCCGCGCCTGCGCCTGGCGGTGGAAAAAGCCAAGGCTGCCAACATGCCCGCCGAACGCATCAAATACAACATCGACAAAGCCACCGGCAACGCCGAAGGCGTCAGCTACGAAGAAATCCGCTACGAGGGCTATGGCATTGGCGGCGCGGCCATCATTTTGGACACCATGACCGACAACAAGGTGCGCACCGTGGCCGAAGTGCGCCACGCCTTTAGCAAGCACGGCGGCAATATGGGCACCGAAGGTTCGGTGGCCTTTCAGTTCAAGCACTGCGGCCAGATTATTTACGCCCCCGGCACCAGTGAAGACCGCGTGCTGGAAGTAGCGCTAGAGGCCGGCGCCCAAGACGTGGTGACCCACGACGACGGCGTGATCGAGGTGCTGACCGCCTACGCCGACTTTGAGGCCGTGAAGGCCGCACTCGATGCCGCGGGTTTGGTGTGTGAAGAGTCCGCAGTCACCATGCGCGCCGAAAACGCCATCGAGCTCGATGGCGAAGATGCCGGGCGCATGCAAAAACTGCTGGATGTACTGGAAGATCTGGACGACGTCCAGGAGGTCTTCCACAACGCTGCGCTATGAATATTCTGGTCATTGGCGGCGGTGGCCGGGAACACGCGCTGGCCTGGAAACTCGCCCAGTCTCCCAAAGTGCAGATGGTCTATGTGGCGCCCGGCAACGGTGGCACTGCATTGGACGTCCGCCTGAAAAACCTGCCCATCACCGACATACCGACCCTGCGCGACTGGGCGATTGAGCACAAGATCGAACTCACCGTGGTCGGCCCCGAAGGCCCGCTGGCGGGCGGCGTTGTGGACGATTTTCGCGCGCACGGACTGCGCATCTTTGGCCCGACGCAGGCGGCAGCGCAGCTTGAGAGTTCCAAAGCCTTTTCCAAGTCTTTCATGCAGCGCCATGGTATTCCTACCGCGCGCTTTGAGGTCTTTTCGGACGCAGCCGCAGCCCACGCTTACCTGGACAAAGTGGGCGCACCCATCGTGGTCAAGGCCGATGGCTTGGCCGCTGGCAAGGGCGTGGTGGTGGCCATGACGCTGCCCGAGGCCCACGCAGCGGTGGACTTTATGCTGGCCGACGGCGCCTTTGGCAATGCGCCCACCGTCGGCGAGGCGCGCGTGGTGATCGAAGAGTTTTTGCAAGGCGAAGAAGCCAGCTTTATTGTGCTGTGCGATGGCAAAAACGTGCTGCCACTGGCCACCAGCCAAGACCATAAACGCCTGCAAGACGGTGATGCCGGGCCCAACACCGGAGGTATGGGTGCGTATTCGCCCGCGCCCGTGGTCACACCCGACGTGCACGCCCGCGCCATGCGCGAGGTGATTTTGCCCACCATCCGGGGTATGGAAAAAGACGGTATTCCCTTTACCGGCTTTTTGTACGCTGGCTTGATGATTGACGCCCAAGGCAAGGTCAAAACCCTTGAATTCAACTGCCGCATGGGCGACCCCGAAACCCAGCCCATCCTGGCGCGCCTGAAAACCGACTGGGTTGAAGTGCTCTGGGCCGCGACCGAGCCCGCGGGCGCTGCCGGACTTATGGACGTGGAATTGCAGTGGGACCGGCGCACCGCCTTGGGCGTGGTGCTGGCCGCCCCTGGCTACCCGCAGGCGCCGCGCCAGGGTGATGTGATTACCGGCATTCCCAAAGAGACGGACGAAGTGGTGGTGTTCCACGCGGGCACCAAACTGCACGACGGAGTGCTGCAAACCTCAGGCGGGCGGGTGCTGTGTGTCACTGCGCTGGCCGATACCGTGCGGATGGCGCAGACGCGGGCCTATGAAGCTGTGCAACAGATCCACTTTGATGGCGTGCAGTTTCGCAGCGACATCGGTTTTCGGGCGCTCAAGGCGTGATGCACAGACGCCCGCCTAGGGACACTCTGGCAGTGCCCCGCCTGCTGCACTAAGACCGCTATCCGCGCGCCTGTAGCCATGACCGATGCCACCAACCCACCTAACCCACCCCACCCAGTGCGGCCTCAGGGCCGCCGCCTGGCCCGCAGCCTGCTGAGGGCTTTGGGCTGGCAACTGCAATTTGAGGGTCTGCCTACTTTGCAAGGCGTGTTCGTGGTTTACCCGCACACCAGCAATTGGGATTTTATTTTTGCCGTCATGGCCAAGTGGGCACTGGGCGTGCAGCTCAATTTCTGGGGCAAGGACACGCTGTTTCGGGTGCCGCTGTTGGGGCGCTGGTTGCGCTGGTTGGGCGGAATTCCAGCGGTGCGCGATGCGCCTGGCGGTCTGGTGGGTCAGGCGATTGCAGAACTGAAAAGCGCCTGCAGCCAGCAGCGCTACTGCTGGTTTGGCCTGGCGCCCGAAGGCACGCGCAAACGCACAGCCGGTTGGCGCAGCGGCTTTTACCAAACCGCTTTGCAAGCCGGGGTGCCGCTGTGCCTGGTGCGCCTGGACTTTGGCCGTCGCCAAGTGGTGGCCACCGACTTCTATTACCTGAGCGGCGATGAGGCGGCGGACATGGCCTATATTGCCGCCAGCTTTGCCGGTGTGCAAGGCCGCAGGCCGGCCGGCGCCTCGCCCATAGTCTTGCTCAAGGCTCCGCCCGCGCTTGGCGCCGCAGCTTCGTCCCCCCCGTCCCATGGAGATTTGCCACGTGTTTGAATCTGCATCCCCCGACACCGTGCGCCAGTACCTGCTGAATTTGCAAGCGCGCATTACCGACGCCGTGACCGCACTCGACGGCGGCAGCCTGGTGGTTGACCCCTGGGAAAAGCCACCAGGCGAAACACTGCAGGGCAACGGTATTACCCAAATTCTGGAAAACGGCGCCGTGTTTGAGCGCGCAGGCTGCGGCTTTTCTCATGTGCGCGGGCCGCGTTTGCCGCCCAGCGCAACCCAGCACCGGCCCGAACTGGCCGGTGCGCCCTTTGAGGCTATGGGCGTGTCGCTGGTGTTTCACCCACGCAACCCATACGCTCCCACGGTGCACATGAATGTGCGCATGCTGGCCGCCAAAAACCCAGAGGGCCAAACCGTGTGTTGGTTTGGCGGAGGCATGGATTTGACGCCCATCTATGGTTTTGAAGAAGACGCAGTGCATTTCCACCAAAGCTGCAAAGACGCGCTCGCACCCTTTGGGGCCGACAAATACCCGCGCTTTAAAACCTGGTGCGACGACTACTTTTTCCTCAAGCACCGCAACGAGCCGCGCGGTATCGGCGGCGTGTTTTTTGACGACTTTTCCGAACTGGGCCAAGAGCAGAGTTTTGCCATGCTGCGCTCCTTGGCCGATGCGTTTTTGGGTGCCTATATGCCCATCGTGCAGCGGCGCAAAGACCTGGCCTATAGCAGCCGCGAGCGCGAGTTTCAACTCTACCGGCGCGGGCGTTACGTGGAATTCAACCTGGTGTGGGACCGTGGCACCCACTTTGGCCTGCAGTCGGGCGGGCGCACCGAGTCGATTTTGCTGTCCATGCCGCCGCTGGCAAGCTGGGCTTACCAAAACGTACCGGCACCGGGCACGCCCGAGGCGGCGTTGCTATCCCAATTTCTGGTGGCGCGGGACTGGGTTTGAGCAGCAGCCCTGAGCGCATTGGCGTGTTTGGCGGCGCTTTTGACCCGCCGCACCGGGGCCACCTGGCGCTAGCGCAGGCGGCTGTGGCGCAGATTGGGCTGGAGCGGCTGCACGTGGTGCCCACAGGCGAGCCGCTGCATAAACGCCGCACCCTGACCGAGGCCCGTCACCGGCTGGCCATGTGCGCATTGGCATTTGCCGACCTGGCGCAGGCCCGTGTGGACGCACGTGAAATTGAGCGCAGCGGTCCGAGTTTTACGGTGGACACGCTGGAGGCGCTGCAGCGCGAACATTCTGGCGCGCAACTGTATTTGCTCATAGGCCAGGACCAGGCGCAGACCTTGCAATATTGGCACCGCGCAGGCGACTTGGCCCGACTTGCTATAATTTATGTAGCTGCACGCCCTGAATCTGTTGGCTCTATCGCCGACATTGACCCCATCCAGACTCAAAAATTTGCCTTGCAATGGCTGCGCATGCCCGCCATGCCTCAAAGTGCGACGGATATACGTCACCGCCTAGCCCAGCACCAAAGCATAGAAACGCTGGTAACGGTTCCCGTTGCGCGCTATATTGCCCACCACCACCTCTACCAGACGCCCTGATGACCACTTCTTCTGCTGCCAAAAAAAATGACATCCAAAAACTCCAGCGTGTGATTGTGGACGGCCTTGAAGACGTCAAGGCCCAGGACATTGTGGTGTTTGACACCGAAAACCTCTCCGCCTTGTTTGAGCGCGTGATCGTCGCCTCGGGCACGTCTAACCGCCAGACCAAGGCGCTGGCCGCCAGCGTGCGCGACGCGGTGCGCGACGCCGGTTTCGCCAAGCCCCGCATGGAAGGCGAAGTCAACGGCGAATGGATTATTGTGGATTGCGGCCAGGCCGTGGTGCATGTGATGCAACCCAGTTTTCGCGCTTACTACAACCTGGAAGAACTGTGGGGCGAAAAGCCGGTGCGCCTGAAACTTGGCGTGGCCAAGCCCGCACCCGTGGCCAAAACCCCAGTGGCGGCCAGCGCCGCCAAGCCTGTGACCACGCTGCGCCGCTCTAACGCCGCCAAAATCGGCGTGGCAGAGGCTTTCCCATCCCGCGCCCAGGCCGCCAAAACCGCTGCAGCCAACGCCGCCGCCGCCAAGCGTGACGCCGCCAAGGCCGCAACGGCCAAGGCCACGCCCGCCAAAGCCGCTGCGCGCAAGACCGCAGGCGCGCCCAGCACGTCCGGCACGTCCATTACCAAGGTTGTAGTGGCTGAGAAAAAAGTGATCACCAAAAAGCCGGCTGCGCCTGCGAAAAAAGTAGCGGCCAAAAAAGTAGCGGCCAAAAAAGTGGCTGCCAAACAAGTAGCCGCCAAGAAGACCGCGCCACGCCAGGCCTGAGGCAAGCGTGCGGCTGGTCATTGTTGCCGTTGGCCTGCGCGTACCCGACTGGGCGCAAACCGCGTGGGACGACTACGCCAAGCGCTTTCCGCACGAGATCAAGATTGAACTCAAGGCGGTAAAAACCGAGCCGCGCGGCTCCAAAACCCTCGATACCCTTTACGCCGCTGAGCGAGCGCGCATTGAGGCCGCCATTCCCAAAGGCGCGCGCGTGGTGGTGCTCGATGAGCGCGGCACCACCCTCAATACCCAAGCCCTGGCCACGCGCCTGACCGACTGGCAGCTCAGCGGCGGCGATGTGGCGCTGGTCATCGGCGGGCCCGATGGGCTTGAGCCGGCCTTTCGCCAGGCGGCGCACGAGCGCATTCGCCTCTCGGACCTGACGCTTCCCCACGCTTTTGCCCGGGTGCTGCTGATCGAGCAGCTTTACCGCGCCTGGTCCATCAACGCCAACCACCCCTACCACCGGGAGTAATCAGCGCGTGTCCGCCTTTATTTACCTTGCCTCGCAAAGCCCCCGGCGCAGTCAGTTGCTCGCGCAACTGGGCGTGGAACACCGACTGCTGCTGCCTGACCCCGGCCAAGACAGCGAGGACGGCGAAGCGCTGGAAGCGGTGCTGCCCGGCGAAGCGCCGCTGGCCTATGTGCAGCGCGTGACCAACTTGAAGCTACAGGCCGCACAAGCGCGATGGCAGCGCCGCCAGTTGCCGCAGGCGCCGATCTTGTGCTCGGACACCACGGTGGCACTGGGGCACAGCATTTTGGGCAAACCGCAGGACGCAGCAGACGCGGCGCGCATGCTGTGCCGCCTGGCCGGACGCAGCCACCGGGTGATGACGGCAATTGCGCTAAGCGATGGAGACCGCGTGGTGCGCGCCTGCAGCGTGTCGCGCGTGACCTTTGCGCCCTTGTCGGCCGCGCAGATTGCCGCTTATGTGGCCTCGGAAGAGCCCATGGGCAAGGCCGGGGCCTATGCGGTGCAGGGATTGGCGGCGGCGTTTATTGCGCGGATTGACGGCAGCTACTCTGGCATCATGGGTCTGCCGCTGTTTGAGACCGCTCAGGCGTTGCGCGCCTTGGAGTCCTAGGAGTCAATCCCGTGCAGCAAGATATTTTGATCAACTGGTCGCCCCAAGAAACCCGCGTGGCCATGGTGGAAAACGGTGCGGTGCAAGAGCTGCACGTGGAGCGCACGCTGGAGCGCGGTCTGGTGGGCAACGTTTATTTGGGCAAGGTGGCGCGGGTTTTGCCGGGCATGCAGTCGGCGTTTATTGACATCGGCCTGGAGCGCGCCGCGTTTTTGCATGTGGCCGATGTCTGGCATCCGCCGGCTGAGGGCGAGACCATCAGCGCGGCGCGCACCGCGCAGGCGCTCATTCCCATAGAGCGCCAAGTGTTTGAGGGCCAGGCCCTGATGGTGCAGGTGGTCAAAGACCCGATGGGCACCAAGGGCGCGCGCCTGTCCACGCAGATCAGCATCGCCGGGCGCATGCTGGTGTTTTTGCCGCAGGACGACCATATTGGCGTGTCGCAAAAGATTCCGCTGGCCCAGCGCGAAGAGCTACGCCAGCGCGTGCAGGCCCTGGCCGGCAGCGAAGGGGGCGGGTTTATTTTGCGCACCAACGCCGAAGACGCGCAAGACACCGAACTGGGCGACGACGTTGCCTATTTGCGCAAGGCCTGGGCACGCATCAAGAGCGCGTCGATCAAACTGCCGCCCATGAGCCTGCTGCACCAAGACCTGAATTTGCTGCAGCGCGTGCTGCGCGACCTGGTGGGCGAAGGCACCCAAACCATCCGCGTAGATTCGCGCGAGCAGTTTGAGGCTTTGCAGGCTTTTGGCGCCGAGTTCATGCCCCAAGCGGTTAAAAAACTGCAGCATTACAAGGGCGAGCGGCCGATTTTTGACCTGTACGCGATTGACGAAGAAATCGCCAAGGCGCTGGGGCGTCGGGTGGACCTCAAGAGCGGCGGCTACCTGATCATTGACCAGACCGAGGCGCTGACCACGGTGGACGTGAACACCGGCGGCTTTGTCGGTGCGCGCAATTTTGACGACACGATTTTCAAGACCAACCTGGAAGCCGCCCAAGCCCTGGCCCGACAACTGCGCCTGCGCAACCTGGGCGGCATCATCGTGGCCGACTTTATTGATATGGCGCGCGCCGACCACCGCGACGCGGTGCTGGCCGAGTTTAAAAAGCAGCTCGCGCGCGACCGGGTCAAAACCATGGCGGGCGGCTTTTCGCAACTCGGGCTGGTGGAGATGACGCGCAAGCGCACCCGCGAATCGCTGGCCCACATGCTGTGCGAGCCCTGCCCGGTGTGCGAAGGCAAAGGCATTGTCAAAACCGCGCGAAGCGTGGTGTACGACATCTTTCGCGAGATTCTGCGCGAGGCGCGCCAGTTCAACCCGCAAGAGTTCCGCATCGTGGCCGCGCCCAAGGTCATAGAGCTGTTTCTGGACGAAGAAAGCCAGCACCTGGCGGGCTTGAGCGAATTTATCGGCAAACCGGTGTCGCTGCAAAGTGAGTCCGCCATGGGGCAGGAACAGTACGACATCGTGCTGCTGTAGGCCCATGCGTCTGAAGATTGCCGTACTGACCCGCAATTTTTCCACCACGGGCGGGGGGGCAGAGCGGTATTCGGTGGCGGTGGTGGAGGAGCTTAGTGCGCGGCATGAGGTGCATGTGTTCACCCAGCACGTGGGCAATCTCTTGCCCGGCGTGACCTACCACCCTGTGGCGCTGCCCTTGCGGCGGCCGCGATGGATCAACCAACTGTATTTCGCCACCGCCACATGGTGGGCCACGCGACACGGCTTTGACGTGGTGCATTCCCACGAAAACACCTGGCACGGCAATGTGCAAACCGTGCATGTGCTGCCGGTGAAACACAACCTGTTTCATGGCAAACGGGGCTTGGCGCTGGCGTTGCGCTGGCTTAAGGTGGCGACTAGTCCGCGATTGCTGACTTACCTCTGGCTAGAGCGTCAACGCTACGCGTCGGTGCCCCATCGGCGCATTGTGCTCACATCGCAGGCTCTGCTGGCTGACTTTGTGGCGGCCTATCCGCAGGCGCGCGCTATGACCGAGGTGATAGCACCCGGCGTGGCCAGCGCGCCTGGCCCATGCAGTGCCGCGCAAAAGCAAAAGTCGCGTGCAGACTTGGGCTTGCCTGTCCAAGGCCAGGGATTGCTGCTTGTGGGCAATGATTTCCGTAAAAAAGGCCTGCCCACGCTACTCCAAGCGCTGGTAAAACTACCAGATGGCGTGTGGCTCGCTGTAGTCGGGAAGTCGCGCCAAGTGGCCGAGATGCGCAGCCTGGCCCAGCGCCTGGGCGTGGCGCATCGGGCATGGTTTATGGGCTCGCTGTGTGACATGGATGACGCCTACCAAGCGGCAGATTGCTTGGTGCACCCCACGTTGGAAGACACCTATGCCATGGTGGTGTTGGAGGCTATGGCGCATGGCCTGCCGGTGGTGGTGAGTGGGGCGCAGTGGTGTGGCATTGCTGCCGAATTGCAGCACGGCGTTCATGCCTTTGTGCTTCAAGACCCAGCTTCGGCGAGCGATTTGCAAACCACTATTGCAGCCATTCTTAGCGACCAGCGATTGGTTGAAACGCTGTCCAACAATGCCGTCGAATTTGCCCGCCATCGCGCCTGGCGTGACGTGGCGCAAAAGCATGAAGCGCTGTACCTTCAAGTCAAAAATTAAGCCAGTTCAAGCGATGAAAATCCCGGTTTTGATGTACCACCAAATTGAGGAGCATGCTCCGAAAGGGACGCCCCTGCGTGGCTTGGTGGTGCGTCCAAAAACTTTTGCCCGGCACATGGCACTCATGCACCTGCTTGGCTACCAGGGTTTGTCGATGGGGGCGTTGATGCCGTATTTGCGGGGAGAAAAACACGGCAAGGTATTTGGTATTACGTTTGACGACGGCTACGAGAACAATCTTCATAACGCCTTGCCAGTGCTGCAGCGGCATGGCTTTAGCGCCACGTGTTACGCAGTCAGCGCTGCCTTAGGTAAAACCAATGCCTGGGACGCAGCCTTGGGCATAGCGCAGGTTCCTTTGATGAATGCGCAGCAATTGCAACAATGGCGCGCTGGTGGACAAGAGGTGGGGTGCCATTCTCAAAACCATGTTCGCCTGACCGGCTTGACGCCCAGCGAACTGCACGCTGAAGTGGTGGAGTCGCGGACGCAACTTGGCGCTCAATTGCAAGACGGTTCTGCCGTCGCGCATTTTTGTTATCCCTACGGCGCCTGTGATGCAGCGGCAGCAGCGGCCGTGCGCGGCGCTGGGTACCTGAGTGCAACCACCACGGTGCGCGGGCGGCTGGACACGGCCCGTCCCCATGACGTCCTGTTGATTCCACGTGTTCTGATGAGCCGCTCCAGCACTTGGCTGCATTTGCTATTGAAGTGCTTTACCAGCTACGAAGACCGACGCGGCGACCCAACAAACACCCTCTAAATTTGGCTCGGCTCGCGCCTGGCGGACGCGTCAGCCCTCGCCTCCATCGTGCAGTCCCATGCGGTAAAGCTTGGCGTAATGCCCGTCACGCTCTAAAAGTTCACGGTGCGTGCCAACTTCAAGCAGCTTGCCGTGGTGCATCACCACAATTCGGTCCGCATGCTGCACGGTAGAGAGCCGGTGCGCTATCACCAATGTGGTGCGACCCTGCATGAGGCGCTGCAAGGCTTCTTGGACCAGGCGTTCGGATTCGGTATCCAAGGCGGAAGTGGCTTCGTCCAAGATCAAAACGGGTGCGTCTTTGTACAACGCCCGTGCGATGGCAATTCGCTGCCTTTGTCCGCCGGACAGCTCCATGGCGTTGTGACCCACCATGCTGTCCAAACCCTTTGGGGCTTGTTGCACATAATCGCCCAGATTGGCCGCCTGCAGGCAGCGCAGCACCTTGTCGCGGTCAATGGCGCCGCCTAGCGCTACGTTGGCAGCGATAGTGTCATTGAGCATGAACACATGTTGACTGACCTGCGCAAACTGCGACCGCAGGGCCAGCAGGTTCCAGTCCATCAAGGCCACGCCGTCAAGTGTGACCGCGCCCGCTGTGCTGGCAATAAAGCGTGGGAGCAGGTTAACCAGGGTGGTTTTTCCTGCCCCTGAGCTGCCCACCAGCGCAATGGTTTCGCCGGGGCGAATCTCAAGGGAAAAGTCGTCCAGTGCAGCGGGATTTGCTGGGTCATAGACCACTGAAACGTGCTCAAACCGGACGGCGCCATCGACCCGGGTCTTGGTAAAGCTGCCACTGCTTTCAACCGGCGCGCTCACCAGCAATTCAATGCCTTTTTCGATGGCGGCGAGCCCTCGGGTGAGCGGGTTGGCGACTTCGGAGAGGTGTTTTACCGGCGCGATCAGCATTAGCATAGCGGTGACAAAGGCCGCAAATCCACCAACGGTGGTAGCGCTTGATTGGCTTTGAACTAACGCCACCGTGATTACGGCAGACAAGGCCACGGCTGACAACATTTGTGTCAGGGGCGTCATGGCAGCCGCAGCAGCGGTCGATTTCATGAACAGCCGGTTGAGCGAGCTGCCGAGCCGTTCGAACCGTTCTTGTTGTGCCCCTTGCGCAGCATAAAGCCGGATATCGCGCTGCGTCAGCACATTTTCCTCAATGACGTAGGCCAATGCGTCCGTTGCGCTTTGCCCCTGTTTGGTGATGCTGTACAGGCGCTGGGTAAGGGTTTTCATGACCCAGGCCACTGCTGGAAAGAGCATGCCAACGATGAGCGTCAGCTTCCAGTTAAGGTACATCAGGTAACCCAGCAGCGCCAGCAGCGTGAGCGAATCACGCGCCAGGGTCATCAGCGCCTGCACCAAAAGCACTGCGCCAGCGTGCACCTCGTAGACAACCGTGTTGGACAGCGTGCTGGACGACTGGTTTTTGAAAAGCGAAAAATCAGCCTCTAGTAAGCGCGCAAACATGGCTTTTCGCATTTCGAACAGCCCGAGGTTGGCCACTTTGGCCAGCGCCATTTGGGCAATGAAATTTGACAAGCCGCGCACACCAAAGATCAAGATGATGTAAACCGGCACGGTCCACAACTCCAAGCCACCCTTTTGAAAGCCTGTATCGAGCAGCGGCTGCATTAAAGCGGGGATCAGCGGCTCCGTTAAGGACAAGACGATGGCGCCCACCACTGCCGCGATCCAGGCATGCAGTGGCTTGTGGAAGTAAGGCCAGATCCGCAGCAGTCTGGCGACCACCGAGCTGGGCTTTGGGTCTGAGGTTGGGGCTATGGATGAGGGCGATTGCATCATTTGGGTTGGGTTTTTTCGGCAAGCGCAGCAGGATGGAGGCCGAAATTCAGCACCAAAGCCAGCGACATACACAGAAAGTCCCCGATCAATGCATCCAACAGTGCGCAGTTAAACAGGCAGGCCACCATGGTTGCCGCCAACACCGACTGCGCCGCGCGCCGCGCCTGTTGCTCGAAGCTATTTGAGAGGCGCCACACTGCAACAAAAATACCCAGCAGCAGTGCCAAGCCGGGCAGGCCGAGTTCTACGCCCCACAACAAATACTCTTGATGTGGGTTGCCTGCAGTGGGTACATACCCGGGCAACGCTGATGCAGGTTGCAGCGTGTCGTACTGGCTACTCCAGCTGCCCGCACCGTGGCCGATCCACGGCTGCTTTTGGATCGCCAGAAGCGAGTTTTTCCAAAAATTCATACGCACGCCCGATGATGTGTCTACCGCATCGGGGCTGGTGTTGCGCATGAGCGCCGTCACCTCGGTTTTGACCAAAAGAGCGCGTTCCTGTGCCTGGGGCGCCACGAGGCTGACCAATCCGGCAAGCGCTAGCGGCACTAGCAGCGCAATGAGGCGCCATCGACTTGGCAGTTCCCAATAGATAGCAAGGGAAACCAAGGCGGTCGCCAACACATATCCGGTTCGGCCAATAAAAATCCCAAACACCGCACCGATTGCCAGCCCTGTTGCAAGCGCTACCGACGCGGTGCGAATGGGCGCAGGAATAAGTTCCCGCAAATGCCAGACCATCGCGCCAAACACCGCAGTCATGATGGACTGGTCCAAATAAGTTGAAAAAACAGCGTAAAGGGTGCCATCCTCTGTCCGACCAATTTGAGCCCAAGGTACGGGAAGATTCAGATAAAGCGCCCAGGTGCTCAAAAGCAAGATCAATTGCCCCACCATGAACACCCGCAAAGCAATCACAGAATCCTTGCGGGCCTTCGACAAGAAAAAGACTAGCGGCAGGATCAACAAGTTGCCGTGCTGGGACAAGGACTTGCCGATGGCCGCGCCGCTGCCGCTACTCCACAGGGCGCTTAAGGCAAACATCGCCATCGCCACATAGATCAGTCGATGTAGACCCAAACTCGTGGCTATGACCGAACGCCGCATTTCTGGTGATGCGGCAAGCAGCCATGTAAAGGTGCATAGCAACGCAAGTTTGCTCAAACTTATGAGCGCGATGGGCAAAGACACCGCGAGCGCGAGCGCGCACGCGGCCCCGGCCCGCAGATGGTCCTGAGCTGAAGCGCTCATGTGTTTTGGCGTTGCTCGGTATGCAGCCCTGCGCCTGCGTGCTTCTCAGGTCGGCCCCAAGCCACCCCCTGCTGCATCTCCACCGCCTTCGCATACCGGTAAAACGTCCCCTCAAAGTTCCCCAGCGCAATCACAAACCCGGCCCATCCGTCCAGAAAGCCGCGCTTGAAGATGTAGTGCTTCACAAACGCCCACAGCCCGTGCGTCAGTGCCGAACCCATGGACAGGTTCTTGTGTTTTATTTTCTCGGCGCCCAGTGTGGAATAACGGTTGGCCTTGTGCATGACTTCGCCCAGGTTTTTGAACGGAAACTGCCAAATCGCATTCTTCATGTAGCCCAGCGGTTTGCCGGTGAGCAGCTCAAAACCCTCATGCACAGGCTGCTGGTCGTAGCGTAGCGCGTTCTTGCGAAACAATTGCGGCTGGCGATAGTTGGGGTACCAGCCGGAGTGCTTGATCCAGCGGCCCATAAAGTAATTGCGCCGGGGCGTCCAGTAGGCGTCCAGGGCTTGGGGGTCGGCCGTAATGGCGCGGATCTCAGTGGCGGCTTCGGGCGTGCAGCGCTCATCGGCGTCCAGACTGAATACCCATTCATGCGCGCAGGCGCCCAGCGCTTGGTTGCGCAAATCGCCAAACCCGCTGAACTTCACCTGCACCACGCGCGCGCCCAGGGCGGTGGCGATGTCTGCTGTACCGTCGGTGCTCCAGGAGTCGATCAGCACAATCTCGTCAGCCCAGCGCACGCTCTCAATCGTTTCGCGCACTTTGTCGGCTTCGTTGAACGCGATGATGTAGACGGAAACCTGGCTCATCTATAGTGGCACCATGAAAAATAACGTTGGATCGCGCCGCATCGGCACTGGCGATAAGCGTTTTAGTCTAGTTCAAAAATGCCCCTGCCCGATCTGATCTCCATCGTCATCACCACCTACAACCGCAGCGACGCGCTCATTGCGGTGCTTCGTGGCTTGGCAGCGCAAGACGACCGGGGCTTCGAGGTGGTCGTAGCGGACGACGGGTCGACCGCCGACCACCAGAGCGCCATGCAACAGGCCTGCGTTGAGCTCGGGCTTGCACTTACCCATGTTTGGCACCCCGACGTCGGGTTCACCGCCTCGCGCGTGCGCAATTTGGGGGTTTCGGCAGCACGAGGGGCCTATATTGTTTTTATGGACGGCGACTGCGTGCCTGAGACCGACTTTGTCCGCCGCCACCGGCAGTTGCGCGAGCGAGCTTGTTTTGTGAATGGCAGCCGGGTGCTGCTCAGTGCGGCGCTGTCGCAGGCCGTGTTGGACGGACGGGCCCAGGTGTTTGGTCGCAACCCGCGCTATTGGCTTGCCCGCTGGTGGGCCAAGGACGCCAATAAGCGAACTGGCCTGTTGCGCCTGCCGGACTGGGCTTGGCGCCACAGACCGGGTTTCCGTTGGCGCGGCATCCGCAGTTGCAATATGGGCGTCTGGCGCGCAGATTTTGAAGCGGTGAACGGTTTTGACGAGTCCTTTGTCGGCTGGGGCCACGAGGATGCTGACTTTGTGCTGCGCCTACATAATTGGGGCGTAGTGCGCAAAAACGGCTATTGCGCCACCGAGGTTTACCACCTGTGGCACCCCGAGTCCAGTCGGGCCCAAGAGTCGGCCAATGCAGACCGGGTGCGTCTGCGGCAAAACAGCATGCAAGTCAAGGCCGACTTGGGCTACCACGAATGCCGCCAGCGAGGCGAAGTGCGCGTGAACAGTTGGGGATAATGGGGCGTATGACCAAATTCCTCCTCGCCATCCTCACCTGGACACTAAGTGCTACCGCCATCGCCCAGTTCCGGGTTGAGGTCTCAGGCGTAGGCATGACGCAGCTGCCGATTGCGGTGGCGTCGTTTCGGGGCAATGAGGCGCTCACGCAGAAAGTGGCGCTCATTGTGCAGGCTGACCTGGAGCGCAGCGGCCAGTTTCGGGGTGTGGACGCCAGCGGGGCGGCGCTGGACGAAACTTCGCGGCCCGATGTGGCGGTTTGGCGCAAGCAGGGTGCCGATGCGTTGGTCACCGGCAGCGTCACCCGGCTGGCCGAAGACCGCTATGACGTCCGTTTTCGGGTGTGGGACGCGGTGCGCGGCCAAGACCTGGGCGGCCAAAGCCACGCAGCCACCAGCGGCGAACTGCGCCACGTGGCCCACAAAATTGCCGACGCGGTGTACGAAAAGCTTACGGGCGAAAAGGGCGTTTTCTCAACCCGCATTGCCTACGTCACCCGCAACACCGGGGTTTATAACCTCTGGGTTGCCGACGCCGATGGCGAAGGCGCCCAGTCCGCCCTGCGTAGCAGCGAGCCCATCATTTCGCCTTCCTGGTCGCCCAGCGGCAGTCAACTGGCCTATGTGTCCTTTGAATCACGCAAACCTGTGGTCTATGTGCACGACGTAGACACAGGCAAGCGCCGCTTGGTGGCCAATTTCAAGGGCTCCAACAGCGCGCCTAGCTGGTCGCCTGACGGCAAAACCCTGGCGCTCACCCTGAGCCGTGACGGCGGCGCCCAGATTTACCTCATGGACGCCAGCGCCCCGGGCGCCGAGCCACGCCGCCTGGCCAGCTCTTCGGCCATCGACACCGAGCCCACCTTCACTGCCGACGGCAGAACGGTTTACTTTGTGAGCGACCGGGGCGGCTCGCCACAGATTTACCGCGTACCACTCTTTGGCGGCAGCCCAGAGCGCGTTACCTTTACCGGCAGCTACAACATTTCGCCCGCGCTCAGCGCTGATGGGCGATGGATGGCCTATGTGTCTCGCGTAAACGGCGCTTTCAAGCTGCACATCATGGAATTGGCAAACGGCCAAAGTACTGCCATCACCGATACATCCGCCGATGAGAACCCCAGTTTTTCCGCGAACAGCCGCATGGTGCTGTACGCCACCCAACAGCAGGGCCGCGAGGCCTTGATGACCACGACGCTCGACGGCAAGGTGAAAGCCCGGCTGGCGGGTCAAAGCGGCGATCTGCGTGAGCCTGATTGGGGCCCTGCAGCACGATAACTATTACCCTCAACCGGAGTTTGGAATGATGAAATTGAATTTTTGGATGTTGGCAGCCCTGGCCGCAGCGGTGCTGGCAGGCTGCGGCTCCACCGTCAAATTGGACGATGTGGCCGTGGAAGACAAGGCCGGTCAGGCCGTGGCATCCGTGGACGCCAACGCCCTGGGCGCCAGCAGCGCAGCCGCCAAGAGCCAAACCTCGGTAACGACCTTGGCCCCGGCCAATGCGGCAAACACCAGCGGCGGCGACCTGATGGTGGCCGGTGGGCGCGTGGTCTATTTTGATTACGACAGTTTCGCCATCCGCCCTGAGTTTCAGGCGGTGATTGAGACCCACGCCCGGGCCTTGAAGGGCGATAAAGCCAGAAAGGCCAACATCGAAGGCCACACCGACGAGCGTGGCGGCCGTGAATACAACCTGGCCCTGGGTCAAAAGCGCGCCGAAGCAGTGCGCAAGGCCCTTTCCTTGCTGGGCGTGCCCGAGAGTCAATTGGAGGCGGTCAGCTTTGGCAAGGAAAAACCCGCCATGCTGGGCGGATCAGACACGGCGATGGAAAAGAATCGCCGGGCTGAGATCTCCGTACGATGAGCTTCCATGCAGTTCCAAATCACCGCAAGATAGTGCGGTGGGTTGCCGCAGCAGCAGTGTGGACGCTTGCGACCCAGGCCAGCGCCGGCATGTTTGACGACGAAGAGGCGCGCAGAGCGATTCTGGATTTGCGTCAAAAAGTGGACAACATGCGCCGCGATACCGACCAGCGCATCACCGAAGAAGCGAAGCGCCAGGCTGACGAAGTGACCGGGCTGCGCCGCAGCTTGTTGGACCTGCAAAACCAACTCGAGGCCAATGCCGCAGAAACGGCAAAAATCCGTGGCCAAAACGAGCAACTGGCGCGCGATCTGGCCGACGCGCAACGCCGCCAGAGCGAAGCCGCCAAGGCCTTGGAGGACCGATTGCGCAAGTTTGAGCCGAGCAAAATCAGCTTTGAAGGCACTGAGTTTTTGGTCGAGCCGCAAGAAAAACGCGCCTTTGAGCAGGCTATCGTCAGTTTTCGCAAAGGCGACTTCGAGGTGGCACAGGCCGCCTTGGTCGAATTCTTGGGCCGGTATCCGCAAAGTGGTTACGCCAGCGCAGCGCTCTTTTGGCTGGGCAACGCGCAGTTTGTCGGCAAGGACTACAAGGGCGCGATGGCCAGCTTTCAAAAGCTGCTAACGCAAGACCCTAAATACACACGCGTGCCAGAGACCTTGTTGGCTGTGGCCAATTGCCAGCTGGAACTCAAAGACACCGCAGGCGCCCGCAAGACTTTGGAGAGCCTGATCGCTGACCACCCGCGCAGCGAGGCTGCAGACGCCGCCAAAGACCGCGTTGCGCGCCTGAAGTAATGGCGCAAGACCCGCTGCTGTGCGGGGCTGCACAGCCAGACACCGAAGCCCAGCGCCGTTTCTCGGGGCTAGACCGCCTCTACGGACCCGAGCCGGCCCAGGCGGTGCGAAAGGCCCATGTGGTGGTGGTAGGCATCGGTGGGGTGGGCTCCTGGGCCGCCGAGGCCTTGGCCCGCAGCGGCGTGGGCCGCATCACCCTGGTAGACATGGACCATGTGTCCGAATCCAACATCAACCGGCAGATACACGCCGTCACCCCAACGCTGGGCATGGCAAAAATTACCGCCATGGCCGAGCGCATTGCCCTGATCAACCCGGGCTGCCAGGTGCTGGGCGTGGACGCCTTTGTAGACGCTGACAACTGGCTGCAACTGCTGCCCCAGAGCGCCGACGCGGTGATTGACGCCTGCGACCAGGTTATCGCCAAGACCGCCATGGCGCAGTGGGCGCGCCAGTCGGGTGGCCATTTCATCACCGTGGGCGCAGCCGGCGGCAAGCGCCACGCGCACACCGCCACTATCTGCGACCTCAGCGCCTGCACCCACGACCCATTGTTGGCCCAGGTGCGCTACCGATTGCGCAAGTTTCATGGCGCGCCCAAAGAGGGTAAGAAGATGGGCGTGGATTGCGTCTCGAGCCCCGAGCCGGTGGACAGCGCACAGGGCGCGGCGCAAGACGACCACACACTCAACTGCCATGGCTACGGATCGCTCGTCACCGTAACTGCCACCTTTGGTTTGTGCGCGGCGGGCTGGGTGATGGACAAACTTTCAAAGTCTGTGTAAGTCATGGGTAAAACGACGCTATAATCGCGGGCTTGTCAGCAGGTTGAAAAGCTTGTTCACGGGACGTTAGCTCAGTTGGTAGAGCAGCGGACTTTTAATCCGTTTGTCGTGGGTTCGACCCCCGCACGTCCCACCAAGATGTTCTTTGAAAAAGCCACCGTGTTCGCACTGTGGCTTTTTTCTTGGGCGCTTGGGGCTGTGCTTTGGTCGCCACCTTGCCCCAATGCGTAAACGTCTAGCCAATGCCTGCCGCTCCCAATGAGCCAATCGTGAGTGGAACAGACAGACTACGGCAAAAGCCCGTTTAGAACACGCTATTACCCAGAAGCCGACGGTGCCGGCCTTGAACCCCTGGCCGTGATCAATTCAAGTGGCGGAATTTAGATCGCCATCAGGAGTGTCTAATAGGAAATCTCCAAGGAACCCGATTTCTAGTCTTTTTAGACCATGAAACCGCACCCTCTGATGACACAAGCTACTGTTGGACCGTTAATCAGGTCCCTAAGTATTAGGCAGTCATTCAATAAGGAGACTAGATCGTGTTTGAAAAATCCCCTACTTTGCTTCCGATCCCCTTGGCAATGCTGACGATGATTATGCTTACGGCCGCTGGCCAAGCTCAAGCCCAATCACAGGCCCAGACCAAGGCCGATGCAGACCCCAGCGTTTTAGAACAAGTTGTCGTCACTGTGCAACGGCGCAAGGAGAAACTTCAGGACGTACCGGTCGCGGCGACCGCTATTGGTGCGGCAGATCTGGAATTACGTGGCATCGGTAACATTGCAGATCTCAGTTCACTGGCGCCTAATTTACTTGTTGTACATACGCCGGGAAATGCGAGCGCTTCGCAAATTGCCATTCGTGGTTCGGTAACCTCCAACCCGGCCTTATTCTGGGAAACTACCGTCGGTATGTATGTTGACGGTGTGTTCGTCGGGAAAAGTCAGGGCTCAATCTTTGACTTGGTGGACTTGGAAAGGGTAGAGGTTCTGCGCGGACCCCAAGGTACCTTGTATGGCAGAAACACAATCGCCGGCGCGGTAAACATGATCACCCGCAAACCCTCTGGCGAACTCAGCGGGGGTGTGAATGTCGATATCGGGAATTTCAATTCCAAGGTAACAAAACTGTCGCTTGACCTCCCCTCGCTAGGCCCATTGAATGCTTCTATTGGATTACGGGATGAGAAACGAGACGGTTGGGTCAAGACCACGGCGGGGAGTTCTGTTGCGGACTTGAACAGCAGAAATGTCCAAGGCGGGCGCTTGGCCCTCACCCTTGATGCTAGCAAGGACCTTCAGATCGATTACCGCTACGATTGGAGTAAGGCCGACCAGACCCCAACTTTCTCCCAGGTTGTCAGGTCAGACGTGGCTACCATGTTTTTTATTCCCGGTATTCAAGTGAACCCATCACGCCAGACAACGGCATCCATTGATGGCCCTTCCTTTGAGCGTTACAACATTGCTGGAAATTCTCTGACGACCGAGGGCGGATTCAAGCACGAAGTGCAACACGGGATAACGACTGGTGAAACACCTCTGCAGGCGTCCTAAATCCCAATCGTTTGCGAGGGCGATTATTCAATCGGTTTTCGATCATTTTAATTTCCTCGTCGTTTATGTTTGTCATCGGACGCTTCTTCGGCACATATTGGCGCAACAAACCATTGAAGTTCTCGTTCGTCCCACGTTCCCAACTGGCAAACGGTCTGGCAAAGTAGCCCGTGCTATTCAACGCTTCGTCAATCAACGCATGTCCGCAGAACTCTTTGCCGTTGTCGTAGGTCAGCGTCTTGACCCTGGCCTCGAAGGGCGTGAGCGCCTTGATGATCGCCTGACCTACCAGGTCAGCCGTCTTGTTTGAGACCTTGGCCATGACCGCATACCCGCTCTTGCGCTCTACTACCGTGACGATGGCTTGTTTGTGGTTGGCGCCGATGACGGTGTCGCATTCCCAATGACCTACTTGCTTGCGACACTCAACGTGCGCCGGGCGCTCGCTCAAGGGCCTACGGCTGGGGATTTGCCCTCGGCGGTCTCGCCCACTGGCGTAGCGCTTTCGCTTTTGCTTCTGGCAGCGCAGGTTTTTCCACAGGGTGCCGCCCTTGGTTGACGACAATTACCTTGGCCGGTTAACGACAACTATGTTGGCCGGATAGAGGCCTACACCGGGCGGGTCCGGGAGGCGGGGCTACCGTTGGACCTTCGAACACAAATCGAAGGTAGGCGACATGCCCGGCAAGAGAATCACGGACCACCAAGTGCACAAGTACAAGCAACACCGCAACAAGCTCAGTCAAGTAGCTTCTGCCGCTAAAGCCGGAATCAGCGAGCGAAGCGCCCGGCGTATCGAAGGCGCGCAAAGCCTGCCGTCACAGCGCTCGGCACGGAGCTGGCGAACCCGAGAAGACCCGCTTAGTGCAGTCTGGGACAGTGAAGTCATCCCGCTGCTGCAAACCGATGCAAGACTCAACGCCGTCACCCTCCTTGAAGAATTGCAACGACGCTATCCTGGCCAGTGGGATACCAGCGTGCTGCGGACCCTGCAACGTCGTATACGGTTGTGGCGTGCCAAGTTTGGAGCCGAACGGGAGGTCTACTTTGCGCAGGAACACCCACCAGGACGCCAAGGTATCTCGGACTTCACTGTGGCCGATGACCTCAATGTGGAGATTGCAGGCGTAGCGTTTACCCACCGCCTGTACCAATTTGCTCTGGCCTATTCCGGTTGGCGCCACGTCACGGTCATCGACTCCGGCGAGAGCTTCATGGCACTGTCAACAGGATTGCAAGCGGCATTGTGGGCATTGGGCGGTGTTCCTGAAGAACACCGTACCGACAGCCTTTCGGCAGCATTCAACAACCTGGCCGAACAAGAGGAGTTGACCAAACGGTACGCAGACCTGTGCAGCCACTACGGACTGCGTGCAACACGCTGCAATCCCGGTCAATCCAACGAGAACGGCTCCATCGAATCACGCAACAACACCCTCAAGAGCGCCCTGGAGCAGGCATTGTGTTTACGCGGCACTCGCAGGTTTGATGCGCGAGTTGATTACGAAACGTTTGTCGACACCATCGTGCAGCGCATGAATGCACGTGCGACAAAGTTCCTGGTCACCGAGCGTGCCATGCTCAAACCCTTGCCGGTGCGGCGCACCGCCGAGTTTGAAGAGATTCCTGCACGGGTCAGCAAATACGCCATCTTCAACCTCAAGGGCGCCCTGTACAGCGTGCCGAGCCAACTCATTGGCCACCGGTTGATGGTGCGTCAGTATGCTCAGCATGTGGAGTGCTGGTTGGGCGGCCAATGCGTACTGAGTCTGCCAAGGGCAAGACCAGGAGACGGCCAGCGTGCGGGTCGTGCCATCGACTACCGGCATTTGGTGGGTGCATTGAAACGCAAACCAGGTGCTTTCGCCCGCTGGGTGCTGCGTGATGCGGCATTCCCCCGTGCCGTGTACCGACAAACCTGGGAGCGTCTGGCTGCACAACGACCTGAGCGCGAAGCGTGCAAGACCATGGTGGGCCTATTGGTTCTGGCAGCCGACGGACATGAGGCCCAACTGGCCCAAGAACTGGAGCAGTTGATTGAACTGGACCAGCTACCAGACCTCAATGCCCTGACCCAGTTACTGGCACCCCCCAAAGGCAATGTTCCTCAAGTGGTCGTAACGCTGCCTGCGCTGGCCTCTTATGACGAGCTGTTTGAGGTGGTCCTATGAACGCGACGTCAATTACAACGTCGCAGGCGACAACTACCGGAATTACCACTTCTGCCCGTCTGGGGATGATGCTGACTGATTTGCGCATGCCCACCATCAAACGACTGGCTGGTGACCTGTGTGCACAGTCCGATGCCGAGGGCTGGCCAGCACACCGATTCTTGGAGGCTTTGCTGGAGCATGAAATCAACGAGCGCGAGGCAAGACGCATTGACCGCCATCGCAATGAATCGTGCCTGAGTCCTGATAAGCGGCTCTCGAGCTTTGACTTCGCGGCGGTACCAAGCGTGTCCAAGGCGCAGGTGATGGCCCTTACAGAAGGCACCGAATGGATTGACCGTGGTGCCAACGTTCTGCTGTTTGGGCCACCGGGGGTAGGCAAGAGCCATTTGGTCAGCGCCTTGGGGCATGCCTTGATTGATGCCGGTCGGCGCGTTCTGTTTACCCGGTGTTCTGACCTGGTGCAACGTCTTCAGGCGGCACGGCGTGATTTACGGTTGCCTCAAGAATTGGCCAAACTGGACCGGTTTGACTTGCTGATTCTGGATGACCTCAGTTACGTGCGGCGTGACCAGGCTGAAACTTCCGTCTTATTCGAATTGATATCCGAACGCTATGAACGCAAGAGTTTAGCCATCACCGCCAACACTCCGTTCTCGCAGTGGGGGGAGGTGTTCGTGGAGCCGGCGATGACACTGGCCGCGGTCGACCGACTGGTGCATCACTCAACCATTCTGGAAATGAACGTGGAGAGCTACCGTCGTCGCGCCGCACAGGCGGGGCATGCCCCGCCTGTGCGAAAGGCTCGCTCAACCAAATAAGCAATTGAATTCATTCCCCGCTTCCACCGGCCAAGATAGTTGTCGCCGAGCGGTCAGGATAGTTGACATCGACCACGCCCTGGGTCTTGTCTGCGTACACGTGCTGGTAAAGCGTCTCGTGGCTCACTGGCAAACGGCTAGCGACCTGCTCGGGGCTCCACTGCAATCGCAACAAGGCACTGGCTTGTTCTTTCACCCAGGGCGCTACCGTGCACGCATTGCGACTTTGCTCAGAACGTTCAATCGCCAGTTCACTGGCTTGCTTGGGGCGGTAGCCACGAGAGCCTGCATTGCGGCGCAGCTCGCGGCTGATCGTGGACTTGTGGCGTCCAATCAGGCTGGCGATTTGCGTGATGCTGTGCTGGGCTTTCATAAGGCTGGCAATCTGGTATCTTTCAATTTGGCTGAGGTGTTTGTAATTCATCGGGCAACTTCGACTTGGAGGTCAGGAAGCCTTGAATGCTAAACATCCTCAGCCTCCTACCTTCGGTTAGTCAACGTTGCACTTCGTGCTTGAATCCGCCTTCTAAAAACTGCTACCTGCCAAATATTAAGAATAGATCCGTAACATCATCATGGCTTCAATTACCCTAATTGCTACGACAGATGTTTTCGCAAAATCGATGTTTGATTTTGATTATTTTTCATACAGTAATTTTAAAATCTCAGGCACAGTTAAGGTCACACTATCAGATGCATTCAGTTATGACACATATTTACTTTCGGTAATCTTCGGGATTCCGATTTCAAATGATGTATGGAGTGATACGTTTTTTACTAGTAATTATAACTGGACAACCGATCAAAAAAATAATATCGATCTTATTTTTTCTACTTATAGTCAATTAATCAACTTAAAATTTAGCAGCGCAATCTCTGCGGCAGGTTACACTCCTGCACAAATTGGCTTATTATCTGATATTAATATATCTTTAATATTTCGAAATGATCTGTCGTTTGGCGGCATGTCTTCGATTAATTTAGATACTATTTTTGGTTATACTGGCGCCAGATTAGATATCGTGATCAATGATCCGAAATTAGGTATCAATATATTTAATGATATCACTTTCGGTGCGGATAGTTACGGATGGCATACACTAATGCATGAGATAGGGCATTCTCTTGGGCTTTCACACCCATTTTATACGGCCAATAACGAAAAATTTTTAAAACCCGATTTCTCCGCCTTACCCTTTTCGGAATTCAATAAAATTGGATTTAAATTAACTTCATCAAAAGGACTTGATAAGGAATATTTCACAATAATGTCGTATGATGATACGATCCCATATTCTGGGTTAAATACATTTGCTCAAACTCCGATGATATTAGATGTCATCGCATTACAAAAAATATATGGGAGTGGTACGGGTACGAGCGGTCTCGATAATTCGACAATAACCCCAGGAACTGGTGCTTATCGCACGTATTTTGACTCTGGCGGAACGGATACCATTGACCTTACAAATTATACTTTTGGCGCATATTTGAATTTAGGTCAGTCACTTGTTGGTGTTGATAAAAACGTTGGTGTTTTGGTATCAAACTCGGACTACGTGAAAATGCAGAAGTCCGAAGCACCAGGAGCACTTCGTTGGCTCTATGGTGATTATGAAAATGCAATCGGGTCAACGAATAGTGATGCAATTATTGGCAACTTATTTAACAACTATATATACGGCGGTTTAGGTAACGATTTTTTAATTGGTAACGAGGGAAATGATACTCTCATTGGCGGGCAAGGCGATGATCGATTAATCGGAGGGATCGGCAACGATACCCTCAAGCCTGATAGTGGAAGCGATACGGTGGAAGGCGGTGATGGTACAGATTCATTATCATTAATTGGAAAATTCGCAGACTATAATTATATTTATGCTGCGGGAATTTATAAAATCCAAAATAAAATAGATACTACAAATACAGTTCAATTGTCAGGGATCGAGATTATTGATTTTAATGACATCTCCGCAAGTTTTTCGTCAATAAAAGAATTTGTATCCGACACCACCGCACCGACGGTAACCACCTTTAACCCCGCTGACGAAGCCACGACGGTGGCCATCGGCGCTAACGTGGTCTTGACCTTTAATGAGGCGGTGCAGCGCGGCACGGGCATCGTCGTGCTCAAGACCGCCGCTGGCGTGGTCGTTGCGACCTACGATGCCACTACTAGCACTAACCTGAACATCTCAGGCAGCACGCTGACCATCGACCCCACAGCTGACTTAGGTTACAGCACAGGTTACAAGCTGGAGTTGGATGCGGGCTCCATCAAAGACATCACGGGCAACAGCTATGTAGGAGTGAGCGACTACAACTTCACCACTGAAAGCCATAAAAATGCGCTCCCCACGGGCAGCATCACCATCGGCGGCACCGCCACCCAAGGGCAGACCTTAACGGCTGCCAATACCTTGGCTGATCTGGACGGCTTGGGCACCATCAGCTACCAGTGG
>Ga0209500_10000025_pt1 | contig 148683 bp, 140 predicted proteins | sample S_140212_EF_Meta_FD_187323 | JGI IMG/M metagenome (GOLD analysis project Ga0209500, IMG submission 187323) | Freshwater microbial communities from Lake Simoncouche, Canada to study carbon cycling - S_140212_EF_MetaG (SPAdes) (version 2) | ecosystem: Environmental > Aquatic > Freshwater > Lake...
ACCCGTTTACAAAGTGAACAGGAAAGTCAATGAAATCAACGAGCTACCCACACCACCCCCGCGCCAGTGCTGGGTTTGCGTACCGCCAGTTATTGCACTGAAAACGAGGGGACCCCTATACCAGCGGTCTGGACGCGGATCCCTTTGATGAAGTGTGTGACCATTTGATGGTCGAGGATGCGATAAGCGGCAGAGTGGTTGGGACCTACCGCCTGCAAACCGGTGCGCACGCCGCCAGTGCGCTGGGCTACTACTGCGCGCAGGAGTTCGACTTCTCCATCTACGAGGCATTACGGCCCGAACTGCTGGAACTCGGACGGGCGTGCATTGCGCAACAGCACCGGTCCACGCAAGTGCTGAGCCTGCTGTGGCGCGGCATTGCAGAGTATGCGATGGCGCGCAAGGCGCGCTATTTGTTCGGATGCAGCTCCCTCACTTCTCAAGACCCGTCGGTGGGCCATGCGGCCTGCGTGTCTTTGCAAGCCTATCTGGCGCCGCAGCGCCTGCGCACATCAGCGCATGCGGCCTACGCCTTGCCGCGCGCCGAGACCTTATTGGCTGAGGTTCACATCCCCAAATTGCTCACCGCTTACCTGGCCCTTGGCGCTTGGATTTGCAGCCCGCCGGCCCTGGATCGCAATTTTGGGACCATCGATTTTTTGACCTGCCTAGACCTGCAATCGCCCCACATGGCGCAGCGGCGTAAGCGCTTCGGAATTACATTGTGAAGAGCGAAGTGCCAGCCAGGCGACCTGCCGCCTCAAACCGGCGCTCCTCGACCGAGATGCCGCCGGTATGGATTTTCAACAGCGTGCTGGCGCGCGTGCCGTAATCGGGCGTGGCAATAAACGCGGTGGACAAGGCCCGCTCTCGGTCCAGTGGAATCCCCGTTCGGGGCAGTTGGTCGTCCGGCGCAGTTTCGGCGTCGCTCATCAGTTCCCAAAAAGCAGGGTCTTGGTCTGGCGGCGTGCGTGCGACCGCCTGCGCCAGACCGCTACGCAACTTCTCCAATTTCGGCCACGGACTCAAGAAGTCCGCGTTGGACACCGCGCCTATGCCAGCGCCCATCGGCAGCATGCGCGCGTGGCGACTCTCTAGCCCCAGCAGCTGGGTGCCATCGAAAACCAGCAGGTTGAACCCGTTGTAGCCCGCGACGCTGGGCAAGATGCTGTACAAGTAATTCTCGGCGGACATGGTCCCTTGCAAGAAGTTGGCCACCAGGGCCCCGCGCGACGGCGCATCAGGCTGAAAATTTACGGGGTCGCGGTAATTGGTCAATGCCGCCACGCGAGCACTGCGGGTGAGGCCCAGCCAGGTTCCGCCACCGGCCAGGTCCCGCCCGGCCAGCACCTGCCCACCGTTCCACCAATGCATCGCCTGGCTTGGCCGCGCATAGAACTCGTCGCGGTTTGCCAGCAGTAACAGCGGCTGTGCGGTGCCGGGCTGCCAATTCCAGGCGATCAAGCACATGGTCAGGCGATTGCGGCAGCGTGGAGTTGCTCGAAAGCCAGCGTCGCCGGGGCCTTGCCAAAGTCGTGCCCCAGCTCTACGCCGGCATTTCGGCAGTACTGGCCCAATGGTGCGAAGTGGTGCACGGTATGGGACGAGAGGAACAGCAACTCGCGGCCTAAGGTGGTCTCCGCTGTAAGTTCTATCTCACCCCGGACCCCGGCAAGCAGCCTGGTTAGCAGGGGCGTCTGCAAATCCAGGTTCTGATCGTTTGCCAGTGCGGCAAAGCTATCGTTCAGTTGTGTCAAGGCAGAGAGTGTGGCCACAGGATCGGTTTGGATGCGCAGGTCGCGGTTGCGTGCATCGTAGCAAACACAACGATCGCCCGCCGCCAAGGCGTTCACCAAAGCCAGATAGTGCTCAACAATATGGCGCAGGTGCGGGCCGACGGCGCGGGCGTAGTCAAAGTCGGCATCCGCATCTTCGCGTAAGCGCATCACCATGGCTGCGGCTTGCGCAAGCAACGCGGCGTTGTAATGCCACAGCGCGGCAGCGGTGGGGTTGTGCGGGGAAGTATGCATGGGGTCCATATTCAGTCAGTAGCAGGATAAAGCGGCGTCAGCCTTTTTTCGCGGCGGTACCAATGGCGGAATTCGCCCAGAGTCAGAGGCCTAAAGCCACGATCAGCATTGGCGCGCCCGATTTGAAACAGCAGTCGGTACTGTTTCATCAGGTCCCGCCAGGCGCTCAGCAGTCCGGTGCGGCGGTCCCATATGTGCGTGCTTTCAGCGCCTGCGCCGTTGGCCTCCAGAATCGTGAAGCCGGTGCCACGTTGCACATCGGAGAATTGGGCAAAGCGGATGTCAAAACGCCCGAAGTAGAACTCGGGCAAGCTCTTGGAGATGGCGTCAAAGCGGGCTTCCATGGCCTCAGTAACCAGCGCGTTGCCATTGCGAAAAATGGCGCCACGGCTGTGGCTGCCGGCAAAGGCCAGTCGAACCGATTGACCCGGGGCGGGCACGGTTTCAAGGCCCGCCGCGTGGCGCGTGAGGTACAGGTGCGCAAGCTGGCCAGCACGGAGGTCCGCAAGAATGAGTTCACGCAAGGTGCGGCGGCCATCGCCGACCACATGCGGGAAATACTTGAGCGTGATCGAGATGATGCGTCCGCGCGACTGACCTGGGTGGCGACAGTAAAAAATGCCGGCCTCGCCCTCAAAGTCCACCAGGCGTTGCAGCAAGAGGCGTGCGCCTGCGGGAAAGGCCAGGAGGTAACGGCGCAAATCGGCATCGGTGCGTATGAGCTTGACGCCCGCGCCGCGGCAACCCAGGTCGGGCTTGGCCACCACCGGCAAGGCCAAGCCTGCTAGCGCCAGCCGGTCAAGCGCCGAAGCGGTCAATTGGTCCAGCCCATTGGACGCACTGGCGGCCCACGCGGGGCGATCAACGACGATAAAGGGTGCAACCCACTGCGGCGCATGGCGCACCGCAAGGTTCAAAATCTCAGCCTTAGATTCGCCCACAAATCCGCCTCCCGGAAACGAGGGATTCGCCACCGTGGGCAGTAGCACGCCACGGTAGCGCAGCATCAGCCACAACACATACAAAAGCACGGGCGGGTAAAACGCCCACATGGGCCAAAACTCAAAAAAGCTCAAAGGTGGACCGGACTCGTCCAGGGGCGGCATGCCTTCATGGGGAACGTGGATCCGCTGGCTCATAGGGTTTTGGACTTTCGGCGTTGAAAAAGGCGTTTGGCAAGGGGGACGGCAAGGGCAAGCGCAAGAATGGGGAGCGCTACGGCCACAGACTGCGGCACATGCAGCGCTTGGGCCAATGCGGCGCCAGCGACCGCACCCAAACCCAACAACGCCCCTGTCCACAGCGCCACCGCCAACAAAACCCATAGGCAAAACGCCACAAAGGGAAGGCGCAAAAATCCACACAGCACGTAGGTCACCAAGCGAAGGCCGGGTATCACCCGTGCCAGCAATACGGCCGTCAGTAAATTCTGTTCTAAGCGAAGCTTGATGCCGCTGTCGCCTTGGGGCACGATGTACTTTCGATGAAGCCAGGGGATGCGCCTTGCTCCCAGGCCGGTGGCATACAGCCCGAGGTCTCCGATCGCAATGCCGAGAAAAACCCAGCCAAACGCCCCATTCCAAGACAGCAGCCCGGTAGCGGCTAAAGACGCTGAGGCAGCGATGGCGACGTCTTCCAACAAGAAGCTGGTCAGCACCAGCGCCAGCCCAATGACCCAGGGGGCTGCCATTCCGCTCAGGGCGGATTGCAACCATTGGTGTGTCAGATCCCAGACTTGCATTGGTATCTAGCAGGGAACTGCGTCCGGGTTGCCCTGCGTCGCGGCCCAAGCTACTGCTTCACGTACCGTACTCTCGGAGTTCCAGGGAAGAAAGTGGTTTTGGCCGTCCAGAACCACGGTCTTGATGCAATTCGCACCAAGCAGGTGGGATTGCATGTATGCCACGTTGGCAAAGGGCACCAGGGTGTCGCGCGTGCCATGGACGATGATGGTGGGCGCAGTGATCAAAGGCAGCAGCGCTTGCAGTGCCAGCAACTCCGACTTCAAGACCATGAGTTCTTCATTGGCATTGCGCAAGGCACGCGGTAGCAGACTTGCTATGGGCCAGGCCCTGCCGACATATTGCATGGGGTGGATGACTTCTTGCGCCGGGTCCAGCGATGCCGCCAGCAGCACCAGTGCGCGTACACGCTGCGGATTTCGCGCTGCCACCAATGCGGCGACAGCACCACCAAGTGAATGGCCGACCACAACGACGCGCTGGGGTGGCGGGGGAAACAGCGCCACAAGCGCGTCCGCTTGGCGCTCAAGACTGGTTACGGGGCCTTGTGGGTCGCTCTGTCCGAACCCAGGCCGGTCCAACGCGACAGACACAGTGCCCGGCACGGGCTCGAGCACATAGTCGGCCCATCCTTGGGCGTCGCCAGGTGTTCCGTGTACCCAAATAACCTGCACGTCTGCGGTGCCTACGCTACGCAAATAGCTGACAGTTGCCTGTGGGTCTGCGCCCCAGCTGGTGCTTGCGCGCAGACCCTGGAGCCCGGCAACGTCCAAACGTGACTTCGGCGGGGCGCAACCGACCGTCGCAAGCATCACCGACAGGGCAGTAAAAGCCCGCAACAAACTCACGCGCTGGCAGGCCGAAAACGAAACTTGAGCCAGCTCGTCAAATGGGCGCGTAGTAAAAAGGCGATCGCGGCAGCAGACACCCACACGCCGCAGGCCAATGCAAACAGTTCGCCGCCATCCAGGGTGCCATCGGCATTGCGCACCTGCACGCCCAGCGGAGTGAAAAGATGAAAAAAGATGGCACCGCTGATAACGCCCAGGGACAAAAGCGCAGCGGCGCATTGCAGCGCGGGCTTTTTGGCGATCGCACCGACGAGCAAAGTGCACGATGCGATCAACTCCGCCGTGCCAACCACGTATTGGCTAAAGATGCCATGCCGCGCAAACAAGCCCGGGAACCCCAAGCTGCCAGCCCAGCCGTCGAGGGTGCCAAAAATATACTGCGTCTCTGGAGAGTCGGTGAACTTGAAAAACAGCGACTGGATGAAGACAAATGCGATGAAAACCGTTAGAAGCCAAAGGACGGCGGTCTGGGTGCGTTGCTTGGACATAAATACTCCTGCTTAATCAAGGACTTTGGGCCAGTGGCTGTCAGCCTTCTGGATGAATTCGGGAATGCTGACTTCCCACTTTCTTTGAACGTCGGCGTCGTAATTCAGGTACAGCTTGTTGTTGACTACCTTCCAGAACAGGGGATCGCCTGACGCGGTGTAGCCCTGTGATACTGCCCAAGCGCAGTAGCCGCCATACTGCGGCGCGTACTGCTCGGGTGCAGCGACAAACTTGTCACGGTTTTCGGCGCTGGAGAAAAGCCACTTGGCGCCTTTGTATTCGGTGCTGAACTTCGCGTTGCCTTTGACTGGCTTGAGCGCGGTGAAAAAGGCGACCGAGTCGTAGCCGTTCAGAGCGGTACTGCTAAAAGTACCGGTATACACAGGCGCGTCCTTGGCAAGTGTGGGCGCACAAAAACCCATTGCGATCCAAAGACTGCACACCAGGGCGCGCCATGATTTCCACATAAGAACTCCTTGAAGGGATGAAGCACCGCTGATTGCGGCTTTGCATGTGAGTTGGGGGAAAGGCGAGGCACGCAGCTCACCCAGCATTGGATGGGAGCACCGTGGTCGCGAAATCAACAGACATATTTCACATCGTGTCGGACGATCATACCTAAAATTAATTTTAATTTGTTTAATAAATTTTGATCCGTGACATGGCTTCCTCTAGGCCCGGACCAAGGGAAGACGGTGGGGTGATGCGGGCCGCCACCGCGCGTTCACCCTGCTCAGATTCGAAACACCGAAGGCCTGGTGTGTGGTGCCATTGTCCGCAAGCAAACGCCGCAAGGTATTTGGATCGCCACGATTTCCCTGGCTGCCGCAACCTCTGTTGGTGTCTTCTGACACCTCAATTACGCAGCCCTTAGTCGCGATGGGTTCACTTCCTCTCATCGTGCCCACCGCACAGCTTGCAACTTTGTTAATCCGTGTTTGTATGAACCAGCCTTGGGTCGGTAGCGGCTATCGCTTGGGGTCAGTTGGGGGCACTCGCAAAAGACGGATGTCGGGCAATACGCTGGGCCACGCTCAATCCTTGGGGCTCAACCCCAGGGCATCGAGCTTCTTTGCATACGAGTCCCTGCGTTTTGATGCCTTTGCAGCAGTTTCGGTGGCCGCTTTCACTGCCTTGGGACCCTTTAACGCAGCAGCTTTGATCAATCCGAACTTGTGAGCCGCTTCTGCTTGCGCCCGCTTGAAAGTGGCGATGAGTTCGGCATGGACAAGGGATGGACTCATAGCATCCTCCCTATTTGACAGCGCTCTTTTGCGGGCGCTCTCGCACCCAGCGCATTGCAAGGCAGGATGGCGCCTTTGGTTTTCGAGTGATTGGCCTTAAACAGTGGACAGCCCAAAAATAAACGTCGTCGCTCTTAAAGCTTGACGTTGACACGCAGCAAAGCAGTTCTCAATTCCCGATTCGCAGCTTGTGAAGCATCCACCTTTCGAGCCGCCAGGTCGAACGGTGAGCCCGGCCTGATGCTGGTTGGCAGTACCTTTTTTACAGGATTCACAGTGGGGTAAGTACCCTGACCCGGACACATGCGAAGGGAAAACCCAAATTCTTCGAGCACGCCTTTCGTATACAACTCAGCCAGTTGTTGAAACGTCACAAAGGTTGAGCGTTTAACTTCCTTGGACCCTGGCTCGCTGATAACACGAACGATTTCGAATTTACCCAGCGTATCTCGCTGCGTGTTGGTAAACGGATGCAGCAAGAAAGTCTGACGAACCCCACTTTTTTTGGAGACCAGACTGTGCTCGACGGCGATATCCGTTAACAGCATATTGTTTTCCTTTTTTTCAAGCCAAGCACTGGAAAGCCGATGCCCCTTGAAATGCGAAGTGCTCGAGATGCGCAACCCGCACCCTGAGGTGCGAGAACTTTAACTGAGCCACAGCAATTGGCAGATTGTCACTTCAATAGGACCGACCGATTTGGGTCGCTCCCGGCCCCCCGCCCGCCCCTAGAATGCAGCGACCCAACTGAATAAAGTCGCTTTGTGATGCAAGTAGCTTCTAAACATATCGATGATCTTGAATGGACTACGTGGCCCGGCGATCAGATAGCCATGCGGGGCACGGCGCAATGGAAAGAGTTGCTCGGTAGTGGTTCTGGATGCCAGAACGACATGACCATAGGGGTTGTTCGCCTCAGAAAGGGTGAGTCGCTCGAGCCCCATCGCCATGCGCAGCCTGAAACTTATTTCACCCTGTCCGGGCGCGGAACCGTCACCATTGAGGATGTGGTGCATGCCGTCGAGCCGGGAAGAATGCTGTTCATTCCTGGCAACGCCCAGCACCAGATCAACAACGTTAACAACGAGGATCTGACTATCCTTTATGCGTTTGCAGTCCGTGATTTCAGCAAAATTCAGTACCATTTTTAAGCCAGCCGAGGAACGCCCTATGGACACCCCCGCAAATACCGCACACGACCATGACCACGTCGCTACCGACTGGAAGCACGACGGCGTGCGCGTGGTGCCGAGCGACCAGCTCGACGGCAATGTGCCTTCCACTGCGGGCATGGACCGCAAGGCGGCTATCAACTTTGCGCGCGTGGGCGCGCAAAAGCTGTGGGCGGGAACGGTACATATTCACCCCAACGCCAAGACCGGCGCGCACCACCACGGTCCGCTGGAGAGCGTGATTTACGTAATCAAGGGCCGGGCGCGCATGCGCTGGGGCAACGCGCTGGAGTTCACCGCCGAGGCCGGGCCAGGCGACTTCATTTATGTACCGCCCTTTGTGCCCCACCAGGAAATCAATGCCAGCGCGCACGAGGCGCTGGAATGCGTGCTGTGCCGCAGCGACGGCCAGGCCATTGCGGTCAACCTGGACATCGAACCGGTAGAAAAGCCCGAAACCGTGCTCTGGATCGACCCCACGCATCCGCAAGGCGGGGTCTGATTTGCGCGCGCCCCACGGTCGCGCGCTTGCCAATTTCTTGTGCATGCTGTCCATGCTGGTCTGGGCGCTCGGCTTGCCTGCGGCCGATCTGCTGATTGGCCCGGTGCCCGCCTTGCCGCTGACGGCTGCGCGCATGATGATGGCCGCCCTGTGCCTTTTGCCACTGTGGTGGTGGATGGAAGGCTCGCAGGCGCTGCGCGCTGCGCACTGGGGCACGGGCGTGATGGTGGGCGGCGGGGGCATTGGCATTGGCGCCTTCCTGCTGGTGCTAGGTCAGGGCCGCACCAATGTGGTGACGGTGGCGGTGATATCGGCGGCCATGCCGGTGGTGGGCATTGCCATTGAGGTGCTGCTAGACGGGCGCAAGATGACGCTGGCGCTGGTGCTGGGCGTGTTGCTCAGCCTGGGCGGTGGCGTCATGGCGCTGGGCGGCGCGGGCGACGGGCTGGGTCTGGGCCTGGGCGCGCTGCTGTGCTTTGGCTCGATCGTGCTCTACACGCTGGGCTCGCGCATGACGGTGACTTCCTTCCCCGCACTCACGCCATTGGGGCGCACCACGGTCACGCTCACCGGTGCGGCCCTGGCCACAAGCGCGGCGGCAGTGGCCAACGCGCTGCTCGGCGGCGCCGGGCCCGACTGGAACATGCTGGGGCTCAAAGAGCTAGGCGCGCTGGCGCTATTTGCCATTGGTGGCTTGGCCATCAGCCAGGTGCTGTGGATCATGTCGATTGGCAGCCTGGGAATTGCCATGTCTTCATTGCACATCAATGCCACGCCGTTTTACGTGATGCTCATCCTCTTTGCGCTGGGCGGCTCCTGGGACTGGACGCAGGCGCTGGCCGCCGCCGTGGTGGGCCTGGGTGTGCTGATTGCACAAGGCATCGTGCCGCTGCAGCGCCACACTCACGGGCTTGGTCAAGGCCGATAACACCGGTCTGATGGGATACGCCATGGGCGAGAAAGGCAACCACCATGCCGAGGCCCCCGTGCCAACCCGCCACTTTGTGCCGGCCGCGCATTACTGCGACGCGGTGTGAGACAAGGTGCGCATGAACAACATCGCCCAGCACTTTGCCACCGCGTTTTTAGGCAAATACCCCAAGCGCGACGCTGGTATGGACAGCTACCGGAACCTGGTGGAATACGCCCGAGACGGCCAGATGTTGCTCAAGCAAGACCGCAGTCCCAACCACAGACTCTGGATGGGCCTTGCGGCCCGCGGCGCGGTGGGCCTGCGTCTGGACCAGCGCGCGCCCTGATACCCCACCCTTGCGTTGCCGGACCCAGACACCAACGAGTGGCTCAGGCTTGGATGTCGGGCACCACCTCACGCCGGTGTTCGCGCCGGGCGATCCACACAGTGGACGCCAAAATCACCAGGGCGCCGAGCAAGGTGGTGTGGCTGGCTACGTCGGCAAATACCAGCCAGCCCATCAGCGCGGCCCAAACCAGGTCCAAAAAGCGCAGCGACTGGGTGGCTGAAATGTCGGTGGCGCGAAAGCCGCGCGTGAGCAGGTAGTGGCCAAGCGCCCCCATCAGCCCCGCAGCCACAAAACCCAGCCACTGCCAGGGCGTGGGCGTAGTCCAGTGCAACACGCCCAGGGGCAGGCTCAGCACCGTGACCGAAAGCGCCTGCCACAGCACGATGACGCCGGGCGATTCAGTCCGCGTAAGACTCTTGGTCATCAAAAACGAGGCGGCAAAGATGGGCGCCGAGGCCAGCATGATCAGCGGATACCAGCCGCCCTGGCCGGTGAGCTTGGGCGCAATCACCACGAGCACCCCGGCAAAGCCAAAGAGCGCCGCCACCCAGCGATCGGCGTGCATGGTTTCACCCAAAAACCAAGACGCACCCAGCATGATAAAGATCGGTCCGGTAAAGCCAATGGCCGTGGTGTCAGCCAGCCCCAGGTGCGGCAGCGCGGTAAACCAAAACATCAGCCCCAGCGTGTGCACCGCGCCGCGCCACAGCTGGCCCGACATATTGACCGGCCAGTAGCTGCGCCAGCCCTGGCGCAGCAGCAAGGGCAGCATGATGACCACGCTAAACAAGTAGCGCAAAAACTGCGCCTCAAACGGGTCGATGGTGAGCGTGATGGCGCGCACCAAGGTGTTGAGCAAAGTAAACGCTACGCCGCTAAGTGCCACCCAGAACATCCCGCGCCACACGTCGGGCATCCGGTGGCCCTGCATGCGTGCGTGGCGCAGCCACAGTGCTGCACGACGCGCAGAAAAGGCGGAGCTAAAGCGCAAGGCGCTCATGAGCGCAGTCCAAAGAAAAGTAGGGGCACCGACGCAGTATCGGGCGCTAGCAGCCTCACGCCAGTCCCCCAACCGACATGCACTGCCACAAATAAGGCAAAAGGAAGAGAGTACGCCCTGCGGGAAATCGGTCAAGTGCGCGCCAAAGCGCGCCTTGATTACTCGCCGACGCGGGTTTCTGAGCGCCCCAACGTCCAGGTCAGGCCCAGGCCCAAGGAGGGGCTGCTGTTTTGCAGGTGCAACGGGCTGGCGGTATTGGCGCTCAGGCCGAAATAGTCCATGCGCGCGTACCCAAACACCCGCACATCGGGGCTCAGGCTCTTGCTGGCACCCAGGCTGGCACGCGCGCTCATCAACCCAGACTGGGCTTCAAAAGCGGGGCGCAGCGCCGTAGCGTAGGCCGGGGCGACGCCATAAAAATACTGGTTGACCTGCTGGTCGCCCCAGGTCAGGCCGGCCTTGGCCGTCAGGCTCCAGCCGCCGCCCACGTTGGCGGCGTCCAGCACCAGGGTCGGCTCAAACACCAGGCCCTGGCCACGCGTACCACCGCTAATTTCAAACACTTCGCGCAGCGGCAGGTCCAACCCCAGGCGCAAACTGGCCCCGGGGCTGGGCAGCTTCACTTTAAGGCGCGGGCCAAATTCAAGCAGCGAGCCCAAGTCGGGCATGCCCTGGCGCACTGCAATGTCGTTGGACGTGGCAGGAAAGGAGCCGCTCACGCCCAGGTCCAGCTCGTAGTCCGGCGCCAGACGAATGCGCGCGTCAATGCCGTCGCGGTCCACACTCAGTCGTTCGCCCCGGTAGATAAAGTAGGGCAAGACCAGATTGCGGTTCAGGCGCTCGGTGGACGCAGGATAGGCTGGGGTATCGAGCGAGCCAGCAAAGCCGCCCGCTTCCCACAGCGGCAAACCCGCAGACTGCGCCTGTGCGATGGCGCCGTACTGGCACAAGGCAAGCGTCAAAGCCGCAAAAAACGGGAGCTGGCTGGAGGCAGGGAAAAATTTCATGAAAAACCTTAGGTCAGAAACGCGCTCATGCGGACTTATTTTCACCGGGATGCTCTGCCATTTGTGGAATAGAGCGAAATTGCTAGGTGATTTGGTCCATTTCGCGACATTTATCCAAACAATTGGCCACGCGCCGCGCCGGTAATAGCCACCACACAGGGATGGGTGATGCGCCGCTCCACCGAAACGGCGAAAAACTCGTCTACCAGCTCTTCGCTGCGGCCCACGCACTGCACGCCAAATTGCGCCACCGTCTCGGCCTCCATCACGCCAGGCACCATGAACACGCCCCGGCCCTGGCGGCCAAAGGCGGTCATTAAAGCGCCGTCGTCAAACTCGCCCACGATGCGCGGCGCAATGCTGTGGCGGGTGAACCAAGCCTCCAACTGCTGGCGCACCGAGGCCTGGGCGCCCGCAATCAACATCGGCATGCCGCTTAAGCATTCAGGAAACGGCCCCTGCAACTGCGCCGCCAGCGCCGGCGTGGCAAAAAATGCCATGCTGCTGCGCCCCAGCGGATGGTTGAAGGCGCGCACATTGATGCGCCGCGACATGGGTTCGTCGGCAATCACCAAATCCAGCCGGTTGAGCGCGAGCTGCGACAAGAGCTCGGGAAACTTGCCCTCACTGGCCACCATGCGCACCGCAACGTCCAAGCCCAGGGCAGGTTCGAGCAGCCGATAAGCCACCGACTTGTTGACTGCGTCTGCCACCCCGACCCGAAACTCCAGCACCGGCTGGCCGCCATGGGCCTGGCGTAGCGCAGTTTCGAGTTCGCCGCCGAGGGTAAATATCTGGTCCGCGTAGCCCAGCGCCAGCCGGCCAGCTTCGGTCAGCTCCATGGTGCGACCGCTTTTTTGGAACAGCTTGCGGCCCAGGTCCTCTTCGAGCAGGCGGATTTGCCCGGACAAGGTTTGCGGCGTGGTGTGCAGCTGCGCGCCGGCGCGCATCACGCCGCCAGCCTTGGCGGTGACCCAGAAATAGTTCAAATGTTTGAAGTTCATGGTGGCAATTCAGGCTTCGAATGAGGTGGCGCACAAACACTTCGGTTTATACGAAGTGAAATTCTTGGAAATACGAATTTACGCGAAGAATAAACGCTTTTACATTTGAACTTCTTATGGGTCGCGCCACGCCACGGCGCTATTGACAAGCTTGTTGTGTTTTTTCTGAAGGAGATGACTATGCGACTGAGTACACGGGGCCGTTTTGCCATCAACGCCATGATCGACCTGGCCTTGCGCCAGCGCCATTGCCCGGTACCACTGAGCGAGTTGGCGCTGCGCCACGGCATTTCTCTGTCTTACCTGGAGCAGGTGTTTGCCAAGCTGCGCCAGCACGGATTGGTGGAAAGCACGCGCGGTCCCGGTGGTGGCTACACGCTGGGCTTTCGGGGCGACGGCATATCGGTGGCCGATATCGTCATCGCCATTGAAGGCGACACCTCTGCGCCGCAAGAGGACGAGGCGCTCGCTGCCGGCGGGCCCGCCGACATGACGCAGGCGCTGTGGGAGCAGTTGCACACAGCGCTTATGGCGCACATGCAAACTATCAGCTTGCGCAGCCTGGCGCTGGAGCAGCGGGCCAAGGGCTTTGCGGTGCAAGAGCGAAAACCCAGTAACAAAGGCGTCCTAAAAAAGCCTGCTAGGACGCTTGACCGCCCCAGCGCACCAAACTCCGTGTTTGCGCTGAGCCAGTGGTTGCCCGGTAGGGTCTGAAGCGGTTGCACCTATTTGGGCGCTTTGACCGTCACCTCAGTGGCCGCATGCCAGGCCGCCAGGTTCTCGATGTCGGCGTCTGAAAGAGGCTTGGCCCGCGCCGGTCGGCTCTTACTGCACCACCACCGGCACCCGCTGCGCCAACGCACACATCAGCTCGTAGCCCAGGGTTTGCGCGCAGGCGGCGACCTCGTCGATGCACAGCACCTCGCCCGTGGACGCGGCGCCCCAAAGCGTGACTTCGCTTCCCAGGTCGGCGCCGGGCAGCGCGCTCAGGTCCACAGCCAGCATGTCCATGCTGACCCGGCCCACGGTCTGGCTGGGCACGCCGTTTACCAGCACCGGCGTACCGGTGGGGCAAATGCGCGGGTAGCCGTCGGCATAACCGCAGGCCACCACGCCAATGCGCATGGCGCGCTCGGCGACAAAACCCGATCCGTAGCCTACGGTGTCGCCCGGTTGCAGGTCCTGGGTGGCGATGATTTGGGCGCGCAGGCTCATGGTGGGCTGCAGGCCCCAATGGGCTGCGGGGTGCTCGGGGTGGTCTGGGGCGCTGCCGTACAGGGCGATACCGATGCGCACCCAGTCATTGGCGGAGTGCGCGTGGCGCAGGGTGGCTGCGCTGTTGCTGACACAACGCTCGCCGGGCAGTTCGGCGCTGGCGGCCTCGAACACGGCGAGCTGCGCTGCCACGCCAATCGTGCCGTCGGCGTCGCTGAAATGCGTCATGAGCGAGATTTCGTCCACCTGGGGCAGGGCGTTGAGCCGCGTCCAAGCGGCGCGGTAGTGTTCGGGGCGAAAGCCCAGTCGGTTCATGCCGGTGTTCATTTTCAGGAACACGCGCTGCGGCACATTGGTCTTGTGGGCGGCGAGCATGTCAATTTGCGCCTCATTGTGCACCGTGTGCCACAGGTCCAGACGCGAGCACCATTCCAGGTCGCGCAGCTCAAACGCGCCTTCGAGCAACAAAATCGGCCCGCGCCAGCCCATCGCGCGCAGGCGTTTGGCCTCGTCCAGATCAAGCAGCGCAAAGCCATCGGCGCCGCGCAGGCCCTCAAAAGCGCGCTCAATACCGTGGCCGTAGGCATTGGCCTTGACCACCGCCCACGCGCGGGCGTCTGGCGCGCGGGCACGCGCACTCTGCAGGTTGTGGCGCAAAGCCTGGGTATGGATGGTGGCTTGGATAGGACGGGGCATGGCGCAACTGTAGCCGGGCCGGGGGGCAAGGACACGGTTTACGCATGGCTGCGTGCTATAACCCTCGCACTTTGCCGATTGACCGACCTCATCCAACCGCCACACCATTTAGCAACTCGTACTCTTTTTGATGAAACGCGGTTTTTTCACCATCATGGCGGCGCAGTTTTTCAGCTCGCTGGCCGACAACGCCTTGTTCGTGGGCGCGGTGCAATTGCTGCGCAGCGCCCACGCCCCCGAATGGCAGCAGGCGGCGCTGGTGCCTATGTTTGCCCTGTTTTACGTGGTGTTGGCGCCTTTTGTGGGCGCCTACGCCGACGCCTACCCCAAAGGCCGGGTCATGCTGATCAGCAATGGCGTCAAGATTGTGGGCTGCCTGCTGATGCTGTTTGGCAGCCATCCGCTGATGGCTTACGCCGTGGTGGGCCTGGGCGCGGCGGCCTATTCACCGGCCAAGTACGGCATCCTGACCGAGCTGCTGCCGGCATCGCAGCTGGTCAAGGCCAACGGCTGGATCGAAGGGCTGACGATTGCCTCGATCATCCTAGGTGTGCTGCTGGGCGGGCAGCTTGTAGGGCCGCAGATTGCGCCCTTTTTGTTGTCCTTGGACCTGCCCTTCATCGACACCGGCATTGACACCGCGCCCGAAGCGGCAATTTGCTTGCTGATCTTTATCTACCTGGCGGCCGCTTGGTTTAACACCCGCATTCCCCTGACTGGCGTCGAAATGCGGCCCTTGCCGGATCGCATTGTGAGCCTGCTGCCCGATTTTTGGTCTTGCAATACCCGCTTGTGGGGCGACAAGCTGGGGCAGATTTCGCTGGCCACCACCACCTTGTTTTGGGGCGTAAGCGGCAATTTGCGCTATATCGTGCTGGCATGGGCGGCCGCAGCGCTGGGGTACAGCGTGACGCAGGCCTCGTCTTTGGTGGGGGTGGTGGCGGTGGGCACGGCCGTGGGCGCGGTCGTGGCGTCCCTGCGTATGCGGCTGGAAATGGCCACGCGCGTGATCCCCTTGGGCATTGCCATGGGCGTGTTGGTGATATTGCTCAACTTCATATCGAACGTCTGGGTGGCCGCGCCCTTCTTGATTCTGCTGGGTGGCTTAGGCGGCTTTTTGGTGGTGCCCATGAACGCCTTGTTACAACACCGTGGCCACAATTTGATGGGCGCCGGGCGTTCGATTGCGGTGCAAAACTTCAATGAGCAGACCTGCATCTTGGTGCTCGGCGGCCTGTACAGCCTGTCGGCGGGCATGGGCGTGTCGGCCTTTGCTGCCATCAGCGTCTTTGGCGTGCTGGTGGCCAGCTGCATGTGGCTGATCAAGCGCTGGCATGAGCGCAACTGCCGCGACCACGGTGGCGAAGTCGACCACCTGCTCGAGATCGCGCGCAACGACAACCTGCACGGTTGAACGCGGGGTGGGGCCAGACGCCTTCATGACCCGCACCAACGACGTCAAAGCCCTGGCCTGAAGGCCCGCCTCAATCATGGCCACGCCCAAACAGTCGCTTGTGTTCGGCTTTGTTGTGGTGCCGAATTTTTCGCTGATTGCGCTGAGCGCCTGCGTCGATCCGCTGCGTATTGCCAATGACGTGATGGGGCACGCCACCTATCGCTCGGTACTGCTGTCGGTCGATGGCGGATTGGTGGCGTCGAGCGACGGCATCCAGATCATGACGCAGCACAGCCTGGCCGCGGCGCCCCCCTTGGACGTGGTGTTTGTGGTCGGCCCCAACCCCATTCCCACCCGCGGCCTGCGGCCGCTCACGCTGTGGCTGAAAAAAATGGCCGCCCAGGGTCTGCCGCTGGGCGGCATTGACACGGGCGCCTACCTGATGGCGCAGGCGGGCCTGCTCGACGGCTACCGCAGCACCATTCACTGGGAAGACCACGAGGCCATGGCCGAACAGTTTCCGCAAGTGATCGTGACCCAGCATTTTTTTGAAGTGGACCGCGACCGCTACACCTGCAGCGGTGGCGTGGCGCCGCTGGACCTGATGACGTACCTGCTTACCCGGGCGCCGGGCAGCCGCCAACTGGCCAACGAGGTGGCCAATCTGCTGGTGGTGGAGCGGCGCAGCCTGACCGATGTGCAAACCGTGTCCATCATCCACCAAGAGCGCGTCACCCACCCCACCGCCGTCGAAGCGCTGCGCCTGATGGAGGCCAATGTGAGCGAGCCGCTCACGATTGCGGAGATCGCCCAGTTCGCCGGCATGCCCTTGCGCAGCCTGCAGCGGCTTTTTCGACAACAGTTTGCCAAGTCGGCCGAACGCACCTATTTGGATATTCGGCTGTCACACGCGCGCATTTTGGTGCAGCGCAGCGACAAAAGCATTCGTGACATCGCCCAGGAGACCGGCTTTGCCTCGCCATCGCACCTGACGGCGCGCTACACGCCCCGTTTTGGCGCGCCGCCGCAAAAAGACCGTACAAACCGCCGCCAAGGGCTGGCGTTTATAGACAGATCATTGTCGTAATTCGCTGTACTGGGACTTGCCTTTGCCACAATACTCTGGGGCAATTGCAAGCAACCCTCGGAGACCCCCCATGACCATGCCCAACCTAATTACGATCGACAACGGCGAGCGCGTTCGCCACAGTTTTTCGGATGCCGAATACGCCAACCGTATCTCCAAGCTGCGCGCCATGATGGCCCAGCGTTCGGTCGACACCGTGGTGTTCACGAGCTACCACAGCATCAATTACTACAGCGACTTTCTGTACTGCTCGTTTGGCCGCTTCTACAGCCTGGTGGTCACACAGGACAAGTCGGTCATCATCGCCGCCAACATTGACGGAGGTCAGCCCTGGCGTAAAGGCGTGTGCGACCGCGCCGTGATTTACACCGACTGGCAAAGCGGCAACTACTTTCGCGCCATTGCGCAAGAAGTGCCCAACCACGGCCGCCTCGGCCTGGAATACGACCACCTGCCGCTCGAGCGCATGGACAAGATCAAGTCGGTGCTCACGCACGTAGAGTTCACCAACATCGCCGCTGACTGCATGAAGCTGCGCATGGTCAAGTCGGCCGAAGAAATCGAGTTCATCAAAAACGGCGCCCAGGTCTGCGACATTGGCGCAGCCGCCTTGGTGGCAGCAGTGCACGAAGGCGTGCCCGAGTACGAAGTGGCGCTGGCATCGACCCAGGCCATGGTGCGCGAGATTGCCAAACGCTACCCGCACACCGAGCTGATGGACAGCTGGACCTGGTTCCAGTCGGGAATCAACACCGACGGCGCGCACAACCCGGTGACCACGCGCAAGGTGCAAAAGGGTGACATCCTGAGCCTGAACTGCTTTTCTATGATCTCAGGCTACTACACAGCGCTGGAGCGAACCCTGTTTTTTGGCGAAGTGGACGCGGCTTCTCTCAAACTGTGGGAAGTCAATGTGCGCGTGCACGAAGAAGGCCAAAAGCTGGTCAAGCCCGGCATGCGCTGCTGCGACGTGGCCCTGGAGCTCAACAAGATTTACGAAGAGTACGACCTGTTGAAGTACCGCACCTTTGGCTACGGGCACTCTTTTGGCGTGCTGTCGCACTACTATGGGCGCGAGGCCGGACTCGAGTTCCGCGAAGACATCGAAACCGTGCTCGAGCCCGGCATGGTGGTGTCGATTGAGCCCATGATCATGCTGCCCGAGGGTTTGCCCGGTGCCGGTGGCTACCGGGAACACGATATATTGGTGGTCACTGAAAGCGGACACCAAAACATCACGGGCTTCCCCTACGGCCCCAAGCACAACATCATTCCTGCATAGGCACAAAATCTGCTTATCCCACGGACTCAACCTGAATCTGGAACCCGCCCCCCATGCAACAGCCCTATGTCCGCTTTGACCACGTAGAGAAAAGCTACGACGGTCGGCAGCTCGTGGTGCAAGACCTTAATCTGGATATTGCCCAGGGCGAGTTCCTGACCTTGCTCGGGCCCTCGGGTTCGGGCAAAACCACCACATTGATGATGCTGGCGGGCTTTGAGACCGCCACCGCCGGCGAGATTTATCTTGACGGCAAGCCCATCAACCGCATTGCCCCGGAACATCGCAACATTGGCATGGTGTTCCAGAGCTACGCCTTGTTTCCGCACATGACAGTGGCTGAGAACGTGGGATTTCCTTTGAGCGTGCGTGGCGTCAAGGGACCCGAGGCGCATGAGCGTGTCATGCGGGCGCTGGACAAGGTGGGGTTGAAGGGCTTTGAGTCGCGCCGCCCAGCGCAAATGTCTGGCGGACAGCAGCAGCGCGTGGCCGTGGCCCGCGCCCTGGTGTTTGAGCCGCAACTGGTGCTGATGGACGAGCCGCTGTCCGCACTTGATAAGCAACTGCGCGAACAGTTGCAGTACGAGATCAAGCGTCTGCACCACGAGTTGGGCATCACCATCGTTTACGTCACGCACGACCAGACCGAAGCGCTGGCCATGTCCGACCGCGTGGCGGTGTTCCACCATGGCCGCATCCAACAAATTGACACCCCCACGGAGCTCTATGAGAGCCCGTCCAACGCCTTTGTGGCGCAATTCATTGGCGAGAACAACACGCTGCACGGGCATGTGAGCTCCATTTCGGGCAGCGACTGCGAAGTCACGCTGGCCGATGGCCTGCGCCTGGCAGCGCGAGCGGTGGCGGTAGACAAGGTCGGCCAGGCCACGCGATTGTCGATCCGCCCTGAGCGCATTCACCTGAATCCGCCGTCGGGCGCGGTTCAGACCACGGTCAGTGGCACGGTGGTCGATGTGACCTACCTTGGCCGCTACGCCCGCCTGCGCATGAATGCGTGCGGGCTTGAAGATTTCATCGTTACGCTTCCCAACGATGGACGCGACTTGAGCTTGCAAGCCGGTAGCACCGCCACCCTCGGGTGGAATGTGACTGACTGCCGGGCTCTGGACGGCGTGTAAGGGCGGCTTTTATTCATACAACAGGAAAACAGCATGTTCAAAAAGATCCATTCAAGTGCACTGACGGTCGTTGGCGCCGCCGTTGTTGCCATCCTGCCAAGCATCGGCGCTGCGCAACAAGCGTTGACCGTTGCCTCGTGGGGCGGCGCCTACACCACCAGCCAGGTCGAGGCCTACCACAAGCCCTACACCGCCAAGACCGGCACCAAGATCACTTCGGTGGACTGGGGCGGCACCTTGGGCGAAATCAGCGCCCAGGTCAAGTCGGGCAATGTGAAATGGGACGTGATCGATCTGGAAGCTGCTGAAGCCCTCAAAGGCTGCGAAGAAGGCCTGCTTGAGCGCATCGACCCCTCCAAGCTGCCCGCTGGCGCTGACGGCACCCCGGCTGCCAAAGACTTTACCCCCGGCATGGTCCTGCCTTGCGCTATTGGCGTCATCACCTACGCCAATATCGTGGCCTATGACAAAGCCAAAATGGGCGCCAATGGCCCCAAGACCCTGGAGGATTTCTTTAACGTCGCCAAATTTCCAGGCAAGCGCGGCCTGAAAAAAGACCCCAGTGTGACCCTGGAATGGGCGCTGATGGCTGACGGCGTTGCTGTGGCCGACATCTACAAAGTGCTCGCCACACCCGCTGGCGTAGACCGCGCGTTCAAGAAGCTCGACTCCATTAAGAGCAGCATCGTTTGGTGGACTGCCGGTGCACAACCACCCCAGTTGCTGGCCGCCGGTGAGGTCCTTATGACCCACGCTTGGCACGGTCGCATCGTGGACGCTAACGTCAAAGAGAAGAAAGACTTCGCAGTGTTGTGGGACGGCCAGGTGCAGATCCCTGACCTGTACGCGATCATCAAAGGCACAAAAAACCTGGAAGCCGCGCAAGACTTCATCCGTTTTGCCAGCAGCAGCCAGCCTTTGGCTGACCAGGCCAAGTACATCCCTTACGCGCCTACCCGCAAGTCGTCTTTGGCCTTGATCCCTGCGTCCAACCCGAACAAAGCCTGGTTGCCCAACGCCGGTCATCCTGGGCGCTCCATGCCCACGGACTCCCAGTTCTGGATGGAAAACGGCGACGACTTGAACAAGAAGTTCGCAGCCTGGTTGGCGAAGTAAGAACATGACAGCGGTCAGCACGACAGCCCTGGGGCAGCGCCTGCGCAAAGCAGAGCGTCGCGGCCATCTCTGGGCCTACGCGCTGATCGCGCCCTTGTTCATTTTTGTCGCTTTGAGCTTTCTCTTGCCCTTGGGCACGGTACTGCTTAACAGCGTCTACGACCCGATCGTTCCGGACAACCTGGCGCGCACCGTGCGCGCCTTGGATGCCTGGAATGGTCCGCGGTCTGAGGTTCCGCCAGAGCCAGTGTTTGCCGCTTTGGCCTTGGACCTGAAAGATGCGGCGCAAGAGCAAAAAGCTGGCTCGATTGCCAACCGCCTGAATATTGAAGAGTCTGGCCTGCGCACTATCTTCATGCGCGCTGCGCGCCGCGTGGCCAGCCAGGGAGAAGGCCCCTGGGCCCCGTTTTTTGAAGCCGCCGATCCGGCCTGGATGCAGCCCGCGATTTGGGGCACGATCCGCAACCTGTCCTCTCCCACCCATTCCCTGTTTTTCTTGTCGGCCTTGGACGCACGGCGTCTGCCCGATGGAAGCATCTTGGCGCAGCCCGAAGACCAGCGCATTCACGTCACCATTTACCTGCGCACGCTGGGCGTAGCGCTTACCGTCACCTTGATGTGCATTTTGTTGGGCTTTCCGCTGGCCTACCTGCTGGCGCACCTGCGTGATAAGACGGCCAACCTGTTGCTAATACTCGTGCTGCTGCCCTTTTGGACCTCGCTCTTGGTGCGCACCACCGCCTGGATGGTGGTGCTGCAAAAAGAAGGCGTGATCAACTCGCTGTTGCAGGCGGTGGGCCTGATTGCCGAGCCGCTGCCCCTGGTGTTCAACCGCTTTGGCGTGGTGGCAGCCATGACGCACATCCTGCTGCCTTTCATGATTTTGCCCATGTACTCGGTCATGCGGCAAATTCCGCCGTCCTATGTGCGGGCGGCGCGCTCCCTCGGGGCGAGCCCCACTACCGCCTTTTTGAGGGTGTATTTGCCCCAGTGCGTGCCAGGCGTGGGCGCCGGCGCTTTGCTGGTGTTCATTCTTGCCCTGGGCTACTACATTACGCCGGCGCTGCTGGGCGGATCGACCGACCAGATGATCAGCTACTTTGTCGCTGACAACATGGGCCGCTCGCTCAACTGGGGCCTGGCCTCGGCACTCGCCGCAATTTTGCTGGGTGCGGTCTTGGTGCTCTACGCGCTGTATGACCGCATTGCCGGCCCCGCAAACCTGAAACTCGGATGAGCCACTCCATCCTTCCCCTATACACCACCCCGGTGCAGCGCATCGGGCACTGGACGCTGCAAATTTTTTGCGCTGCGGTCTTGCTGTTCCTGATTGCGCCGGTCTTGGTGGTGGTGCCGCTGGCCTTTAACAACGAGCCCTATTTCCACTTCCCAGTGCAGGAATACAGCCTGCGCTGGTTCCGCGACCTGTTTGGCAACCCGGTGTGGCTGCACGCCATCTACAACAGCGTGATCACTGCCGTGCTGGCCACGCTGCTGGCCACCACCCTGGGTACGCTGGCCGCGGTGGGGCTGAACCACAACAACCTGCCGGGCAAACGCTTCATCATGGCGGTGCTGGTCTCGCCCATGATCGTGCCGGTGGTGGTGCTGGCCGTGGGCTCTTACTTCTTTTTCTCCAAGCTGGGCATTGCCAACAACCTGCTGGGTATCGTGCTGGTGCATGCCGTTTTGGGCATGCCTTTTGTGGTGATCACCGTCACAGCCACCTTGGGCGGCTTTGATATGAGCCTGATGCGGGCAGCGCGCAGCTTGGGCGCATCGCAGTTTCTGGCCTTCCGCAAGGTCATGCTGCCCATCGTCTGGCCTGGCGTGCTCTCGGGCGCGCTGTTTGCCTTTGCCACCTCGTTTGACGAAGTGGTGGTGGTCTTGTTCCTGGGCGGACCAGAACAAACCACCTTGCCACGCCAGATGTGGACCGGCTTGCGCGAGCAGCTCTCGCCCACCATTCTGTCAGCCGCCTTTATGCTGATTTTGTTTGCCATCAGCATGCTCTTGCTGCTTGAAGTGCTGCGCCGGCGAAGTGTGGCCTTGCGCGGGGTCGTGGAATAAGCCACGGCACCATGGCCGCCAAGCTGGTCGTCGATCTGGTGGGCGATTTGGCCGACCACCCGCGTGCGCAGTCGGCGCGGGCGCTGCGCTTTGCCTTTGTGCTCGCACCCAAATTCACCCTGGTGGCCTTTGCCGCCTTTGTCGACACCTTGCGCCTGGCCGCCGACGACGGCGACCGCAGCCGCCCCATCGAATGCAGCTGGACCGTGGTCAGCCACGACATGCAGCCCGTTGCCTCGAGCTGCGGCGTGCTGGTCCACCCCACTGGGGGCTTGCTTGACCCGTCCGAACTGGACTATCTGGTGGTGGTGGGTGGTCTGCTCGACGCCCCGCATTTACCCATGCAGTTGCAGCACTACCTGGCGCACTGCGACACCTTTGGCGTGCCGTTGGTGGGCGTGTGCACCGGCAGCTTTGTGCTGGCCCAACTGGGTTTGCTACAGGGTTACCGCGCTTGCGTGAGCTGGTTTCACGTGGCCGAATTCCAGCGCCGACACCCAAATATTGCCGCCAGCGCCGACACCTTGTACTTGGTGGACCGCAAGCGGCTCACCTGCGCCGGCGGAACGAGCGTGGTGCATCTGGCCGCGCACCTTTTGGGCGAGCACGACGGTGCGGCGCGGGCGCAAAAAGCCTTGCGCATCATGATTGCCGAGACCCCGCTGCCATCCAAAACCGCCCAGCCCCCGCCCTTGGTGGGCGTGCAAACCCAGGAAGCGCGGGTGCGCAAGGTGATGCTGCTGCTCGAGCGCAACTTGAGCCGGCCCCTGCCCACCGAATACCTGGCGCGCCACGTGGGTGTGAGCGTGCGCCAGTTGCAGCGCCTGTTCAAGCTGGAACTCGGAATGGGGCCCACCGAATTTGCTCTCAAGCTGCGTCTGGCCCACGCGCACCAACAAATTAGCCACAGCCAGGCCACGCTCTTGGAGGTGGCGCACCAGTGCGGCTTTACCAATCCCTCGCATTTCACGCGCAGCTTTCGCGCCGCCTACGGCCAAAGCCCGGGCGCGATGCGCAAGCGCGGATCCACTCGCGCGGTTTGATCCAGCGTTTAAGGGCGATTTAAAGGCGCATTGAGGGCTGCATCCAGCACTTCCACCCAATGGCGCACCGGCGTATCTGTGCCGCTTTGCAGGTGGGTGATGCAGCCAATATTGGCACTGCAAATGCCCTGGGGCTGCAAGGCTTGCAGGTTGCCGAGCTTTCGGTCGCGCAGCTCGTAGGCGATTTTCGGATTGAGCACTGAGTAGGTGCCTGCTGAGCCGCAGCACAGATGCGCCTCGTTAGCGGCCACTTGAACCGCAAAGCCCAAGGCGGCCATCTGGGTTTCCACGCCGCCACGCAATTTTTGGCCATGTTGCAAAGTGCACGGCGGGTGAAAGGCCTGCACGCCAGCGGCTTGCGCCGCTGCGGTGCTGATACGCGGCTTGAGCGCGTCCACCAGCTCGGGCAGCAGCTCGCTCAGGTCACGCGTGAGTTCGCTTACGCGCTGGGCTTTGGCGGCATACAGCGGATCGTCGTGCAGAACGTGGCCGTAGTCCTTGACCATCACGCCGCAGCCCGAGGCGTTCATCACAATGGCCTCGACTCCGGCGTCCGAGGCCGGCGCAATATGCGGCCACCAGGCGTCGATGTTGGCGCGCATGGCGGCCTTTGCGCCGTCTTGGTCATTCAGGTGGAACTTGACCGCGCCGCAGCAACCGGCCTTGGACGCGACCACGGTCTGGATGCCTGCGGCGTCAAGCACGCGCGCCGTGGCGCTGTTGATATTGGGCGACATGGACGGCTGCACGCAGCCCGCAAGCATCAGCACCTTGCGCGCATGCAGCGCCACCGGCGTATGTCCGGCGTCTTGTGCAGCGGGCACTTTGGAGCGAAGCGCCTGCGGCAACACGCCGCGCACCGCCTGGCCGAGTTTCATGGCCACGCCAAACAGGGGCGAGGGCAAGCCCTCTTTGAGCGCCCATCGCAGCGCCCGCTCAGGCAGGGGGCGCGCCACTTTGGCGTCCACCAGCTTGCGGCCCAGATCAATCAAATGGCCATATTCCACGCCACTGGGGCAGGTGGATTCGCAGTTGCGGCAGGTCAGGCAGCGGTCCAGGTGTTGCTGGGTTTTGCGGGTGGGCTGGGCGCCTTCAAGCACTTCCTTGATCAGGTAGATGCGCCCGCGCGGACCGTCGAGTTCATCACCCAACAGCTGATAGGTGGGGCAGGTGGCGGTGCAAAAGCCGCAGTGCACACAGTTGCGCACAATGGCCTGGGCTGCCTGGCCGTCGGCCGTGTGTTGGTACTCAGAAGAAAGCGTGATTTGCATGGCAAGTGTCAGTTGTCGCGGCTCAAGCCACGCAGTGCAGGCGGCGCGTGTTGAACACGCCGTCTGGGTCAAATTGGAGTTGCAAGGCGCTTTGGATGCGCGATTGCGTGGCGTCGAGCGTCGCAACCACAGGCGCACCCGCATCTTGGTTGGCCAGCGCGCGCGCCGGTCGGCGAAACAAGGTGGCATGGCCGCCGGCGCGTAGCGCCTGGGCATGCAATTGCGCCGCCGCGGCAGCAGGCGCCCACAGCCAGCGCTGGCCACCGTGCCACTCGATGAACTGCGCAAAAGGCAAGTCCAACGCCGGCGCGGTCTGCGCTACGGACAGACGCCAGAGGCACAGGTCTGGCGCAGGCGCCGTGCTGAAAAACGGCAAGCGCTGGTCGCGCGCAGCCGCCCAGTCGGGGTTCGCCTGGGCGTTGTCCATCACTGCAGTGTCGCCCCCCAGCGCCAGCACGTCGGCGCGCATGCGCGGCAAAGCCGCTTGCACAGCAGCTACCGCGCCGCGCAAGCGCACAAACAGCTTGTCGCCGCCTGCGGCTCCATCTGCCGCATCGTGCACCCAGCAACTTGCGTTCAGAGGCAAGGGCTGGCCGCCCCAGCGCTGTAAAAGGTCCAGCGCCGGGGCCTGGGCCAGGTCGCACACCAGGGTGGCTTCACAGGGCGCAAAAGACAGCACCTTGAGCGACACCTCGGTAATCACCCCCAGCGTGCCCCAGCTACCGGCCATCAGGCGGCTGACGTCGTAGCCGGCCACGTTTTTCATGACCTGGCCGCCAAAGGTCAGGTGTTCGCCCCGGCCATTGATAAAGCGCGCGCCCAGTACAAAGTCCTTTACGGCGCCTGCGCTGGCCCGCGCCGGACCGCTCAAACCGGCGGCCACCATGCCGCCTACGGTGGCGTGGTCGTCAGCGCCAAAATGCGGCGGCTCAAAGGGCAGGCATTGGTTTTTTTCAAGGAGCGCAGCTTCGAGCTCAGCCAGGGGCGTGCCTGCGCGCACCGTAACCACCAGCTCGGTCGGCTCATAGCTGACGATGCCGCGCAAGGCGCGGGTATCGAGCAGCTCACCTTGCAGGCTGCGGCCCACAAAGTCTTTGCTGCCGCCCCCGCGCACCCGCAAAAGACTCGAAGTGGCGCGCGCCTGGCGAATTTGGTCTGTGATGGCGTCAAGCGCGCTAGGATTGAACAACATAGCTTTGATGGTAAGTGGGCGCACCGCCCCCAGTCGTGAATTTTTTGAACGCTATCTGGTTGAAAACTTGGTGCATCGGCCGTCGCCGGCGCCTTGGAGGCAGGACAATGGACGGGTCAACGCCGATAAAAACCAAGCTCGCATGCCTTTTCTGCCCACCGTGATCATCCTGGCCGCCGGCCGCAGCGAGCGCTTTCGCGCCGCCAGCGGCGGGCTCGACAAACTCCAGGCCCCGCTGCACGGGCGCGCGGTGCGCGACTGGGTGCTGGCGGCGGCACAACACAGCAGCCTGCCCTGGCACGTGGTGGAGCGCAGCCACACCGCAGGTCTGGGCCTGCCCGGTATGGGCGACAGCATTGCCTGTGGCGTGGCCGCCACGGCACAGGCGCAGGGCTGGCTGGTGCTGCCCGCCGATCTGCCCTTGGTCCAGCCGGGCACCCTGCTGCGGGTGGCGCAGGCACTGCAAGCGCACGCGGTTGTGGTACCCACCTGGCAAGGCGAGCGCGGACACCCGGTGGGCTTTGCCGCCAGTTGCCGGGACGCGCTGCTGGCCTTGACCGGTGACACCGGCGCGCGCCCGGTGGTGCAGCGCTACGGCGCCCATTTTCTGCCGGTAGAAGACGCCGGCTGCGTGCACGACGTGGACACGCCCCAATCGCTGGAAGAAGCGCGCCAACGCCTGGCCTGAGTCGGCCCAAGCGCCGCGCTCAGGCACTCGCGAAGAAGTTCACCGGCAGACCCGGCACGTCCACGCGCATGGAAAACACGCAACCAGACTGCGGATACTGCGCCAGCTCAAGCGCGCTGCGGCCATGGCGGGCAGTCGTCACAAACAGGGTTTGCATATCTGCGCCGCCAAAGCATGGCATGGTGGGGCACTGCGCTGCAGTGGCGTACTGCGCCAGCAGCCTGCCGTCGGGCGCGAACTGGCAGATGCGTGCACCCTCAAACATCGACACCCAGTAGTTGCCTTGCACGTCCACCGCCGCACCGTCAGGCCGGCCCTGGTAGCTGGCATCTCGGAACGTCCAGCCTGGCGGCTTGGGGCCGAACTGCAGATGCGTGCGGTGCGCGCTTAGGGTATTGGCGTCTGGCGCGTAGTCCCAGGCGTGAACGATGTGGTTTGGCGTGTCGGACCAGTAGACGGTGCGGTTGTCGGGCGCCCAGGCCAGGCCGTTACCGGTGAGCGCGTCTGCCGCCTGCTGCTGAACTACTGGCGCGCCGGGTGCCCGCGCGTCGATGCTAAACAGCGCTGCGGCGTGGCTGGCCTTAGGCTCGTCAATCGTGCCGACCCAAAAACGCCCGAGCGCGTCGCATTTGCCGTCATTGGCGCGCACGGAGGCGGTGTCGTAGGGCAGCACGACAAGAGGTTCTAAGGTGCCGCCCCAGGTGCGGGCGCGAAATACGCCGTGGCGCAGCGCCAGCACCAGGCCGCCGGTGCTTGCTGGGGCAATGCAACCGGGCTCGGTGGGCATGTCCCAGGCCTGCAGCGCGCCGCCGTCGGCTTGCGAGCGCAAGACTTTTTTTCCCGGAATGTCCACCCAGTACAGCATCTGCTCTTGCGGGTTCCAAAAAGGGGATTCACCCAGTTCGTAGGGCGCGGGATGCAGGGTTTGCCAGGCGGGGTGGTGGATCATGGTGAGACAGCAAGGTAAGTCGAAGCAGGAATGGACCGCATTGTGACGCGCGCACCCGACGCACAAAGAAAACCGCCCGGCAAAACCTAAGTCTTGCCGGGCGGTGTGCAGCAGGCCAGGGACTAGGGCCGCCGGGGGTGCAAGTACCGAATTAGCGGTTGTAAGCGGTCTCGCCGTGCGAGGTGATGTCCAGGCCTTCACGCTCGTCTTCTTCGCTAACACGCAGACCGATGGTCATGTCCACCAACTTGAACGCGACGATAGACACCACGCCGGACCAGACCACCGTGGTCAACACGGCCTTGGTTTGGACCAAGACCTGGGCGGTAATCGAGTAATCCGCACTGGCGACCATGGCAGCCGTTGTCCAGTCAGCCACATAGCCAGGCCCGCCCAGGGCTGGTGAGTTGAACACGCCAGTCAGGATCGCACCCAGGATGCCGCACACACCGTGCACGCCAAACACGTCGAGCGTGTCGTCCGCACCGAGCAGCTTTTTGAGACCGTTTACACCCCACAGTCCAGCAAAGCCCGACAGGAAACCGATGACCAATGCACCGCCGATACCGACGTTGCCGGCAGCCGGCGTAATCGCCACCAGACCCGCCACGGCACCAGACGCCGCACCTAGCATGGAAGCCTTGCCCCGCATCAGCGCCTCACCAATGCACCATGCCAACACAGCAGCAGCAGTCGCGCCAAATGTGTTGATAAAGGCCAGGGCGGCGAAGCCATTGGCTTCCAGTGCCGAGCCTGCGTTAAATCCAAACCAGCCCACCCACAAGAAGGACGCGCCCACCATGGTCAAGGTCAGGCTGTGAGGCGCCATGGCTTCCTTGCCGTAACCAATGCGCTTACCCACCATGTAGGCGCCCACCAGACCCGCCACAGCGGCGTTGATGTGGACCACGGTGCCGCCGGCAAAGTCCAGCGCGCCACTCTGCCACAGGTAGCCGGCTTTGGCGTTCATGGCGTCAACGACTTCCTTGCCGGTGTAGGCGTCAGGTCCCATCCAAAACCAGACCATGTGGGCAATCGGGGCGTAGCTAAAAGTGAACCACAGCACCATGAAAGCCAGCACCGCAGAGAACTTCATGCGTTCGGCAAAGGCACCCACGATCAGAGCGCCGGTGATACCGGCAAACGTGGCCTGGAAGGCAGCAAACACGATCTCAGGAATTACCACGCCCTTGCTGAAGGTCGCAGCGTTGGCAAAAGTGCCAGCGGCGTTGTCCCAGACGCCCTTCATAAACAAGCGATCCCAACCACCAAAGAATGCACCGCCCTCGGTGAAGGCCAGGCTATAGCCGTAAATGAACCACAGCACCACGATCATCGAGAAAGTGACCATGACCTGCATGAGCACTGAGAGCATGTTCTTGCTGCGCACCAGGCCGCCGTAGAACAGGGCAAGGCCCGGCACCGTCATCAGAATCACCAACAGGGTGGAGACCATCATCCAAGCGGTGTCGCCCTTGTTGGGCACCAAGGCAGGGGCGGCCGGGGCGGCGGCCTCAGCTGCTGCGGGGGCAGCTGTATCGGCAGGCGCCGCAGCCTTGGTTTCAGAAGCTGCTGTAGCGGGCGCAGCAGTTTGAGCCAGCGCGAACGAGCCTGCGCTCAGCAGACCCAGACCAAGCGCGAGCGAGAGAAGTAGTTTTTTCATCATGAATTCCTTTCTGTGCCGGGCTTTACAGCGCTTCTTTGCCGGTTTCACCCGTACGGATACGCACAACCTGCTCGAGGTCGTACACGAAAATCTTGCCGTCACCGATCTTGCCGGTGCGGGCTGCGCCTTCAATGGCTTCAATAACGCGGTCAAGGAGCGCGGAATCAATGGCGGCTTCGATCTTGACCTTGGGCAAGAAATCGACCACGTATTCGGCACCTCGGTACAACTCGGTGTGCCCCTTTTGGCGACCAAAGCCCTTGACTTCGGTCACAGTGATGCCCTGAACGCCAATGCTGGAGAGGGCTTCGCGCACCTCGTCAAGCTTGAACGGTTTAATGATGGCCGTAACTAACTTCATGTGTTCACCTCAGCTTCAAAAAAGTGGTTTGCAGGCACACCGGATTACTGCGCTGCCCTCTCCACGGATGTGGGAGATGACTTCACTTAGCAGAAGCCGTGCCAAGTGCCGCGCAAATTTGTGCCCTCCTCTGCCATCGAACCCCTGTTCAAAGCTTGCAAATTGCGTTATTGTTACTGTACAAATAAACAGCTCGCACAAAAATAGTGCAGCGACGGCCGTTGGAATTTTTTTCTCGCACCGTTTCAGGGAGTGTCAATATGGGTCTGTCTTTGGTTCAAAGCCGCGTCTTGCTGGGGCTTGATGCCTTGCAAGTTACCGTTGAAGTGCACATGGCCAACGGCCTGCCCAGTTTTACGCTGGTGGGTCTGGCCGATGTAGAGGTTAAAGAGGCGCGCGAGCGGGTGCGCTGCGCCATCCAAAACAGCGGCCTGGAGTTCCCGCACAACAAACGCATCACCGTCAATTTGGCCCCGGCTGACCTGCCAAAAGACTCGGGCCGGCTGGACTTGCCGATCGCCTTGGGCATTTTGGCCGCCAGCGGACAGATTGACGGCGCGCGCCTGGCCGACTACGAGTTTGCGGGCGAACTCTCACTCTCGGGCGCCTTGCGCCCTGTGCGCGGCGCGCTGGCCATGGCGCTGGCCTTGCACACGGCGCGCGTTACCACCCGGCTGGTGCTGCCCCCGGCCAGCGCCGAAGAAGCCGCGCTCGTGCCCGGCGCACAGGTCTACCGCGCCGCCCATTTGCTCGACGTAGTGCGCCAATTCGCCCCCGAGGGCAGCGTGCCCGCGCCCGCCGGCCCCCCAGGCGACGAGGGTTGGACACGGGTGTGCCCGGCGCCGGTGTGCGAGGGCGACGCACTGGCCGATCTGGCCGACGTCAAAGGCCAGGCCGGCGCCAAGCGCGCGCTGGAAATTGCGGCCGCGGGCGGCCACAGCCTCCTTTTGGTGGGGCCGCCCGGTGCCGGCAAATCGATGCTGGCCCAGCGTTTTGCCGGCCTGCTGCCGCCCATGTCCACCGACGAGGCGCTACAAAGCGCGGCCATTGGCAGCCTGAGTGGGCGCTTCGATATTCGGCGTTGGGGCCTGCGCCCCACCGGCAGCCCACACCATTCGGCCAGCGCCGTGGCCCTGGTGGGCGGTGGCTCGCCCCCGCGCCCGGGTGAAATCTCACTGGCGCACCACGGCGTGCTGTTTCTCGACGAATTGCCCGAGTTCCCGCGCAACGCCTTGGAGGCGCTGCGCGAACCGCTGGAAACCGGCACCATCACCATTGCGCGCGCGGCGCGGCGCGCCGAGTTTCCGGCGCGCTTTCAGCTCATTGCCGCCATGAACCCCTGCCCCTGCGGCTTTCTTGGCGCCACGACCCGCACTTGCCGCTGCACGCCCGACCAAGTAAACCGCTACCAGGGCAAGCTCAGCGGTCCGCTGATGGACCGCATTGACCTGCATGTGGAAGTGCCAGCCCTGCCTGCGCACGAGCTGCTGGGCGCGCCAGCGGGCGAAACCACCGGCAGCATCCGCGCACGCTGCAGCGCCGCGCGCGAGCGCGCCACCGTGCGCCAGGGCAAGACCAACCAGGCGCTCACCGGAGGTGACATTGATGCGCATGTGCGACTTGAACCGACTGCCGCCAAGTTCTTGCAAAGCGCAGCCACCCAGTTGGGCTGGTCGGCGCGCGGCACGCACCGCACACTCAAGATCGCGCGCACCATTGCCGACTTGGCTGGGTCTGACACCACCACCCTGACGCACGTGGCCGAGGCCATGCAATACCGCCGCGCCTTAAAAAACGCCTGATGGCGGCCATCCCAACCCCTCTGCGGCAGCAAAAACCGGGACTTGGGGGCGCTGCACCGGCCTGTCGGCGTTGCGCTGGGACTTTAGGCCAGACAATAGGGCGTGCAGGCGTGCCACTGTTTCCCCCGCAAGGCACGCCGCGCGGTGGGGACCTGCCGCGTTGAGCCGCCCCCTTTGATTGCAATTCCTGTTCCCGTAGCCTGCGTCCTATTCCGTGTCTTATTCCCATATCCTGCAAGAAATATTTGGCTACGACCGCTTTCGTGGCCCCCAGCAAGACATCATTGAACATGTAGGCGGCGGCGGTGACGCCCTAGTGCTCATGCCAACGGGCGGGGGCAAGTCGCTGTGCTACCAGATTCCCGCCATTGCGCGCCAGCGCGCCGGCCACGGGGTGACCATCGTTATCTCGCCACTCATCGCCCTGATGCACGACCAGGTAGGCGCACTGCACGAAGCCGGCGTGAGTGCAGCGTTTTTAAATTCCACGCTCTCGATGGAGGAGGCCTACCAGGTCGAGCAGCGCCTGCTGCGTGGCGACATCACACTTTTATACGCCGCGCCCGAGCGCATCACCACGCCGCGTTTTTTGGCACAGCTCGACGCGCTGTTCGAGCGCGGTCAGCTCAGCCTGTTTGCCATCGACGAGGCGCATTGCGTGAGCCAGTGGGGCCACGACTTCCGCCCGGAATACCGCGCGCTGACCGTGTTGCACGAACGCTTTGCCGGGGTGCCGCGCATGGCCCTAACGGCAACGGCCGACGACCTAACGCGCGCCGACATCCTCGAGCGCCTGCAACTGCAAGATGCGCGCGCCTTTGTCAGCAGTTTCGATCGCCCCAACATCCGCTACACGATTGTCGAAAAGCGCGAGGCTACCGCGCAGCTGCTGCGCTTTATTGAGCGTGAACACCCGGACGACGCCGGCATCGTCTACTGCCAGTCGCGCAAAAAGGTGGAAGACATCGCCCAAACTCTGTGCGAGGCGGGCATTGACGCGCTGCCCTACCACGCAGGACTAGACAGCAAACTGCGCCAGACCCACCAAAACCGGTTTTTGCGCGAAGACGGCGTGGTGATGGTGGCCACCATCGCCTTTGGCATGGGCATTGACAAACCCGACGTGCGCTTTGTCGCCCACCTGGACATGCCCAAAAACATCGAGGGCTACTACCAAGAAACCGGCCGCGCCGGGCGCGACGGCCTGAGCGCCAACGCCTGGATGTGCTATGGCCTCAACGACGTGGTCAACCAGCGCCGCATGATTGACGAAGGCCCGGCTGAAGAAGAATTTAAGCAGGCCATGCGCGGCAAGCTTGAAGCGCTGCTGGGCCTGGCCGAGGCCATTGACTGCCGGCGCACCCGCCTGCTGGACTATTTTGGCGAAGCCAGCCAGCCCTGCGGCAATTGCGACAACTGCCTGCATCCGCCAGCCGTGTGGGACGGCACGCAGGCCGCGCAAATGCTCTTGTCCACCGTTTACCGCATCCACAAACTCAGCGGCATCAGCTTTGGCGCGGGCCAGTTGATGGACATCGTGCGCGGCAAAAAGACCGAAAAAGTGGCCCAACACGGGCACGAGCGCCTCAGCACCTTTGGCGTAGGCGCCCATTTGAGCGAGCTGCAATTGCGCGGCGTGCTACGCCAACTGCTGGCTATGGGCGCGGTGATGGTGGATGTGCAAGCCTTCAATACCCTGGTGCTGACGGAGCAGTCGCGCGCGATTTTAAAAGGCGAGCTACAGGTGCGCCTGCGGGAATCAGTCTCCTTGCCCAAGCCACCAAAGGGCAAAGCCCTGCGCGCAAGCAGCAGCGTCAAGCCGCCTATTGAGCTCGACGGCGTGGCCTTGCAGCGCTACGCCGAACTCAAGGCCTGGCGCGCCGAGGTGGCGCGCGAACACAATTTGCCAGCCTATGTCATCTTTCACGACGCCACGCTGGCGGCGATTGCCCAACGTGCGCCGCAGTCGCTGGAAGACTTGCAGGGCATCAGCGGCATGGGGGTGAAAAAGCGCGAAGCCTATGCGCACGAAGTGCTGCGGGTGGTGGCGCTGAGCGCTTAAAGGGAGACGGAATATTGGGGCAAGCCGGTTCGCCCGGGTCTGCGTCCCAAGAGAGCGTGGGATTTGCGGGCTGGCCGCGACCCACGCGGGGCCTCAATGGCGCTGGAAGTTGCTCTCGTAGGCCATGGCGGCGCCGCTGAGCGTATTTTGCAAGCGCTGCATGGCGCGGTGGTGGCGTTCGCCGCAACCTGCGTCGCTGGCATGCTGGCGATGGTGCTGCATCAGCGCTTGAAGTTTGGTGCGGCACACATCCAAGGCGCCGGCAAAATTGAGCGCGATATAGGCCGAATGTTCCGCACGGGTCTGGCGGTATTCGTCCGACCAGTAACTAAACAACTGCCACTTGTACGTGCCTTTTTCGGGCATTGCGATCGGTGTTTTTTGCATATACGTCAGGGTAAGGAGGGCCAAGCAAGCGACTTATTGATGTCGCTCACGCCCACCTATCACGCACCAACCCGCGGCGCGGTTGACAGGCGAGTCAAAAAATTTGCAGAAAAGACACGGAAAGTGCGCAAAACGGGGGGATTCACCCGCCTAAAGGCCGTTTTTGTGGGCCTGAACAGGGCGTTTTCCAGGCTTGTGGGTAAACTCCGGGCTAAATCGCGCTAAAACTGGGCGCCTTTTGTTTTTTGAAAGATATTCCATGTCCGCTCCCCACACAGCACCCCACGATGGCGCCAACGCCGCCCCCCATGACGTGGTGGAAGAAATTGTGCCCATGATGCCCATCGTCTTGCCCATCGCCGGCGCCGTGCTCATGTTCTTGCTGGCCTTCATTGCGGTGTCCATGGCCTAAGGGCCAGCGGCATACCCTTGCCCGCTCGCTGCTTCAACCAATGACCGCCGTGACTGCTTTTCCGCTCCGTTTTGTCGCCCTGGGCGCGCTGCTCGGGACCTTGTTGGCTGGGCCCACACTGGCCATAGCCGCCGAGGCTGCGCCCGCCGCATGCCCTGCGCTGCTGCAAAAAACCTTTAATCGCCTGCAAGACGACGCGCCCCAAAACCTGTGTCAGTACGCCGGCAAGGTGCTGCTGGTGGTCAACACCGCCAGCTACTGCGGCTTTACCCCGCAATACGAGGGCCTGGAAAAACTGTACGCCACCTACAGCGCGCAAGGCCTGGTGGTACTGGGTTTCCCGTCCAACGACTTTGGCCAACAGGAACCAGGCAAGGGCAAGGACATTGCCGACTTTTGCTTTAACACCTATGGCGTGAAGTTCCCAATGTTCGAAAAGTCGGTGGTGACCGGCAAAAATGCGAATCCTTTGTTCTTGGAACTGGCCAAGGCAGGCGGCGGCTCGCCGCGTTGGAACTTCTACAAATACCTGGTCGGGCGCGACGGCAAGCTGATCGACAGCTATTCGAGCATGACCGCACCCGATGGCAGCAGCATCGTCTCGGACGTGAAAAAGGCGCTGGCGCAACGCTAAGCGGCCTCGGGGCGGCAGGTAAGGTCGCACCTCTCAATTGCTTTTTTTGTTTGGCCTCGGGCGCCCTGCGTCGGGTTTAGACCCAACCCTGACGCCACAAGGCCGGGTCGCGCAGCGTTCGCCAGCCCATCCGGACCACGGTCTTGGAAAACACCGCTTCGAGCTCCACCGCCTCGATTTCCTGCGACGGCGGCGCGCAGATAATGACTTTAGACACCAGAAAATGCTTGTTCTTGGCCACTGGCGCCACGGCAGTCCATTTGCTCATAAGCAGCTTTTTGGGGTGCAGCGGGTTCATGCCGGTGTTTGCGGGGCGGGCAGCGCGTGGGCCTGCAGCTGTTCCAGGGTAACGATGTCGAGCGCCTTGGCGTGGGTGGCTTCCAGGTGCACCAGCGGCGCCACACCGGCCAGGAGCGCTTCTTTCCAGCGCAGGGCGCACAGGCACCAGCGGTCGCCTGCTTGCAGGCCGGCAAAGCGGTATTCGGGGCGGGGGGTAGACAAGTCGTTGCCGCGCTGGCGCGAATAGGCCAAAAATTCGGCGGTGACGCGGGCGCACACCACGTGGGTGCCCTGGTCGTGGTCGTCGGTGTTGCAGCAGCCGTCGCGGAAAAAACCAGTGAGCGGGTCAAAAGAGCAGGCCAGTAGCGCAGTGCCCAAAACATTCAAAGCAGTCATAGAAAAGTGTGCCCGCGTGCAGGCGGTCAAAAGTGCGGTTTGCGCCGACTTCCGGCAGGAAGCGGCAAAATCAGGTACGGCACACCGTGCCTGGGCCTAATACTGCCACAGGCGACCCCTCCCCCGCCTTTGGCGGGGATTGGCGCCGCCCTTGAACCAAGAAGACCACCATGCAAGACCATCCGCCAAGCGACTCCATTTCAGACCCCGACTCCGCTGCCGCACCCTCTGCCCTGGTCGCGGCACTGGGCTACGGCGGCTTGCTGCCCTTTGCCCTGCTGGCGCTGGCGGTGTGCTGGCACGGGGGCGAAGGACGGACTTTTTACGGTTTTGCACTGCTGGCCTATGGCGCCACGATTGCCAGCTTTTTGGGCGCCATCCATTGGGGCCTGGCCATGCGCAGTGGCGGGCCACAGCGCATGGCTTTTCTGTGGGGTGTGGCGCCGAGTTTGGTGGCCTGGACGGCTTTGCTGCAGCCAACACCCTGGGGTTTGCTGCTGCTGGCGGGCTTGCTGCTGCTGTGCTACAGCCTAGACCGGCGCTGGTACCCGCAGCATCAGTTGCAGGGCTGGCTGCCCATGCGCCGGCGCCTGACCGCAGTGGCCTGCGCGAGTTGCCTGGCAGCGGCCTGGGGGCTGCTGCGATGAACCCGGTGCAAATCCATGCCGATGAGACAGAGCGCTGCGTGGTCAACAGCGAGCAACTGCCCTGGATTGCATCGCCGCAAGCCCAGGTGCAGCGGCGCTTGTTGGCGCGCGACGGGGGCGAAGTGGCGCGGGCCACCAGCATCGTGCGCTACGCGCCGGGCGCGCGCTTTGCAGAGCATGTGCACGCGCTGGGTGAAGAGATTTTGGTGTTGGAGGGAACCTTGAGCGATGAGGCGGGCGACTACGGCCCGGGCAGCTACCTCAAGAACCCGCCGGGCTCCAGTCATGCGCCTTTCTCGGTAGAGGGCTGCACGCTGTTCGTCAAGCTGCGCCATCTGCAGCCGCAAGACAGCGAGCGGGTGGTGGTGGACACGCGCCAAGCGCGCTGGCGCCAGGGCATGGTGGCGGGCCTGACGGTGCTGCCGCTTTCTGAGTTTGGGACCACGCACACCGCCTTGGTGCGCTGGGCGCCGGGCACGTTTTTCAATCCGCACCGCCATTACGGGGGCGAAGAAATTTTTGTCGTTGAAGGCGTGTTTGAGGACGAGCATGGGCGCTACCCGCAGGGTTGCTGGATCCGTAGCCCGCACCTCAGCCAGCACCAGCCTTTTAGCCGCGAAGGCTGCCTGATTTGGGTCAAGACGGGGCATTTGCAGGGCACTTGATGGACGTTGAAGGCGCCGCTCGCCACCGCACCTCAGCCCAGGTGCACCGTGGTGCCCTGTGGGTCAAAGGGGATCATGGCGCCGATCTGGCCAGCCTTGATCATCTCGACCATGCGCAGCAAGGGCGTTTGCGCGTCGGCGCTGCTGGGCGCTTGGCCGGGGCTACCCGACATGGCAGACGCAAACATCACGCTCCAGGACTGGCCTAGCGCGCGCGACTCGTCGAGCAACTGCGCCATGCTCGACAGCTCGCCGGGGGCTTTGTCCACGCACATCAGGGGCACGAGCGCTCCGCCCTGGCCGGCCAAAAAGCGGCGGCGCTGTTCTGGCGTACTGCCCGCCGGCAATTCGGCTTTTGCAAACACCAGCAGCAGGCGCTGGGGCTGGCTTTGTTGGCGGGCTGCAGTCAGCAGGTCATTGAAGTTGGAAATCGTCATGGGGTGCTTTCTCGGGCGGGCTGTTTGGGCTGGTAGGCCGTGTCAATCTCATTGAAAAGAGATTCGGACAGGGGGTCAAAAATGGGTTCGAAGGCGGGCTCGCAACAATGGTCCGGATACGGTCCATCGCCGCTGTGGGAGGCCACCGAGGCGGGAACAAACTGCCCGCTTTTCACGTCAAAGGCATGGACCTCGCCCTCTTCCATCACATGGTGCCAGCCGTGCAAGGTCAAGGCCCGGGCCTCTACTTGCTCTCGCACCATGGGGTAGCCCATCAGGCGTTCGAGCAATAGATCAGGCATGGCGCGCCCAAATGCTTTGGGACGAACCGGTGCTATTGCACCCGCGGCGTGTCGGCTGCGTCCAAGGCCACGCCCACCACCACGGCCGCACCGGCCAGCAAGGCCAGGTACTGGCGCATCGCGGCAACAAAGGTGTTTTGGCGCAGCGCCATGGCCACGGCGCCTTGCACCGACGCAAAGCTTTGCGCCACGCCGCTCTGGCGTTGCAAAACCTCGACCACATGCAAGCCAAAGCGGCTGTGCACCAAGCGCGGCAACACGCCCACATCGGTCTGGCCAAACAATTCCTTGGCAAATTCGCTCGCGCAGTCTGCGGCGCTTAACCAACCCAGATCGCCGCCCTGGGCGCCGCTGGGGCAGTTGGACAGGGTGGACGCCGCCTTGCCAAAGGCGCTTTCGGCTTGGCTGCCGTCGTGGCAGCGCACATCAAGCAGCGTGGTCTCGGCCCGCGAACGCAGCGCCGACAGATCGACGCCCGGCGTCACCGCAAACAGAATGTGGCGCACCAGCACGCGCTCGCCGCTGCTGTACTGGGCCTGGTGCGCGGCGTGGTGCCTGCGACAGGCTTCTTCCGAGGGCTCGGGAATGATCAATCGCGCGTCCAGCAGGGCCTCGATGGCGCCCGAGGCGGCTTCGCTGAGCACGCCGTCGGGGGAAGGTGCATCGCTGGCGTCCAGCAGGCCCTGGGCGACCGCGGCCTGGCGTAGCAACTCGGTGCAGGCGCGTTGGCGCACTTCGTCCACCGAGAGAACCGCGTCCAGGCCGTGCAAGGCCACGCCGTTGATGCTGGCCACGGGGGCTTGAACCATGTCTGCGTACTGCATGGCGCGCTCCTCAGACGCCGGCGCCGGGGTGGCGCGGCGTGTTGTGGCCGGCGGGCAGATTCAGGCGGCGCGCACGCACCACCTGGTAGGGGCGCACCAGGTAAGCCACCGTGCCAAAACCGCTCCAGACGTGCACCAAGCGGGTGAAAGGAAAGATGAAAAAGAGGCTCATGCCCAGGAACATGTGCAGCTTGAATATCCAACCGGCCTCGGCCAGCAGTTCGGGCGCACCGGTCTGGAAAGTGACGATGGTTTGCGCCCAGCCGGCGAGCTTCATCATCATGCTGCCGTCCAGGTGCTGGGCCGACAAGGGAATGGTGGCCAGACCCAGGGCGAGTTGCAGCCACAAGAGCACCAGCAGCACGATGTCGCTGGTTTTGGAGTTAATGCGGATACGGGGCTCAAACAGGCGGCGGTGCAAGAGGAGCGTCACACCGATAAAACCCAAGGTCCCGGCAATGCCGCCGCTGACCATGGCCATGAGCTGCTTGGAGCCCGCCGCCAGAAAGTGCGCGTACACAAAGTGCGGCGTGAGCATGCCAAACAAGTGGCCAAAGAACAAAAACAACACGCCCACGTGGAACAGGTTGCTGCCCGCGCGCAGTTGGCCGGCCTTGAGCAGCTGCGAGGAGTCGCTCTTCCAGGTGTATTGGTCGCGGTCAAAGCGGATCAGGCTGCCCACCAAAAAGACGGTGAAGGCGATGTAGGGATAGACCCCGAAGAGGAAGATGTCGAGTGCGTTCATAGCGTGGCTCCGGTCGGTGCGGGGGCTTTTTTGGCAAAGTGGATGGTTTGCGCCTGGCCGGGTTGGGCCTGGCCTTTGACCGAGCAGCCGTCAAACACCACCGGCTCTTCCCAAGCGGTGTCCAAGGGCTCGTCAGGCACGACCTTCACGGCGTGGGCTTTTTCACCGGCGAGTTCGATCAAGGCGCCCAAGACGCTGGCATAAGCGCTATTGCGCTGCTGCAAGGCGTTGAAGATGGCGTTAAAGATGTGCGCCATTTCGCCCAAAAAGGCGCGCGCCTGCGTGGGCGGCTGGGTGGACACAAACTGCAGCACCACTGGCAAGTAGTCGGGCATTTCGTCAGGCCCCAGGTACAGGCCGGATTTTTCGTAGGTTTGCGCCAGGTCGATCATGGCCGGACCCCGGTCGCGCGAGTCGCCATGCACATGCTCAAACAAATGCAAGGAGGTGGCGCGACCCCGGTCAAACAGCTCGACGTACTGGGCTTCAATCTCCAGCGCGTCCGCGCCCGCCAGGTGGGCCATCAGGGTCTGAAGTTCGGCCAGTCGCGCGCTCGCCAGGGCCTGCTCGGCTTGCAAGGCGCTGCGCAGTTCGGGCAAGTGACGGCGCAAGGCAGCGTCCGGATACGACAGCAAATGGGCCATCACCTTAAAGGTGGTGGATGCTGCAACAGGTTTGGAAAATGCCATGGCTTAGACCTCCGCCTTAATGGCTATGGTGCGCTTCTTGGTGCCGCCAAACAGGCTCAGCGCGCTGGCGCCGTCCGAGCAGCCGTTGCCAAACGAGAAGCCGCAGCCCCCCCGCATGTCAAAGGTGTCTTCGGCATATTCACGGTGCGTGCTGGGGATGACGAAGCGGTCTTCGTAGTTGGCAATGGCCATGACGTGGTACATCTCTTCGACCTCGGCCTGGCCCATGTGCACCTGGTCGAGCGCGGCCATGTTGATACGGCCATCCACATGCTTTTCGCGCTGGTAGGCGCGCATGGCGAGCATGCGCTCGAGCGCGCGCTCCACCGGTGCGGTGTCACCGGCAGTGAGCAAATTGGCCAGGTACTTGACCGGAATGCGCAGCTGCTTGACGTCGGGAATCTCGCCGTTGATGCCAATATCGCCGGCGATGGCTGCCGCACTGATGGGCGACAGGGGCGGCACGTACCAAACCATGGGCAGGGTGCGGTATTCCGGGTGCAGGGGCAGCGCCACTTTCCACTGCACGGCCATTTTGTAGACCGGGCTTTTGCGCGCGGCTTCCATCCATTTGTCGGGAATGCCGTCAATGCGCGCCTGGGCAATCACGGCTGGGTCGTTGGGGTCTAGAAACAAGTCAAGCTGGGCCTGGTACAAGTCGCGGTCGTGCTCTACGCTGGCTGCGGCCTGGATGCCGTCGGCGTCATACAAGAGCACGCCCAGGTAGCGGATGCGCCCCACGCAGGTCTCGCTGCACACGGTGGGTTGGCCCGCCTCAATGCGCGGATAGCAGAAGATGCATTTTTCGGCCTTGCCGCTCTTCCAGTTGTAGTAGATCTTTTTGTACGGGCAGCCGCTTACGCACATGCGCCAGCCGCGGCACTTGTCCTGGTCGATCAGCACAATGCCGTCTTCCTCGCGCTTGTAGATCGAGCCCGAAGGGCAACTCGCCACACAGGCGGGATTGAGGCAGTGCTCGCACAGCCGGGGCAGGTACATCATGAAGGTGTTTTCGAACTGGCCGTAGATGTCCCTCTGGATATCGTCGAAGTTCTTGTCCTTGCTGCGCTTGGAGAATTCGCCGCCCAAAATCTCTTCCCAGTTCGGACCCCACTCGATTTTCTCCATGCGCTTGCCGGTGATCAGGCTGCGCGGGCGGGCGGTGGGCGCATCCTTCATCTCGGGCGCCGCTTGCGGGTGCGCGTAGTCGAAAGTGAAGGGCTCGTAGTAGTCGTCAATTTCGGGCAGATTGGGGTTGGCAAAGATGCGCATCAAGAGCTTCCACTTGGCGCCCTGGCGCGGCTCGATCTGGCCATTGGTCTTGCGGATCCAGCCGCCGTTCCACTTGTCCTGGTTTTCCCACTCTTTGGGGTAGCCAATGCCGGGTTTGGTTTCCACGTTGTTGAACCAGGCGTATTCCATGCCGGGGCGGTTGGTCCAGACGTTTTTGCAGGTGACCGAACAGGTGTGGCAGCCGATGCACTTGTCCAGGTTGAGCACCATGCCGATTTGCGCGCGTATTTTCATCGTGATTCCTTAAGCGTGGACGGGAGCGCGGGCGTTGAACTGGGCTTCTTCTTCAAGCCAGTCCACCTTGCTCATCTTGCGCACCACCACAAACTCGTCGCGGTTGGTGCCGATGGTTCCGTAGTAGTTAAAGCCGTAGCTGAACTGCGCGTAGCCGCCAATCATGTGGGTGGGCTTGAGCACAATGCGGGTGACCGAGTTGTGGATTCCCCCGCGCATGCCGGTGATCTCGGAGCCGGGCGTGTTGATGATCTTCTCTTGCGAGTGGTACATCATCACCATGCCGTTTTTCACCCGCTGGCTGACCACCGCACGCGCTGCGATGGCGCCGTTGACGTTGAACAGTTCAACCCAGTCGTTGTCCTCAATGCCCACGCTCTTGGCGTCGTCTTCGCTGAGCCAGATGACGGTGCCACCCCGGTTCAGGGTGAGCATCATCAGGTTGTCGCTGTAAGTGGAATGGATACCCCATTTTTGGTGCGGCGTGATGAAGTTCAGCGCAATCTCTTTGTGCCCGTTGGAGCGGATGTGCTGGATGCCCTTGGTAGCCTTCAGGTCCACGGGCGGACGGTAGCTGGTAAAGCCTTCGCCAAAGGCGCTCATCCAGGGGTGGTCCATGTAGAACTGCTGGCGGCCGGTCAGGGTACGCCATGGGATCATCTCGTGCACATTGGTGTAGCCGGCGTTGTAGGACACGGTCTCGCTCTCGATGCCGCTCCAGGTGGGCGAGCTGATGATCTTGCGCGGCTGCGCCTGGATGTCGCGAAAGCGGATTTTTTCGTCCTCGCGGTACAGGGCCAGGTGGGTGTGGTCCAGGCCGGTCTGCTTGCCCAGCGCCTGCCAGGCCTTGACGGCCACGTGGCCGTTGGTCTCGGGGGCGAGTTGCAGCACCACTTCGCAGGCGTCAATGTCGGTGTCGATCCGGGGCATGCCGCAGCTCACGCCGGGTTCCTGCACCAGGCCATTGAGTTCGCCGAGTTGCCTGACCTCGGTTTGGGTGTTCCAGGCAATGCCTTTGCCGCCGTTGCCCACTTTGTTGAGCAAGGGGCCTAAGGCCGTAAATCGCTTGTAGACATTGGGATAGTCGCGTTCCACCACCACCATATTGGGGCCGGTCTTGCCAGGGATCAGGTCAATCTCGCCGCGCTTCCAGTCTTGCACACCAAAGGGCTGCGCCAACTCGGACGGGGAGTCGTGCATCAGCGGGCTGAGCACCATGTCGCGCTCCACGCCCAGGTGGCCGACGCAGACTTCGCTGAACTTTTGGGCAAAGCCCTTGTAGATGTCCCAGTCGCTGCGCGACTGCCAGGCCGGATCCACCGCCGTGCTCAAGGGGTGGATGAAGGGGTGCATGTCGCTGGTGTTGAGGTCGTTTTTCTCGTACCAGGTGGCCGTGGGCAGCACGATGTCGGAGTACAAGCAGGTGGTGCTCATGCGAAAGTCGAGTGTGACCAGCAGGTCGAGCTTGCCTTCGGGGGCCTTGTCGTGCCAAACCACCTCGGTGGGTTTGGCCTCATCTTTGCCCATGTCCTTGCCTTGCACACCGTTGCTGGTGCCCAGCAGATGTTTGAGAAAGTATTCGTGGCCCTTGCCGCTGGAGCCCAAAATGTTGGAGCGCCAGACAAACATATTGCGCGGCCAGTTGTCCGGGTGGTCCGGGTCTTCGCAGCTCATGGCAAGGCTACCGTCCTTGAGGCCTTTGACCGCGTAGTCCTTGGGTTCCATGCCCGCAGCAACGGCGTCGCGCACCACTTGTAAGGGGTTGGTCTTGAGCTGTGGCGCCGACGGCAGCCAGCCCATGCGCTCGGCGCGCACGTTGTAGTCGATCATGCTGCCGCCGTAGCGCTTTTTGTCGGCCAGAGGCGAGAGCACTTCTTCCATGCCCAGCTTTTCGTAGCGCCACTGGTCGGTGTGGGCGTAAAAAAAACTGGTCGAATTCATTTGCCGGGGTGGGCGCACCCAGTCCAGGCCAAAGGCCAGTGCGGTCCAGCCGGTTTGGGGGCGCAGCTTTTCCTGCCCCACATAGTGCGCCCAGCCGCCGCCGCTTTGGCCAATGCAGCCGCACATCATCAGCATATTGATGACGCCGCGGTAGTTCATGTCGGCGTGGTACCAATGGTTCATGGCCGCACCGATGATGACCATGGACTTGCCATGCGTCTTGTTGGCGTTCTCGGCAAACTGGCGTGCTACCGCGATGAGCTGCGCGCGTGGCGTGCCGGTAATGCGCTCCTGCCAGGCCGGGGTGTAAGGGGTGTCGTCGTCAAAGTCTTTGGCAGCGAGTTCGCCGGGCAAGCCGCGCGCCACGCCATAGTTGGCCACTTGCAGGTCAAACACGGTGGCAACCAGGGCGTCGCGCTTGTCGCCTTCTTTGCCCAGGGAGATGCGCTGCACCGGCACGGTACGCACCAGCACGTTATTGGCCGCCGCGCCGGTGGCGTTGTTGGGAAAGTGTTCGCTCTCGATGCCACCAAAGTAGGGGAAGCCCACCTTGGCCGTCTGCGTGCTGGCGGACTCGCCCTCCATGAGCGAGAGCTTGAGTTTGACGTCGGCGCCGTGGCGCGCTTCCTTGGCCTGCAGGTTCCACTGGCCTTCGTCGGCGCGCCCGTCCGGGCCCCAGCGAAAGCCGATCGCGCCCTGGGGCAGCACCACTTTGCCGCTCTCATCCATGGCCACGGTTTTCCACTCGGGGTTGTTGGCCGCGCCGAGTTTGCCGTTGAAGTCAGACGCCCGCAGATAGCGGTCGGGCACCATCACCACGCTGCCGTCGGGCAAGGCGTGTTCTTTGAGCATGACCAGCATGGGCATGTCGGTGTAGCGGCGCACGTAGTCGTCAAAGTAGCTGCTGCGCGTGCCGCTGTCGGGGAAGTAAAACTCTTTGAGGATGACGTGGCCCATGGCCATGGCCACGGCGGCGTCGGTGCCTTGCTTGGGCTTCATCCAGATGTCGGAGAGCTTGGCCACTTCGGAGTAGTCGGGCGTGATGGCCACCGTCTTGGTACCTTTGTAGCGCACTTCGGTAAAGAAGTGCGCGTCGGGCGTGCGGGTTTGCGGCACGTTGGAGCCCCAGGCGATGATGAAGCTGGAGTTGAACCAGTCGGCCGATTCGGGCACGTCGGTTTGCTCACCCCAGATTTGCGGGCTGGCCGGGGGCAGGTCGCAATACCAGTCGTAAAAGCTCATGCACACGCCGCCAATCAGGCTCAGGTAGCGGCTGCCTGCGGCATACGACACCATGGACATGGCCGGAATGGGCGAGAAACCAATGATGCGGTCCGGGCCATGCTGCTTGATGGTGTAGACGTTGGCAGCGGCCACCATTTCATTGACCTCGTCCCAGCTGGAGCGCACAAAGCCGCCGAGCCCGCGCACGCTTTGGTACTCGCGGCGCTTGGCGTCGCTTTGGGCAATCGAGGCCCAGGCGTCCACCGGGTCTTGCGACAGGCGCGCTTCGCGCCAGAGCTTGAGCAAGCGTCCACGCACCAAGGGGTATTTCACCCGGTTGGCGCTGTATAGATACCAGCTGTAGCTCGCACCCCGGGCGCAACCGCGCGGCTCGTGGTTGGGCATGTCCCAGCGGGTGCGCGGGTAGTCGGTTTGCTGGGTTTCCCAGGTGACGATGCCGCCCTTGACGTAAATCTTCCACGAGCACGAACCTGTGCAGTTCACGCCGTGGGTGCTGCGCACGATCTTGTCATGCGCCCAGCGGTCGCGGTAGGCGTTTTCCCAGGTGCGGTCTTCGCCGGTGGTCACACCATGCTCGCCGCTAAAGGCTTCGCGCGGTTGGGAAAAATAACTGAGTCGGTCGAGAAAATGGCTCATGCGGTACCTCGGTAAAAAATGCAATGGAAGGGGCCGCCTCGGGCGGTCTTGGACGGGCCTAGGGGTTTTTGATCTCGGCGCCCGTGCGCAGATAGAACCACCAGTTCAGCAACAGGCAGGCGGCATAGAACACCGCAAAGCCGTACATCGCGTTTTGGGGCGTGCCCGCCTTGATCTGGGTGCCGATCACCACTGGGGCGACGAAAGCGCCATAGGCGGCCACAGCCGAGGTCCAGCCCAGCACCGGGCCGGCCTGCTGGCGGTCAAAGATGAAGCCAATGCTGCGAAAGGTCGAACCGTTGCCAATGCCGCTGGCGGTAAACAGCACGACAAACAGCGCCATGAACACAAAGAAGTACTGCTCGGGCTGGGCGCTTTGGTAGGCCAGCAGCATGACGTAGCCCACCGCAGCAGAGGCCAGCACCATCAGCGCCGAAATCCACTGGGTGACGATGGAGCCACCCACCTTGTCGGCAATCCAGCCACCCACCGGGCGCACTGCGGCGCCCACAAAGGGGCCAATCCAAGCGTAGGTCAGGGCTGAAGGCGCATTGGGATTTTTCAAGGCATGGGCCACCAGACCCGTAGCGGGATCGACCACATGCTGAAAACCAAAGATCACGGTAATGGCCAGGGGCAAGGCCATGGAAAAACCGATGAAGGAGCCGAAGGTAACGATGTAGAGCGCCGTCATCGCCCAGGTGTGCTTGTTACTGAAAATTTCGAACTGCTTGGCCACGTTGTCCTTCATGGTGCCAAAGGCCGCCAAGCGCATGATGAGCAGGGCGCTGGCAATGTCCAGCGGAATGGCCAGCCACATGCTGATCAGGCCCAGGCCGGTGGGTGCTGGCAGGTACAGGTACAAGCCCAAAATCGCGGGAATAAAGGCCAGGGTGTAGAGGTAAGTCACCTTGGCAAAGGCCACCAGCGGGCTGCCGGTGTCGGGTGAGACGGTCTTGAGGTTGCTCAAGCCAAACCAGCACAAAAGCGACAGGGGCAGCAGCGACAGCACCCAGGCAAAGCCGGCGTTTTGGATCCAGGTGGGCGTGCCCGCGGCAATCTTGCCGAAGATCCAACCGCTGTCCTTGACCAGCTGCATGGAGCCGCCGCCCCAGTCGCCAAACAGGCTGACCGTCATCACCAGCGGTATGACGATTTGCATGGTGGTGACACCAAAGTTACCCAGGCCGGCGTTGAGGCCCAGCGCCGTGCCTTGCAGGCGCTTGGGGAAGAAAGTGCTGATGTTCGACATGGACGAGGCGAAGTTGCCTCCGCCCACGCCCGACCACAGCGCCATCAGCTGAAAGGCCCAAAGCGGCCAGTCCTTGTGCTGCAGCGCCATGCCCGTGCCAATGGCCGGGGCCAGCAGCATGGCGGTGGTCAGAAAGATGGTGTTGCGCCCGCCGGCCAGGCGAATCAGAAAGGACGCCGGAATGCGCATGGTCGCACCCGAAATACCGGCAATCGCGGTGAGCGTGAACAGCTCGGCCTGGGTAAACGCAAAGCCCAGGTTAAGCATCTGCACCGTAATGATGCCCCACATGCCCCAGACCGCAAAGCCGCACAAGAGCGCGGGCACCGAGATCCACAGGTTGCGGTAGGCGATGTGTTTGCCAGTGCTTTCCCAGAATTTCTCATCTTCCGGGCGCCACTCGCTGACATCTGCGAGCGATGTTGAGGGGGTATTCATAGACTTCCTTGCTTAAACAGTTTTTGAAGGGTGCAGCTGAAATGGAACGGCGTTTTTGCCCATGAGCTCGCCACGGCGTACCTCGGTCCAGTACATCCAGACCAGCGAGACCCAAACCACGCCATACATGAGCATGAATGCGCTGGAGCGGATGCCGGTCAGGTCCATCAGCGCACCAAACAAAATGGGCAAGACAAAGCCGCCCAGGCCACCGGCCAGGCCGACGATGCCGCTGATGGCGCCAATGTTTCCGGTGTAGTCGTCGCTGATGTACTTGAAGACGCTGGCCTTGCCAAAGGCAAAGGCAATGCCCAGCACAAACATGAGGGCGGTGAACATGGTCACGTTCAAACCGAAGTGAAAGGTGCGCGGCCCGTTCACGGTGGCGATAGTGAAGTCGGTTTGCGGATAACTGAGCAAGAACAAGCAGATCCAGCTCACCCACAGCACCCACCAGGTCACGCTGTGCGCGCCCCATTTGTCGGACATCCAGCCGCCGACTGCGCGCAGCACGCCGCCGGGCAGCGAGAAGCAGGCTGCCAGCAGCGCAGCGGAGCGGATTTCTAAGCCAAACTCACCCACGTAGTACTGCACCATCCACAAAGACAGCGCCACGTAGCCGCCAAACACAATGCTGTAGTACTGGCAGTACTTCAGCACCTTGGGGTCTTTGAGTGCCTTGAGCTGGTCCACAAAACGCACATTGCTGGGCACCAGATGGGCCGGGTCGCTGTAGCTGAAAAACCAGAACAGCAGCGCCGCACCCAGCATGATGGCGGCATAGACCTGCGGCACCATGGCCCAGCCAAAGGCCACCACCAAGGCCGGAGCGACAAATTTATTGACCGCTGCGCCCGAGTTGCCCGCGCCATAAATGCCCATGGCAAAACCCTGTTGGCTTTTGGGAAACCAGCGCGCCACATAGGGCGTGCCCACCGAGAACGAGCCCCCGGCCAGGCCCACAAACAAGCCGATAGTCAGGAAATGCCAGTACGCCGTGGCGTAGGACATCAGGTAAATCGCGGGTACGGTGGCGGCCATCAGAATGGCCATGACCAGGCGACCACCAAAACGGTCGGTCCAGATGCCCAGCGGCACCCGAATCAGCGAGCCGGTCAGCACCGGCGTGGCCATGAGCAGGCCAAATTGGGTGGAGTTGAGGTCCAGCGCCTTTTTGATTGGTATGCCGATCACGCCAAACATCATCCACACCATAAAACACACGGTAAACGCGAGTGTGCTGACGATCAGCACCGACAGGGCTTGCCTTTTTTGGGTCATTGCTTTCGCTCCATGGGGTTCATGGAACGACTTTAGACAGCGCCGTTGGCGCGCGCCATCCTTCGGTGGCAAGAGCGCGGCGACGCAAAAGGAGGAGGCTCGCTCATCCCAAAGGATGAGGCGGCTGTCAAAGGCGCAAAGGCTTGCGCCAGGTCAATGCTTGGGGCCCTGGTGCGGGCGCCTAAACCAGCCGGTTTTCCGAGGCCAGCACAGCCGCGTGCACGCGACTGCTCACCCCGAGTTTTTGCAGCACGTGCTGCACATGGGTCTTTACCGTGGTCTCGGCAATGTCCAGCGTACGGGCAATTTCCTTGTTGCTCGCACCCTTGGCGATGCCCATGAGGATTTCGCGCTCGCGCCCGGACAAGCTGCCCAGGGCCAGGGCCACCGGACTACCGGCCTGGGAACTGGCGCCATCGTGTTGTGCTGCGCCCCGGTAGGCGGCCACCAGCTTGCTGGTCATCTCGGGCGCAATGACGCTGTCGCCGGCGTGCGCGCGCTGCACGGCCTGAACCAGCGCCTCGCCTTCGGTGGTCTTGAGCAAGTAGCCCGCCGCGCCCTTGCGCAAGGCCATCGACAAGTCCTCCTCGTCTTCACTGACGGTGAGCATCACGATGCGCGCGCCAGGTGCGGCCTCCCGCAAGGCGGGCAGCGCGTCTACCCCATTGACGCCGGGCAGGTGGTTGTCGAGCAAGATCACGTCGGGCTGCAGTTCCTGTGCGCGGCGTTGGCCCTGACCGGCATCGGCGGCGTCACCCACCACCTGCACGCGGGCGTCGCGCGACAGCAGGGCGCACAGGCCGCGGCGAAACAGGGTGTGGTCGTCCACCAGCAGCACGCGCACCGGTGCGGCCAAAGCCGCGCTCATGCGGCCACCCGTTCGAGCATGGGCGCTGGGCTTAAAGCGCTGGCGCCTGCTATCAAAGGGGCCAAAGTGGCCAAGGGCAGCGTCAGCAGGACCGACGTACCCACGCCGGGGGTAGAAATGTATTCAAGCAAGGCGCCGATGCGCTGGGCGCGTTCGAGCATGATGCGCAGGCCGACATGGGTTTCTCCCAGTACGCTGTTGTCGGCCTCGTAGCCCACGCCGTCGTCGCGCACCTCAAAGCGCCAGACCGGCTGCTGCTGCACGTCGAGCCAGACCTTGGACGCATGCGCGTGCTTGCGCACGTTGGACAGCGCCTCTTGTACGATGTGCAGCACCTGGATCTGCACGTCGGCCGACAAGGGCAGGCCGTGGCCGGTGACGGCCAGCGCGGTGGCCAGACCGGTTTGGTGTTCAAACTTACGCAGCGTGGTGGCCAGCGCGGGCTCGATGTCTTCGGTGTTGGCGCGGGTGCGGAAATGCATCAGCAACTCGCGCACATCGCCATAGCTTTCACGCACGCCCACGTCGATTTCTTCCAGCACGGATTGAATTTCTGCCGCCGAGCCGCTGTTGACCGCCTGGCGCATGAGCTGCACCTGGATTTTCAAAAAGGCCAGCGACTGCGCAATCGAGTCGTGCAGCTCGCACGCGATCAGGTGGCGTTCTTGCGACACGGCCGCTTCTGTCTCGAGCGCCTGGAGGCGCAGGTTGTCCATGGCGCTGGCCAGGTGGCTGTTGAGTGCTTCGAGCAAGGTGCGCTCGGCCACAGAGGGCTCTACCTTGGCGTGGAAAAACAAGTCCACCGCGCCCAGCACCCGCTCGTGCAGGCGAATGGGCACATTGACCACGGTGCTAAAGCCCGCTTTGGCGCAATGCTGCAAGGCGGCAGGCGCTTCGGCGCGGATAGCGATCACCCGCAGCTGCGGGGCGCTGGCGACCACGGCGCAGTGGCAATCTCCCGCATGCAGGCACTGCTCGTCTTGCACCATCTCGGCACTCAAGCCGCTGGAGGCCAGCATCACAAAGCGCTCGTTGGCCTGGTCGGACCAGCGCACCGCCACCCCATCGGCGCGAGCAATGCGCATCAGCCGCTGCGAAAAATCCTGCGCCACCGCGTCCAGCGAAGTGGCTTGCGCCACCATGGAAGTGACCTCGTACAAGGCCTCCAGTCGCTGGCGCTTTTCTTCGAGTTCCAGCGTCTTTTCCTTGACCTTGGCCTCCAAGTTGCGGTACATGAGCTGCAGGTGCTCGGCCATGCCGTTAAAGCCGTCGGCCAAAGTGCCAAATTCGTCTGAGGTAACGCGCTCAACCCGCGCGCCCCAGTCGCCGGCCTGGATTTTTTCAATCGCCTGCTTGAGCAGCTGCACCGGCTCGAGCACAAAGCGGTAGCCTGTCGCGATGAGCACGGTGGCGCCAATCATGGCCAATGACAAGACGCCCATTTGCAGCAGATGCAAGATGGAAGTCCAGCGCGCCATATGGGCCTCAATGCTGGCGACCAAGGTGTCAATGTCCGCAACAAAACGGACCGTGTCACTGCGCAAGGGCGCCGCGTCGACAGGCGCACCCGTGAACCTTTTCGCTTGAAACTGTGCCCAATCGGCCTGTACCGCGTCAAAACGCAAGCGCACTTGGTCGTCCCAGGGCATGAACAGGGGGCGTTCGGTGTCGCCGCTTTTGAGCAGCAGCAGGCTTGCTTCAAACTCTTGCGTCAAGCCCAGGAGCTCTTGCTCCGGTCCGCTGGCCGCCACCAAGGCCATGCGGTAGGCCTGCATGCGCAGGCGTCCGGCCTCGTTGACCGCGGCGGCACCGCCGTCGAGCTGCCAGCTCACCCACAAAGTCGCCACCGTCGAAAGCAAGGCCGCCAGCAAAAATGGCGTGCCAACCACCGCCAGCTTGGAACCCAGGCCCCAGCGCGTTTTGACGATGACGGCCGGCGCCTGCGGCTTATCCATCGCGCCCGTCCATGCGGGTTTGCAAGAGCCAGGGGCCGTAGGTCCAGGCGTACAAGCCAAAAGCGCCAGCCCAGGCCAGCGCCGCCCACACCAGCGCCCACACCAGCTGCTCTGGCATCACCAGCGGCCAGACCACGCGACACAGCGCCGCTGCAATCAGCAGCGCAAACGCGGCGATCTCACGCGGGCCCGCCTGTACCAAGCGCCCGGTGTGCCCGCGCGCAGTGCGCGTCATCATGCCCAGCACCAGTCCGGCGGTCGCACCCACGGCCAGGCTGTGGATGCCCGCCCAAGCGCCCACCAGACCGAGCTGTGCCAGCGACAGCAAACCCAGGCCCAGGGCAAACCAAGCGTAGGCCACCTGCAACACCCAAACCATGGGGCGCGCCGCAGTAGCCCACGGCGACCAGCGCCATTGGCGCGCCAGGTGCAAGATGGCAGCGCCGGCTAATACCAGCGCGGTGACCGGCGCCAACACGACCGGCGCAAACAGCCACAGTCCCAAGCCCGCGACGGTATGCGCTAACACCGAGCGCTCCAGCCACGGTAAAGGCGTGATCTTCACATCCGCAAGGGCGCCCATGGTGAAACCTGGTATCACCCGCCCGGCCATCACGCACTCCAGCACCACCACCAGCGCCAGCATGGCATGCAAGGCAGACAAAGGAGCCCAGTCCAACCAACCCAGCACCGCGCCATGGAAGGCCGCGTTAGCCAGCGCCATCAGCAGCAGCAGCCCCGCCAGCGGCAGGTTGCGATGGTTGCCCGCGCGCAGCAACAAGCGCACCAGCACGGCAGCCACCAGCGGCAACAGGGCAACATCCAGCACCGCGTACAACAGGTAGGGCGCGCCCAAGGCGGCCAGACGCGCCGCCAGCCACAAACCAGCCAAGGCCCCCAAGTGCGTGCCGCGGGGCGTGGCCAGCCCGGTCCAGGCTTTGCCAGCGGTCATGAGAAAACCAATCACCACTGCGCTAACGAAACCGTAGAGCATTTCGTGAGCATGCCACAGCAAGGGCGCCATGGCCGGCGTCCAGGCCAGGTAACCGAGCAGCGTCAGCACCCAGGCCGGCACGGCCAGCGTGGCGAACAAGGCCGCCCCCAGATAAAAAGGCCGAAAGCCCAGGCGCAAAAACGCCCAGCCATGCGGCCGATGGGCGCCGGGCTCCTGGATGCGAAGCGCTGGAATGGGTAGAACTTTCACGGGGGCCTTTGCACAGGGATCAGCGGGCCAAGCCCAATGTAGCAGCGCCGCTGGCTTGCGGCGCCCACAGGCGCGGACAAGAGGCAGCCTATTGCGCCTGCGTTTGATATCTATCAAAGAAAGCGCAGGTGCGGGCGGTCTGCGACGTGCGCAGCGACTTTGCCGCCTTAACCAGCCAGCTGCTCAAGCAGTGGGGCGAGCCGGTGGCCCTGCACATTGATCCCGAACTCTTGTGGGCCCTGAGGCGCTACCGCAAAACCTGCAGCAGCTCTCGCAAAAAGCGATTGAACACGCGCTGGAAAACGACCGTGGCAATGTGTCAGCCGCAGCGCGCGGTTCACCACCCGCAACGAGGCCATTGCCGACATGGCCGACCGCGTGCGGCACCTGGGCGGCGGACGCATTCAGCGCATTGAGCACAACGTGCACAAGCTGCGGCCCTCGGAACTGTCGTGGTGAGGGGCGGTAATAGACCGCTGCCCTGTGTTCACGCAAGAGTGGCTTTGCCGTTTAGCATCGGCCCAATACACTTCACAAGCCTTGCCAATGTGGAGAGCGTCAATGCCTATAAAGCCTATCCGGAACGACGATGATTCCAGCGCTGCGTTCGCGCAGCTCGAAGCGGTGTACCAAGCGGCGGCTGGCACACCTGAGGACGACGAAATGGAAATTCTCGTCACCCTCATTGCGGCCTATGAGGAAAAGCACTATCCCATAGGCCCAGCCGACCCTGTTGAAGCCATTGTGTTCCGGCTGGAACAACAAGGGCTCACACCCAAAGACCTGGAGCCCTTTATCGGTTCCAGCGGGCGCGTCTCCGAGGTCTTGAACCGCAAGCGCGGACTGAGCCTGCGAATGGTCAAGCGCTTGCATGAAGGGCTGCAAATCCCCTATGAAAGCCTTTTGTCTGCGGTGTGACCACGGCATTGCGGCCAAGGACAGACGCACCCGTTCTTGACCCCCCATCACCCCCTGCGCCCCACCCGCGTACGAAATTGACGCGTACATCCTGTTGCAATTCCTTTTGGATGCAAGGCCGCTGCAATGGCCAAGCGTTGGCAGCGCCCCTTCAGGCGCGCAGGGTAAGGCGCCGCGACGGCGTCTAAACACACCTGACGCCCGACCGCTGCAGAAGTTGGCCCCGCTTGACCTAGGTCAAATTACTGGCGCTCGCCCTTGGCATTGCTGCGCGGCGAAATGCTGGATCCGATTGCCTCCAACACCCAGCATTGAGGCCTCGCGTCGCCTCTGAACATCGTGGCCTTGTCGGCTGCGGCGCTCATGGGGCTCGCGGCATGGTCGCAAATCGCCAAACTGTCACGTCAACTTCATGAAACTGGAATAAATTGGTAGCTTGTGCTTTACAGCGACCGCAATATATATTGAACACCCCCCTCGCATCCCTTTTGCGCAACGACGACGGTGCTGTTGGCAGATTGTCCAGGTCTTGCGGCGCCGTCCTTGTGGCAGTTCTACTGAGTGCATGCTCTGCGCGCCACCTGATCGTTCAAAGCCTGGGCAATGAGCTTGCCAGTCAAGGGGTGGCGGTCGAGGAAGACGCGGGCTTAGCGCGCGAGGCCAGTGCTTTCTATTTGAAGTTGTCCGAGTCGCTTTTGAAGGAATCTCCTGGCAGCCTCAAGCTTGCAGAGACGGTGTGCGCCGGCCTGAGCCAATACGCGTTCGCCTTTGTCGCCTTTGAAGCGGAAAAACTCGCTGCCAGCGACGCCCAAGCCGCTTACCGCATCAACGAGCGTGCAAAACGCCTTTACCTGCGAGCCCACCGCCATGCAATGCTGGCCCTGGAGCATTCTTCGCCCGGCTTCGCGGTAAAGCTTGCACAGCCCACCGCGGGCCAGTGGCCCGTGCTATCCAAAGAGCAAATTGGCCTGGCCTACTGGGCCGCTGCGTCTTGGGGTGGCTATATCTCGCTGTCCAAAGATGTGCCAGATGTGGTTGCCGACTTGCCCCTGGCCTACCGCTTGGCGGGGCTGGCCTGGAAGTTGGACCCGCAATACGACGGCGGCGGCCTCTCCAGCCTCATGGGTAGTTTCGAGGCAGCCGTCCCTGGCGGCTCGCTCAGCCGCGCCGCGCAGTATTTTGACGCTGCCATCGCCCTAGGCGGCGGCAAGAACGCCGGTCCCTTTGTTGCGAAGGCAGAAAACATAGCGCTGGCGCAGGGACAGCGCGAGGCCTTCGAACTGCTCCTGCGAAAAGCCATAGAGGCCAGCGAGCTGCGGCGCGATCTGGCCAACGAAGTAATGCGTGAGCGCGCGCAGTGGCTACTGAAAACAGTTGAGGATCTATTTTGAAGCGAACATTTTCATGAACCTCGGTAAACCCTCTCTTGGACTGCTGCTGTGCGGACTCGCCCTTGGGGCCGCTTTGGGCGTCCAATCGGCAAGCGCGGCGGCGGACAAGCAATTTCGCATTGGTTCACTGGTGCCCAAAAACTCCCTGTACCACCGGCAACTCATGGACATCGGCGAGGCCTGGCGCGCTGCGCAAGGCGAAAACGCGAAATACCTGGTGTACCCCGACGGCAGCCAAGGCGGCGAGGCAGAAATGGCGCGCCGCATGCGCATCGGGCAGCTGCAGGGCGCACTGTTGTCGGTGGTAGGTCTGCGGGAGATCGAGCCATCGATTGCGGCCTTGCAAGTCATCCCATTGCTGTTTAGAAACTGGGACGAGGTCGATTACGTGCGCGAGAAGATGCGCGTAGGCATGGAAAAGAAGTTTCTTGAAAAAGGCTTTGTGGTCTTGGCCTGGGGCGATGCTGGCTGGGTGCGCTTTTTTTCCAAGGACGCGGCGGTTCGCCCCGACGACTTCAAAAAGATGAAGTTCTTTGCCTGGGGCTCTGAACCGGACCAACAAGCCATCATGAAAAGCCTGGGTTACACACCGGTGCCGCTGGAGACCTCGGACATCCTCCCGGCCATTCAAACTGGCATGATTAACGTAGTGCCGTCCACCCCCTACTTCGCGCTGGCAACCCAAATCTATGCCACGGCCCCCAACATGCTCGAAATCAACTGGGCGCCGATAGTGGGCGCTTTGGTGGTGACGAAAAAGTCATGGGATGACATGAGCCCCACTGCCCAAACTGCAGTGCGCGCCGCCAGCGACAAGGCAGGCGTGCAAATACGCGCCAAAGCCCGACAAGAAGTGGAGGAGGCCGTAGACGCTATGAAAAAGCGGGGGCTCACGGTGAACCGCCCCACGCCAGAGCAAATGCGAGAGTGGAATGAATTTGCCGAGAAGCTGTACCCCCGGATTCGCGGCACCATGGTCCCTGCAGAGACCTTTGACGAGGTAATGTCCCACCTGAAAGACTTCCGCGCAGGCAAGGGCAAGTGAGCGTGGGCAGCCGGCTCAATTTGCTTGCCAGCCTAGAAAACCTGGACACGCATATAGCCTCCCTGGCCTTGGCGCTCATGATGGTGATTCCCTTGGTCGAGATCTTGATGCGACCAGTCTTGGGCAGCGGTATTGACAATGCCCCGGTGCTTGTGCAGCACCTGGGCCTGGTGCTCGCCATGTTCGGCGCCTTGGCCGCCGAGCGCCATGGCCACCTCACCTCCTTCGGGGCAACGGGCACTGGCACGGCGCAAACACCGGCCTGGCGCGGGGCCCAGTGTTTGGCGGCTGCGGTGTGCGGGGTACTGGCCTATGCGAGCTGGCGCTTTGTGCAAAGCGAACGCGATGCCGCGCACATCTTGGCTTACGCCATACCGACCTGGACCATCCAAGCGGCGCTGCCCTTGTGCTTTGCCGTATTGGGCTACAAGCTGGGCAACCGCTGCGGGGGGCACACGCTGGCGCGCCTGGCGCTTGCGGTGGGTGCGCCGCTGACCGGTTTTCTGATCGCTTGGCAGTTTGACGGCACGTCTATTTCGGCATGGGCGGCCTTGGCGCTGCTGGCTGCAGCGTTGCTTGCTGGAGCACCGATTTTTGCCGTGCTGGGCGGCTTGGCCCTGGCGCTGTTTTGGAGCGAAGGCATGCCCTTGGCCTCGGTGGCCTTGTCGCATTACCAAATCACGGTCAATCCGTCCTTGCCCGCCTTGCCCTTGTTTACTTTGGCCGGACTTATATTCGCGCGCACGGGTGCAGCCGGGCGTCTGGGAGACTTTTTTGTCGTGCTGATGGGCGGCGGTGTGCGCGGCACGGTGGTAGCGGTGGCGGTGCTTTGCTCCTTTTTCACGGCGTTTACCGGCGGCAGCGGCGTGACCATCTTGGCGCTTGGCGGCTTGATGCTGCCGCTCTTGCGCAACGCCGCCTACCCTGAGAACAAGGGCATTGGGCTGGTCACCAGCGCCAGTGCCTTGGGCGTGCTCTTGGCGCCCTCGGTGCCCTTGATCATGTACGCCATCATCGCCCGCGTGCCCATTGCCACCATGTTTTTGGCAGGCGTTGTGCCGGCGCTGGTGATGGTGGCCTGCTTGCTGTTCTTTGGCGGATTTCTCAAAGGCGGTGGGGCTGCAACTCCTGCGGTACAGGGCCCCGTGCAAGCTTCGCTGGCCACCGTCGTTTGGAGGGCCAAGTGGGAAATACTCGCGCCCTTTGTGGCCATTGGCTCCCTGGCCAGCGGCATCGCCACGCCCATGGAAAGCGCCGCATTGACAGCAGCCTATGCCGTGCTCACCCAGGCGCTTGCGCACCGCGAGCTGCCCATGCGTTTGCTCGTCAAATGTTTGAGCGAATCCGCCCAGATCATTGGCGGGGTGTTGCTGATCTTGGGCATGGCGCTGGCGCTTACCAATTTTTTGATTGACGCAGGCATACCGGACGCGGCCATTGAAGCGGTGCAAAACCTGATACCCAACCGGTGGCTGTTTCTGTTGGCGCTGACCGTGTTTCTGCTGTTTGCGGGTGCCTTGATGGAAATATTCGCGGCCATCGTGGTCCTCGTGCCCTTGCTGCTGCCCGTGGCGCAAAGTTACGGCATTGGCCCGGTGCACTTCGGCATCATTTTCCTGGCGGCGATGGAAATGGGATTTTTGTGCCCGCCGGCGGGACTGAATATTTTCTTTGCCTCAGCCATGTTCGGCAAACCCATTCGCGATGTGGCGGCGTCGGTCACACCCGCATTGGGCGCCATTTTTCTGGGCACTTTGCTGATTGCATGGCTGCCGAAGCTGTCGACCATGCTTCCTGGCTTAGCGGGCGTTGCCATCCCTGCGCAGTAGCGTGAGCGCCAGCAGAGCCGAGGCCAGCATCAAAAAAAGGCTCACTGCGTTGAGCACCGGTGTGGCGCCTTCGCGCATGCGGCCATACATCATGACGGTGAGTGGCGAGTCCGACCCCACCAGCATGAGCGTGGTGTTGAAGTTCTCAAAGGACATCAAAAACGAAATCGCCGCCGCACCCACCAGCGCAGGCCGCAGGTAGGGCAGCGTGATGGTGCGCAGCACGGCGGCGCGGCTTGCGCCCAGGTTGTAGGCGGCTTCTTCTAGGGTGATGTCAAAGCGCTTAAGGCGCGCGCTGATGGTCAGCGTGGCCACCGAGATGGTGAAGGACAGCTGCCCAAGCACCACCAGCGCCAGGCCGGGACGCAAAAACTCCAGCTCCAAGCCCCACAGGTCATCCGCCAGGTTGGCGATGCGGCTGGCAAATGCCAAGATGGATATGCCCAATATCACGCCCGGAATCACCAGCGGCGCCAGCATCAGCAGCGAAAAAAACGACTTGCCCCGAAACTGCGTGCGCTCCAGCAAAAACGCGTTGCTCGTGCCCACCAGCACCGCCAGCACCGTCACCCAGCTGGCCACCACCACGCTGGTCCAGACGCTGCCCATGAGCGCCCTGTCGGCAAACAAGCCCTTTCGCCCGGTCTGCGCGTTGCCCAAAAACCAGTCCAGGGTAAAGCCCTGCCAGGGCGGCGCCGGGTAGGGTGCGTTGTTGAACGCAAACGCCGCCACGATGACCAGTGGCAAAAACAAAAACGCCAAAAACAGCAGCGTGTAGCCCACGGTGCCAAAGCGCAGCCAGGCCGGGCGGGGGAGGGAAGGAATCATGATGCGCGCATCACTTCGCCAAACTTTTGGCCCGAGAGTTTGAGGCCAACCCAGACGATGGCGGTGCTCAGGCCCAGCAGCAAAAAGCCAAAGGCCGCACCCTGCTCCCAGTTAAAGCGAGTAATGAACTGGGTGTAAATTTGTTCGGTAAACCACTGCGAGCTTTTGCCGCCCAAGAGCGTGGGCGTGAGGTAGTTGCCCAAAGTGAGCATGAACACCACGATGCAGCCCGCAACAATGCCGGGTGCGGCATGCGGAATGATGATCTGGCGCAGGATGGACCAACCGTTGCCGCCTAGGTCGTACGCCGCCTCGATCAGCGAGTCGTCCAGGCTCTCCAGAGCGCTGACCAGCGGCACCACCATGAACAGCATGGATGTGTAGACCAGGCCCACCAGAATCGTGCCGTCGTGGTAGAGCATTTCCACCGGCTTGTCCGTCATACCCAAGGCCGCCAGCAAGCCTGGCAGCACGCCAGACTCGCGCAGCAAAATCATCCAACCCAGGGCTCGTACGGTTTCGCTGACCCAAAACGGAATCAGGCACAGCACAAACAGCGTTGATTGGATGCGCCCGCGCGCGATCTTGGCAATCGTCCAGGCCATGGGAAAAGCCACCAGCAGGGTGATGGCGGTGGACACGATGGACATGAGCGCGGTGCGCATAAAGGTGTGCCAGTACAGCGGCTCGCCAAAAAACGTGGCGAACTGCGCCAAGCTGGGCTCATAGACGCGCGGGGCCACGCGTACGCGCAGCGACAAAATGGCCAGCTCCACATGCGGCAGCACCAGCAGCAGCGCCAGCCAGACCACGGCCGGCGCCAGCAGCAGCGCGAGCATCAGCCGCGCCTGGGTTTTGCCCACGGACATACTGTCAAGAGCCATCGGAGCTTGCCTTCGGCCCTGCGCCAAAGCAGACCGCGCGCTGCGGGTCAAAACCAAAAAACACCTGCTCACCCGCCACCAGATCCTGGAACTGGCCGGTCTGGGGCAGCGCAATGCGGAATTCGAGCCGGGTTTTTTCTTCGCGCAGCAGCACCGCAGAGTTGGCGCCGTCAAACAAGATGCTCTCCACCTTGGCGCCGTAGGCTACCTGGCGCTGGCCAACGAAAGTGTCCGCCTGGCGTGAAATGCGGGCCACCTCGGGGCGCACAAAGGCATCTACCGCGTCGCCCACGCGCACCGCGCCCATGGGCCGCGCGCGCAGCTCCAGTCCGCTTGGTGTCACTAGGGAAATGCTGTCGTGGTCCACAGCCGTAGCGCGGCCCTGCAAGCAGTTATTGGCGCCCACAAAGCCCGCCACAAAAGGCGTCTGCGGCTGGTAGTAAAGCTGCTGGGGCGTGCCCACCTGCTCAAACCGGCCCTGGTGCATGACGGCCACCTGGTCGGACATGACCAGCGCCTCGGACTGGTCGTGCGTGATGTACACAAAAGTGGTGCCAAAGGAAGCCTGCAACTGCTTGAGCTCAATCTTCATGTGCTCGCGCAGTTTCAGGTCCAGCGCGCCCAGCGGCTCGTCCAGCAGCAGCAAAGTGGGTTCGAGCACCAGACTGCGCGCAATCGCCACCCGCTGCTTCTGCCCGCCCGAGAGCTGGTCAATGCGCTTGGCCTGCGCGCCGGGCAGGCTGACGCGCTCCAGCATCTCACCCACGCGGCGTTTGATCTCAGACGCCGCCATCCCCCGGCGGGCCAGGCCGTAGCCAATGTTGTCACCCACCGACATCATGGGAAAAAGCGCCAGATGTTGAAACACCATGTTGACCGGGCGCTTGTTGGGCAGCACACCTTGCATGGACTTGCCGCCGATCAAGATGTCGCCCTGGTCCGGGCTTTGAAAGCCGGCAATCATGCGCAGCAAGGTGGTTTTGCCGCAGCCCGATGGCCCAAGAATGCTGAAGAAACTGCCGCGCGCCACGCTAAACGACAGGTCGGCCACCGCCGCAAACGCGCCGTAGTGCTTGCTCACCCCCAGGGTTTGCAGGTCGGTGTCTGGTGCTGGGGTCATGGAAACCAGCTCAGTGCAAGCGCACGCCTTGGCGTTCAAGCTCGGCCTGAACGGCATTCAGGTCCACCTCCGCGGTGGATTGGCCTTGTTGCAGTGACACCGCCGCGGCCACGCCCGCGCCTTGGCCGGTGACCGTGCAGGCCATCATGTTGCGCATGGCGGCGTGGGACACCATGTCGCCGGCCACGCAGCGCCCGGCCACCAGCAGGTTGTCCACTTCCAGCGGCACCATGCAGCCGTAGGGCACTTCAAAGTAGCGGCCCGTGGTGGGCAAAATCAGTACGTTATAGCCGTCAATAAACTCGGGGAATATGCCCACAGAGTCTTCAAACTTGGCCTGGTTGCGCACATCGTCGCTGCTTAAGTTGTAGCGGCCAATGATCTTGCGCGAGTCGCGCGTGCCCAGCGTCATGCCAAAGTTGCGCAGCTTGGCGTTCTCAAACCCTGGCACCACTTTTTTCAGCGCCATCAAGGCGTATAAGGCTTCCTGGCGGCCTTGCATTTCGGCCCTGGTCAGGTCCATCACGTCGGTGCAATCAAAACCGCTCAGGTGCGCCAGGTTCAGGTTGGTGGCCTCACCCGCCTCGGTCAGCGCCGACCACGAGCCGCCCAGATTGGTGGTGTTCGCCGGAATCACGCCCAGCTCGCGGGCGGTGTCAAACTCTTTGTCCAGGTAGGGGCTGCGCAGCGCGTCTTCTTTGCCGGTGGTTTCCTGGTCCCAGGTGCGGCTCCAGTCAGCGTAGGTGGCCGGCTGGTCTTCGGTGTATTGCAAAAACTTTTGCTTGTCCACGCCGCTGGCGTTGAACACAGTGGTCACGCCCAGCATTTTGTCCTTGGGCGTTTTGCGGTAGCTCGCACCGGCCAGGTGGGCAATGTCGGCGTCGCCCGTGCAGTCGATGATGCGCTGGGCCAGCACCACCTGGCGGCCGGACTTGCTCTCGGTAATGATGCCCTTGAGGCGATTGCTGCCTTCTTCAAAAATCACGTCTACTGCCATGCAGTGCAGGATGGGCCGCACGCCGGCCTCGGTAATCAGCCGGTCTGCCACGACCTTGAAGAAGTCGGCGTCCAGGCACTGGCTGTCGTTGTACGGCCACTTGATCGAGCCGCCCATTTGCGCCGCAATGCGCTCCATCTCGATGCCAATGCCTTCACCCTCGACGGTGCCCTCGTAGCGGTACCAGGCCAGGGTTTCCATGCCCACGGTGGTAATCACGCCGCCAAAGCAGCCAAAGCGTTCCAGGATGATGGTGTCGGCGCCAGCGCGCTTGGCCGCCAGCGCCGCCGACAGGCCTGCGGGTCCGGCGCCGACCACCAGCACATCGCACTGCGCCAAGATGGGCAGCGGGCGGGCCGGCTCTAGGTATTGGCCGTTTTCCGTGTCCAGTTGACCCACAGCGGGCGGCGTGTGGCGCATGACATCACCTTCGGTGGTCTGCTTGCGCGTGACCGCCAGGCGCTGGCCGGACCAGCGGGTGAGCATGCGCTCGGTGCGGGCGATGTATTTCTCTTCGTCGTTCATGGGTGGCTCCAGACCTTCGCAATAAAAAAAACCCCGCTGCGCCCTTGCGGGCGGGCGGGGCCATCATGGACGCAGTTTATGGCACGGCATACACAGCCCGCCAGTCAACATGCGCCCACTGTTTGCCTTATTGCGCCGCTTTGACGCGGTCCAGGATACGGCCTTCGATTTCTTCCAGGCCGGCGGGTACTGCGGGGTACCACTTGATGTTCTTGATGGCTGCCTCAGGGAAGCTGGCCTTGAACTGCTCTTTGAGCTTGCCCGAAGTCAGGTCATCCGCGCCTTTGGAGGCGGTGAAGTTGCCAGCCGAGCCTGCCACCTTGGCAGCGATTTCGGGGCGCATATTGAAGTTGATCCAGGCGTAAGCCGCTGCATCGTTCTTGCCCTTGGCGGGAATAGCGAAGGTGTCAATCCAGCCGGTGGCACCCGACTTGGGCGCGATGTACTGGATGTCGGCGATCTCGCCATTGAGCTTCCAGCCGCCGGTGTCCCACATTTGGGCCGCGACAATCTCGTTGGTGCGCATGCCGTTGAGCAACTGGTCTTTGTTGTCCCAGTAGAACTTGACGTTCGATTTGCAGGCAATCAACGTCTTGCCCACTTCTTCCATCAAGGCGGCGTAGGCCTTGGGGTCGTTGTACAAGGCAAACGGGTCTTTGCCAGCGGCAAAGGCAAACGAGATGAGCGTGGGGCGCTTCAGGCGCATGGACACTTTGCCCTTGACGTCGGCGCGGCACAGGTCGGTGTAGTCGGACATTTTGGTCAGCTTGGTGTTAACCACCAGGCCCTCAGTACCCCAGATGTGGGGCATGCCGTAGACCTTGCCGTCTTGCGTGGTGTTCTTTTTGGTGGCGTCGAGCATGGACGGGATGAACAGCTCGGATTTGATCTTGCTCAGGTCCATGGGCTTGTAAATGCCAAACTCTTTTTGTGGCCCGGTAATGCGGTCTTGCGAGGGTTGGGCCAGGTCAAATCCAGCTCCGCCCGTGGCGCGCAGCTTAGAGATCATTTCTTCGTTGTTAGATAAGGTGATTTCCACCTTGTAGCCAGATTCTTTTTCAAACTGCTCGACGACGGCTGCGGGCGCGTAGTCAGCCCAGGTGAGCAAGCGAAAGGTTTTTTCCTGGGCAAAAGCAGTGGAGGCCAGGCCCAGGCCCAAGCTAGCAACAGCGAGGAAGGTACGTTTGAAGTTCATGGTGGTTTCCAGTTGAGAAAATAAGGACTAAGAAGCGGGAAACAAAAGGTAATGCGCCGCCATGACAGTTTTGTGTCGTACGAAAAATGCGCCTTTAAATATGTGTGTCTAAAAATGTGCCCCTGTTAACGCGTTTCACCATTGAATCTGCTTGGGTCGTTGGTCGGTCAAGACGGAATCAGTGGTTGATCGCCGTGATACGCCCCAGCGCTGGCACAGGCAGCACGCCTTTCATGCGCAAATAGAGCGCGACCACGGCAGAGTCGACGTCGCCGGCCTGCCGGTTTTTCCCTTGTTGAAAGACAGTAAAGCCGTCGCCGCCGTCGGCCAAGAAGTTATTGGTAACGACGCGGTAATGCTTGTCGGCCAACATGGGCTCACCGTGCAGGGTGAGCGAACCTGGCAGTACACGGCGCCCCTGACCACGCGCAGCGCCTGCGGGTGCGGCTGCGTCCCAGGTGTAGCTAAATCCGTTCGAGACCGACATCACCACGCCACGGCTGGACGCGCGCTCCCATTGCTGCTCGAGCAAGCGCACGATTTGCTGGCCCGTGAGGTCCATGCTCACCAGGGTGTTGTTAAAGGGAAGCACATTGAACAACTGCCCAAAACTCACGGACAAAGTGCTCGACAAATCACTGCGGATGCCACCCGGATTGGTAAAAGCGATTTGCGCAGCGCGGTTGCCGTCCTGCGTGCGGGAGGCTCCTACCAAATACGCATCGGCAATCACCGCGCCCAGCGTGCTTTCGCCCGCCGCATTCGTCTGGCGGTCCAGCGGCGCTGCGATGCGGCCAATTACCGCGTCAGAGATGGTGGCGCTCAGGTCGCCATAGCGACGCACCAGCGCGCCGACTTCGGGGTCAGGCGCCAAAGCCACCAATTGCGCGGGCAGGGCCACGGGCTTGCCGGTCGGGTCTTTCACGCCTTGGTCGTTCACGACGACCAGGTTGTTGGCGTCCTTGGCCAGCACTTTGCCGCTCGCGCGGTCGATCAGCAGGTCGATTTTGGTGAGCAAGCGTCCATAAAAGCCGGACTGGGTAATCAGCAAGCCGCTGGGCCGGGTACACACGTATTCTTGGTGCGTATGGCCGCTGACCACCAGGTCCACCGCCGGGTTCAGGCGGTCTGCAATGGGCAAAATATCGCCAGCAAAGCCAGGGCAAGATTTGTCTTGAACCGTGCGTGCCGTGGTCTGCCCCCCCTGGTGGATCAAGACCACGATGACGGTGGCGCCTTGGCTTTGCAGCACGGGCACCAGCGCGTTGATGGTGGCGACCTCGTCCTCAAACGCCAGCCCCGCCACACCCGAGGGCACCACCATGCTGGGGGTGTCGCGCAGCGTCAGACCCACAAAGCCCACTTTTACGCCGTCTACCGTGCGGATGTCAAAGGGCGCAAACAGGGTTTTGCCGGTGGCAGTGACGCGCACGTTGGCGGCCAGGTAGCGAAAATTGGCACCCGCAAACTGTCCCTGGTTCATGCAGGTGTCGCGCCCCACCACGCCGGCGCTGCCGTCTGCCGCCGGGGGGAAGCAGCCGCCGTTTTGCAAACGCAACAGTTCGGCGCTGCCCCGGTCAAACTCATGGTTGCCCACGCTGGCCACGTCCAGGCCCAGGTGGTTGAGCACTTCAACCGTCGGCTCGTCATGGAACAAGCCCGAACTCAGTTGCGATGCGCCCACCATATCGCCCGCAGCCACCACCAAGGTGCGCTCGGGGTTTTGCGCTTTTAGACTACGCACCAGCGTGGACAAATAGGCAGCGCCACCTGCTGACACCCGCGTGCCAGCGGGGTTGGCCGCATCGGGCGCCATCACCGGCGATGCGGGCGGCATGATGTTGCCATGGAAGTCGTTGAGGGCGAGCAGAGATATCGTTAGCGTGCTCTGAGTAGACTGGGCTTTTTCCGCAGCCTGGGACCACGCGGTGACGGGCAGCGAACTGGCCAACGCCAAAAGTAGGGCAAGTCCGAGGGGAAGGCGAGGTCGGTTCATGAGGAATTCTCTTGGGGCTGGCATCTATGGGGCGTTGGATATGGGGACGCAGAGCGAAATGTGACTGATACAAAACGCGGTGAGCTGCTCGGTCACCGCGAATTTACACACAGGGCTGCGGTGCCATGTGTACTAATTCTTGCACGCGGGTGAGCATCTCATTACCGTTGCGCAAGGGCAAATCAAACCAAGCCATGCGACCTTCTTGGTCCTGCGAGATGATGGTGCACTCGAGTTCAGTCAAGCAACTGCACCCGTTCGCATGACAACCTGATCGGGATGGAGGTGGTGATCACCCGGATCGTGATCAGAGAAGTGATCAGCAGGACTAGCGTCACACCCAAGAGCGGCTTCACCGCCGCCATGCTCCCCGAGTTGCATTGCTACCGCTAGCGCACTAGAGTGTGGGAGCGGTTCAACTTAGCGCGTCCACATACGCAGCGCTCCAACGGTCTTGGCGTGCCCCTTGTGCATTGCTCGAAAAACCGCAGGACTGCCCCGTGGAATCTTTGCAAACACCACATGGCGGCGCCCTTCATGGCACTTACTTTCCCATTTATGTTTGGCTTAGAACTCATACTTCCAAGTTGCTTGGACAGCCCACTGGGACTCCAGCGCGTTTTGCCTGATTGCCATGTCTTCCATCGTGCCCATGGCATAGATGTACTTGCCTGTGGCGGAATCGATACCAGCGTAATTTACAAAGCTGCGACGATTGCCACCGCCTGACTGGAACAGCGCTTCATTCGTACGGCCCCACTCTTTATTGATCAGGTTACCCACGTTAAAAATGTCAAGGACAAATGTAGACTTGTGTTTAGGACTGAAAGCATCCAACTCTTGGGTCAAGCGCAAATCAAAGGTGTGCACCATATCGCTAAAGGAACTGTTGCGGCTTACAACTCCACCCTTTGCATCGCTGAGCGCTTGGTTGCTGTTCACGACCGCCCAAAAGCTATCTTCAGCAGCTAGCTTTGCGGCAGGCGTGGCACCATAAAAAATCACGTCACCTGAACCCGGTGCTTTCGGGATATATAGCAGATCGTTACCGACAACACCGTCACCGTTCATGTCGTTTTTGTAGACCCAGCTGTAAGGTTTGCCAACACGGCCTTCGTAGAACAGTCCAACTGTGGTTCTGCGGTTACCTAAAATTACCCCAGACCAATTGATTCCGCCGGTGAAACGCTCTTTAATCAAATATGCTGAATTTGCTTCTACCTCTTCATTGGGATTGAACGTGGCGCGCGCGTTAAAGTTTGAATTTGCGACCGAGGATGAGAGGGGAGACACGTCGGTAGCTGATTCGCGGGTGTATGCGACTTGCCATCCAAAGCCATCTTTCGCCGGTTTGGACAGAGCCAATGTAAAGGCATTTCCTCCTCCCAAGGAGGTCTGCGTTGCTTGGGTTACGTTGGCAAATGCCGAATTACTCAATGCTCTCGCGCGCGCTCCTTGGTCGCTGCTGGGGCATGCCGTCGAATTTAAAGTAGCTGTGGTAGCTTGGTTCGACCAGCAACCCGGGTCGTAGGCCTTGGGCGTGTAAAAGAGATCACGTCCATCGGTTCCTTTGGCTGTCGGTGCGCCGAGATTGAGCTGCTTGTAGTACACAGCGGACTTGGTTTTGGTAACCACAACTTCGGCCCCCGCCACCAGCCCACCGAATGGCAAAGCGCTTTCATAGGCCAGATTCATTTTCCATATTGAAGGCTGGCTCAAACTTGGGTCTAAGAAGTCCACGCCGGCTGCCGGCGTTGCGTTCGAAAAACTGGTTGACTGCGCGGCAGGGTCAGCAGTAAAAAGGCCACCCGCTGGATTGCAACTCGAGAAACTTCCACCGCAGCCAAAGGTTCGCGTTGCGATACCGGTGTTGGAATAAGGGTTCGCAAGCCAAACCGCAGGGGCTGCGCCTTGGAAAAGCCCAAAGCCCCCGCGCAGTTGTGACTTCTCCTTGGCGGCAGAGTCCAATGCGTAGTTAAATCCAACGCGCGGTTGGAACAGTGTCTGGCCATCGAGGGTTACGGTATTGTCCATACCAAATCCGCCGCTATTACGAACGACCGTGCCGACTCCGCTGAGCGCGTTTGATGTAACTGCTCCGGCAACCATGCTGGCGCCTGCAGCGGCATTTGCCTTTGGCTTGTCAGGCATGCCCGTGTTGTCTACTCGCGCTCCAGCAGTAATCGTCAGCGCTTCGTTCACCGTCCAAGTATCTTGCAAGAATAAACCTGTGTTGGTAGTGCGAAAATTTGCCGCATTGTCGGCTAGCGTTGTGCCAGGCGCAGCGACCTGCACTGAATACGATGAGGGGCGCCCCTTGGAGAAATTCTCCAAAATCGCGGCGGTAACCTGATCCGATGTAGCGGTGCTACACACAATAGAACCAAAGGTGTAGGTGTAGCTGGCGCTGCTGTTATTGCATCCAAAGCTATAAGATCCATTAACTCCTTGGAAAAACGCGTTAAAGGTTTTTGTGGCGGAATAGTCACCACCAAACTTCACTTCGTGGTTATCAATAGTCCAGTTCGCGCCGAGGTAGAGGTCATCCGTCTTCTGGCTTAGACTATTGAACTGACGACTAAAATCTGTCCCCGCGTTCAGTGAACGGGTAGCGGTTAATGATCCCGGTGGGGCACCAGATGGCAATGCACCGGTGAAAGTAAAACCTACCGACGGCGTGTTGGAGTTATTTTCAGGGTTGCTATCGTAGTTGCGCGTTGAAGCCTTGACTTCCGTACTGAAAGCCGGCGTCCAATCAGCAAACCATTGCCCCACAACGGTATCTATTTGCTTTTTTTGCTTCCACCAAGCGGAATCAAGCGTCAATGTTGTAGCGTTGATTGAGCCAGTGTTCGTTTCGCTTTGCTGTGTACTGGCAACGCGTAGGTTAGCGCGGTGCTGTGCGTTGATGTTCCAATCCAGTTTTACCAGTACATCTTTGACCGAGACTGGCGCTGAACTGCCTGGCTTACCAATGTCCATTCCGTACTTGGTTTTGGCGACTTGGCTGATCTGATCAATCGCCGATTGCGAAATCATTACTGGTGCGAGGGCTCCACCGAGTGGCCCAAACTCAGGCTGCAAACGTGTACTGGTGAATTCTTCATAATTAGTGAAGAAAAACAAGGTGTCCTCAATGAGGGGTCCGCCCAAAGTGAAACCTTTGGTGTCTTCCATAAATGAAGGGTACTTTGTGTACGTACCACCATTTAGCGTGCTAAACCGGTCACCAACCAAGCTTTGATCGCGGTAAACAAAATAGGCACTACCCTTAAGTTCATTGGAGCCCGATTTAGTCACTGCATTGATATTTACGCCTGTGTAATCTTTTTGCGTAACGTCGTAATTGGAAATATTCACCTGCACCGCTTGAATGGCGTCGATGGATATCGGTTGTTTGATGGTGGGTAAACCATTCGATTCCAAGCCAAAAGTATCATTGATCTTGACGCTATCTACAGTGATAGAGTTGTAACGTGCGTTTTGGCCTACGGCGGAAATTTCGCCGCGTTCTTTGTCGGTTTGCACCAAACGAGGGTCCAAACGGGCATAGTCTTGCAAGCTTCGTTTAATGGACCCGTAGGCGTCTAGCTCTTGGCGACTAAATCTGGTGCCCGCGCCCATTGCCATGCTATCGAGCGCGCTTGCTGCAGTCCCTGTAACAGTCACGGTAGCCAAGCTAGCCTGCGCAGTAGCCAAGCGCAGGTCGATCGTGGAGGTTTGTGCCAATTGCAAATACACGTCGTCGAGTTTTTCGGTGTTTCCACCCTTGGAAACACTAACGGTATAGGGCACCGCAACGCGCAGACCACGCAACACATAACGGCCTTGGTCGTCCGTGATTACTGTGCTGGTGGAGCCGGATTCTTTGTGCGTAGCTTCCACCTTGGCGCCGGAAATGGCTTGGCCATCTGCGCCGGTTACACGACCGCTGATAGCCGAACTGGTGTTCTGCGCAATGGCAGGTGCCATGACGAGCGTCGCCGCAAGCCCTAAAAGGGGAAAAAACTTGGTATCGTTTGCAAACATTTGGGCTCCGTAAACACATCGTTAGCCATGTAATTTAAGCATTGGATATTTCAAAATTATTAAATTCCTTGATTTTTTGTATTTGCTCGGCGATTACAGCGATTGACTCAGTTCATCGCCAGCAGGGTCAGATTTCGACTGGCGCATCAAGCGCCGAAATGGTGGCACTTTTTTCTGCGGGTATGGCCATGGTCGCCAGAGGTTCCTGTAAAGATCGCGCGCTCGCCGCACGGTAGGGCAGCTAAGAAAACAAATCTCCCCAGTGTTGGTTTGCCCGCAAGGCGCGGCTTTGCAGTGACGTGGTTTTTGTTAACGATTCCATTCGTTTTCACCGATGAATGGGCGTCCGTGAGGCGCGCGGAGTTACTTTCAGCCTGCACCCAAAGAAAACCAGGGCCCGCATGGAGCCCTGGTGTTACAAGCGCTGGGGGCTAAATAACTTGACTATCCGGCGTAGAAGCGCGTCTCATTGGCAACAACCGGTGTTTCGACCGTGTAAACGCCACTGGTCACCGAGTTCACAAAAATGAACTCACCCTTGGCTTGCGCTGCAGTGAACGTCATTTTTAAGTAACCGCGCCGTGACGCGTCCATCCACTGCACATTGCTTTTCGATGTGGTGTCTTGAAACAGGCTCTTGATGGTGGGAATCATGCTGGGGAAATACTGTTCCCATCCTGGCGATGACACCGAGGAGGTCGCGAATTCTTCGCCTACCTTGGTGCCATCAACCAGCGTCAAATTGGTGTGCCAAGCGTTGTGGGAGTCACCCGACAACGCAACCAGCTTCTTCCCGATGGTGGGCTGACTTGCCGCCACAGCCGCGAAGGTTTGCAATACGGTTTCGCGCGCTGCAGGATAGCCGTCCCATGCATCAAAGCTGTAGGGGACGGCGGGGTTCGTAGCGGTCAGATAGCTTGCGGGGTTGGACCCAATTAGTGCTGCCTTGTAAGTATCTACCTCGGCAACAATGGCGCCTACTGTGCTTGCGTCGGGGCTTGCAAAATAGGCTTGGAATTTAGTTTGCACACTGACCGGTAACCAAGTGGCTGCCATCACCACTTGCTGACCCAGCACTTGCCATTTCGCTGTTGAAGTGGTCATTGCAGTTGTCAGCCATTGTGTTTGTGTAGTTCCCAGTAGCTGGCGGCCTGGCGCCGTCCAAGCTTGTTGCCCCGCCAGCGTGGTGAGCACTGCTGTCTGGTCGAGTTGCTTTTCCCGTCCGATGAGGCGGGTGTCGAGCATGTGCAGCGAGAGCAAGTTGCCAAAGTCAAAACTTCTGTAGATCACTGCTTTATCAGCTCCAGTGCGAATCGGCATCCACTCATGGTAGGCCTGTAGCGCAGCGGCTTTGCGGGCGGCAAAAGTGCCCTCTACACCCTCTGTGTGGTTTTCCGCGCCAGTCATATAGGTGTCATTGGCAAATTCGTGGTCGTCCCACACGGCAATCATGGGCATGCGCGCATGTAGGAGCTTGAGGTTTACATCCGATTTGTACAGCGCATGGCGTGTCCGGTAATCGGACAAGCTGACGATTTCATTGGCTGGGAGCACGTTGCGTCCAAAGACCACAGAGGCAGCGGGTGGATATTCCCCGTCCTTGTACTCATATATGTAGTCGCCCAAATGCAAGGCGTACTGGGCGTCCGACTTGCTCGCTTCGCCGTACACATGAAAATACCCGTGCGCGTAGCTAGCGCATGAGAAAACTGCCAACTTCACTTCGCTGACGGAGCCAGTGGGTAGCGTCCGTGTTCTTCCAACAGGAGAAATCCAGACACCAGATTTGAAGCGGTAGTAATACTCTGTGGCCGCTGTTAAGCCAGTCGCATCCACCTTCGCTGTGAATGAGGCAGCCTCCAAAGCAGTGCTTGTACCCGAGCTCACCACATTCGCAAATGCTATGTCGGTCGCCACTTCGTAACTAAGGGCCACGGGGTCGTTGGAGTTCTGGTATTTGGCGTGCGTCCACAAAATGACTTTGTTTGCCAAGGGGTCACCACTGGCTACACCGTAATTGAACTGCACCATGTTCGACGATGCGCTGCCTCCGCCGCAGGCTGAAAGCAAGGATCCGGTGGCAATGGTGCCAGAAACCGATGCCAATTTAATAATAAAACTACGACGGCTTGTATCTTGAGTTGACATACGGGCTCCAATGAATTGAGAGGGGCACTGTAGAACCCATAAATGACGAAAATGTGAAGCCGCCAATAGGCACGCAGCAGTACTCCCTGATACAGGTGAACGCATCTACGTGGCGGCAGGAATGGCGGTCTGACTGTCAGCGGTAAATTTTTATACCCCCCGGGGGGGGGTCTGCGTTACAAAAGAGAAGGGGGTTGAGGTGCTTAGTATATAAAGCCTACCCGCATACTAGACGCCTAAAAAGCGGGGTACGGGTACGGTGGGGCATTCCAGCCTGCTCGGTCACTCCGACAGCGAGGCATTCAAGTCCTTGCTGCTCAAACAACGTGCCCAGCGCACCATGTTGGACTTTGTCCAGCATACGATCACCCCGCTCATGATTGGTATAGGAGACGCTTGGGCTAGCGGTGAAATCGATGTGTACCACGAGCACCTTTGCTCATCGATGATCGAGCGCTATTTGATTGCGGAAACACTCAAGTCCAAACCCAAAGTTGTCTTCCCAGTGTTCTTATTCGCCCTGCCGCCCGGCGAGCGCCATCAGCTTGGGCTTCTTATGGTCGAGGCGGTATTGGCCGAAGCCGGTGCCTACATTGTTAACGTGGGAACCGATATCCCGTTGAACAGTTTGAAGCTATCGGCCACAGAGTGCCGTGCCGATGTGGTTGCGCTAACCTTCAGTTTTTCTTATCCCGCTCGCGATGTAGTTCCAACACTGGCGCATTTGCGGCGTTTGTTGCCCCCACGAACACTGATCTGGGCGGGGGGGGCTGGTTTGTCGCAGGTCAAGCGCGTGCCCAAGGGGGTACAAATAGTCACCCATTTTGAAGAGGCGATCACAGCTCTAGGCGATCTGGTGCGCGCTGGTCAGCTTCATTTATCGCGCTACACCTCGGGTGCATTGGCTTGCCCGCTGCAAACGAACGGCAGGTGAAAAATTAGCATGCCTGGAATCAGACTGTCGGGTATCCCAGGTCAGCGCCATTGCAGTCTCACCGCCAACTTCGGCCAATGTCGGCTCCGACTCGCGGGGACAGGCCTGCATCTCAGTGTGTGGCCCACGCAAGCGGGCATGATTCCCCCCGCCTCAGCCCGGAAACCGGCTCCCCACATGCGCCGACATGCCTTTGGCCAGCTCTTCTTCGCCAAAGAACACCAGGCCGATGCCTTCCTTGGTCAAGAGCTGCGTGTCGTCTTCGCTGTGCGAGCGCAGCAAGATCTCAATGTCGGGGTTGAGCGTGCGCGCGGTGTCAGCCATGTGCCGGAAATGCAGGGTGTCGGGCGTGGCCACCACCAGCATGGCGGCCCGGGCGATGTGGGCCTGAATCAGCACTTCGGGCTCTGCGCCACTGCCCGAGACCGCTGCGCGTCCGGCCTTGCGCAGGCCCTCCACCACCTCGCGGTTTTGCTCCACCACCACATAGGGAATGTTGCGCGCGTCCATAAAGGCGGCGATGCGCCGGCCCACGCGGCCATAACCCACCAGCACCACCTGGCCTTCTAAGAACTTGCGGTCGGTGGACAGGGGCAGCTCGGCAAACGGGTCTTGGCGCATCTCCAGGCGGCGCGCCACGGCAGATTTGCGCAACACCCAGCGGCGCACCGGTTCAATGGCGGCAAACAAAAACGAATTGAGCGAGATGGAGATCAGCACCGCCGCCAAAATCAGGCTCACGCCGTCCTTGCTCAACAAATCCAGGCTCCGGCCCAAGCCAGCCAAAATGATAGAAAACTCGCCAATCTGCCCCAGGCTTACCGCAATCGACAGCGCGGTGTTCAAGGGATATTTGAGCACCAGTACCACCAAGAGCGCCGCCAACAGATTGCCAAAAATGGCGATCAAGACCACCAGCATCACCTTCAACGGGTGGTCAATCAGGATGTTGGGGTCTACCACCATGCCTATGGACACGAAAAACAGCACCGAAAACGCGTCGCGCAGGGGCAAGGTTTCTTCGGCGGCGCGGTGGCTGTACTCGGACTCGCGCATCACCACTCCGGCCACAAACGCACCCAGCGCAAACGACACGCCAAAAAACTTGGACGCGCCAAAGGCAATGCCAATGGCCGTGGCAATCACGGCCAGGGTAAAGAGCTCGCGCGAACCGGTCTTGGCGACTTGCCACAAAAACCAGGGCAAGACCCGCTTGCCGACAATGAACATCAGTGCAATAAAGGCGCCCACTTCGAGCAGCGTTTTGCCCACCGTCATCCACAGCGGCTGGTCCGCCAGTGGCGCCACCGCCGCTTCGCCCAGCACACCGGCCAGCGGCGGCAAGAGCACCAGCGCCAGTACGGTCACCAGGTCTTGCACCACCAGCCAACCCACGGCGATGCGGCCATTCATGGTGCCGAGCTGGCCCCGCGTCTCAAGTGCTTTGAGCAGCACCACGGTGCTGGCGCAAGCCAGTGACAGGCCCAGAATCAAAGCCCCGCCCAGCGACCAGTTCCACAGCCAGCCCACCCACAGCCCGACCGCAGTGGTCGCGCCCATCTGGATCAGCGCGCCCGGAACGGCAATCTTCTTGACCGACCACAGGTCTTGCGGCGAAAAGTGCAGACCCACGCCAAACATCAGCAGCATGATGCCGATCTCAGACAACTGCGAGGCAATGTGCGCGTCCGCCACAAAGCCCGGCGTGACCGGGCCAATCAAAATGCCGGCCAGCAAATAGCCGACCAAAGACGGAATCTTGACGCGCTCGGCCAAAAATCCCAGCACCATGGCCACTCCAAAGGCAGCGGCTACGGTCGAGATGAGGGAGACGTCGGGTTCCAGAGCTCGGGTCTCGCGGGGCGGTTCTGCTGGGGCGCGAATACGGTCGTCGGGCGCCCAGTGCTAACCCAGCGCCACGCGCATCTGGTCGATTACGGCCTTGTAGTCGGGCTTGCCAAAAATCGCGCTGCCCGCCACAAAGGTGTCGGCCCCGGCGTCGGCCACGCGACGGATGTTGTCGGTCTTGATGCCACCGTCGACTTCCAGGCGAATGTCCTTGCCGCTGGCGTCAATGCGCCGGCGCACGCTCTCAATTTTGCGCAGCGCCGAATCAATAAAGCTCTGACCGCCAAAACCGGGGTTGACGCTCATGATGAGCACCAGGTCAATATCGTCAATCACCCAGTCCAGCACATCCAGCGGCTCGGCCGGGTTAAACACCAGGCCGGCTTTGACGCCCTTGCTCTTGATGGCCTGGATGCTGCGGTGCACATGGCCGCAAGCGTCGGGGTGAAAGCTGATCAGGTCGGCGCCCGCGTCAGCGAACTGGGCAGCCAGCGCGTCCACCGGTGAGATCATCAAATGCACGTCGATGGGTACCGCCACACCGGCGGCCGTCTTGGCGTGCGGTTTGAGGGCGCTGCAAATCATCGGACCGAAGGTCAGGTTGGGCACGTAATGGTTGTCCATCACGTCAAAGTGAATCCAGTCGGCGCCTGCGGTAATGACGTTTTTCAACTCTTCGCCCAGGCGGGCAAAGTCGGCGGACAACAGGGAGGGGGCGATGCGAAATGTCATGGTGTTGCTTTCGGCGGCAAGGGCTAAGGCGAAGGGAATAGAGAGATGCTTCTAAACATACCTGATTTTCGGCGGTAGCATCGCAGCATGCCCAAGCCAGCCCATCCCTACCAATTTTCCGTTGAAGTGTTTCCCCAGTATCTGCCGGAACAGTCTTCGCCCGAACAGGGTTTGTACCTGTTTGCCTACACCATCACGATCAGCAACACCGGCAGCGTTGCAGCGCAACTCATTTCCCGCGTCTGGAACGTCAACGACGCCAACGGCCACACCGAAAAGGTCAAAGGCCTGGGCGTGGTGGGCCAGCAGCCCCTGCTCCAGCCCGGCCAGGCTTTTGAATACACCAGCGGCACCCGCCTGCGCACGCCCACGGGCACCATGCACGGCAGCTTTTTTTGCGTGGCCGAAGACGGCGAAAAGTTTGACGTCGACATCCCTATGTTTGTACTCGACGCCCTGAGCAGCAGCGGCACCCCTGGCAAGCGCACGCTGCATTGACGCGGCCTTGAACCATGGGCGAGTTTGACCTGATCCGCCGGTTTTTTACCCGTCCTTCCCCAAAAGCGGTGCTGGGGGTGGGCGACGACTGCGCGCTGCTGCAAAGCGCGCCGGGCATGCAAACCGCCATTTCCACCGACATGCTGGTGAGCGGACGGCACTTTTTTGCCAACGCCGAGCCGCAGGCGCTGGGCCACAAATGCCTGGCGGTCAACCTGAGCGACCTGGCCGCCTGTGGCGCGCGGCCTCTGGCCTTTACGCTGGCGCTGGCCTTGCCCGAGGCCATTGAAACCTGGCTCGCACCCTTTGCCCAAGGCCTGCTGGCGTTGGCGGACGCCCATGGCTGCGAGCTCATTGGCGGCGACACCACGCGCGGGCCTTTAAATATTTGTATCACCGTGTTTGGCGAAGTGCCGGCGCAGGGACGCCATGCGCGCAAGCCAATGGTGCCCACCAGCGCATTGCTGCGCAGCGGCGCGCAAATAGGCGACGACATTTATGTCAGCGGCACCCTGGGCGACGCGGCGCTGGCGCTGCAAGCGCTGCTGGGGCGCGTGCCGCTGCCACCCGCAGTGCTGGCGCAGGCACGCCAGCGCCTAGAGCGCCCCAGCCCGCGCGTGGCACTAGGTCAAGCGCTGCGCGGCGTGGCCAGCGCCTGCGCCGATGTAAGCGACGGCTTGGCTGGCGACCTGGGCCACATTTTGGAGCGCTCAGGCCTGGGCGCTGAAGTGGCGGTGGACCGCGTGCTGCCCCTGCTGGCGGCCCGCACCCACTACCCCGACGGCCCGGCGCAGTTTGACCAACGCTTGGGCGCAGCCTGGGACGCGCAAAACCCGCAAGCGCTGGCGCTGCAATGCGTGCTGGCCGGAGGCGACGATTACGAACTGGTGTTTTGCGCCGCCCCGGTCGAACGCGCAGCGGTGCAAGCAGCAGCAACCCTGAGCGCCACACCGGTTACCCGCATTGGTACCATGCAAGCCGCGCCGGGCCTGCGCTTGGTTGATGGTCAAGGCCGAGGCGTGGCGCCGCAATTTGCGTCGTTTGACCATTTTTCTGCCGCCAACGACCGCTCTCAAGGCTCCGTATGACTGAAACCCAAACCGTTCACCCCACCAACGCTGGCGCCACCCGCTTTAGCGCACGCCCCACGCTGCGCTTCATGCTGTCGCACCCGGCGCATTTGCTTGCGCTGGGTTTTGGCTCGGGACTGAGCGGCTTTGCGCCCGGCACGGCGGGCACGCTCTGGGCATGGGTGTTCTTTTTGGCGCTCTCACCCTGGATGAACGATATGCGCTGGGCGCTGCTGATTGCCGCCTCGGTGCCCATTGGCTGGTGGGTGTGCACCGTCACCGCCCGCAACATGGGCGTGCTCGACCCGGGCAGCGTGGTGTGGGACGAGGCCGTAGCCTTTTGGCTCATCTTGTGGCTGGTGATGCCTACCGGGCTGTTGGGCCAGTTGGCGGCCTTTGGCCTGTTCCGGTTTTTTGACGCGGTCAAACCTGGCCCCGTGGGTTGGGCCGACCGCCTGTACCACGGCCTGGACCCCAGCACTGATAAGTGGGCCTGGACCAAAGCCGGCTGGGGCATCATGCTAGATGACCTGGTGGCCGCTGGCTGCACGCTCTTGGTGATCGCGCTGTGGCGGGCCTGGTGACGGTGGGCGCACAGATCGCAGAAGGGGAAAGCGCACGCCTGGTACAAGCGCTGGCCACGCAACTGCTGGCGCGTGGCTGGATGCTTGCTACGGCCGAGAGTTGCACCGGCGGCCTCGTTGCCGCAGCCTGCACTGATCTGGCGGGTTCGAGTACCTGGTTTGAACGCGGCTTTGTTACCTACTCCAATGCTGCCAAGACGCAGATGCTGGCCGTGGACGCAGCACTGATGGCGCAGCACGGGGCTGTAAGTGAACCGGTGGCGCGCGCCATGGCGCAAGGTGCTTTGCAAAATGCACACGCGCAGGTGGCGCTGGCGGTGACCGGTGTGGCGGGACCCGGCGGCGCCAGCGCAGACAAACCGGTGGGCACAGTGTGGTTTGCGTGGGCCTTGGCCGGGCAAGTCCCAATGCTGCACAGTGAAGTGATGCATTTTGCAGGCGACCGCGCCGCCGTGCGCCAGGCCACGCTGCACCACAGCCTGCGCCGCCTGCTGGAATTGCTGGCCCTGACCCAGGTCGACGCCTCAGTAGCATGAACGCTGACTTCTGGACAGGCTTTGCCACCAGCCTGGCGCTGATTGTGGCCATCGGCTCGCAAAACGCCTTTGTGCTGCGCCAGGGTATCTTGCGCCAGCATGTGGCCGCGCTGGTGCTGTTTTGCGCCATATCAGACGCGTTGCTGATCGTGGCAGGCATCGCCGGGGCCGGGGCGCTGGTGCGCGGCAACCCACTGTTCATGGAAATCACCCGGATCGGCGGCGCGCTGTTCTTACTGGCCTACGGCCTGCTGGCCGCGCGCCGGGCCGCAGGTGCCAGCGCCTTGCAAGTGGCTGATACGCCCGGCCTGCGCTTGGGCGCGGCGCTGGCGAGTTGCTTTGCGTTTACCTTTCTCAATCCGCATGTCTACCTCGACACCGTGGTGCTGCTGGGCTCGGTGGCCAACCAGCGTGGTGACGCCGGACGCTGGCTGTTTGGTGCTGGGGCCGCGCTGGCAAGCGGCGTGTGGTTTGCGGCTTTGGGCTTTGGCGCGCGCGCCTTGCAGCCGCTGTTTGCGCGGCCCCTGGCCTGGCGCATGCTTGACGGGCTGATCGCCCTGACTATGCTGGCGCTGGCGCTAATGGTATGGTTCGCCGCGTAAATCACTATAAAACTCCATTGGAAAGGCCTGTTTATGTTGCTCAAGCTGCTGCATTTTGTGTACCCCATGCGCTACCTGGCGTTTACGCTGATCGTGCTGGGGTTTTTATTCAGCGCCGTGCTGTGGGCCCAGGGCGGCCACCTGGCTCCGCTGCTAATTTTGGGCTATCTGAGCGGGGTGGGCGTGCACGACTTGCTGCAGGCAAAGCGCTCCATTTTGCGCAACTACCCCGTCATTGGCCACCTGCGCTTCATGCTCGAATTTATTCGACCCGAAATTCGCCAGTACTTTATTGAGAGCGACAACGAGGCGGCGCCCTTTTCGCGGGCGCAGCGCTCCTTGGTGTACCAGCGCGCCAAAGGCGACTCTGACAAACACCCGTTTGGCTCGCAGCGCGATGCCTACGCCAAGGGCCATGAGTGGATGACGCATTCGGTGGCGCCCAGCATCGTGGCAAGCCACGACTTTCGCATCACCATTGGGCTCGATACCGCGCAGCCGTACAGCGCCAGCGTGTTCAACATTTCGGCCATGAGCTTTGGCGCTTTAAGCGCCAACGCCATCCAGGCGCTCAACGCCGGCGCCAAGCGCGGCGGCTTTGCCCATGACACGGGCGAAGGCTCGATCTCGGTGCACCACCGCAAGCACGGCGGCGACCTGATCTGGGAAGTAGCCTCGGGCTACTTTGGCTGCCGCAACGACGACGGCAGCTTCAACGCCGACAAGTTCAGAGCCAACGCCTGCGACCCGCAGGTCAAGCTCATCGAGATCAAGCTCAGCCAGGGCGCCAAGCCCGGCCACGGCGGCGTGCTGCCCGGCCCCAAGGTCACCGCCGAAATCGCCCAGGCCCGCGGCGTGCCCATAGGCGTGGACTGCGTCTCGCCCGCCGCCCACAGCGCCTTTGGCACACCGGTGGAAATGATGCATTTCATTGCCCGCCTGCGCGAACTCTCAGGCGGCAAGCCCACCGGCTTCAAACTCTGCATTGGCCACCCCTGGGAATGGTTTGCCATGGTCAAGGCCATGGTGCAGACCGGCATTACGCCCGACTTCATTGTGGTGGACGGCACCGAAGGCGGCACGGGTGCGGCACCGCTCGAGTTCATTGACCACGTGGGCACGCCGCTGCAAGAAGGCCTGATGCTGGTGCACAACACCTTGCGCGGAGCAGGCCTGCGCAGCCGTATCAAGATTGGCTGCGCGGGCAAGGTGATCAACGCGTTTGACGTGGCGCGCCTGATGGCGCTAGGCGCGGACTGGTGCAATAGCGCGCGCGGCTTCATGTTTGCGCTGGGTTGCTTGCAAGCGCAAACGTGCCACACCGGTAACTGCCCCACCGGGGTGGCCACGCAAGATGGACTGCGCCAGCAAGCGCTGGTGGTGCCGGACAAGGCCGAGCGCGTCTACCATTTCCATCAGCAAACCCTGCATGCGCTGCAAGAGCTGGTGCAAGCCGCCGGGGTGCAACACCCCAACCAAATCACCGCCCACCACATCGTGCGCCGCACCGGCGACCACACGGTGGCCAGCCTGGCGCAGGCCTTGTTGAACGAGATACCGGTGGGCAGCTTGCTGGGCGACAACCTGGACGACTTGCCCTTGCTGTACCGCCGCCACTGGGTGCAAGCGAGGGCCGAGAGTTTCGCCCTGGCCTAAGAGGCCACGCCAGCGCCTGACTGACCTACCTGGTCAGGCAGCGCGGTGCGGCTTTGTTAGCCTGCCAAATCTGCGCTTTGCGCTCGGATTTTTTTCAGCAAGGCGGTGGTCGAGTAGCCCGACACAAAGGGCAAAGCTAGCGCTTTGCCGCCCCAAGATTGCACCAGCGCGGTCTCGGATAAGACTGCCATGTCGTAGTCGCCGCCCTTAACCAGAATGTCGGGGCGGATTTCGGCAATCAAAGCCTGGGGCGTGTCTTCATCAAACCAAGTCACCAGGCTTACCGCTTGCTGCCCGGCCATGACCACGGCCCGGTCGTCTTGGGCGTTGAGCGGCCGGTCGTCGCCCTTGCCAAGACGGCGCACCGAGGCGTCGGTATTGAGAGCCACGATCAGGCTTGCACCCAAGGCGCGCGCTTGCGCTAAGTACAGCACGTGGCCGCGGTGCAGCACGTCAAACACGCCGTTGGTAAACACCCAGGGCCGGGGCAACTGCGCCAGCGCGGATGCCAGCTGCGCATGCGGGCAAATTTTGTCTAGCAGGGCTGGGGCCGGGTAGCTGGCGCTCATGCCAGCACACCGCTCGCCGGGGGCGCAGCCACGGCCAGCGAGGCGGCTAAATCGCGCGCGATTTCCTTGCGGTATTTGTTGAGCTCTTGCACGGTGGCAAAGCTGCGCTCAAGCAATAGGCTCATGTTGTGCAGGATGCGCTCGACCACCTTGGTTTCCCACACGTCGTCAAACTTGATTTGCTGGTCGAGCCAATGCTCCAGCCACTGCGGGTTGGGCAGGCGGCTTTGGATGGTGTCGTTGGGGAACAAGGCCTTGCTCACATGCAGATTGGTGGGGTGCAGGGCCTGCGCGGTGCGCCGGGCGCTGGCCATGAGTACGCCGACTTTGGCAAACGCGCCTTTGGCCTCCAGGCCCGTGTTTTGGATGGCGCGCTTCATGTACTTGAGGTAGGCGCCGCCATGGCGCGCCTCGTCCTGGCTCAGACGGGTGTAAATGGCTTTGATCACCGGCTCGGTGTGCCACTCGCTGGCGCGGCGGTACCAGTGGTTGAGGCGGATTTCGCCGCAAAAGTGCAGCATCAGCGTCTCTAGCGCGGGCGCCGGGTCAAACTCGAAACGCACCTTGTGCAACTCCTCCTCGGTGGGCACCAGCTCGGGGCGAAAACGGCGCAAGTATTCCATCAGCACCAGCGCATGTTTTTGCTCTTCAAAAAACCAGATCGACATAAAGGCCGAAAAGTCGCTGTCCCCCTGGTTGTCGCGCAAAAACATCTCGGTCGCTGGCAGCGCCGACCACTCGGTGATCGCGTTCATTTTGATGGTGGTGGCTTGCTCGTCGGTGAGCGCAGCTGCATCGAAACTGTCCCAGGGGATGTCGCGCTCCATGTCCCAGCGCACGGCTTCAAGCTGTCGGAAAAGTTCGGGGTAAAGCATGTCGGTCTTTCAAAAGGTGGCCAATTTTAGGCCGCACTGAATTCAGCTGGCGCAGTGTGGATTTGTCTTTGCCAGTCAGCTCCCTTCCAGTATAAAACCGCAAGCTACAAATGAATACCGCCCAGTCGCAGAATTACCGTATAGTTACCCAACTATGGCAAGTTTCTCATGAGAATCGCAATTATCGGCTCTGGCGTTGCCGGTTTGGCCGCTGCGCACCGCCTGCAAACGCACGCACAAATCACGCTACTGGAGGCCGGGAGCTATTTTGGCGGTCACACCAACACGGTGGATGTCACGCTGGACACCCCCCAAGGGCCGCGCACCCATGGCGTAGACACCGGGTTTTTGGTCTTCAACGAGCGTACCTACCCGCAATTGATCGCCCTGTTTGCCGAGTTGGGCGTGCACACAACGCCCTCGGACATGTCGTTTTCGGTGCAGGTGCCTGCCAGCGCCGGGCAGCAGCGCCTGGAGTGGAGCGGCACCTCGCTCAATGCGGTGTTTAGCCAGCGGCGCAACCTGCTCAATCCTCGCTTTTGGCGCATGCTGCGCGACGTGCTTCGCTTTAACCGCCTGGCCACCGACATTGCGCTGCGCAACGCCGAGGGCGAGCTGATGCAGCCGCTTCAGGGTTTTTTGCAGGCGCACCGCTTTTCGCCCGAATTTACCGACTGGTACTTTTTGCCTATGCTGGGTTGCATTTGGAGCTGCCCCACGGCGCAGATGCTGGAATTCCCTGTGGCCACGATGATCCGCTTTTGCCACAACCACGGCCTGATCCAGATCAGCAACCGGCCGCAGTGGCACACGGTGGTCGGGGGGGCGCGCCACTATGTGGACAAGATCGTGGCCAGCGTGGCCGACAAGCGGCTGAACTGCCCGGTGCAGCAAATCCGACGGGATGCCCAGGGCGTTCACATCACTAGTGCGGGCCAGACAGAGCGCTTTGACAAAGTCGTCATCGCCACCCACAGCGACCAAGCGTTGGCCCTGCTGGCGGACGCGTCCGCGCAAGAGCGCATCACCCTGGGTGCGATTGGCTACCAGGCCAACCGCGCGGTGCTGCACACCGACGCCTCGGTTTTGCCCCGGCACAAGCGCGCCTGGGCCGCCTGGAACTACCAACGCGCGCAGCACGACAACACCCTGGGTGGCGCCCAAGTCGACAGCCAGCGCGTGTGTTTGCACTATTTGCTCAACCTGCTGCAGCCCCTGCCCTTTGCACAGCCGGTGGTGGTATCGCTCAACCCCCTACAAGACATCGATCCGCAACACGTGCTGGGCAGTTTTGACTACACGCACCCGGTTTTTGACCTGGCCGCCATTCGCGCCCAGACCGATGTACCCGCGCTGCAAGGCCAGCAACACAGCTATTTCTGCGGCGCCTGGACCGGCTACGGCTTCCATGAAGACGGTCTCAAATCAGGCCTGGACGTGGCGGCACGCCTGCGCCCGCTGCTGGGTTGATGCACATGCCAGCGCTTGCGGCCACGCCCCTTGCCCAGACTCAGGCCCTCATCGGCTTTGGCCAGGTCCGCCACACCCGGCTCAAACCGGTACGCCACGCCTTTGCCTATCGCAGCTATTTTTTAATGCTGCCCATGCGCAGCCTGCAGCGCGGTGACGCTGCCCCCTCGCCGCTGGCTCGCAACCGCTTTGGCCTGGTGAGTTTTTACGACCGCGACCATGGTGACGGACGCGGCCCGCAAGACGGCGGCGCGCTGGCCTGGCTCGACGCGGTGCTGGCGAAGGAGTCCATTCTCGACGCCGATGGCGAAGTCTGGCTCCACTGCTACCCGCGGGTGCTGGGCTTTGCCTTCAAACCGGTCAGCTTTTGGTATTGCCACCGTGCAGACGCCAGTCTGCGCGCCGTGGTGGTGGAAGTGAACAACACCTTTGGCCAGCGCCACTGCTATGTGCTCGATCCGGCCCGCTTTGGCGCCGAGCTGCGCGCGGACAAAGTGTTCCACGTGTCGCCGTTTTGCCCGGTGGAAGGCGGCTACCGCTTTCGCCTGATGGTCGATGCCCAGCGCACGCGCACCGTGGCGCGCATTGACTATGACGACGTGCTTGGGCCCTTGCTGCAAACCAGTGTGAGCGGCACCCTCGAACCGATTACGGCGCAGACGCTGCGCCGCGCGCTGCTTGGCTACCCGCTCATGACCCTGGCCGTGGTCTGGCGCATCCATTGGCAGGCGCTGCGCCTGTTTGCCAAGCGGGTGCGTTTTTTTCGGTTGCCTGCACCCCCGCCCACCTCGGTCAGCCGCTAGACGCCTTGGCTGCATCGTCCACTTCCATCAACCTCTTGTTGCACGCGCCCATGAACCGCTCCACCACCACTGCTACACGCTCGACGCCTTCTGCCACCCCAAACGCCGCTGCCGTTCCGGCCTCCGCCCGCACGGTGTTGAAGCTCTTGCAGCGCCTGCGCCACGGCAGCCTGACGCTGCATTTTCCGGACGGACAAATGCAGCGCTTTGGTGGCGACGCGCTGCCGCACGCCACGCTGCAATTGAATAACTGGAATGTGTTTTCGGCAGCGCTCAAATCGGGCGATATTGGTTTTGCCGAGAGCTTTATCGCCGGTGACTGGACCACGCCCGACCTGACCGCGTTGCTGCGCGTGCTGGTGCAAAACCGCACTGAGGTGGAGCAGGTGATTTTTGGCAGCTGGTGGGGCCAATTGGCCTACCGGCTCAAGCACTGGCTCAACCGCAACACGCGCGCCAACAGCCAAAAAAACATCCACGCCCACTACGACCTGGGCAACGCCTTTTACGCACGCTGGCTGGACCCGAGCATGAACTATTCCTCGGCCCTGTTTGCGGGAAACCTGCAGCAAAGCCTGCAGCAGGCGCAGACCGCCAAGGTGCGCCGCGTGCTCGAACAGGTGCGCGTGCGCCCGGGCGACCGGGTGCTGGAAATCGGCTGCGGCTGGGGCGCCTTGGCCGAGATGGCCACCGCGTCCTTTGGCGCGCACCTGACCGGTGTGACCCTGAGCACCGAGCAACTCGACTTTGCCCAAGCCCGCATGGAACGCGAGGGCCTGGCTGGGCGCAGCGACCTGCGCCTGCAAGACTACCGTGACATTGACGATGCGCCCTTTGATGCCATTTGCTCGGTAGAGATGATCGAGGCCGTGGGCAAAGACTACTGGCCCACCTATTTCGCCAGCGTAGCCAAGCTGCTCAAGCCCGGCGGGCGCGCCTGCATTCAGAGCATAGTGATCGATGACGCGCTGTTTGCGCGCTACGTCAATTCCACCGACTTTATCCAGCAGTACATTTTCCCGGGCGGTTGCCTGCCCAGCCCGAGCGCCTTTCGGGCGCAGGCCGCCGCCGTGGGCTTGCAGGTGGAACAAGAAGACGCCTTTGGCCTGGACTACGCCGAGACGCTCAGGCGCTGGCGCGAGGCCTTTTTGACCGAGCGCACTGAGGTGCTGGCACTGGGCTTTGATGTGCGCTTTATGCACATCTGGGAGTTTTACCTATGCTACTGCGAGGCGGCTTTCATGGAAAAAAACATTGACGTGGTGCAGTACACCTTGCGTAAACCGGGGCCGCCGGCCTAAGCACCGTGGCTACCCCAACCACGCCCACTGCGCTTCGCCACCGGCGCACGCTGCTGCGATTGCCGCTGGCTGTGGCAGCAGCACTTGCACTGCCGCTGGGCGCGCGCGCCCAAGTCCCATCGGCCGAGCTACCGCCCGAAGTAGCCCAGTCCTTGCCGCAAGGCCAGGCTCAGGGCGCTGGGCGCCTGCGCTACCTGCTGTGGGACGTGTTTGACGCAACGCTGTGGACGCTGGAGGACTTTCGGGGCACGCATTATTTTGATCACGCGTTTGCGCTGGAACTGCGCTACTTGCGCAAGCTCACAGGGGCTGCGCTGGTAGAAAGCTCTTTGCAGGAAATGCGCCGCGCCGGCAACCTGGACGCCAGCAAAGAACCTGCCTGGACGGCCGCCATGCAAAGCGCCTTTCCCGACGTGCAGCCGGGCGACCGCATTACCGGGGTGCACCGACCGGGTGCGGGTGCGCGTTTTTACTTCAATGGCCGCTTGCGCGCCAACGTAGATGACGCCGCCTTTGCCCGTGCATTTTTTGGCATTTGGCTCAGCCCATCCACCAGCGAGCCCCGGCTACGCAGTGCCTTGCTCGCGGGCAGCGTGCCTTAACCATTCCCGCCGATCCCATGTCCACCATGCCCTCCAACCATGCCGGCGCGTCCACTGGACTGCGTTGGATAGAGGGCCTGCGCTACGGGCTGCTGGGTCTGCCGCTGGCTTTTGTGGCCCTGCCCTTGTACGTGCTACTGCCCAATTACTACGCGCGCAATTTTGGGGTCCCGCTGGCCGGTTTGGGCCTGCTCTTGCTGGGCGCGCGCCTGTTCGATGCCGTAGTGGACCCGCTGCTTGGGCGCTGGGCGGACGCCTTGTTTGCGCGCTCGCACAAGCATGTGCTGGCCTGCGGGGCGGCAGCGGCGATGCTGCTGGGGCTAAGTTTTGGAGCGCTGTTTTTTCCGCCTGACACCACGCTGCCTTTTTTGTGGGGTTGGGCGCTGGCCTGCCTGCTGCCGTGCTACTTGGCGTTTAGCACGCTCAGCATCCTGCACCAGTCTTGGGGCGCGCTGCTGGGGGGCGATGCGCTGGGGCGCAGTCGCGTAGTGGCGTTTCGCGAAGGGCTGGGTCTGCTGGGCGTGGTGCTGGCATCGCTCAGCCCAGTGCTGTTTGGCATACCCGCCACGGTGGCGCTGCTTGGGTTTGTCCTGCTGCTGGGTTGCTGGGCCTGGAGCCAATCACCCCGGCCCGCGTTGGCAGCGCCTGCGCGCAGAGCGCAGTCGTCTGGCCTGGGCGCGGACCTGCTGGCGCCGTGGGCTTCGCCCGCGTTTCGCGCCTTGCTGGCAGTGTTCATGGTCAACGGGATTGCCACGGCTTTGCCGGCCACGTTGATCTTGTTTTTTGTGCAAGACCGCCTGCAAGCGCCGCCGGCCATGGAGGCCTGGTTTCTGGGCAGCTATTTTTTGGCCGCCGCACTCGCGCTAGCGCCTTGGCTGCGCATCGTCAGGCGCTGGGGCTTGGAGCGGGCCTGGCTGACGGGCATGCTGCTGGCCGTGGCGGTATTTGCCTTCGCTGCGCAGCTCGGGCCGGGCGACGTGAACGCCTTCTTGGCCGTCTGCGTGCTCTCAGGCATGGCCATGGCCGCCGACCTGGCATTGCCCGGCGCGCTGCTCGCTGGCGTCATTTCCCGGCAGAGCAATGATGCCAGTGGCCGCTTTTTTGGCTGGTGGAACCTGGCCACCAAACTCAACCTGGCCCTGGCCGCTGGGTTGGCGCTGCCGCTCTTGGCAAGTTTTGGCTACGCGCCGGGCAGCCACAGCAGTGAGGGTTTGCAGGCCCTGACCTGGGCCTACTGCCTTTTGCCCTGCGCGCTCAAGCTCTTGGCCGCAGGCCTTTTGTATTTCCTCCTCCTTCGAAAGTCACCATGAAACGACGCTTGATTCTTAGCGCTGCCACCAGTGCCCTGGGCGCAATCGCGCTGGGCAGCTTAAGCGGCTGCGCCAGCCAAAACATCGAGAGCTACCGCAGCGAAAAGCCGGTGCTTGATTTGCAACAGTATTTCAACGGCACGCTCGACGCCTATGGCGTGTTCACCGACCGCTCGGGCACCGTAGTCAAGCGCTTTACTGTGGTGATGCAGTGCAGCTGGAAAGATGGCCAAGGCGTGCTCGACGAAGACTTTTCGTATTCCGACGGCAGCAAACAAAAACGCATTTGGCGCCTCAAGGCGCTTGGCGACGGACGCTACACGGGCCAAGCCGACGACGTGGTGGGCCAGGCCCAAGGCCAGGCCCAGGGCAACGCCTTTCACTGGAACTACACGCTGGCGCTGCCGGTGGACGGCACGGTCTACGAGGTGCAGTTTGACGACTGGATGTACCTGGTTAACGAGCGGGTGATGCTCAACAAGGCCACCATGCGCAAGTTCGGCATTTACCTGGGCGAAGTGACCTTGAGTTTTAACAAGCGCTAAGCCATGGCCTGGTTTAAACCGTTCAACCCCCCGCAGGCCGACTGGCGCGGCAAGTCGGTCTGGGTCATTGGCGCGAGCAGCGGCATTGGGCATGCCACTGCGGCCGCGCTGCACGGCCAAGGCGCGCATGTCACTGTCTCCGCGCGCAATGCGGCCGCGCTCGAAGGTTTTGTGCAAGCGCATCCGGGCAGCCGCGCGCTGGCACTGGACTGCACCGACCGCGCCGCCGTGTTGGATGCAGCGCGCACGCTGCAAAGCCATGCCCTGCCTGACTGCGTCCTCTATTGCGCCGGCCATTACCATGCCATGCGCGCAGGCGCCATCAATGTCGATGACATGCTGCGCCACATGCAGGTGAACTACCAAGGCGCGCTGTATGTGCTGGACGCGCTGCTGCCCGCATTGCGCCAGCGCGGCACCGGCCACCTGGCTTTTGTCAGCAGCGTGGCGGGCTACCGGGGCCTGCCCAACAGCCTGGCCTACGGCCCGACCAAGGCCGCCCTCACCAACCTGGCCGAAACCCTGCACCTGGATTTGCAGGCCGACGGCATTGGCATCTCGGTCATCAACCCCGGCTTTGTGGAAACAGCGCTCACGGCGGGCAACACCTTCAACATGCCCGGCCTGATTACGCCAGCGCAAGCGGCCCAGGCCATACTCAAGGGCTGGGCGCAAGGCGCGTTCGAGATTCACTTTCCCAAACGCTTTACCTGGTGGATGAAGGCGCTGCGCGCCATGCCCAACCGCTGGTATTTTTTCCTGGTGCGAAAGACCACGCTATGAACAACGTCGCCCAAGCCACGCCAGACCCGGTTGCAAACCTGGTTGCATATTTTGAAGGACTGTCGCCCGACAGCATGGCACGTTTGGGCCAGCATTACGCCGCGCAAGCGCGCTTCAAGGACCCTTTTAACGACGTCAGCGGCCTGCCCGGAATTGCCCGCATTTTTGAGCACATGTTTGTGGCGCTGATCGCTCCGCGCTTTGTCGTTACGCAGCAAATCAGCCAAGGCGAGCAGTGTTTTTTGACCTGGGAATTTCGCTTCCAGTTCCGGGGCTACCACGTGGGCCAGGAACAGGTGATTTTGGGCGCCTCGCACCTGGTGTTTGACGCCCAGGGCCTGGTGACGCTGCACCGCGACTACTGGGACGCAGCCGAAGAACTCTATGAAAAGTTGCCGCTGGTGGGCAGCCTGATGCGCTGGCTCAAACGCCGCGCCAACACCTAATGTCTTGGGTGGAGCCGCCGTTTAAGCGACGGGGAAGGTGTCGATGAAACTTTGGCGCAGCGCCAGTTTGTCTTGCAACTTGGCCAGTACCGGGTGCGTATCACGCCAGGCGATGTCGGGAAAGCGAAAGTCCAGATAACCCAAGGCGCATCCCACCGCAATGTCGGACAGCGAGAGGTGAATACCCGAGCAATAGGGTTTGTCCCCCAAGGCCTTGGCCATGGCCACCAGCACCTCGTCAATCTTGCCCATTTGGCGATCCATCCAGGCTTTGCTGCGCTGCGCGGCGGTGCGGCCAGCCCACACGGCTTCAAGGCGGGCCAATATGGCGGCATCCATCACGCCGTCGGCCAGGGCTTCCCAGGTTTTGACCTCGGCGCGTTCGCGTCCGGTGCTGGGAATGAGTTTGCCCACGGGCGACAGAGTGTCGAGGTATTCCACGATCACGCGCGAATCAAACAAGGCCTCACCGGCTTCCATCACCAGGCAGGGCACCTTGCCCAACGGATTGGATTGGCTGATGGTGGTGGTGGCGGCCCAGACGTCTTCGGTGATGAACTCGTAGTCGAGTTTTTTCTCGGCCATCACGACCCGGACTTTGCGCACATACGGGCTGGAGTTAGAACCTATCAATTTCATGCTTTTGTGTTTCCCACGGTCGATTGTGCATTCTATACACGCGAGCATCCTACAATCTACACATGAGTTTTTCACCAATTTCCGCAATTTCGCCTCTGGACGGCCGCTACGCCAGCAAGCTTTCTAACCTCAGCCCCCTGATGAGCGAACTGGGCTATATGCACCGGCGCATACAGGTCGAAGTGGCCTGGTTTATCGCCCTGAGCGACGCCGGTTTTACCGAATTCAAGCCCTTGAGCCCCGGCGCGCGCAGCTACCTGCTGGCCCTGGTGAAAAACTTCTCGGTCGCCGACGGCGAGGCCATCAAGGCCATTGAGAAAACCACCAATCACGATGTCAAGGCGGTGGAGTACTGGCTCAAGTCCAAGTTCGAGGCGCGCCCCGAGTTGCTTGCCGCTGCTGAGTTTGTGCACTTTGCCTGCACCAGCGAGGACATCAACAACACCAGCCACGCCTTGCAACTGCGCGTGGCGCGCGACCTGGTGGTGCTGCCCCAACTCGACCGCCTGGTGCTCAAGCTGCGTGACATGGCGCACGCGTTTGCCGATGTACCCATGCTCAGCCGCACGCATGGCCAGACCGCCAGTCCCACCACCGTGGGCAAGGAAATTGCCAACGTGGTGGCGCGCCTGCAAGCGGCAATCGAAAAAATCGCCAACGTCAAAATTTTGGGCAAGATGAACGGTGCCGTGGGCAACTACAACGCCCACCTGTCGGCCTGGCCCGATTTTGACTGGGAAGCCTTCAGCAAAAAAGTGATCGAGGCGCCCGAACCGATGGGCCTGGGCCTGGTGTTTCAGCCCTACAGCATCCAGATCGAGCCGCACGACTACATGGCCGAGCTGTTTGACGCGGTGGCGCGCACCAACACCATCCTGATCGACTGGTCGCGCGACGTCTGGGGCTATGTGTCGTTGGGCTATTTCAAGCAAAAGCTGCGTGACGGCGAGGTGGGCTCAAGCACCATGCCGCACAAGGTCAACCCGATTGATTTCGAGAACGCCGAGGGCAACCTGGGCCTGTCCAACGCGCTCTTGCGCCACCTGAGCGAAAAGCTGCCCATTAGCCGCTGGCAGCGCGACCTAAGCGACTCCACTGTTCTGCGAAATATGGGCGTGGCCCTGGGCTATGCGGTGCTGGCATACCAATCGCTGCAAGCAGGCTTGAGCAAGCTGGAGATCAACCAGGCGGCAATAGCGCGTGACCTGGATGGCTCTTGGGAAGTACTGGCCGAACCCATCCAGACCGTGATGCGCCGCTTTGGCCTGCCCCAGCCCTACGAACAGCTCAAAAAGTTCACCCGGGGCGAAGCCATGACACGCGAGCTGATGCAGGGCTTCATCGCTGCGCTGGGCATTCCTGAGAGCGAAAAGCAACGCCTCCTGGCCATGACGCCGGCCAGCTACACCGGCAAAGCCGCAGAACTGGCGCGTCGGGTTTAAACAGAGGTGCCCACGCGGCGCGCCTTGGGCGCTGCCCGCGCATCTGCGGGCAGCAGTTCCTAGGCCTCAGGCGCAGCCCTGAGCACCAGCGCACGTTCGTACAAGGCATTGCGCGGCTCGCCGGTGATGTCGGCGGCCAGCTTGACAGCGGTCTTGAGTGGCAGTTGTTCGAGTAGCAGTTTGAGCACACGGTCGTCCTGCGCCACCTCGGCCGTGGCCTGAAGTGGGTGCAACACCAGCACAAATTCGCCGCGCAAGCGGTTGGCATCAGCCCCCAGCCAGGCCACCAGCGCGTCGGCGCGTACGGTGGCAATTTCCTCAAACTGCTTGGTCAGCTCGCGCCCAACCGTCACCAGGCGCTCACCCAACACCGACAAGGCCAGCGCCAGCGCCTCAATACGGTGGGGCGCCTCCAGTAGCACGGTGGCCATGGCTTGGGTCGCCAGCACTTGCACCGCGTGCGCGCGCTCGGTAGCCTTGGACGACAAAAACCCGGAGAACACAAAACCGGTGCTGCCTGCGCCGTCTTGCGCCACACCGGCGGCGCATAGCAGCGTAGTCACGCTGCTGGCACCTGGCAATGGCACCACACGCAGGCCTTGGGCGCGCACCTGCGCCACCAGGCGAGCGCCAGGGTCACTGACCCCCGGAGTGCCCGCGTCACTGACATAGGCAACGCGCAGACCGGCATGCAATAGCGCAACCACGGTGTGCGCCGCCTGAGCTTCGTTGTGCTGGTGCACGGCCAGCAACTGGGCGCCAGATTTGTCGATGCCATAGGCCCGCAGCATGGCCTGGGTGTGGCGCGTGTCTTCGCAGGCCACGCGGTCGGCCAGTGCCAGCACATGCAGCGCGCGCAGGCTGATATCGGCCAGATTGCCAATCGGTGTGGCCACCACATACAGCGCGCCCTGTGGATAATATTGGGATCCGGCCGCCTCCAGGGCAGCCCCCAGGGCAGAGGGAAAAGAGGCGCTCACAGATGGGTTTCCTTCCAAACAACACCAAACAGCCGGCCAGCACCAAAAGAGTCGGTGACGCGGCCGAAGACGAGGCTTTGCTGTTTTTGCAGCAGCAAGGCCTGCGCCTGGTAAGCCGTAATTATCGAACCCCCGGGCGCGGCGGCGGCGAAATCGACCTGATCCTGCGCGACGGCGAGGGCACGCTGGTGTTTGTAGAAGTGCGCCGGCGCAAGTCCAGCCTGCACGGAACGGCTGCTGCGAGCGTGGGGCGGACCAAGCAGCGCCGCGTAGTGCTGGCGGCACAGCACTACCTGCTAACGGTGCGCACGCTGCCGCCTTGCCGCTTTGACGTGGTCGAGGTCACGCCCGAGGGCTGCCTCTGGCTGCGCGCGGCCTTCGACGCGCATTAGCCAAGCGCATGCACCGAGGGGCGAAACACGCGCACGGTATCATCACGGGCATGCTTGAACAAAGAATTGAACAACATTTCATCGACAGCGCCGACCTGAAATACCAGTCGGCCCAGGTGCTGAGCAAACCGATTGCGCAAGCAATCCAGGCCATTTTGGCCTGCGTCACCAGCGGCGGCAAAGTGCTGGCCTGTGGCAACGGCGGCTCGGCGGCAGATGCGCAGCACTTTTCGGCCGAGTTTGTGGGCCGCTTTGAGCGCGAGCGCCCTGAACTAGGCGCCATCGCACTGACCACCGACACCTCCATCATCACGGCCATTGCCAACGACTACGACTTCACCTCGATTTTTTCGCGTCAAGTGCGCGCCCTGGGCCAAAGCGGCGACGTGCTGCTGGCCATAAGCACCAGCGGCAACTCGGCCAACGTGCTGGCGGCCATCGAAGCCGCGCACCAGCGCGACATGGTGGTGGTGGCCCTCACCGGTCGCGGCGGCGGCATGATGAACCAGGCGCTGCTCGACACCGATGTGCATATTTGCGTGCCGCACGACCGCACTGCACGTGTGCAGGAAGTCCATCTTTTAACCATCCATTGCCTGTGCGATGGTGTTGATGCCCAACTGATGGGCGACCAGGAAAACTCTTTATGAAAACCCGTACGCACACCCCACCACGCCACGTCTTTTTTGGCGCGATTCGCCCGCTGGTTTTGGGCACGGCGCTTTTGGGCAGCGTGCTGTCCCTGAGCGGCTGCTTTCCGCTGGCCGCCGGCGGCGCGCTGATGACCGGCTTTGTCGCCGCCGACCGGCGCAGCGCAGGCACCCAGCTTGAAGACCAGAACATCGAGCTCAAGGCCGCCAACCAGATGCGCATCAATATCGGCGAGCGCGCGCACATCAACGTCACCAGCTACAACCGCCAGGCCTTGATTACCGGTGAAGTGCCGACAGCGCAAGACAAGGCGCTGGCCGAACAAATGGTCAAGGGCGTGGACAACGTCAGCACCGTGCTCAACGAACTCGCGGTCATGGGAAACACCACATTTACCGAGCGCTCCAACGACGCCATCACCAGCGGACGCGTCAAAGCCGCTATTTTTGACGCCAAAGACCTCACCAACAACGCCTTCAAACTCGTCACCGAACGTGGCGTGGTGTATGTGCTAGGCCGCGTCACCGCGCGTGAAGCCAAGCGCGTTACCGAAGTAGTGAGCGCCACGCCGAGCGTGAAGAAAGTGGTGCGTGTGCTTGAAGTGATTACCGAAGAAGAGCTCGCGCGCATTGCACCGCCCGCTGGCGCTCAAAAATAGGCCACGAGTTGCAGCGGCGCTGGGCGTTGCCGCCCAAGCGCGCAGCCTCTACTTCAGGCGCTTGATCAGGCTCGACGTGTCCCAGCGGCGCCCGCCGAGTTGCTGCACGTCGGCGTAAAACTGGTCCACCAGGGCGGTCACGGGCAAGCGCGCACCATTGCGCTTGGCTTCGTCGAGCACCAGACCCAGGTCTTTGCGCATCCAGTCCACGGCAAAACCAAAGTCAAATTTGTCGGCCACCATGGTCTTGCCACGGTTGTCCATCTGCCAGCTTTGCGCAGCACCCTTGCCGATCACGTCGAGCACCTGGTTCATGTCCAGGCCAGCATGCTGGCCAAAGGCTACGGCCTCGCTGAGGCCTTGCACCAGCCCGGCAATGGCGATTTGGTTGACCATCTTTGCCAACTGGCCAGCGCCGCTCTCGCCCAGCAAGGTAAATGCGCGTGAAAACGCCATGCCGGTGGCTTGCACCGCAGCAAACGCCGCAGCGTCGCCTCCGCACATGACCGTGAGCATGCCGTTTTGCGCCCCCCCCTGGCCACCCGAGACCGGCGCATCGACAAACTGCACGCCCAGGTTGCGCGCTGCAGCGCTGAGTTCACGCGCGACCGTGGCCGAGGCCGTGGTGTGGTCAACAAACACCGCACCTTCGCGCATGCCCGCAAAGGCGCCGTTGGCGCCCAGGGTGACGCTGCGCAAATCGTCGTCATTGCCCACGCAGCAAAACACCATGTCAGCCTGCATCGCGGCCTCGCGCGGCGTGGCCGCATGGCCGTGGGTGTCACCAAACTCGGCCACCCAGGCCTGGGCCTTGGCGTTGCTGCGGTTGTAGACGGTGACTCGGTGGCCGGCGCGCGCCAGATGGCCAGCCATGGGGTAGCCCATCACACCCAGGCCCAAAAAGGCCACAGATTGGGGCGCTGCGGCCTCGTAAGACTTGGCGTTGATGCAAGAGGTTTGGGGCATGGGGAGTGGTTCCAGGTTCAAAGTAGCGGGCAAATAGCGGGATGGCCAATGGAAGTCAAACGATCTCCAGGTGTTCGGTGCCCGCGCTGAGGTCATTGTCGCGGGTGTCCTTGCCCTGCAGTTTAATTTGCAGCCGCAAGTCGTTGATCGAGTCGGCGTTGCGTAGCGCGTCGGGATAGCTAATGATCCGGGCCTCGTACAGGTCAAACAGCGCTTGATCGAAAGTTTGCATGCCCATTTCCCGGCTTTTTTTCATCACTTCCTTGACTTCGAGCACATCGCCCTGCTGGATCAGGGCGGCCACGGTGCTTGAGTTGAGCAGCACCTCCACTGCGGACGCGCGGCCCTTGCTACCCACGCGCGGCACCAGGCGCTGCGACACGATGGCGCGCAGGTTGAGCGACAAATCCATCAAGAGCTGCGGACGGCGCACATCCGGCAGAAAGTTAATGATCCGATCCAGGGCCTGGTTGGCGCTGCTGGCGTGCAAAGTGGCAATCACCAGGTGGCCAGTTTCGGCAAACGCGATGGCCAGCTCGGTGCTTTCGCGGTCGCGCAGCTCACCCATGACGATGACGTCAGGCGCCTGGCGCAAGGTATTTTTCAGGGCGCTGTCCCAGCTGTCGGTGTCCAAACCCACTTCGCGCTGGGTGACGATGCAGTTCTTGTGCGGATGGACAAATTCAACCGGGTCTTCCACGGTGATGATGTGGCCAAAAGTCTTTTCGTTGCGCCAATCGACCATGGCCGCCAGCGCGGTGGACTTGCCCGAGCCGCTGGAGCCCACCAGCACGCACAGGCCGCGGCTGTACAGCGCCACGTCCTTGAGCACCTGCGGCAGGCCCAACCCGTCGATCGTCGGCGGTGTCGTGGGGATCAAGCGCAATACCATGCCCACCTTGCCCAACTGCACAAAAGCGTTGACCCGAAAACGCCCCAGACCCGTCGGGGAAATAGCGAAATTGCTTTCCTTGGTGCGCTCAAAGTCAGCGGCCTGGCGGTCGTTCATCAAGGCGCGCACCAGCATCACGGTGTGTTCGGGTTGCAGATTTTGGGGAGAAACGCGCGTCATGGTGCCGTCGATCTTGATGGCGGGTGGAAAGTCTGCGGAAATGAACAGGTCGCTGCCATTTTTGGCGAGCAGCAGTTTGAGCATTTCAGAGATCAGTTGCGAAGCCTGTTCACGGGTCATCAGGGCATCTCCTTTAGGGCGGTTACGGTGGGGGGGGGTTGGGCGCGGCACTCAGCCAGGAAAGTTTTCCGGCACCTTGGCCTTGCTGCGCGCCTCGGCGGGATGGATGCGCTTGGCGCGCACCAGGTCGGTCAGGTTTTGGTCCAGAGTTTGCATGCCCACGTTGTTGCCCGTCTGGATAGCGGAATAGATCTGCGCGATCTTAGATTCGCGGATCAGGTTGCGCACAGCATGGGTGCCGATGAGGATTTCATGGGCGGCAATGCGACGGTCGCCCTCGACTGTCTTGCACAGGGTCTGGGAGATCACCGCTTGCAGCGACTCCGACAGCATGGCGCGCAGCATCTCTTTTTCGTCGCCCGGGAAGACGTCAATGATCCGGTCTATGGTCTTGGCGGCGCTCGACGTGTGCAGGGTGCCAAACACCAGATGCCCGGTCTCAGCCGCCGTCATGGCCAGGCGGATGGTTTCCAGGTCGCGCAGCTCGCCCACCAGAATCACGTCCGGGTCTTCGCGCAGGGCCGAGCGCAGGGCCTGCGAAAAGCCGTGTGTGTGCGGCCCGACTTCGCGCTGGTTGATAAGGCAGTTCTTGGACTGGTGCACAAACTCGACCGGGTCTTCGATGGTCAGCACATGGCCACTGAGGTTTTCGTTGAGGTGGTTGACCATGGCCGCCAGCGTGGTGGATTTGCCTGAGCCCGTGGGCCCGGTCACCAGCACCAGGCCACGCGGTTTGAGCGAGAGCTCGGCAAAAATTGCTGGCGCGCCCAACTCCATTAAGGTCAGGATCTTGCTCGGAATGGCACGAAACACGACACCGGCACCGCGCAGGTGGTTAAAAGCGTTCACACGAAAGCGCGACAAGCCTTCGAGCTCGAAAGAAAAATCGATTTCCAAGTCCTCTTCGTAGCGTTTACGCTGCGCATCGGTCATCACGTCGTAGGCCATGGAATGCACCTCTTTGTGCGACAGCGGCGGTAAATTAAGGCGGCGCACGTCCCCATGGATGCGCAGTATGGGCGGTAGCCCGGCCGACAAATGCAGGTCTGAGGCTTTGCTTTTGACGCAAAACGCCAGCAGTTGTGCAATATCCACGGAAAAAACTCCCTTTGTGCTTAAGCATGTGCCATGGGTAAGCCTGCGCTTTGTTACCCTAGCGCACGATTATCACCACGATCACTATGACAATTGAATCCAATTTACAGATAGTTCTTGTGCGTATTCATCAGGCCTGCGCCAGCGCTGGGCGCAGCAGCTGCGCGGTGCAACTGCTGGCGGTGTCCAAGACCTTTCCACCCGAGGCGGTGGCGCAGGCCGCGGCCTGCGGGCAGCGCGACTTTGGCGAGAACTACATCCAAGAAGGCGTCGAAAAGATCGCCGCCCTGGCCTCGCTGGGTCTGGTGTGGCATTGCATTGGCCCGGTGCAAAGCAATAAAACCCGGCTGGTGGCGGCGCACTTTGACTGGGTGCATTCGGTGGACCGGCTCAAAATCGCCCAGCGCCTGAGCGAGCAGCGCCCGGCCACGCTGGCGCCGCTCAATGTGTGCATCCAGGTCAATATTGACGCCGGTGCGGGCAAAGCCGGAGTCGCCCCCGAGGAGGCGCTGGAACTGGCGCGCGAAATTGCCGTGCTCCCCCATGTGCGGCTGCGCGGCCTGATGACCATTCCCGAACCGGCTGCCGACTTTGCCGCCGCGCTGGCGGTGCACCGCCAGGCCAAGGCGCTGTTTGACCACCTATGCGCCAGCGGCCTAGCGCTGGACACCTTGTCCATGGGCATGAGCGCGGACCTGGAGGCCGCGGTGCATGCGGGCAGCACCATGGTGCGGGTGGGGTCGGCGATTTTTGGTGGGCGTAGCGGCGCTGCATAGATTGGGCTTTGGGCTCTTAGCTTTGGGTTTTGGGTTTTGGGTTTTGGTGCGCCTTGCTGGGGCTTGGTTTCATTGCCCACTCTCTCCCCCAGCCCCTCTCTCGCCCAGCGGGCGAGAGAGGGGAGCCGAAGTCCACATTTGGTTATTGAGCTTGGGCTAGGCTTCTACTGGCGTAGTGCCTGTTGGTTTGCCTGCGTCATACAAAAACTGCGCCGTCCCCGCGACGGCTTCGGGGTTTGGGCCTTGCGGCAGTAGCGGAGATTCGCGGCGAGGCGCCGCTCCTACCGAATACCGCTTGCGCCGGGCAGCTCTCGCGACAAGCTGCCGCTCCGGCAACGGGCAACTGGCAGCGGCCAGTGGTGCCCTAGCCGAAGCTCAGTAACCAAATGTGGACTTAGCTCCCCCTTTCCTCCCCGCCGGGGAGGAAAGGGGGCCGGGGGGATAGGCGGGGAAAAAGAACCTGCAAAAAAGCAAAAAACCTAACGCGTCACAACAGGAAACACACCCGCAGCCTTGTCCAGCAAACCAAAAAACCGCACCAAATCCACCCTGCTGCCTGTTACCCGCAAGTCGTCGCTCAAGAGCGTGTCTTTCACCCCGGCCGTGCCAGCAATCATCTTCACCAAGATCGGCTTGGTCAGCGCCAGCGTGGCGTTGGCGTCGCTCGCCTGGCCGGGCTTGAAGTGCAGCACGGAATTTTCTAGCCACAGCACGTAGTTTTCCTGTAGGTCGGTCAGCACCAGATTGACCTTGTAGTCCTTGCCTGCGGCGGCCGGGCCGTCCAGGCTGGCGGCCATGGCTTCCAAAAAGCGCGGGGTGGGGGTTTGTAGCAGCAAGTCGATGACCGCGGCTTTGGACACGCCTTTGGCTGGGGGGCCGGTGCGCAGTTCCTGGGCGCCAGTCAGGTAGGCGTTGCGCCAGGTGGCGGCCTCGGAGGCGTAGCCCATTTGCTCGTAGGTTTGCGCCAGCAGGGCTTTGGCAGACTTGGCGGACGGGTCGCCCAAGACCACATGGTTGAGCAACTCGGCGGCCCAGCGGTAGTCGCCCTTGTCATAGGCCACTTGGGCCGCAGCCACGGCTTTGTCGGCGCCACCGAGCAGTTCCAGGTAGCGCTTGCCTGACTCGACTGGCGGCAGGGGGTTGAGGTTGGCTGGGTTGCCATCGTAAAAGCCCATGTAGAACTGGTAGACCGCCTTGACGTTGTGGCGCAGGTCACCGTAGTAGCCACGCGCGCCAAAGTAGTTGGCGAGGGACGCTGGCAATTGCACCATTTCTGCAATCTCGCGCGGGGTGTAGCCGGCGTTGATCAATCGCACCGTCTGGTCGTGCGTGTATCGGTACACGTCACGGTGTTTGGTGATGAATTCTTGCCCGCGGGCGTTGCCCCAAATGGGCCAATGGTGTGAGGCGATAAATACCTCGGTATCTTTGGTTTGCTCCAGCGCCTGGTCCATGTAGTTGGCCCAGCGCAGCGCGTCGCGCACCTTGGCGCCGCGAATGGGCAGCAGGTTGTGCATGGTGTGCGACAGGTTTTCGGCGCCGTCGTAGAGCTTTTTACTGGGAATGCTAAAAGTGAGTTCGGCCGGGCATTCAGCATTGGGCACGTTGTGAAAAATGAAGTCCACACCGTCGAGCTGCATGGGCTGATTGGCTTGGTAAATGAGCCAGGTCGGCGCCAAGATACCGACCGCGCCATAAACCACGTCCTTGCCCAGGCCCGTGTCCAGATTTCCCCGCGCCGAGCGCGGCAGGTCGCGGCCGAACTGGTAAATGGACCGGCGCCCCATACCAACGCCCACCAGCACGTTTTCGCTGGTGGCCTCATCCATAAAGCCAGCGGGTGCGACCACCGGCACTTTGCGCTGGGCCACTTCTTGCTGCGAAATGACACCCAGCACGCCGCCAAAATGGTCGGCATGGGCGTGCGTCAAGACCAGCGCCGACACAGGTTTTTTGCCCAGGTGCTGTTCGGCAAAAGCCATGGCTGCGGCGGCCGATTCGCGCGACGTGAGCGCGTCCACCACGATCCAGCCGGTTTTGCCCTCAATAAGCGTGATGTTGGCAATGTCAAAGCCGCGCAGCTGGTAGACGCCGTCCATCACCTTGTACAGGCCCAGGTTGGCATTGAGCTGCGCATGACGCCACAGGCTGGGGTTGACCGTGGTGGGCGCCGGGCCCGCCAAAAAGCCATAGGCGTCAAAGTCGTTTAGCACACTGCCGTCTGCAGCCAGTAGCTTGCCGGTGGGTTTGGCAATGAAGCCGCGCTGGGCGTCTTCAAAGTCTTGACGCTGGCCCAGCGCCAGGCCTTGCGCGCTCTGGGTATTGGCGGCAAAGGTGCTGGGGCTGGCCTCGCCTGCAGCGCCGCCTATGCCTGCAGGCTTGCCGCAGGCCAGCAGCAGGGACAAAAGCGCCAGGCCTACAACGGTTTGCGCGCTGCGCCGCCCGCGGCAAACCCATGTGGTGTTGTGTTGCATGGGCTCTGTCCCTGAATTTTGAGTGGCGAAAAGGCTTGCGCAGATAAGCTGCGGGCCAACGGCACTTGCGAGTGGGCAAATGCGTGAAGTGGGCGGTGGCGCTTTAGAGAAAACGCCAAAGGGCCAGCGCCACCAGCGCCGCTCCAGCCACCCACAGCCAAGCGGGAACCGAAAAGCCGCCGTCAGACGCGCTGGCCTGCGCCACGGGGGTAGCTGGGGCTTGGGCCGGGGGGTATTGCTTTTGCATTTCCTGGTCAAAGCGCTTGAAGAAGTCCTCCGCCATGGACTTGGCCACGCCATCTATCAGGCGCTGTCCAAGCTGCGCGATCTTGCCGCCCACTGAGGCCTGCACGCTGTAGCTCAGCTCGGTGCCGCCAGTGGCCGGGGTGAGTTGTACCTTGGCGCTGCCTTTGCCGAAACCGGCCGGGCCACCCTGGCCTTCAAAACTCAAGGTGTAGCTGCTGGGCGGCGACATATCGGCGAGCATGATCTTGCCGCTGAACTTGGCCGACACCGGGCCAATCTTGATCGCCACGCCGACTGCAAACTGGTTCTCGCCCGTGCGCTCGACCTTGTCGCATCCTGCGATACAGGTTTTTAGCACCTCGGGGTCATTGAGGGCATCCCAGGCTTGTTGCTGGGTGATGGAGAGTAATCGGCTACCTTGCATTTCCATGGTCTTGCTCCAAATCCTAAAGGTTCACATAAAAAATCATTGTGCCGCATGCACTGGCCTCCCTTGGTCGCGCTGGCGCGCTGCCGCTAACGCCGCATCACCCCGGCCAAGCTGGTTGCGAGTTGCTCCAGGCTGCTGAGGTTGTGCACCGCCAGCATGGCGTCAGCGGCGCGGTGCAGTTCGACTGCGCCCTGGGCCAGGGGCGCGTAGCCTTCAAAGCGCAACAAAGGGTTGAGCCAGAGCAGGCGCCGGCTGTGGCGCTTGAGCCAGAGCAGCTCGTGTGCCAGCGCCGATGGCGCGCCCGTGTCCAAGCCGTCAGTAATCACCAGCACCATGGTGCGCCGCCCCACGAGCTTGCGCGCGTGTTGCGCGCGCAACTGCGCCAGCGAGACGCCCAACTGCGTGCCCCCGGCAAAGTCTTCAATCGCGGCGCTGGCGTGCGCGAGCATGGCGTCGGTGTCGGCCAGGCGAAAAGCCGGGGTCAGGTCGGTGAGCTGGGTGCCAAAGGCAAAAACGTCGCGCCGGGGGTGGCGCCGGGTGGCAGCGTGCAAAAACGCCAGCAGCAAGCGGGCATAACGCTCCATCGAGCCCGACACGTCCACCAGCACCAACAGCGGCAAGGGCTGGCGCTTAGGACTCAGGCGCGGCAGCACCATGGGTTCGCCCCCGGTGCGCACGCCCTGGCGCAGCACGCCGGCCCAGTGCAGCGCAGCACCACGCACACCCTGCTGGCTGCGGCGCGAGGCAAACGTGGGCAGCGGCATGCGAATATCGCGCGCCAGGCGCTCGACCAGACGGTATTCAGTGGCCGAGAGGGCGTTGAAGTCGGCGTGCCTGAGGCGCTGTGCATCACTGGCCGTCATGGCCGCGTCAAAGTCCACCTTTTGGTCTTCTTGCTTGGGGCCGGCCTGCTTGCCAAAGGCCTGCTGGGGCGACAGCGCCTCGCGCACACGTGGGCGGCGTTTGCTGGGTTCGGCCTTGCCCTCGGCACTGGGCAGCAACTGCGACAGCAACTTGTGCGCCATGTTCGGATTGCGAAAAAAAGCCTCAAACAGCTCACGAAACACCATGCGGTCTTGCTCACGACTTACCAGCACGGCCTCGAGCGCGGCGCTCAGGTCGTCTTTGTCAGCCAGGCCCACGGCCAACGCGGCCTGGGTCGACAAGGCGATGCGCGCGCTGTCCACACGCACTCCGGCGCGGCGCAAACTGCGGCCAAAGGCGGCCAGGTTGTCGGCCAGTTTGCCGGTGCGGGAATCACCGAGTTGCATGGCGGCTAGGAGCTTGGGTAAGGGAGTTAAGCGGAGTGAGGGAGGTTGGAATTACCGGCTGGAATCTTCCGCCTCGGGCGGCGCCAGCAGGTCGGTAGCCAGGGCGTTCGTGAGCGCGGCCACGTCTTCGCGCTGCTTGAACAAGATACCCGCTGTGTCGCTCATCACCTCGGGGTCCAGCACCAGCGTATCCAGCGCAATCAAGGCCTTGGCCCATTCCACGCTCTCGGCGATGCCCGGCGCCCGCTGGAAAGCGCTGGCAAAGGGCTGGCTGCGCAGGCGGTTGACCACGGTAGCCACCTGCTCGGACAGCGCCTCGCTAGCGCCTGGCGCCTGGGCGCGGATGATTTCGAGCTCGCGCTCGCGCTCGGGGTAGTCCAGCCAGTGGTAGAGGCAGCGGCGTTTGACCGCGTCATTGAGTTCGCGGGTGCGGTTGCTGGTAAGAATGGTCACAGGCTTGAACTGCGCGCTGATGGTGCCAATCTCGGGCACGCTCACTTGGAATTCGCCCAGGTATTCCAGCAAAAAGGCCTCGAAAGGCTCGTCGGCGCGGTCTACCTCGTCAATCAGCAGCACAGCGCCGGGCGCAGGCGCCTGCAAGGCTTTGAGCAAGGGGCGGCGAATCAGGTAGCGCTCCTGGTAGACCTCGCGCTCCACGCGCTGCGCCTCAAGCTCCCCACTGGCGCCGCTTTGCGCGGCGCGCATGTGCAGCAGTTGCGCCGCGTAGTTCCACTCGTACAGGGCTTCGCGCTGCTCCAGGCCGTCGTAACACTGCAGGCGGATCAGGGCGCGGCCCAGGGCAGTAGCCAGGGCTTTGGCCAGCTCGGTCTTGCCCACACCGGGCTCGCCTTCGAGCAGCAAGGGGCGCTCTAACTTGAGCGCCAAGAAAACGGCCGTGGCCAGGCGGCGCTCGGCGAAATACCCGGCCTCTCGCAGGGCGGCTATCAGGGAATCAACAGACGGAAAAGTATGCATATTCTTTCCAAAAAAAAGGCCCCGCGTGCACCGACACGGAGCCTTGGCGTCCAGCGGCCCACAGCCGCCGGAGGCACCCGGTGCTAGCCCAACAGCTTAGCGACCGCCCGCTGCGTTTGCACGCTAACAAGGTTGGCGCGGTAGGCGCTCGACGCATGGAGGTCGTGGTTGAAATCGGAGCCGTCAATCGCCACCGACGCGGCCGACGCCACGGTAAAGCTTTGGTTGAGCGCGGCTTCTAGGCCATGGTGGCGAAACACGCACTGGCCCGCGCCCGTGACGGCCACGCGCACGCCACTATCGGTTTGTGCCACAAACACACCTACCAGCGCATAACGCGAGGCGGGCTGCACAAATTTCATGTAGACCGAGCGTTTCGGAATCGGGAAACTGATCGCAGTGATGAGCTCGCCCTCATGCAAGGCGGTGCCAAACATGCCGGTGAAGAAATCGTCCGCCGCAATCTGGCGCTGGTTGGTGCGCACGGTGGCGCCCAGGCCCAGCACCGCGCTGGGGTAGCAGGCCGAGGGGTCGTTATTGGCCACCGAGCCACCCAGCGTGCCCATGGCGCGCACTTGGCGGTCGCCAATGTGCGCTGCCAGGTCGGCCAGGCCGGGAATGGTGGACTGCACTTCGGCGCTACCGGCCACGTCGATGTGGCGTGTCATGGCGCCAATGACGATGGCGTTGCCCTCGCGGCAGATGCCCGCAAGTTCAGAAATACCCGCCAAATCGGCCAACTGGCCAGGCTGCGACAGGCGCAGCTTCATGGAAGCCAGCAGGGTTTGCCCGCCCGCCAGGGGCTTGGCGCCAGCGCCCGCCAAAGTCGCGGCATCCGCGATGGTGGTGGGGCGGTCAAGAGTGAATGCGTACATGGTGTGTGTCTCCTTGGGGCTTCAGGCTTTGGCGGCCTGGATGGCTTCCCACACGCGGTGGGGGGTAGCCGGCATGTCGAATTCCTTCACGCCCGAGCCATGCAGGGCGTCAAGCAGGGCGTTGATGACGGCGGGCGGTGAGCCAATGGCTCCAGCCTCTCCGCAGCCTTTGGTTCCCAGCGGATTGTGCGTGCAAGGGGTGCAGATGTTGCCAATGACGAAATCGGGGAAGTCGTCAGCGCGTGGCATGGTGTAGTCCATGAACGAACCGGTGAGCAGTTGACCGGTTTCGCGGTCATAGACGCAGTTTTCCAGCAAGGCCTGGCCAATGCCTTGGACCAGGCCGCCATGCACCTGGCCTTCGACAATCATCGGGTTGATGATGGTGCCAAAGTCGTCTACTGCTGTGAATTTTTCCACCCGGGTGACGCCTGTGGCGGGGTCCACCTCGACCTCACAAATGTAGGTGCCCGCCGGGAAGGTGAAGTTGGTGGGGTCGTAGAACGCGGTTTCGTTCAGCCCGGGCTCGAGTTTGTCAAGCGGGTAGTTGTGTGGCACATAGGCGGTAAGCGCTACCTGGCCAAAGGTCACCTTTTTGTCGGTGCCCTTAACGGTGAACTCGCCGTTGGCGAACTCCACATCGGCGTCGCTGGACTCCATCAAGTGGGCGGCAATCTTCTTGGCCTTGGTCTCGATTTTGTCGAGCGCCTTCATGATGGCCGCGCCACCCACAGAGATGGAGCGCGAGCCATAGGTGCCCATGCCAAAAGGCACGCGCCCGGTGTCGCCGTGGACGATGTCCACCGCTTCGACTGCAATGCCCAAACGGGCGGCCACCACTTGCGCAAACGTGGTCTCGTGGCCCTGGCCGTGGCTGTGCGAACCGGTAAACACGGTGACGCTGCCAGTGGGGTGCACCCGCACTTCGCCGCACTCAAACAAACCTGCACGCGCGCCCAGGGCGCCTGCGATATTGCTGGGCGCAATGCCACAGGCTTCGATGTAGCTGGAGTAGCCAATGCCGCGCAGCAAGCCTTTGGCTGCGCTGGCGGTCTTGCGGGCTTCGAAGCCGGCCACGTCGGCCATGTCTTGCGCCTTGGTCAGGCAGCCGAGGTAGTCGCCCACGTCGTACTGCAAGGCCACCGGTGTCTGGTAGGGCCAGCTATTGATGAAGTTGCGCTTGCGGATCTCGTCCTGGCCCAGGCCCATTTCCCAACCGCAGCGCGACACCAGGCGCTCCAGCAGGTAAGTGGCCTCGGGGCGGCCTGCACCCCGGTAGGCGTCTACCGGCGCGGTGTTGGTAAACCAGGCGTCCACTTCCACATGGATCAGCGGGCAGGTGTATTGGCCCGCCAGGAGTGTGGCGTAGAGGATGGTGGGCACGGCGGTGGAGAAGGTGGACAAATAGGCGCCCAAATTAGCGTCCGTGTGCACCCGCATGGCCAGAAACTTGCCGTCCTTGTCCATCGCCATTTCGGCGTGGCTGACGTGGTCGCGGCCATGGGCGTCGGTCAGGAAGGACTCCGAGCGCTCGCAAGTCCACTTGATGCTTCGGTTGATTTGCTTGGAAGCCCAGGTCAGCGCCACGTCTTCGGCGTAGAGGTAAATCTTGGAACCAAAGCCGCCACCCACGTCGGGGGCGATCACGCGCACTTTGTGCTCGGGCAAGCCCAGCACAAAAGCGGTCATCAGCAGGCGCTCGACGTGCGGGTTTTGGTTGGACACATACAGCACGTACTCTTCGGTGGCGCGGCTGTAGCTGCCGATGGCAGCGCGCGGCTCCATGGCGTTGGGCACCAATCGGTTGTTAATGAGGTCCAGCTTGGTGACATGGGCTGCCGTGCTGAAAGCGGCATCGATCTGGTCTTTGTCGCCCAGCGCCCATTTGTAGCAATGGTTGTTGGGGGCGGCGTCGTGCAATTGGGCGCCGGTGGCGGCGTCGCGCACATCGACCACAGCCGCCAGGGGTTCGTAGTCCACTACCACGGCTTCGGCCGCGTTTTTAGCCTGCTCCGCGGTCTCGGCAATCACCATGGCCACCTGGTCGCCCACGTGGCGGGCTTTGCCCAGGGCCAGCACCGGGTGGGGTGGCTCGTTCATGGGCTTGCCGTCGGTGCTGGTGATCAGCCAGCCACAGGGCAGTCCACCCATTTTTCCTTCCAGGTCGGTGCCGATAAAAATGTGCACCACGCCGGGCATGGCCATGGCGGCGCTGGTGTCGATGCTTTTGATGATGGCGTGGGCATGCGGGCTGCGCACAAACACCGCATGGGTTTGGGCTTGCAGATTGATGTCGTCGGTGTACTGGCCCGCACCGGTCAAGAAGCGATAGTCTTCCTTGCGGCGGATGGATTCGCCGATAAAAGGCAGTTTGGAAAAGTCTGAGGCACCCATGTTGTTTGCTCCTTAAGCGACAGCCATGGCCACTTGGCCTTGCTGCACGGATTTGACGATGTTTTGGTAACCGGTGCAGCGGCAGATATTGCCTTCGAGCAGGGCGCGTATCTCGCCTGCGTCTGCTTTGGGGTGGTGGGTGCACAGATCTACTGCGCTCATCACCATGCCGGTGGTGCAGTAGCCGCACTGCAGGCCGTGGCATTCTTTGAACGCGGCTTGCATGGGGTGCATGGTGCCGTCGGCCTGGGCCAGACCCTCAATCGTGGTGATTTGGCTGCCGTTGGCCTGGGCGGCCAGCACATTGCAAGACTTGATGGCGCGACCGTCCTTGATGACCGTGCAGGCGCCGCACTGGGCGGTGTCGCAACCCACATGGGTGCCGGTAAGCTGCAAGTGCTCCCGCAACACCTGCACCAGCAGGGTGTGCGGTGGTACCTCCACCGTCTTGTCTTTGCCATTGACCTTAAGATGAACTTGCATGCGACGTCTCCGATTTGGTTGCAGTTAGAAAAAAGAAGACGGTATTCGCTGCAACCCGCGCCCGCAAGCTAGGACAAACCCTTGTAACGCTCTGTTACACCTTGCTATGTGGGCCAGATCAGCGCCGGTAACTGAGCATGCGTCCTCTGTACGCCGCCACGCCGGGCAGTTCGGCGCGGTCTATGGTTTGTTCGCTGAGGGCAAAGCCCAGCGCGGTCATGTTGCGGTGAAAGTGCGCCCGGTTGCCCCGGTTGGGGTCAACCACCCAGATCTCAGCCTGTGGCGCGGCATGGCCGTCGATAAAGTCGGCCAGTGCACCGGCCTCATCGCGCTCATAAAGAATGTCGCTGCCAATAATCAGCTCAAAGCGGCCGCTGATCGCCAGCTCAGGCGCCGCCAGCGCCCACGCGGACACCGGCGGCGGGCCATCAAAGTCGCTGTCTTGCGGCAAGCGGCCCCACTGGCCGTGGCGGTACTTGAGCGGCAGCAAGCCGTTCAAACGCACGTTTTCGGCCAAAAAGGCCCCGGCCAACGGGTGGCAGTCACTGGCCGTCATGTCCGCGCCGCGCCGGTGGCCCACCAGGCTCGACAGCGCCAGGCCGCAGCCGATTTCCAAAATCCGCTCGCCTGCGCGCACCGGTCTCGTTGCCAAGCGCTCCGCCAGCCGTGCGCCCGAAGGCCACAACAGCCCAAACAGCGGCCAGGTGGCTGAAGAAATGCCCAGGCGCAGCGCCGCCTCCAGCGGGTCGTGAAATTGCTGCTTGTCTAGCAGAGAGCGAATCACCATGTCCGCCACGCCAGCCACGGCGATGTTTTCTTGCTTGGTGAAATAACCGACGGGGGAATGGGGCATGGGGCTTTGGCAATGCGCTTCCCCAGGGCGGGGTAACCCCCTATTAGGCGCTACTGCGCCGTGGGCTTCATTGCGCATGCGCACTCGGTCCGCAAAATGCATAGCAACCGGTTTCGCACTGGCGTCTGGCTACGGGTTCAAGACCGCTAATTGCACCCCTGGAATGCCCGCGCCAGACAGTCACGCGTCGCTTTTTGCGCATCGGCGATTTCTGCCGGGCTCATTTGGGCGGCCGCTATGTCGCGCGACCTGGCAGTGCTCGCCTGGCCCTTGGTCGCGCCAAGGTTGAACCACATGTAGGCCTTGGCAAAGTTTTCTGCCACGCCGTGGCCGTTGTAATACATGGCGCCCAAATTCGCTTGGGCGCTCGCATCGCCTTGGGCGGCCGACAAGCGGAACCACTTGAGCGCGGTTTCGTAGTCTTGTGGCATTCCCTGGCCCTTGTAAGACATCAAACCCAACACGTTTTGCGCAGCAGCGCTGTTCTGAGCGGTGGCCTGGCGCAGCCACAGCAGCGCCAAAGCGTAGTCCCGCCCCACACCACGCCCCTCGTAGTACAGAAGGCCCGCATTGAGCTGTGAACTCACGTCGCCTTGCGCACCGGCCAATCGGTACCAGTCCAATGCTTGAGCTGCGTCTGGTGCCACGCCCTGGCCATGGTGGTAGGCCATTGCAAGCTTGTGCTGCGCCTGCGCATTGCCCTGCGCTGCAGCCATACGGAACCACTTGAGTGCCTCCTCCTGGTTCAGCGCCACACCTTGTCCACTTTGGTACAGATTGCCCAGGTCAAGTTGTGCAAAAACGAGTCCTTGAGCGCCAGCCAGGTGGTACCACTTGGCTGCAGCGGCGTAATCCTGGGACAGACCCAAACCCTTGAAGTACAGGGCGCCCAAGTTGTACTGGGCAAAGGCCTGTCCACCGTCTGCGGCTCTCGCAAACCACTTGGCGGCCTGCGCAAAGTCCTGCGCCACACCTTGGCCCGTGTAGTACATGAATCCCAGGTTGGACTGTGCGCCCAAGTTTCCCTGGTCCGCCGCCATTTGGTACCACTTGACCGCTTCGGCAGCATCCTGTGCCACGCCGCTCCCACGGCGGTAACTGTCGCCCAAAAACCATTGGGCCCACGCCTGGCCTGCCTCTGCGGCCGGTCGCGTGATTTCTAGCTCGACCGCATAGTCACCCCGCCCGTGGGCGGCTTTGGCATCCTCCATCGGGCCGGCGAGCACGCGGCCCAATGACAAAGCGACAAAAAGCGCAACAGTTGATTTTTTCATGGGTCGCCATGGAATTATTGATTATTTCGATTTTATGGGTGCTTTTGCGCAATCGGAGTTTCCGTCGTGCCGCGGTGTTTGTGGACGATGCCCTACGGATCGCTGTGTCAAAGGGAATACCGTCGGCTTTCTGCAGGCTGACTTGGTCGCGATGGTTTGGACACCGCGCGGCGCGGCTGGCCCCATCATCAGCACGAGGAAAGCCAATAGCCACGCACGAGCCCGTAAAAATTTGCCTCGACACCGATGTGCTTGCCGCCCTGCGCGACACGGGCGAAGGCTGGCAAACCCGGATCAACGACACGTGGCGAGCGTCTTTACAACTCGCCGGCTGATTGCGGGTGTAAGGGCTTCGACTGCGGCGACACCCCGGCGCACGAACTCGGTCGAGGTTATTGCGCATTTGGCTCACGAGGCGCATGTAAGGCCTCAAGCCCTAACAAACGCCGCCAGATGCTGCGCCACCTCAGCGCCCTTGTCTTCTTGCAAAAAGTGGCTGGCGCCGCGGATTTTGGTGTGGGGCTGGCCTTGGGCGCCGGGTACGAGTTCTTGCCACATCCGTTCGCCACCTTTGGTAATCGGGTCGCGGGTGCTGAACAGGGTCAGGAAGGGCTTGTCCCAACGCTTGAAGACTTCCCAGGCGGCTTCATTGCGCTCGCGCTCGGGGTCTTTCGGCGTGGTGGGAACGAATCCGGGAAAAACACGCGCGGCCACGCGGTATTTGCCGCTGGGAAATGGCGCGTCGTAAGCGGCCACTTCTTGCGGCGTCAGGGCTTGGGCGCAGCCGTATTTCACGATCCGGCCAATCGGAAACCAAGGGCTGTAACGCGAAAACGCACGCCAGATCTTGAAAGCCTTGGGCATCGGCGTAGTGCCTGTGGGCAGGCCACCATTGCCCAGCGCCACCCGGTCAAAGCGCTCGGGCATTTCGGCCACCAGACGCAGGCCGACCAAAGAGCCCCAGTCCTGCCCAAAAAAGGTCATGTGCTGAAAATCGTTGGCCTGCACCCAGGCTTTCATCCACTGTACGTGGTTGAAGTAGGAATAATCACGCGCACGTGCGGGCTTGTCGGACCGGCCAAAGCCCACCAAATCAGGCGCAATCACCCGAAGGCCGTGGGCCACCAGCACCGGAATCATCTTGCGGTACAAAAACGACCAGGCCGGTTCGCCGTGCATCAAAAGCACGATGGGGGCGTCACGCGGGCCTTCGTCGATGTGTGCGATGCGCAGTCCACCGACCTCGGTGTAATTCGGCGCATAGGGAAAATCGGGCAGGCAGGCGAAGCACGCCTCAGGAGTGCGCAACACCTTTGAGACGGTGGGGAGCGGGGACATCGTGGGTTCTTCCTTTCTATGCACAAAACAAAACAACCGTTCTTTGCAGATGGCTGCGCATACACAAGTGTATGTTGTTAGGCCAGAGGTTTCGTAACCTGAACAAACTCGACTAGGCGGCTAGGCGACCCCTACAATATTGACAACCGTCGGCACCAGTCCGGCCTTCGCCCCCGACCCGGAGCACCCATGACACAAGCGTCCGCAACGCGGGCTGACAACACCCAGTGGTGGCGCGGCGGCATCATCTACCAGATATACCCGCGCTCCTTCCAGGACAGCAATAGCGACGGTGTGGGCGACCTGCCGGGCATCACGCAGCGGCTGGCGCATGTGGCCGCGCTCGGTGCGGACGCGGTGTGGCTGTCGCCGGTGTTCAAAAGCCCCATGAAGGACTTTGGCTATGACGTGAGCGACTACCGAGATATCGACCCGCTGTTTGGCACGCTGGATGACTTTCGCGCACTCGTGCACCATGCGCACCACTTGGGCCTGAAGGTGATGATTGACCAGGTGCTTTCTCACACCTCCGACCAGCACCCCTGGTTTATTGAAAGCCGCGCCAGCCAGCACAACCCGCGCGCCGACTGGTACGTCTGGGCCGATGCGCAAGACGATGGCACGCCGCCCAACAACTGGTTGTCGATATTTGGCGGCAGCGCCTGGCAGTGGGACACCCGGCGCTTGCAGTATTACCTGCACAACTTTTTGGTCTCGCAGCCCGATCTGAATTTCCACAACCCCCAGGTGCGCGCGGCAGTGCTGGACGATGTGCGCTTTTGGCTGGAGCTGGGCGTGGACGGCTACCGCCTGGACACGGCCAACTTTTACTTTCACGACAAAGAGCTGCGCAACAACCCAGGGCGCGGCCAGCCAGACCCCAGCGACGCGTCGGTAGACCCGGTCAACCCCTACAGCCGACAGCACCATGTGTACGACAAAAGCCGCCCAGAGAACCTGGAGTTTTTGAAAGAACTGCGCACCCTGCTTGATGGCTACCCCGGCAGCACCATGGTGGGCGAGATTGGCGACGACGACGGCTTGGCGCGCATGGCCGAATACACGCGCGGCGCCGACAAGCTGCACATGGCCTATTCCTTTGACTTGCTGGGCCCCAACAAGAGCGCGGCTTTTTTGCACGGGCTGCTGGAAAAATTCACCGCCACCGTGGGCGACGGCTGGCCCTGCTGGGCGCTGTCCAACCACGATGTGGTGCGGCTGGCCACGCGCTGGGGCGGCGCCACTCCTGACCCGCGCTTGCTGCGGCTGGCGGCGGCTTTTCAAATGAGCTTGCGCGGCAGCCCCTGCATTTACCAGGGCGATGAACTGGGCCTCACGCAGGCCGACATTGCGTTCGAGCAACTGCAAGACCCGTTTGGCAAAGCCCTGTGGCCCGAGTTCAAAGGCCGCGACGGCTGCCGCACGCCCATGCCGTGGGAGGGCGCGCACGCCAACGGCGGATTCAGCCCGGCAGCGCCTTGGCTGCCGCTGGCGCCAGAGCACTTGGCGCTGGCGGTCGATGCCCAGCGCAGCGACCCCGACAGCCTGCTGCACTTCTACACCCGCCTGATTCACTGGCGTGCCAAGCACACGGTACTCATTCACGGAGACATGCAGCTGCTGGCGGCACACCCGCAGGTGCTGGCTTATGCGCGACGCTTGGACGGGCAGTGCGTGCTGTGCGTGTTCAACTTCAGCGACGCCCCGGTGGATTGGCACCTGCCTACCGGTCATGCTGACACACGCGAACTCAGCGGCAGCGGCCTGGCCGGGGCCACGCTCACCGAAGGCGTGGTGGCGCTGCAGCCCTGGGGCGGCTTTTTTGGGCTGGCGAACTGATTCGACGTACACGCAAAGCGACCCAACATGCTCACTACCCACGATATCTCTGCTTTGATGGCGGCACAGCACGCCGACCCTTTTGGCGTGTTGGGCATGCACTTGCACGACGGGCGCTTGTGGGTGAACGCCTTGCTGCCCCACGCCAGCGCGGTCGACGTGGTGGAGCGCCACACCCAGCGGCTTGTTGGCAGCTTGCAGCGGCTCTCTGACTGCGCTGTTTTTGGCGGCATGCTGGCGGCGCGCAGCGTGCCCTTCGACTACCAGCTGCGGGTTCAGTGGGAGCAAGGCGAGGGCAGCACGTCCAGCAGCGCGCTGCTGGACGACCCCTATGCATTCAGTGCGCTGCTGTCGGACGCCGATGCCTGGCTGCTGGCCGAGGGCTCGCACCAAAGGCCGTATGAATGCCTGGGCGCGCACCCAGAGGTACACCGGGGCGTGGAGGGCACGCGCTTTGCCGTCTGGGCGCCCAATGCCAAACGCGTCTCGGTGGTCGGCAGTTTTAACCAGTGGGACGGGCGACGCCACCCTATGCGGCTGCTGCACGGCTGCGGCGTGTGGGAGATTTTTCTGCCCGACGTGGCGCGCGGTGCGCTGTACCAGTTTGAGATTTTGGGCGCGACCGACGAAGTCCACCTCAAGGCCGACCCCTACGCCTTTGCGTCGCAACTGCGGCCAAACACCGCCAGCGTGGTCTGCGGGCTGCCGCCCCGGCGCGCCATGCTGCCGGAGCGGGCTGCCGCCAACGCGCTGAACGCGCCGCTGGCCATTTACGAGGTGCACTTGGGCTCTTGGCGCAAGGCCGAGGGCTGGCGCTGGCTGAACTACCGCGAGCTGGCCGACACGCTGGTGCCCTATGCCCGGGACATGGGCTTCACCCACCTGGAACTGCTGCCGGTGAGCGAACACCCGCTGGACGCGTCTTGGGGTTACCAGCCGCTGGGCATGTTTTCTCCCACGGCGCGCTTTGGCAGCCCGGCAGACTTTCAGTACTTTGTGGACGCGGCTCACGCAGCCGGGCTGGGCGTGATTCTGGACTGGGTGCCTGCACATTTTCCCAGCGACGCCCACGGGCTGGCCACGTTTGACGGAACCCACCTGTACGAATACGCCGACCCCAAAGAAGGCTTTCACCAAGACTGGAACACGCTGATTTACAACTTTGGCCGCACCGAGGTGCGCAACTTTTTGATTGGCAACGCCTTTTACTGGCTAGAGCGCTTCGGCATTGACGGGCTGCGCGTGGATGCGGTGGCTTCCATGTTGTACCGCGACTACAGCCGCGCGCACGGGCAGTGGATTCCCAACCACCTGGGCGGGCGCGAAAACCTGGAGGCAATTGCATTCCTGCGCCAGCTCAACCACTTGGTTGGCGTGGAGCGTCCAGGAACGCTCATGGTCGCCGAAGAGTCCACCGCCTTCCCCGGCGTAAGCCGACCTCCGGGCGCCGACCTGGCCAGCGGCGGACTGGGCTTTCACTTTAAGTGGAATATGGGCTGGATGCACGACGCGCTGGACTACATGCAGCTCGACCCGGTGTACCGCCGCCACCACCAAAAACTGCTGACCTTTGGGCTGATGTACGCCTTTAGCGAAAACTTTGTGCTGCCTTTGTCGCACGACGAAGTGGTGCACGGCAAGCGCTCGCTGCTGGGCAAGATGCCTGGCGACCCCTGGCAACAGCGGGCCAACTTACGCACGCTGTACGGCCTGATGTGGGCCTATCCGGGCAAAAAGCTGCTCTTTATGGGCGGCGAGCTGGCGCAGCCCAACGAATGGGCCGATGGCGACAGCCTGCCCTGGCACTTGCAAGAGCTGCCCGCCCACGCCGGCGTGCAGCGCCTGGTGCGGGACCTCAACCGTGTCTACCGCGCCTTCCCTGCCTTGCACGAACAAGACGTGCAGCCCGAAGGCTTTGGCTGGATTTCCCACGAGGACCACGCGCAATCGGTGCTAGCCTTTGCGCGCTGGTCCCGCACCGGCGAATGCGCAGTGGTGGTGTGCAACTTCACACCGCTGCCACGCGACGGCTACCGCCTGGGCGTGCCCAGCGCAGGGCACTGGCGCACGCTGATCAACACCGACGACGCGGTGTACGGCGGCAGCGGTGTTGACAATGGCGCGCTGGAGACGCAAACACAAGCGGCCCACGGGCATGCGCAGTCGCTGGTGCTGCATTTGCCGCCTTTGTCGTGCCTGGTTTTGGCGCCGCAATAGAAAGTTGGGCCTGATGGATGCAGCGCTGCGGCCCCTGTTAAACACGTCTTTGCTGGGCGCAAGCGTGGTGGCTGAAGGTGTGGAGTTCGCCCTTGCAGCGCCCAACGCCCACGCGGTGGAACTGTGCCTTTTTGACACAAGCGGCCAGCACGAGCTACAACGCCTGGCCATGCCTGCGGCGATAGGCGGTGTCTGGCAGGCCTTGCTGCCGGGCGTGGGCGCGGGCCTGATCTACGGATGGCGCGTGCACGGCCCCTGGGACCCGGCCCAGGGCCAGCGCTTTAACCCGCACAAGCTCTTGCTCGACCCCTGCGCCGGTGAGGTGCTGGGCGAATACGCGGGGCAAGACATTCACCTGGGCCACCAGACAGGCGCGCCCCTGCTGCAAGACACCCGCGACAACGCGCAAGACGCTTTAAAGGCCGTGGTGGTCGCGCCCCTTCACCCCGCGGCACGCGGACCGCACGGCGACCCGGCGCAGCGCCTGGTGTGCGAATTGCACGTCAAAGGCTTTACCGCGCTGCACCCGGATGTACTGCCCGAAATGCGGGGCACTTATGCAGGGCTGGCGCACCCGGCGGCCATTGCCCATTTGAAAACCATGGGTGTGACGACCGTCAGCCTGATGCCGCTGGCCTGCTGCGCCGATGAGCTGCGCCTGCTGCAATTGGGGCTGCGCAATTACTGGGGCTACAACCCGATTGCCTGGAATGCGCCGACCGCGCGGTACTGGAGCGGAGAGGCCGGCAGCAGCCCGCGCAGCGAGTTGCGCGCCATGGTCAGCGCCTTGCACGCGGCGGGCCTCGAGGTGTGGCTGGACGTGGTCTACAACCACAGCGGCGAAACCGACGAACACGGCCCAACCTTGAGCCTGCGCGGCATCGACAACGCCACTTACTACCACCTGGACCCACAAAACCCCGCGCACTACCTGAACTGGACCGGTTGCGGCAACTGCCTGCGCCTGGACCACCCGCTGGTGATCCGCATGGTGTTACAAAGCCTGCGCAGCTGGGTGCTGGACTTTGGCATCGACGGTTTTCGCTTCGACTTGGCTCCGGCGCTGGGGCGTAGCGGGGCAGCGCAAGGACACGATTTTTCGCCACGCGCGCCCTTGTTTGAAGCAATCGCCAGCGACCCGGTGTTATCAAGCTGCACGCTGGTGGCCGAGCCCTGGGACATAGGCCACGGCGGCTACCAACTGGGCAAATTCCCCAGCGGCTGGCTGGAGTGGAACGACCGTTTTCGCGACGCGCAGCGCGGCTTTTGGCTGCACCACACGCCGGTGCTGGGCGAATGGGCCACGCGGCTGGCGGGCTCAAGCGACGTGTTTGACACCCGCAGCCGGGCGGCGCACAGCAGCGTGAACTTCGTGGCCGCGCATGACGGCTTTACCCTGGCCGATGTGCTGCGCTACCGCCACAGGCACAACCTGGCCAACGGAGAAAACAACCGGGACGGCCACGGTCATAACCTGAGCAACAACTGCGGCTCTGAAGGCGACACCGACGACCCGGATGTGCGGGCGCGGCGCCACCATTGGCAGCGCGTACTTCTGGCCGTCACCCTGCTGTCGCTGGGCACGCCGATGGTGCAGGCGGGCGACAGCATCGGCCACAGCCAGGGCGGCAATAACAACGCCTATTGCCAGGACAACGCCATCAGCTGGCTCGATTGGGAAAAGGCCGACACACGCTATGCCGACTTTATCGGGGCCTTGCAGGCGCTGCGCCGCGCGCGCGCCGTGCTGCGCAGTGCGCACTGGTGGCAGGGCGCCGATGCGGAGCGCGGCGTAGTGGCGCGCTGGTATTTGCCCGAAGGCACAAGCCCCAGCGCCCAAGACTGGAGCGACCCGGCTCGCCGGGCGTTGGCATTGCAGCTCACCCACACCCCCCGCCCCGGCAGCGCAAAGAGCACCGACCCCCTGAATGCCAGTTGCCTGCTCATGTTCAACGGCGCAGCCCACGCGGTACGCTTTGTGCTGCCGCCAGGGGAATGGTTTCTCCATATTGACAACCAATACGGTAACGGTCTTAATCGACGGCTGGACAGTGCGGACGGTGCGCAAACGCTGCCACGCGGGAGCCTGTGGCTTGCCAGCACCGTGCCGGTAGAGAACCTATAAAAACCAGACCAGGAGGAGACCCCATGAACACCATTGATCACACGCACAAAGCTTCGACGCAACCGCATATGCTAGTGCGCCGCACGATTGCCCTGGTGCTGGCCGGAGGGCGCGGTTCGCGCCTCAAACAGCTCACCGACCGGCGTGCCAAACCCGCGGTTTATTTCGGCGGCAAGTTCCGCATTGTCGACTTTGCGCTGTCGAACTGCGTGAACTCCGGCATCCGGCGCATCGGCGTCATCACCCAGTACAAATCGCACTCGCTGCTGCGCCACTTGCAGCGTGGCTGGAGTTTTTTGCGCGCTGAACTCAATGAAATGGTCGACCTGTTGCCAGCCCAGCAGCGGCTCAACGACGAGCACTGGTACCGTGGCACCGCCGACGCGATTTACCAAAACCTGGACATCATCCAAAGCAGCAAGCCGGAATACGTGGTCATCCTGGCCGGTGACCATGTGTACAAAATGGATTACTCGCTGATGCTCAAAGACCATGTCGACAGCGGCATGGATTGCACGGTGGGTTGTATTGAAGTGCCAGTGCGCGAAGCACACGCATTCGGAGTGATGGCGGTGGACGCGGCGCGCACCATCATCGACTTTGCGGAAAAGCCCACGCAACCCCAAGCCATGCCCGGCAACCCGCAAGTAGCGCTGGCGAGCATGGGGATTTATATTTTCAGTGCCGAGTACCTGTACCGCGTGCTGCACGAAGACCTGGCCGACTCCGGCTCTAGCCACGATTTCGGTAAAGACGTGATACCGCGCGTGGTGCAGGAAGGGCGCGCGATTGCCCACCCGTTTTCCATGTCCTGCGTGTCGTCGAGCCAAGAGGCCTTGCCCTACTGGCGCGATGTGGGCACCATCGACGCGTTTTGGGAGGCCAACCTGGACCTCGCATCGGTCACTCCGGCCCTGGACATATACGACACGAACTGGCCCATCTGGACCAGCCAGCGCCAGCTTCCCCCCGCCAAGTTCGTGCAGGATGCGCAGGGCATGCACGGGCAGGCAATCAACACCATGGTCTCGGGCGGCTGCATTGTCTCGGGCTCGGTGGTCAGCAACTCGGTGCTGTTTTCCGGCGTGCGGGTGCATTCCTTTTGCGAGATTGACCAGGCCGTGTTTTTGCCCGACGTGACCGTGGGTCGGGGCTGCCGCCTACGCAAAGTGGTGGTGGACCGGGGCTGCACGCTGCCCGAAGGATTGGTCGTGGGTAAGGACTCGGTGCTCGATGCCGCACGTTTTGAGCGCACCGACAACGGCGTCGTGCTCATTACCCAGACGATGCTTGATGCATTAAACGCTCCATAACATTCATGAAGGCGCGCAGCGCCCTCCCTCATGAAATTTCGTTCACCTTAATGGCCCTAGCCCCACGCTTTACGCATGCGCATTCTTCAAGTCAGCTCCGAACTATTCCCCGTGTTGAAGACCGGAGGTCTGGCCGATGTGGCCGGCGCCTTGCCTGCCGCCTTGGGCGCGCAGGGCTGTGATGTACGCGCCCTGTTGCCCGGCTTTCCTGCGGTGTGCGCAAGCTTGCGCCATGCGCAAAAAGTCGGTGGTTTCATTACACCCTGGGGCTCGGGCGTTGACCTGGTCTTGGGAGATTTGCCAGGCATTGGCCCGGCTGGCCAGGCACTAAAAACCTATGTGCTGATGGCGCCTGGCTTGTACGACCGGCCGGGCAACCCCTACCACGACGGCCAGCACCAGCCTTACCCCGACAACCACCGCCGTTTTGCAGCACTGGGTTGGGGCGCAGCGCATCTGGCCTATGGCCTAGATGCCGGTTGGGGACCCGAGTTGGTGCACTGCCACGACTGGCACGCCGGGCTGGCGCCCGCGTGCATTGCGTTTTGGCAAAGCCCGCGCCGGGTTCCCACGCTGTTCACCATCCACAACCTGGCCTACCAGGGCTGCTTTGACGCGTCTTGTTTTGCGGAGCTGGGCCTGCCAGCGGCGGCCTTTGGCGTGGACGGCCTGGAGTTTTATGGCCAGGTGTCTTTCATGAAAGCCGCCCTGGTCTACGCCAACCACATCAACACCGTCAGCCCGACGTATGCACGCGAAATTCAGACCTCCGAGCAGGGTTTCGGCCTGGACGGCCTGCTGCGCCGGCGCGCGGCGCAACTCAGCGGCATCTTGAACGGCGTGGACGCCAGCGTGTGGGACCCGGCATACGACACGCTTTTGCCCCATGCGTTCGATGCCCGCCGACTGGCAGGCAAGGCGCTCAACAAAGCCGCCCTGCAAGCGGAAACCGGCTTGGACCCGCTGCCCGATGCGCCTCTGTTGACCCTTGTGGGCCGCCTGACCGAACAAAAAGGCCTGCCCTTGGTGCTGGGCGGCGTCGAGGAACTGGTGCAGGGCGGCGGGCAGCTGCTGGTGCTGGGCAGCGGAGACGCGGCCCTGGAGCAGGCACTTGCGGCTCAGGCACGGGCGCAACCAGGACGCATGGCGGTGCGGCTGGACTATGACGAGGCGCTGGCGCACCGCATTTTTGGCGGGAGCGACATCACGCTGGTGCCGTCGCGCTTTGAGCCCTGCGGCCTGACCCAGCTCTACGGCTTGAAGTACGGCAGTCTGCCGCTGGTGCGCCGGGTTGGCGGTCTGGCCGATACCGTGGTCGACACCGACCTGGAAACATTGGACAACCACAGCGCCACCGGCTTTGTGTTTGATGATTTTGACTCCGCCCCCTACCAGCGCGCACTGCGTCGGGCCTTTGCGCTATACCGCCGACCGGCCGACTGGAGCCGCGTGCGCCAAAACGGAATGCGAATTGCGTCTGGCTGGGGACAGCCCGCGAGGCAATACCGCGATCTGTATGCATCCCTCATTTCCCCAACCTGATGGCACCAGCCCAACGACCATGAACTCTCTTGATGTGACCGCTCCCCTGACCACGTTTCCCTTTGACAGCCCCAAGCGCGACCTGGAGTCGCTCAAGAGCGCGATTGCCAACAAGCTGATGTTCAGCGTGGGCAAAGACCCCCAATCTGCCAGCCCGCAGGACTGGCTCAATGCTGCGGCCTATGCGGTGCGTGACCAACTGGTGGAGCGCTGGATGAAAACCACCCGTGCCCAGTACGCGCAGGACTCCAAACGGGTGTACTACCTGTCCATGGAATTTTTGGTGGGACGTACCTTTGGCAATGCCATGCTGGCGCTGGGCTTGCGCACACGGGTGGAGCAGGCGCTGCTCGATTTTGGCGTGGACATAGCCGCCATCAGCGAACTCGAGCCCGATGCGGCCTTGGGCAATGGCGGACTCGGGCGGCTGGCGGCCTGTTTTTTGGACGCCATGGCCACGCTCAACATCCCCGGTTTTGGCTACGGAATCCGCTACGACTACGGCATGTTCCGCCAAACCATTGTGGACGGGCGACAGGTGGAGGTGCCTGATTATTGGTTGACCCAGGGCAATCCTTGGGAATTTCCCCGGCCCGAAGTGTTGTACCGGGTGCAGTTTGGCGGCCACGTGGAGCAGCGTGAGGGCGCATGCCAGTGGATCAGCGCGCATGAGGTGCAGGCCATGGCCTACGACACCATCATTCCGGGCTACGACACCCAGGCCACCAACACCCTGCGCTTGTGGTCGGCCAAGGCCACCCACGAAATCGACATGGGCGCGTTCAACCGTGGCAATTATTTCGCTGCCGTAGAGAGCAAAAATCACTCTGAAAACGTCAGCCGCGTGCTCTACCCCGACGACTCCACGCTCGCCGGGCGCGAACTGCGGCTGCACCAGGAGTACTTCTTTGTAAGCGCCAGCGTGCAAGACCTGTTGCGCCGCTACTGCCAAACCCATGCCGATTTCAGCCTGCTGCCAGACAAGGTGAGCATCCACCTGAACGACACCCACCCGATATTGGCCATTCCTGAACTGATGCGTTTGCTTCTCGACGAGCATGCGCTGCCCTGGGTCCAGGCCTGGGCGCTGTGCCAACGTGTTTTCTCGTATACCAACCACACCCTCATGCACGAGGCGCTGGAGACCTGGCCAGTGGAAATGATGGGCCGCATCCTGCCGCGCCATTTGCAAATAATTTTCGACATCAACACCCGCTTCTTGGGCGAGCTGAACGCACTCGGTGCAGACGCTGAAGTCATTCGCCGGGTCTCGCTGGTCGACGAACAAGGCGAGCGCCGGGTGCGCATGGCTTATCTGGCGGTGGTAGCCAGCCATTCGATCAACGGCGTCTCGGCTTTGCATTCGGAGCTAATGCAGCAATCTATATTTGCCGAATTTGCGCGAATCTGGCCGCAGCGCTTTAACAACAAAACCAACGGCATCACGCCCCGGCGCTGGCTGGCCCAAGCCAACCCGGCGCTGGCTGCTGTGCTGGACAAGTACATAGGCACCGGCTGGCGGCGCGACCTGACCCAGCTCAGCGGCCTGGAGGCACTCGCTGGCAACGCCAAGGTGATCAAGGCCCTGCAAGACGCCAAACGTGCCAACAAACAACGCCTTACAGACTGGGTGCAGGCGAACATGGGGCTGCAATTGCCGGTGCATGCCATGTTTGACGTGCAGGTCAAGCGCATCCACGAATACAAGCGCCAGCTGCTCAACGTGCTGCATGTGATTGCCCGCTACCAGCGCATCCTGCGCGAGCCCGAGGCCGACATGGTGCCCCGCGTGGTGGTGTTTGCCGGTAAAGCGGCGTCGGCCTACCACATGGCCAAGCTCATCATCCAGCTGATCAATGACGTGGCCGACAAGGTCAACCAAGACCCGCGCGTGGGCGACAGGCTCAAAGTCGTTTTCATCCCCAACTACAGCGTCAGCCTGGCCGAGCGCATCATTCCGGCGGCCGACTTGTCCGAGCAAATCTCTACGGCGGGCACCGAGGCTTCGGGCACTGGCAATATGAAGCTCGCGCTCAACGGCGCCCTGACGATTGGCACGCTGGACGGCGCCAATGTAGAAATTTTGGACGGCGTGGGCGAAGAAAACATCTTCATTTTTGGCCTGACTACGCCCGAAGTCATAGCCACCCGCGCTGCTGGCTACCAGCCACGCCAGGCGCTGGAGGCCTGCCCGGAGCTCGAGCAGGTGTTACTGGCCATCCGTGACGGGGACTTCAACCCAGCGCAGCCGCAGCGCTACCAAAATATTTATGACACGCTGGTGAATTGGGGCGACCACTACCTGCTGCTAGCCGATTACGCGTCTTACGCGGCGGCCCAGGACGCCGCCGATGCGGCCTACCGCAACGCCGACGCCTGGACGCTCAAAACCCTGCACAACATCGCGGCCATGGGACCTTTTTCTGCCGACCGCACGATTGCCCAGTACGCCAGCGAGATCTGGAAGACCAAACCGGTGCAGTTTTAAGGCGCTAAGTTTCATGAAGTGCGCAGCACCCAAACCCTGAAGCCGTCGCGGCGACGGCGCAATTCAAAAGTGCCCCAGGCATACCCACAGGTGCTACTCCAGTAGAAGCCTATCCGACGCGACAAAATCAAATGTGGCTGTTGGCCCCCCTCTCCTGCCCGCTGGGCGAGAAGGGGTTGGGGGAGAGAGTGGGCAAACTCCACCCCCGGGAGGGCGAGAAGGGGGCGCGAAAAACCGTTAAGGCCGCAACGTTAAGGCCTGCCGTCAAGGCGCCTTGCTCGCCGGGGCTTGAGCCGCATTGGCTTGGCGGGCGCGTTCGTACAAGGGCATCACTTTGGGCAAATTGGCCTCGATCTCGGCGATGCGGGTGTTGCCCGAGGGGTGGGTGGACAGCCACTGCGGCGGTGCGCCCTTGTTGGCGGCAGACATTTTTTCCCACAAGGTAACGCCGGCGCGCGGGTCAAAGCCGGCACGAGCGGCCAGCTCCATGCCCACCAAGTCGGCCTCGGACTCGTCTTCGCGGCCAAACTTGAGCGTGAGCAAATTGGCGCCTTGCTGCGCCACCGTGTCGGTCAGGCGCGGGTCAATGCCCAGCCAGCCGGACAACAAGGCGCCGCCCAGGCGCGCTGCGCCGTTGGTGACGGTGGACTTGCCCATGCGTTCGCGCGCATGCTCGCGCAGGGCGTGGGCAATTTCGTGGCCCATGACCATGGCCACTTCGTCGTCGCTGAGCTGCAGGTTTTTGAGAATTCCGGTGTAGAACACGATCTTGCCGCCGGGCATGCAAAAGGCGTTGATCTGGTTGGAGCCAATCAGGTTGACCTCCCACTTCCACTGGCGCGCGCGCTCGTTCCATTCCCCCGCCAGTGGAACAATTTTTTGCGCGATCGCGCGCAGGCGGCGCACCTGCGCGTTGTCCGATGGGCCCAGGGCGCGTTGATCGGCAGCAGCCTTCAAGGTTTGCTGGTACTGCAGGGCGGCTTGTTGCTCCACCTGTTCGGCGCTGAATATGTCGGCAAATACCGAGCGCTCGCCCACCTCCACGCCCTCGCGCGACCAGACCGGCGAGCTGGCCAACGCCCACAGCAGCAGCACTGCCACGCCACAGTGTTTCAAAAACCTTTTGCCCATCGCCATGCCGCACGCTCCCATTTCTCTGCAAAACCCAAGCGCTATTATTCCCCCAATGTCCGCAGCACCGCCCCCCAAGCCCGCAAACCCAGCCAACCCGCCCGCAAAGCCGGGTTGGCTGCAAACCCTCAAGGTCTATGGCGAACCGGCTTCGCTGCGCATGCTCTCGCTGGGGTTTTCTGCCGGGCTGCCGCTCCTGTTGGTATTTGGCACCCTGAGTTTTTGGTTGCGCGAGGCTGGCATTGACCGCACCACCATTGGCTTTTTGAGCTGGGTCGGCTTGGCCTATGGCTTTAAGTGGGTCTGGTCGCCGCTGGTGGACCGGATGCCGATTCCGCTGCTCACCCGAGCGCTGGGGCGCCGGCGCAGCTGGTTGCTGGTCTCGCAAGCGGTGATCATGCTCGCGCTGGTTTGCATGGCGCTCACCGACCCGCAGCTCTCGCTCGCGCCCATGGTGTGGTGCGCGGTGGCCGTGGCGGTGGGCTCGGCCACCCAAGACATTGCGCTGGACGCTTTTCGCATTGAGTCGGCAGATGCTCAGCACCAGGCGGCCTTGTCGGCCACCTACCAAACCGGCTACCGCCTGGCCATGATCTGGGCCGGTGCCGGCGCTCTGTGGATTGCCGCGCGCGCCGAAGTGCCCTCGGCCGTGGCCCGGGCGGCGGCGGCGCTCTACCAGCATGGCCCGTGGCAAACCGCGTATTTGGTGATGGCGCTCAGCATGCTGCCCGGCGTGCTGACGGTTCTGTTTTCACAAGAACCCGCCCCAGCGCCCGTGCCTGCGGCCAGAAACCTGCGCGAGTGGCTGCGCGGCGCGCTGGTGGAGCCGTTTGCCGACTTTTTGGGCCGCTACGGCTGGCACGCGGCGCTGATCCTGGCACTGATCGCCACCTACCGCATCAGCGACGTGGTGATGGGCATCATGGCCAACCCGTTTTATGTAGACATGGGCTTTAGCAAGGACGAAGTGGCGGCGGTCACCAAGGTGTTTGGCGTGGTCATGACGCTACTGGGCGCTCTTTTGGGCGGCGTGTTGTCCTTGCGAATGGGGGTGATGCGGGTGCTGATGCTGGGCGCTGTGCTCAGCGGGGCCAGCAACCTGCTGTTTGCGTGGCTGAGCACGCGCGGGCACGATGTGACGGCGCTGATCTGGGTGGTGTCGGCCGACAACCTGGCCTCGGGCATTGCGTCTTCGGCCTTTATTGCCTATTTGTCGTCGCTTACCAACGTGCAGTATTCGGCCACGCAGTACGCCCTGCTGAGTTCCATGATGCTGCTGCTGCCCAAGTTTGTGGCCGGCTTTTCCGGCAAGTACGTGGACGCCTTTGGCTACGCCAGTTTCTTCAACGCCACAGCGCTCCTGGGCCTGCCGGTGCTGCTGCTGGTGGCGCTGGCAGCGCGCTTGCAGGCGGTGCCGCCCAAGTCATAGCGCCGCGCAAAGTCAGTGGCAAAGCGCCCATGTTTACGCAACTTTACCCAGGCTTTGGGCGCCACGCACGCCAGGCCAGAGCCACGCCACTAGACTGAAGTGATGAGAAACCACCTGTTAATGATCGAAGACGACGCCCGCCTGGCGGCCATGGTGGCGGAGTATTTGCAGCTCAATGACTTGAGCATCGAGCGCGTGGGTGATGGCCTGTCGGGCTTGGCGCGGCTGCGCCAGGCGCCCAATGGCGCACCGCCAGTGGATCTGGTGGTGCTCGACCTGATGCTGCCCGACATTGACGGCCTCGAAGTATGTCGGCGCATCCGCGCATTGGGCGGCGCCCTGGGGCAAACCCCGGTGCTCATGCTCACAGCCAAGGGCGACCCGATGGACCGCATCGTGGGCCTGGAGCTCGGCGCCGACGACTACCTGCCCAAACCCTTTGAGCCGCGCGAGCTGCTGGCGCGCATCCGCGCCGTGCTGCGCCGCAAAACACAGCCCGGAAGTGCTGCAGGCGAGCACGCGGTGCTGCGCTACGGCTCGCTCGAGATTGACCGCGACGCCCGCACCGTGACCGTTGCCGGCGTGCCCAGCGAACTCACGTCCTACCAGTTTGACCTGCTGGTCACGCTGGCCGAGCGCGCCGGGCGGGTCCTTACGCGCGACCAGATCATGGAGGCGGTGCGCGGGCGCGAGCTTGACGCCTTTGACCGCTCCATTGACGTACACATGGGGCGCATCCGCGCGGCCATTGAGCAAGATCCAAAAACACCCAGGCGCATCCTCACGGTGCGCGGGGTGGGCTACGTGTTTGCGCGCCAGCAAGACTAGGCGCGCCGCCTGACCATGCTGCAAAAACTCTATGTGCGCATTTGGCTGGCCGTGGTGCTGGCCGTGGCCGTGCTCAGTTTGCTGGTCGGCATGGTCTGGCGCATGGCCGCCGAGCCGCCACTGCGCGAAGTGGTTGTGCGCAACAGCCAAGGTGAGGTGATTGGCAGTGGCAAAGCCCACGCCCTGCGCCCGGGCATGTTCCACCATGACGAGGACGGCCACGAACGTGCCGCAGACGGCCCCACCATGCAGGCGGCGCCAGAAAGCGGCAAGTCGGGTGCGGCAACTGTGGCGCCTGTCACCAACATCGCAAAGGCACAGCCACAAGAGCCCGACGACGCCGATGAACACATTGGCCACTTCGGACGCGGCCCGGAGTTTGTGGTGCGCCTGCAAGACGGGCAAACCATGCATTTGCACCTGCCCCGCCCGCCCCGCAGCCCTTGGATTGCGCCTTTTGGCTTTTTTGGGTCCTTGGCCTTGGTGGCCGTGGCGGTGGCTCTGGCCACCTACCCCATCGTGCGTCGCCTCACGCGCCGCCTGGAAAGCCTGCAGTCTGGCGTGCAGCGCTGGGGTGAGGGCGACCTGACGGCGCGCATACGGGTGAAAGGCGACGACGAAGTCGGCTTTCTGGCCCAGCGCTTTAACCACGCGGCAGCGCAAATCGAAAACCTGGTCAAGGCGCGCGACGCGCTTTTGGCCTCGCAAAAGTCACTCTTGGCCAATGCCTCGCATGAGCTGCGCTCGCCGCTGACCCGCATTCGCATGGGGCTGGAGCTGATGGGCAAGGGATCGCCCGAAGCACTAGCCCAGCGCAAACCCGAAATCGAACGCAATCTGGCCGAACTGGAGCAACTCATCGACGAGATCCTGCTGGCCAGCCGCCTGGACGCCCGCGAAGCCGATATCGGCACGGTGGAGCCAGTCGATCTGGTGGGTTTGGCAGCCGAAGAATGCGCGCGCAGCGGCGCCACGCTCGACACCCAGGCCGCCGTACTGCTGGTGCCCGGCATTGCCAAACTGTTGCGCCGCGCGGTGCGCAACCTGCTGGAAAACGCCAGCTGCCATGCCGCTACCCCGGCCGAGTTGGCGCTGTACGGGGACGGCGGCTTTGCGGTGATCGATGTCAAGGACCAGGGCCCAGGCGTGCCCGAGGCCTTGCAGACGCGCATTTTTGAGCCTTTTTACCGCCTGCCCGGCGCGTCCGAACAAGACGGTGGCGTGGGCCTGGGGCTGGCGCTGGTGCAATCGATTGCACTGCGCCACGGCGGCACCGCAAGCTGTAGTAAGCGCGCAAGTGGCGGCGCCTGTTTTACGCTGCGACTGCCGCTGGCTGCTGCGTCTGCAGCGCCTAGGCGATCGCTTTAAGGAACAAATCGCAGTCCGGGACAAAGTTCTCATGCAGGGGAAGTAGCGCGCCGCCCAGCGCGCGCGTCTGAACCAATGTCACACGCGCTGCGCCGGGTAGGGCGCGCTGGTGGCTCGATCGTCAAGAGGGAATTCGGCATTTTTCATGCTGGGACACTTTTCACCCATCCCTGATTTAGTCCGAAACCGGGTTTGGCGACTGAATTTGAAAAAACACCGAGAAACTCACCCGATTGGGGGATGGTGGCCTCGCCACCGTGCGCTTAAAGTCCACGTCATTGCAGTCAGACAGGCAATGATGCAGGGCTTAACAAAGTGCAATCATTGCCAAAGCGTTCACCAGATCCAACGAAGTCTCAGGGAGACATTTACAAGGCACCTTTGGGTGCCTTTTTTTTGGTGCCTAGCTTTGCAGCAGCGCCAGCACGCGGGCCGAATCCACGTCGTGCAGGCAACGGGTGTGCCCCAAGGGGCAATCGCGTGCAAAACATGGCGCGCAGTCCAGCGGCGGCTGGTAAGTTGGATCGTCTTTGAGCCAAATCACATGCGCCTGCGCGCTCAGGGGTGGCGTGTGCAGCGGGCTAGACGAGCCAAAGATCGCCACCTGCGGCACGCCAAATGCGGCCGCCACGTGCATCATTCCCGAATCGTTACTCACCACGGCGCAGGCGGCGCTGATCAGCGCCAGCGCTTCGGTCAGACCAGTGCGCCCCGACAGATCCAGACATCGCCCGTGGCCCGATTGCTGCACCGCCTGGGCAATCTCTGCACAGACGGGTGCATCCTTGCCCGAGCCCAGCAGCAGTACGGTGTGCCCGGTGCGTCGGGCCAGCGTTTGCGCTAGCGTGGCGAAATGGGTCGTAGGCCAGCGCTTGGCCGGCCCGTATTCGGCGCCCGGTACCAGCACGTAGTATTTGCCACGCTCCAATTGCAGCGCGGTCAGTGCAGCGTCCACGGCCCCTTGGGCGACCGCGAGTCGCGGCCTCTCAGAGTCAAACCCCACCTCGCCGCTCAGGGCGCCGTAAAACGCCACCATGGGCGGGCGCTGGATTTTCGATGGATTGGGCAGACGCTGCGTCAGCAGGCCCCACCGCGCCTCTCCTTGGTAGCCCACGCGCTCAGCAATACCAGACCACCAGGGAATAAGCGCGCTTTTGAGTGAATTGGTGCAGACCACCGCGCGGTCAAACTGGCCGCGCATCTGCCGCGCCAACGACCGGCGCGCCGTCCACTGCACACCGCCATGGGCAAAAGGAAATTCGATCACACGCTCAACCTGAGGCATGGCCCGGTACACCGGCGCAACCCAAGGCAAGGCCCCCACCGTAATGCGCTCGCCGCGCGCATGCAGACGGCGCAAGAGCGGCTCGGTCATCACCGCATCACCAATCCACTGGGGAGCAACCAGCAGCGTCGAAGTCATGACCTTAGCTCCTTCTCGGAAGCATGCGACCCATACGCAACTCTGGAGCGTGGGGGCAACGCCCCTTGCGCCGGGCCGCCCCAAGCAAGGGGCACCCCCTCGGGGGGCAGCGACCCCAACGCAGTGGGGGAGCGTGGGGGCAACACCCTAATGGGCTTCGAAATGCTCGCCAGCTTTGAGCTGGTAGACCGTTCCGCAGTAGGGGCACTTGGCGTGGCCGCTGTGGGCTACGTCAAGGTAGACCTTAGGGTGGGTGTCCCAGGTTCTCATGTCGGCCAGAGGGCTCGGGCAGAACACGCCGCCTTGGGGGTTGAGGTCTTTGGCCAGCAGGGTGACGAGCGATTTGGACATAGCGGTATGTGATGCGTAAAAAGTGTTGCCGCTCTTAGACCAAAGTCAGCCAGTGCGCATATTTGGAGTTGCGGCCGTTGACGATGTCAAAAAAGGCAGTCTGGATTTTTTCCGTAATGGGGCCTCGGGTGCCGACGTAGTCGTCTTTGCCCAGCGCGATGCGATCGAGTTCACGGATGGGCGTCACTTCGGCGGCGGTGCCGGTGAAGAAGGCTTCGTCGCAAATATAGACCTCATCGCGAGTAATGCGCTTTTGCACCAGTTCCAGACCCAGGTCTTTGCAGATGTGCATGACGGTGTTGCGGGTGATGCCATTCAAGGCGCCGGCAGACAGGTCGGGGGTGTAGACCACGCCGTCCTTGATCACAAAAAGGTTTTCGCCCGCGCCCTCGGACACAAAGCCGTTGGTGTCGAGCAGCATGGCTTCGTCGTAGCCGTCGTCGGTGGCTTCCATATTGGCCAGAATGGAGTTGGTGTAGTTCGACACCGCCTTGGCCTGCGTCATGGTGATGTTGACGTGGTGGCGGGTGTAGCTCGAAATTTTGACGCGAATGCCGCGCTTCATGCCTTCTTCGCCCAAGTAGGCGCCCCAGGGCCAGGCCGCCACCATCAGGTGGATGGTGTTGCCCTTGGGCGAGACGCCGAGCTTTTTGTCGCCAATCCAGGTCAGCGGGCGCAGGTAGCAGCTCTCCAGATGGTTGTCGCGCACCACGGCTTTTTGCGCATCCATCACCTGCTCTTTGGAAAACGGGATGTTCATGCGCAAGATCTTGGCGCTGTTGAACAGGCGCTCGGTGTGCTCGGCCAAGCGAAAAATGGCGGTGCCTTGGGCGGTGTTGTAAGCGCGCACGCCCTCAAAAGCGCCGCAGCCGTAATGCAGGGTGTGGCTCAGCACATGGATCTTGGCGTCGCGCCATTCGACCATTTGGCCGTCCATCCAGATTTTTCCGTCGCGGTCAGACATGGAGGGGGGCATGGCGGTCATTGCAAAGATCCTTTGATGGGTTAGACAAGCTGACAAAAAGGAATGATTTTACGGGGCGGCGTCTGCGAGATCGGCACTCGGGCGCTGCAGACGCCAGTTTTTCAGGCGACCGCCGGCAAATTCGCATTCGACGCTGGACGCCGAACCATCGGTCCAGCGAAAGATCTCAGACCGCGCGCCCAGCTCGGACAGCGGTTCGCCCAGCGCGCGCGTCATGGCCACCACGTGCAAGAGCGCCATCCCATTGCGCAGTTTTGCGTTGAGCATGACCGCGCTGTCGACATAGCCCTTGGGCCGCTTTGCGGCGCGCTGCATCACCTGCAACATACGGGTGAAGTGCAGCAGCATCCACATCACCAATGCGCCCACGGCGCCAGCCACGCCCGGCCCGCCGTAGCTGCGGTAGGCAAAGGCGATCAGACCCAGGGCGCACAGCGGCGCCAGGACTTTTTGAAAAGAGAAAAACGAAGGTATTTGCATGGTGGTCATTTTGACTGCAGTCGCTTGTGCGGCAAATTGCGCCGCCTTTGCGGCACGTGTGGCTTCGGACAAGGCTACAGTGGCGGCTTCAGCCACTTTTGGATTGCACCACCATGACCCACTCCAAGCAACGCGTTTTGATTACCGCCGCCGCCTCGGGCATTGGTCTGGCGATGACCGACGCCTTTATGGCCGCTGGGGCGAAGGTGTTTATTTGCGACGTCAACGCCGCCGCGCTGCAAGCCACTTTGGCGTCGCGCCCCTCCTTGGCGGGCCGGGTTTGCGACGTGAGTGACGAGGCCCAGGTGGCCGACTTTTTTGCCGCTGGCACGGCGCACTTGGGCGGCCTGGATATTTTGGTGAGCAACGCCGGGGTGGCCGGACCGACGGCGAATGTGGAAGACATCAGCCTGGCGGACTGGCGCCACTGCCTGGCGGTCAACCTCGATTCAGCGTTTTTGTGCGCCCGCCTGGCGGCGCCGCTGTTGCGGGCCCAGGGCAGCGGCTCGATCATCAATATGTCGTCCACCGCCGGGCTGTTTGGGTTTCCACGGCGCGCGCCTTATGCCTCGGCCAAATGGGCCATCCGAGGCCTGACCCGCACCCTGGCGCAAGAGCTAGGACCCGCAGGCGTAAGGGTCAACTGCATTTGTCCGGGTTCGGTCTCGGGCGATCGCATGGACCGGGTAATTGCCGCTGAAGCGCTCAAAACTGGGCGAAGCGAAGCCGACGTGCGGCATGACGCGGTGCAAGCGGCGTCGCTCAAAACCTTTATCTCGCCGCAAGACATCGCCGCCCTGGCGCTGTTCATCACTTCGAGCGCGGGCGCGCGCATCTCCGGCCAAGAACTGGCCGTGGACGGCCATACAGAGACCTTGTAGGCCTCCAAGTTCCACGGCGGCACACCAAACCGCCATAAAGTGATGCGTATTTTGCATAACTATCAGCTGTAATCGCTTGGTAACCTCCTGACAGCTTCCTAAAATCACACCCCCGCTCTGCCGAAATGGCGGAAGGTCGTTGGGCGTTGCGCGCATGTTTGGCGTTGTACCGCAGCGGTTTTCTCAAAGCCCAGACCCGGTTGGTTTTTGAAAAGACGATTTTTGAACTTAGGAGCTTTTCGATGAACTCACCCCTGATGCAAGGCCTGGACCTCAACGCACCAAACTTCGTCAAACACCCGCGTCTGATTGCCTGGGTGGCCGACATGGCCGCACTTTGCAAGCCCGCATCCATCCACTGGTGCGATGGCTCGCAAGAGGAGTACCAGGCGCTGTGCCAGCAATTGGTAGACGCAGGCACCTTTACCAAGCTCAACCCCGCCAAGCGCCCCAACAGCTTTTTGGCCTGCTCGGACCCCAGCGACGTGGCCCGCGTGGAAGACCGCACCTATATCTGCAGCGCGCACAAAGAAGACGCGGGCCCGACCAACAACTGGATGGATCCCACCGAGATGCGCTCCACCCTGGGTCCGCTGTTCGACGGCTGCATGGCCGGACGAACCATGTTCGTAGTGCCGTTTTCCATGGGCCCATTGGGTTCGCACATTGCGCACATCGGCATCGAGATCAGCGACAGCGCATACGTGGCCGTCAACCAACGCATCATGACGCGCATGGGCCGCGCGGTGTACGACGTTTTGGGCGCGGACGGCGCTTTTGTGCCTTGCATGCACACCGTGGGCGCGCCACTGGCCCTGGGCCAGGCTGATGTGAAATGGCCTTGCAACAAGACCAAATACATCGTGCACTTTCCAGATACACGTGAAATCTGGTCGTATGGCTCGGGCTACGGCGGCAACGCATTGCTGGGCAAGAAGTGTTTTGCGCTGCGCATTGCCTCGACCATGGGCCGCGCAGCCGCGCAGGGGCCCTCAGGTAGCCCAGGCTGGCTGGCCGAACACATGCTGATTTTGGGCGTGACCAACCCCGCAGGCAAAAAGTACCACGTAGCAGCGGCCTTCCCCAGCGCCTGCGGCAAGACCAATTTCTCCATGCTGGTTCCACCGCAGGGCTTTGCTGGCTGGAAAGTCACCACCATTGGTGACGACATTGCCTGGGTCAAGCCGCATTCCGATGGCAAGCTCTACGCCATCAACCCCGAGGCGGGCTACTTTGGCGTGGCGCCCGGCACCAACTACCACACCAACCCCAACTGCATGGCCAGCCTGGGTCACGATGTGATCTTTACTAACGTGGCGCTCACCGATGACGGCGACGTCTGGTGGGAGGGTATGGAAAAGGATACTGGCACCATGCCCGGGCATCTGATCGACTGGCAAGGCAAGGACTGGACGCCGCAAATTGCCCGCGAAACCGGCGCCAAGGCTGCCCACCCCAACTCCCGCTTCACCGTGGCTGCGGGTAACAACCCGGCGCTGGACCCGGCCTGGGACGATGCCGCAGGCGTGCCCATTGACGCATTCATCTTCGGCGGGCGCCGCTCCACCACCGTGCCACTGGTCACCGAAGCGCGCAACTGGGTCGAAGGCGTCTACATGGCCGCTACCATGGGTTCTGAAACCACGGCGGCGGCCGTAGGCCAGCAGGGCGTGGTGCGGCGCGACCCGTTTGCCATGCTGCCCTTCACCGGCTACAACGTAAGCGACTATTTCCAGCATTGGCTCAACATGGGTAACAAGCTGGGCGCTGCGGGCGCCAAGCTGCCGGCCATTTACTGCGTCAACTGGTTCCGCAAGGGCGCCGACGGCAAGTTTGTCTGGCCCGGCTATGGCGAAAACATGCGCGTGCTCAAGTGGATGATCGACCGCCTCGAGGGCAAAGCCCAAGGCCAGGAAACCGGTTTTGGCGTCAGCCCCACCTATGGCGAGATCACCTGGGACGGCCTGGACTTCACGCCGGCCCAGTTTGACACCGTTACTAGCCTGGACAAGGCCGACTGGAAGACGGAGATTGCGCTGCACACCGAGCTGTTCACGCAACTGGCCTACCACTTGCCAACGGAGTTGGCTGCCACCAAGCTGCAGCTGGAACAGCGCTTGGCCACCTAAGAAGGTCTCCGCACCCACCGGACCTTTGGCAACCTAGCCGCTACGGTCCGGGTGGCGGGCCAAAACCACCCGGTTGCGACCCCGATGCTTGGCCTGGTAAAGGGCTCCGTCGGCGGCTTTAAGCAGAGAGTCCAGGGACTCCTGTTGGTTCCAAGCGGCTACACCGATCGAGACACTGACCGGCAAGCTTGCGCCTGAGCTCAATTCAAAGGGCCGGTGCGCCACGGACGCGCAAATGCGCAGGGCAATGCCCATGGCCAAGGGCAAATCCACCGCGGGCAACAAGATGCAAAATTCCTCACCCCCATAGCGGGCGCACAGATCACCAGGCCGCAAGGCGTGTTCTATGCGCCGCGCCGTCTGAAACAGCACTTGGTCGCCCGCGCTGTGGCCGTATTCGTCGTTCACGCGCTTGAAGTGGTCGATGTCAATCATCAGAGCCGACGCCGGCCGCGGCGCCGCTTGCTGACATGACAAGGCAAACGCGTAATGCTGGTCCATCCAGCGGCGGTTGTAAAGACCGGTCAGGGCGTCCGTCTCAGCGACTTGTTTCAGGCGCTGCTGGTGGGCCAGTGCTTCGCTGAAACCCGCGTTGGCAGTGCGCACGCGGGCCGAAAGTACACGCAGCAAGTTCAACGCAATCTTGGGTTCGGCCTGCATGGATTGCCAAAACATAAGGGCGGGCACGGCCAACACGCAAGAATCCTCCTGCGCAATCGCCCAGGCAGTCGGTAGTTGCCCGTCCGCCAGCGAAATAAGGGACTGCTCCCCTGCCGTTTCTCCAGGCCCGATGCGGGCAATCTGGTTTCGGGCGTCACTGCTGGCTTGCCCGCGCTGGCGGCCTTCAGGCAGCGCGCTAGGCTCAGACTCCTGCCAGACGGACAGCTCCCCGGATAACAAGATATATAAGAAGTTATGCGCTACGCCCGTGTGGATCAAGATGTCGCCACGCGCAATAAAGCGCACAGGGGCCTGCGTCAGCCAGCTTTGCACGACTTCGGAGTCCACGCCTTGCAGTAGATCGGCGCGCAGCACAATCTCCCGTTGCTCCTGCGTGAGCCGCGCTGACCGCACTAGAGGCGTCGCCTCGGCCAACGCCAAAACAGCGCTGCCCTCGAGCCCGTGGTCTTTCATATTCCCTATCCCCTCTTGCGTTGGCTTGGCCGTCAATTGTGCGATCGCGCGCGCGTCGCGGTCTTAGCCTCAAAAAATTCTAGTCTATTGGTAGTTTAATTCTTTATGTAATCAGAATCACATACCGTTATTCAATGAGATATTGATAAAAACAAGGACACACTGGCCGAGCAGCCCAGGTAAACGGGACTTGCGTCTGTCCCTTTCAGGCAAACGTCTTTGCGCTGTGGCTCTGAGCGCCCAAATAGGCGCCGCCAGAGGCTAGGGATAAACCCCTAACCCGCAGTCAACCCAGGCGATGCGACTGGCCTCTTGCATGCTGGCCTTGGGGCGCCGCTGCCCAATGAAAAGGGCACTGTTTTGCAGCAAAAACTGGCACTAAAACGGTGCAAATCTGGCTTAGCTCTGGCACTATAAAGGCATGGATCTGGCTCTACTCGCGAAGCGCCGCGCCGTACAAACTCATGTGCTCATGCTGTTGGGTTATGAGAGGGGCATTAGCATGTGCCTGGCGCATCTGCACATTTATTTATTGAAAGGTATCTGTATGAAAAAGACTTTGCTTCCCGTACTGGCCAAGACCCTTTTGGGCTTGCTGGTGGCTGTGGGTGTTTCCTCGGCTTCTGCACAGGCCAAAAAAGAGGTCACCTTTGCGCACCAGGACATGCAGCTTCCACTTCGCGTTCTGATGGACGCTGAACTGGAAAAAGCAACTGGCTACAAGATCAACTGGCGCATGTTCGGCGGCGGTGGTGAAGTCATCAAGGCCATGAGCTCCGGTGATGTGCAAATCGGCGAAGTGGGCTCTAGCCCGCTGGCCACGGCCACCAGCCAAGGCCAAGACCTGCGCTTGGTCTACATCTTGGATGACATTGCCGCCTCGGACCAGTTGGTGGCGCGCAATGGTTCCGGCGTGAACGGCTGGAAAGACCTGGTGGGCAAGAAAGTAGGAACGCCTTTCGCGTCTACCGCCCACTATTCCCTGATGGTCGGCTTGCGCCTTGAAGGCATCGATGCAAAAAGCGTCAACGTGATGAACCTGCCCCCACCCGCTATCGCTGCGGCATGGGAGCGTGGCGATATCGACGCGTCCTTCATCTGGGACCCGGTTCTGTCCAAAATCAAGCGTAACGGCAAGGCCATCGCCACTTCCGGCGACATTGGCAAAAAAGGCTACCCCACATTTGACGGCTTGGTCGTCGATGCGAAGTGGGCATCACAAAACCGCGATTTCGTTGTGGCTTTGATCAAAGCAATCACCAAGGCTGACGCCGACTACCGCGCCAATGTTTCGAAATGGTCCATAGGATCGCCTCAAGTCAAAGCCATTGCCAAGTGGACCAAGGCTGACGAAAAAGACGTGCCTGATGCCATGGCCGCATTTGTGTTCCCTGACACTGCAGCACAACTCTCCAACGCCTGGTTGGGCGGCGGTGCCGCCGGCGGCGCTGCCAAGACTCTGGAAAACAGCGCCAAGCTGTGGAAAGAAATTGGACGCATCCAAGAAGTCAAGCCTGACTACAGCGTCTTTGTGGACAGCAGCTACCTGCGCGATGCACTGAAGTAACCCGCGCTGACCACGTCCGGGACACGCTGCCCGAAACGTGGGCTGCATGCCACCCGAGGGGCAACTTGTGAAAAGTTCGCCCCTTTTTTTTGAATAGAAGTTTTTCTTCAGACTGTTATGCCCACATTGCAAATCAAAGACCTGACGGTGAATTACGCCGTCAAAGGCGGCACCCTGCAGGCACTCGCGCCAGTCAACCTTGAGATGAAGGACGGCGACTTTGTGGTCGCGCTGGGCGCATCCGGTTGCGGCAAGACCACCTTGCTCAATTGCATCGCCGGCTTCTTGCCCCCGTCCAGCGGCGAAGTGCTGCTCAACGGCGAACACGTAGAGGGCCCGGGCGCCGACCGCGGCGTCGTGTTTCAAAAGCACGCGCTCATGCCTTGGCTTAGCGTGATTGACAACGTCTGCCTGGGCCTGCGCATGCGCGGCGTGGGCACCTCAGAGCGCCGGCGCATCGGCGAAGCAAAGCTGGCACTGGTCGGCCTGGAGAAGTACGCCGACCGCGCGGTCTATGAGCTCTCGGGCGGCATGCAGCAGCGCGTGGGCATTGCCCGCGCCCTGGCCAGCGACCCCGAGGTTCTGTTGATGGACGAGCCCATGGGCGCACTCGACGCCTTCACCCGCGAGACGGTGCAAGAAATTTTGCTGCACGCTTGGGTCAAATCGAACAAGATGGTGTTCTTTATCACCCACTCGGTGGAAGAGGCCTTGTTTTTAGCCACCCGGCTGATCGTGATGAGCCCGAGCCCCGGGCGCATTACCCATACCTACGACGACGTGCCGTTCTCGCGCCAATTCCTAGAACACGGCGATGCGCGCAGAGTCAAGTCAGAGCCAGAATTCATCCGCATGCGCGAAGAAGTGCTATCTATCATTCACCAACGCGAGGCAGCCCATGTCTAAGCCATCCACCGCAGCGCTCAGGACCAGCGCCTTCAAAATTCCTGGGGAGGGCTCTAGCGCCGTCATCACCACCGTGACCATCGCCGTGATGGCGGGTTTGTGGTTTCTCGTCACCAACATGGGCTGGATCAAGCCGATCTTTCTGCCCTCGCCGCAGGCCACTTACCAGCAGTTTTATGAGTACCTGACGGGCATTGCCAACGACAAACCGCTGTGGGAACACTTTATGGCCAGCATGTTGCGCGTGTTTGCTGCCTTTATTCTGGGCTGCCTCACCGCAATTCCGGTGGGCATCGCCATGGGCATGTCGCGTTTTTGGCGCGGTATTTTTGATCCGCCCATCGAGCTGCTGCGGCCACTGCCGCCGCTGGCCTATTTGCCGCTGATCATCATCTGGTTTGGCATTGACGAGTTTCCCAAGATCTTGCTTATTTACCTAAGCTGCTTCGCGCCGCTGGCCATGGCCGCGCGCTCGGGCATGCGCAGCGCCTCGCAAGAACAGATGAACGCGGCCTACTCCATGGGCGCGAGTTACAGCCAGGTGATCTGGCACGTAGTGCTGCCTGCAGCCATGCCCGAGATTTTGGTGGGCATGCGTATCTCGATCGGCTTTGGCTGGAGTACGCTGGTCGCGGCCGAAATGGTGGCCGCCAATGTGGGGCTGGGCCAGATGGTGCTCAATGCGTCAAATTTCTTACGAACCGACATTGTGGTGATGGGCATCATCGTGATCGGCTCAGTGGCCTTCGCCTTTGACCTGCTCATGCGCTGGGTCGAGAAAAAGGTTGTACCTTGGAGGGGACGGATGTGACTGCAGCACCTGGATTTTTCAAACCCATTACCGGCTCGGTGATGCCGCGCTTTGCCGGCATTCCCACACTGATGCGCCTGCCCTATGTGCAAGCGCACGACCCCGAGTTTGCCGACGTAGAGATTGGCCTTGTCGGCATTCCGTGGGACGGCGGCACCACCAACCGCCCGGGCGCCCGCCACGGCCCGCGCCAGGTGCGCGACATCTCCACCATGATTCGCAACGTCAACCGTGCCAGCGGCATCGCGCCGTTTTCGCTGTGCAACTGCGCCGATCTGGGCGACACCCCGGTCAACCCGGTGGACCTGATGGATTCGCTGGCACGTATCGAGACCTTCTTTAACGGCGTCTGTAGCGCGGGCATTGTGCCCTTGTCGGTGGGCGGCGACCACCTGGTGTCGCTGCCGGTGATGCGCGCCATCGTCAAGCACACCGGCCCGCTGGGCATGGTGCACTTTGACGCCCACACCGACACCTGGGACGGCTACTTTGGCGGCTTCAAATACACGCACGGCACGCCCTTTCGCCGCGCGGTAGAAGAAGGCCTGCTCGACCCCAAGCGCACGGTGCAAATCGGCATCCGCGGCGCGCTGTACAGCGACGCCGAAGACACCTGGGGCCAGGAACAAGGCATCCGCGTCATCGACATCGATGAGTTCAACGCCATGGGCGTGCAAGGCACGATTGCTGAGGCCCGCCGCGTAGTGGGTGATGGCGCCACGTATGTGAGCTTTGACGTGGACGCGCTCGACCCGGTCTACGCGCCCGGCACCGGCACGCCCGAGATCGGTGGCATAACAACGCTGCAGGCCCAGCATCTGGTACGCGGCCTGCAAGGCCTGAATTTGGTGGGCGGCGACGTGGTTGAGGTCTCGCCCCCGTTTGACCCCAGCGGCAACACCGCCTTGGTGGGGGCGACCATGATGTTTGAGATTTTGTGCGTGTTGGCCGAGAGCATGAAGCGGCGCAACGCTTGACGCCCTAAGCCCGCAAAGCTACATTGAAACGCCACTGCGCACGCTGCCAGTGGCGTTTCCTTTTTCAACTATGCAAAGACAACACATCAGCTCCGGCTCGCGTTTTGAGACCGAAATCGGCTATTCCCGCGCCGTGGTGGCAGGCGAATGGGTGTTTGTCTCCGGCACTACCGGCTTTGACTACGCCACCATGGCCATCTCGGACGACGTACGAGAACAGGCTGCGCAATGCTTCAAAAACATCGCCGCCGCCCTAGAACAAGCGGGGGCCAGCTTGGACGATGTGGTCCGCGTGAACTACATCCTGCCCGACACCGCCGACTTTGAACCTTGCTGGCCGGTGCTGCGCCAGTGCCTGGGCCAGGCCCGCCCCGCAGCGACCATGGTGAGCGCGGGGCTGTTGGACCCAAGGATGAAGATTGAGATTGAGGTGACCGCGCTCAAGACAAGCGGGGTGCGCCATGGCTAAACCCCCTGCCCAGCAAGGGCAGGCCGGCCTGGTCATCTTTGCCAAGAGCGTGAAGAAACTAAGTGCTTTTTACATTCGGACATTGGGCTTGGAGGTGCAGGAAAGTGCGCGCAGCCACCAACTGCTGCGTGGCAATGGCTACGAAGTCGTGGTGCACGCCATTGCGGCCAAATATGCGCGGGAGATAAATATTGCAAAGCCCCCGGAACTGCGCGAGGACAGTGCGATGAAACCGAGCTTTGTGGTGCCGGATTTGCAGGCGCTGCGGTTGGCCGTGGTGGCGACCGGCGGATGGCTCAAGCCTGAGGAGATGGCCTGGACTTTTCGCGGGCACAAAGTGCTGGACGGCTGCGACCCAGAGGGCAATATTCTGCAATTCAAACAAAAGCTGTGAGCGCGCCCGCCTACCCGGACGCCTTGCGCGTCCCGACGACGACTTTGGCCTGGCGCATGCGCCAAGCACTACAAACCGAGCGCCTGGAGATTGAGCCCATCTGTGGCGAATTTGCCGAGCGCAGCTTTGCTCTTTACAACGATCCTGCCCTGTACCAATGGATAAGCCTCAAGCGCCCGGCTAGCGTGGAATCTTTGCGTGCCGACTGGCGTCGCCTCGAAACGCCAGTGTCGCCCGATGGCAGTGAGGCTTGGCTGTGCTGGCAACTCCGGTGCAAGGCCACCGGCCGGGTGATAGGTATGTTGGACGCCGACGCCACCACCACCGGCGTAACGCCCAATTTAGGCTATTACATTTTCGTGCCCTATTGGCGCCAAGGCTATGCCTTTGAGGCTTGCAGCGCGGTGATGCAGCACCTACTGACCTACGGCATCCACACCCTATTTGCCACCGTGACCGTTGGCAATGTGGCGTCGAAGAATTTGCTCGAAAAATTGGGCTTTGTCTACCACCAACTGCTCAAAGACAACGACACATTGCGCGGCGAGTTGGTCGATGACTGGGAGTTTGTGTACGGGCGGCCAAGGGCGAAATAGTTGGCGCGGCCTAGGCCCGCTTCACCCCAATCGCCTGCGCCACCGCCCTCAGCCCGGTGTCAAAGGTGCCTTTCGCCACCTCGCGCTCCAGCTCTGCCAAGTGCAGAAAGCCCAGGCCGCTCAGCTCGGTGCAAATCAGCGCACTTCGGGTCACAGATGCGCATCATTTTTGGAGCTAGCTGCAACAAGGCCACAAGCCACCTATTGCGCCTGCGCAATCGCCTTCTTCAAATCCCGATACTCCTCGCACGAAAAGGGGCAGATTTTGTCCAGGCTGGCCAGGTGTTCTTTTGCCTTGTCCAACTGGCCCATCTGGACGTAGGCGATGCCGATGTATTCGTGCGCGCCTTTGTGTTTGGGGTCCAGGGTGAGTGCTTGTTTGTAGGCGACGAGGGATTCGTCGTACTTCTTGAGGTTGCGAAGGCTGTAGCCCAGCAGATTAAAACCGTCGGCACTGCGGGAATTTACGAGTGTGTAGGGTTCGAGCACGGCCTGGGCTGCGGCCCAGTCTTTGCGCGCAATGGCAGTTTTGGCTTTTTCGAGTTCGGTGTCGCGCGAAGCGGGTGGGCTGGTGTCTGCGGCAAAGGCTAGCGTGCTGGCCAGCAGGCAGGCGGCAAACAAGAGGCGAATGAGGGGCATGGTGGTCTTTCCTGAGGTGGGGGTTAGAGGGGCAACAAACTCTACCGGGTTTGGCCGTTCATTGTCATTGGCCGCCGGATGGGCCTGCGCGCCGTCAAGAATTGGCCCTGCGCCAATGCGCGCCCTCGGTTTCAGTCTGGCGCAGGCACCGCTTTGCTGTACGCAAAATACATCTCGTCGCGCACCCAGCCCAGGGCCTCGTAAGCGGCTTGGGCGGGAAGGTTGGTCTTGGCGGTGGTCAGGTCCAAGCGGCACATGCCGTGGTCGCGGGCGGTTTGTTCAGCGGCCAGCAAGAGCTGGTTCCCCACGCCAGCGCCCCGGGCCGCTGGCGCCACGTACAGGTCGTACAGCGCGTAAATGGGCTTGGCCTCCAGCGAGCAAAACGTGGGGTAAAGCTGGCAAAAACCCAGGGCTGCACCTGCGGTATCACAGGCCAGCAAGATCACCGACTCGCCTTTTTGCATGCGCTGCGCGATATATGCGCTGGCCAGGGCCAGGTCGCTCGGGTATTGGTAGAACTGCCGGTAGGCGTCAAACAGCTGAGCCAGGGGTGCCAAATCGGCCAAGGTGGCGGTGCGAATGTGCGTTGCTGTCATGCCAGTCGCAATCCCAGGCGGCGTGGCGCCCCGCGCGCCCGCGCCAACTCGTCTACCGCCAGGCCCAGGGCTTTGATGCCAGGGCCGATTTGTTCGGCAGCAATCGACGACAGGCGCAGCCGGAAGTAGGCGCAGGGATAGGGCGGGTGCATGAAGAAGGCCTCACCAGCCTCGATCAGCACGCCGTGGTTGCGGGCGATCAAGGCCAGTTCGGCAGAATCCACCCAGGCCGGGGCCCGCACCCAGACCGAGGCGCCGCCCGAGGGCAGGGTGAATTCAAAGTCCGGCAGGTGGCTGCGCAGCGCACGCGCCACCAAGGCCATGCGCTCTTGCATAGCCTGGTTCACGCGCCGTGCGTGGGCATCGTGGTGGCCCAGCGACAAAAACAGGGCAAAGGCATGCTGCAAAAACGCGCTGGGGTGGCGCACCATGGCGTGGCGCAGGCCGCGCAGCTCGGAAATCAGGGCGCGCGGCGCGACGATGTAGCCCAGGCGCAAAGACGGTGACAGGCTCTTGGACACCGAACCCACGTAGATGACGCGCCCTACCTTGTCTAGGCTTTTGAGCGCGGGCATGGGGTCGCCCTCATAGAGGTTTTCGGCCTCGTAGTCGTCTTCGATCACCACAAAATTCTGGCTTTCTGCCTGCTGCAGCAGCCGCCGGCGCCGCTCCAGTCCTAGCGTGCCAGTGGTGGGGCTTTGGTGCGAGGGAGTGACAAACACATAGTCCAGCACGGGCAGGCCTTCCACCACCAGGCCCTGGTCGTCTACTGGGAGCGGTACGCACTGCGGTTGGCGCAGGGCAAAACTGTTGCGGGCATGCGGGTGGCCGGGCTCTTCCAGGCCCACGCGCTGGCTGTCGTCGAACAAGGCCTCCGCCAGCAAGTAGTAAGCGTGCTGGGCGCCCACGGTGATCAAGATTTCTTCGGGCAGCGCAAACACGCCGCGCTTGGGCAGCAGGCGCAGACGGATTTGCTCAATGAGCTCGGGCACGTCGCCGAGCTCAAAGTCGGGCGTCCAGTGCGGCAGGTGGGCGCGCGCCAGGCTGTGAACGCAGCATTCGCGAAAGGCCTCGGACGGAAACAGCTGCGGGTCGTAGGTGCCATAAACAAAGGGGTAGGCATAACGGCGCCACTGGTCGGGCTTGGCCAGGGTGCGCTGGTCGGAAAGTGAACGCAGCACCCGCGCCGACCAGTCGGGTTGGGCCTTGATGCCAGCACCGCTGATCGAACTGGTAGGCAAGGGTGCGTCCATGCGGGCGCTGGGGCGGGCAGACACGGCGTGCGCCTGGTTGGTGACAAAGACGCCGCTGCGCGGGCGGGACTCAATAAAGCCGTCATCCATCAGGTGCTGGTACGCAGCAGTCACGGTGTTGCGGCTCAGGCCCAGCACCTGGGCCAGTTCGCGCGACGAGGGCAGCAGCGCCCCCACCGGCAAGCGCCCGTCCAAAATCGCCTGCACCACCGACAGGCGCAGGCGCTGCTGCAGCGGCAGCGCCGGTTTGTCGGGCAAAGCGAACAGGCTTTCCCATTGGGCGTCTTTGGTGCGGTGGAGCTGGGTCATGGGCGGGCAATCTGGTGCCAAACCAGTATACGCAGGGCCAGACGGGGCCAGTGCCCCCCACCAGCCTTGCCGCTGGCTTGGCCGAATCTGCCCATCTGGCTCTAGCCTGATGGTGCCAAGCGGCCTATCCTGCGACGCTTGTTTGTAACCAACCTGGAGCGCTCCGTGACCACCGCCACCGTTACCGAATCCACCCTGGCCGCCTTTAGCGAAGCCTGGAACCGCCACGATGTGGATGGCCTGATGTCCTTTATGAGCGACGACTGCGTGTTCATGACTGCTGGCGGACCCGACGCCTGTGGCGCGCGCCACGTGGGCCGCGAGGCCGTTGCCAAGGCTTTTGCCGGCGCCTGGGGCGCCTTGCCCGATGCCAAATGGACCCATGGCGTGCATTTTGTGCAGGGCGACTTTGGCGTCTCGCAGTGGACCTTTAGCGGCACCGCCGCCGACGGCACGCGCGTGGAAACCGATGGCGTGGACATCTTCACCTTCAAGGACGGCAAGATTGCGGTGAAAAACGCGTTTCGCAAAGCCCGCCCCAACCTACCCGCCCTCAAATAACTTCAGACGCCGCCATGACTACCGCCTTGCACGCCCCGGGTGGCGACACCCGCTACGACCCGCAATACGACCCGCTGGTGGCCGCCAACCCCGGTGCCGGACGCGACTACGCCCCCACCTACTGGGTGGCCAGCGCAGGGACGCCGCCCGAGGACGACGGCCCGGTCACGCAGGACTTTGACGTGGACGTGGCGGTGATCGGCTCGGGCTCGACCGGCATGTCCACCGCGCTGTACCTGGCGCAAGACCACGGCATCTCGGCCGTGGTGTTGGAGGCCAACCAGACCGCCTGGGGCTGTTCGAGCCGCAGCGGCGGCCAGGGCCAAAACGCCAGCGGGCGCCTGACGCGCTCGCAGTGGATTGAACGCTGGGGCCTGGACACGGCCAAGGCGCTGGACACCGAAATCCGCACCGGCTTTGACAACTTCAAGGCGCTCACGCGCGAGATTGACTGCGACGCCATTGACGGCGGCCATTTGTACGTGGCGCACCGCAAAGAAAAAGTAGCCTACCTGGCAGAGCAAACGCGGGTGCGGCGCGACATATTTGGCTACCAAGCCAAGATGCTGACGGCGCCTGAGTTTCGCGAACAGTACTGCGACGAGCGCGACGCCCATGGAGCCATGTGGGAACCCGACGGTGTGGGCGTACACCCGCTCAAATTTACCTTTGGCCTGATGCGCAAAGCGCGCGCCCTGGGCGTGAAAGTGCACACCGCCAGCCCGGTGCAGGGCTGGACCACCGTGGGCGGCATTCACCACCTGCAAACCCCGGGCGGCGTGGTGCGCGCCAAGCGGGTGGCGGTTTGCACCGGCGGCTACACGGGCCAAGCGCTCAACCCGATGCTCAAGAACAAGATTCTGCCCATCTTGTCGAACTCGGTCACCACGCGGGTGCTCACTGTCGCCGAACTGGCGGCCTGCAACTTTCGTTCGCACGTCTTCATGACGGACACGCGCACGCTGCGCTTTTACTACCGCCTCCTGCCTGACAACCGCTTGCAGCTCGGCAGCCGCAGCGCCATCAGCGGAGCGGACGCCGAAGACCCCGGCCACTTGAAGCTGCTGACCGACGCGATTGCGCGCAAGTTTCCGCCGCTTGCAGGCATTGCCATCGAGCATTCGTGGTGGGGCTGGGTGGACGTGAGCCACGACATGATGCCGCGCATCACCCGACCCGACCCGGCGCAAACCGTATGGCACGCGCTGGGCTACGGCGGCAACGGCGTGTCGTTTTCTACCTGGGCGGGCAAGCGCCTGGCGCAGCGGGTGGCGGGCAAAGACGGACATGACGCCGTGTTCAAACTGCCGATTTACCACTCGGCGCTGGAATACCCCAACCTGTTTAACGTGGTGCGCTCGCAAGCCTTTGCGCCGTTTCGCCGCTTTGGGCAGTTCTTTTTGTACAAGTGGTACTGGATGCAAGACGAAATGTAATTGCCTCGCGTAGGTTTTGGTCAGCAGTGCGCTGCGTTTCGTGGTTAGTATCCGGCTTCTATCCATCTTTTTAGCAAAGCCCTACGATGAACATTTTGAACATCTCCCGCCGCAAGACCCTGGCCTTGGCCCTGTTGGCGGGCGTGCCCGCCATGGTCGCGCTGGCCGCCACCGAGGCGCCTACGCGCGGCGGAACTTTGGTCATTGGTTCGACGCAAGCTTTGCGCCACGTCAACGGCGCGGTGCAGTCCGGCATTGCTACAGCCGTGCCCAGCACGCAGATTTTTGCCAGCCCGCTGCGCTTTGACGACAAGTGGAACGCCCAGCCCTATTTGGCCGAGAAATGGTCGCTGGCCGCTGACGGCAAGTCGCTCACCCTGAACCTGCGCAAAGACGCAGTGTTCCATGACGGCAAGCCGGTCACGTCCGCCGACGTGGCCTTTTCGATCATGGCCATCAAGGCCAACCACCCGTTTACCACCATGATGGGGCCCGTGGACAAGGTAGAAACACCCGACCCTTACACCGCCATCATCCGCATGAGCACGCCGCACCCGGCCATCGTGCTGGCCATGTCGCCCGCGCTGTGCCCGATTTTGCCCAAGCACATTTACGGCGACGGCACCGACCTCAAAGTGCACCCGCGCAACAGCACCGACGTGGTGGGCTCGGGCCCGTTTCGGCTGACCGAGTTCAAGGCCGGCCAGCGCCTCGTGCTCGAGCGCTTTGACAAGTTCTTTTTGGCCGGCAAGCCCTACTTGGACAAGATCATCGTCAACATCAACCCCGACTCCAACAGCCTGCTGCTGGGCCTGGAGCGTGGCGAGATTCAGATGATTCCCTACGCCACCAACTCCACCGAGCTCAAGCGCGTGGCCGCCAACCCGGCGCTCAGCCTGACGAACAAGGGCTTTGACGGCATTGGTGCGATCAACTGGCTGGCTTTTAACACCGCCAAAAAGCCACTCAACGATGTCAACGTGCGCAAAGCCATTGCCCTGACCATCGACAAGAAGTTCATCAGCAAGGCGCTGCACGGCGGCTTTTCGCAGCCAGCCGACGGCCCCATCGTGGCGGGCAGCCCGTTTGCCATTCCTGATCTGATTACTTACCCGTTGGACCTGAAAAAAGCCGCTGACATGCTCGACGCCGCTGGCTACAAAGCGGGTGCGGACGGCGAACGCTTCAAGCTGACCATTGACTACCTGCCCGGCCAAGACGAGCAGCAAAAGAACGTGGCCGAATACATCCGCGCACAGCTAAAAAAAGTGGGCGTGATGGTGGACGTGCGGGCTTCGGCTGACTTTCCGTCCTGGGCCAAGCGCATGGCCACGCACGACTTTGACCTGTCCATGGACGTGGTGTTCAACTGGGGCGACCCCATCATCGGCGTGCACCGCACCTACCTGTCGACCAACATCCGCCCGATTGTCTGGACCAACACCCAGTCCTACAACAACCCCAAGGTGGACGAGTTACTCAACACCGCTGGCAGTTTGCTGGAGCCTACCAAGCGGCGCGCCTACTACGCTGCCTTTCAGAAGATCGTGACCGACGAGCTGCCCATCCACTTCATCAACAACACACCCTACCACACGGCCAGCAGCAAAAAAGTGATGAACGTGCCCACCACCATTTGGGGACCGGCGTCACCTTTTGATGAGGTCTACCTCAAATAATGGCGCAGCGCTAGGCACCGATGCATGCGCTAAAGCTTGTTGCGTCCCGACTGGTCCAGGGCCTGGCCCTGGTGCTGGCGGTGGTGGTGCTGAACTTTGTGCTGGTGCATGCCGCGCCCGGCGACCCGGTGGAAACCATTGCCGGAGCCAGCGGCGGCATGGACGAAAAACTGCAAGCCGAACTGCGCGCCCAGTACGGTCTGGACCAGCCGCTGCCAGTGCAACTGGGCATTTACCTGGGTAAGGTAGTTCACGGCGACCTGGGTTACTCCTATTTCTTTAATCTGCCGGTCTCGGGCCTGATTGCAGAGCGCGTGCCAGCCACCTTGGCCTTGGTGCTGACTTCGGTACTGTCGGCGTTTTTGATCGGCACCACGCTGGGCGTCTTATCCGCACGCAAACCCAATGGCTGGCTGTCGCAGACCATTAACGTGCTGTCGCTGGTGGGCTTTGCCGCGCCGGTGTTCTGGCTGGGCATGCTGCTGGTGATATTGCTGGCCAGCGTGTTTCCGGTGTTTCCGGTATCGGGCATGCGCAACATTGCCTCCGATGGCCGGGGTTTGGCCGATGTGTTTGATGTGCTGCACCACCTGGTGCTGCCCTCGCTGACATTGGGGCTGGTTTACCTGGCGCAGTACAGCCGCCTGTCGCGCGCGGCCATGCTTGACGTGTTGGGCGCGGACTACATTCGCACCGCACGCGCTAAGGGCCTGAGCGAGCGCGTGGTGCTCTACAAACACGCGCTGCGCAACGCGGTGCTGCCAGTGGTCACCGTGCTGGGCTTGCAGTTTGGCAACGTGCTGGCCGGGGCCATTGTGGTGGAGACGGTGTTCAACTGGCCGGGCTTGGGGCGGCTGGCTTATGAGTCGGTGCTACGGCGCGACTACCCGACCATTTTGGGCGTGCTGCTGTTCGCATCGGTGGTGGTGATTGTGATGAACCAGCTCACCGACCTGTGCTACCGCCTGATCGACCCCCGGATCAAAGCCGCATGAAAACCAGCTTCCAGCCCGAGGGCCCGTGGCGTGAGGCGCTGCGTATGTTTGCGCGCAACCCCTCGGCTATTGCCGGCATGCTGATGCTGGGCGCTGTGTTGCTGGTAGCTTTGGGCGGGCCGTGGCTGATGGGGGTGGACCCGTTTGAGATCAAGGCTGCGCCCATGACGCCACCGTTTTCTGAAGACGCTTTGCTGGGCACCGACTATTTGGGGCGCGACGTGCTCACCACCTTGGTCTATGGCGGGCGCGCCACCTTGCTGGTGGGGGCGGTAGCGGCCTTTTTGTCGGTGACCATTGGCATCAGCCTGGGCGCTATGTCCGGGTATTACGGCGGCCGGGTGGACGCGGTGCTGATGCGCGTGACCGAGTTCTTTCAGGTGCTGCCCGCGCTTTTGTTTGCCATGGTGGTGGTGACCCTGTTTTCGCCCACGCTTTTGACCATCACCCTGGCCATTGGGGTGGTAACTTGGACCGGCACCGCGCGCCTGACGCGCGCCGAGTTCATGAAGTACCGCAACCTGGAATTTGTGCGCGCCGAACGCGCCATTGGTGCAGGCCACGCGCGCATCATCTGGAAGGTGATTTTGCCCAACGCCTTGCCCCCGCTCATCGTCTCGGCCACGCTGGCCATTGGCTCGGCGATTTTGTTTGAAGCGGCCCTGTCCTTTTTGGGCCTGGGCGACCAAAACCGCATGAGCTGGGGCCTGATGATTGGCGCGAGCCGCCAGTACGTGCTGAGCTGCTGGTGGGCGGTGGCCTTTCCGGGCGCGGCCATCTTCGTGACGGTGCTGGCGGTGAGCCTGATTGGCGACGGCCTGAACGACGCGCTCAACCCCAAGCTGCGGGAGCGCTAATGACCGCGCCGCAGCCCCTCTTGGAAGTGCGCGACTTGCGCGTGGAATTCAAAACGCGGCGCGGCACGGCCCTGGTGCTCGGTGGTGTTGATTTGGCGCTGAAAGCGGGTGAGACCCTGTGCGTGGTGGGCGAATCAGGTTGCGGCAAAAGCATGACGGCGCTGGCGCTGTTGCGCCTGATACCGACGCCGCCCGGGCGCATCAGCGCGGGCCAAGTGATGTTCCAGGGCGAGGACCTGCTGCAAGCCAGCGACGAGCGCATGCGCGCGGTGCGGGGCAACCGCATCTCGATGATTTTCCAAGAACCCATGACCTCGCTCAACCCGGTCTTTACCGTGGGCGACCAGATTGGCGAATCGCTGCGCCTGCACGCCGGGCTAGACGCCGCCGCTGCGCGCGCACAAGCCATTGAGATGCTGCGCCAAGTGGGCATTGCCGCGCCCGAGCGGCGGGTGGACGAATACCCGCACCAGCTCTCAGGCGGCATGCGCCAGCGCGTGATGATTGCCATGGCGCTGGCCTGCCGGCCCGACATCCTGATTGCCGACGAGCCCACCACCGCGCTGGACGTGACGGTGCAAGCCCAAATTTTTGACCTGCTGCGCGAGCTGCAGCGCGACAAGGGCACGGCCATTGTGCTGATTACCCACGACATGGGCGCCGTGGCCGAGATGGCCGACCGGGTGCTGGTGATGTATGCCGGGCGCGTGGTCGAAGAAGGCCACGCCACCCAGGTGCTGGGCCAGCCCGGCCACCCCTACACCCAGGGCCTGATTGACTGCCTGCCCGAACTTGGCAGCAGCCAGCAAAGCGAGCGCCACGACCTGGCCGAGATCGCCGGCATGGTGCCGTCTATTTGGGAACTGGGCACGGGCTGCGCCTTTCGCGAGCGCTGCCCGCAGGCGCTGGCGCGTTGCGCGCACGAGCTGCCACCCATGTTTGCACTGGCCGACAGCACCACAGCCGCACCCCACCGCAGCGCCTGCTGGCTGCGCCAAGGGGATGGCGCATGAGCAAGCTGAATCCCCTCGTGGGCGCAGCCACCTCCTTGCTGCAGGTGCACGACCTGCAGGTGCATTTCCCGCTGCCCAAAGCCGGCTGGTTTGCGCCGCCCGAGGTGGTGCGCGCAGTGGACGGCGTGAGTTTTTCTATTGCGCGCGGCACCACGCTGGCGCTGGTGGGCGAGTCCGGCTCGGGCAAAACCACCACGGCGCTGGCGCTGATGCGCTTGGCACCCATTACCGCAGGCCAAGTGCAGCTGGGCGACACGGCGCTGGGCACCTTGCAGGGCGAGGCCTTGCGCGCGGCACGCCGGCGTTTTCAGATCATTTTTCAAGACCCGTTTTCCTCACTCAACCCGCGCGAGCGGGCCGGTGCCACCGTACGCGCGCCGCTGGACC